>Ga0325400_1000224_pt1 | contig 38683 bp, 40 predicted proteins | sample PopdelMetagenome_2_FD_205662 | JGI IMG/M metagenome (GOLD analysis project Ga0325400, IMG submission 205662) | Populus deltoides microbial communities from Bellville, Georgia, United States - Xylem-PdKOR-R1 | ecosystem: Host-associated > Plants > Phyllosphere > Stem > Wood/Secondary xylem... | reverse complement strand
CCCCGATAGCGGGTCCATGCGCGAGATCGTCTTCGACACCGAAACCACCGGCTTCAAGTTCACGGAGGGCGACCGGCTGGTCGAGATCGGCTGTGTCGAGCTCGTCAACCGGGTCGAGACCGGGCGCACCTTTCACGCCTATTACTGCCCGGATCGCGACATGCCGGCGGAGGCGTTCGCGGTGCATGGCCTGTCGACCCAGTTCCTCTCGGACAAGCCCCGCTTCGCTCAAGGGGTGGCGGCGTTGCTCGACTTTCTGGGCGACGCGCCGCTGGTCGCGCACAATGCGGCGTTCGACTTCGCCTTCCTGAACGGGGAACTCGGCGCGCTGGGCCACCCGCCCGTCTGCACCCGCACCCGCTTCGTCGACACGCTGGCCATGGCGCGGTCGCGGCATCCCGGTGCCAAGCACACGCTGGACGCGCTGTGCACCCGGTACGGCATCGATCGGTCGCACCGCGTCCTGCACGGCGCGCTCCTGGACGCGCAGCTGTTGGCGCAGGTCTATGTCGAGCTGATGGGCGGCCGCCAGATCGGCCTGGGCCTGGCGATGGAACCGGTCGCGGTCGCCGCACCGGTGGTCGCTCAGGCGGCGCCCGTCGCGCGCCCGCCGCGGGTTTTCACCGCCAGTGAGGGAGACTTGGCGCGTCACAGAAGTTTCATAGCGAGGATCGCCGATCCGATCTGGGGCGCCCAAGCGGTCGGCTGACCTTCCGGGCTCGGCCGGCTCGAGCCCGGAGCCGAGAACAAGAAGGAGCAGAATGCCATGGATATCCGGATTTCAGGTCATCAGGTCGAGACGGGCGACGCCCTCCGCACTCATGTCGACGACCGGCTCCAGGGTATCGTCACCAAATATTTTGCGCGCGCCATCTCCGCCGACGTGACGTTCGGCAAGGGGCCGCACGATGCCGGCTTCAAGTGCGACATCGTCCAGCACGTGATGCGCGGGCTGGTGCTGAAGGGGCATGGCGAGGCACAGGACGCGCACGTCGCCTTCAACGGCGCCGCCGAGAAGATCGAGAAACAGCTGAGGCGCTACATGCGGCGCCTGAAGGACCGCCAGGCGATTGAGGCCGCGGAGGTGCAGGAGGCGGGCGGCTACGACAATGCCGGCTATACGCTGTTCGCCGAACAGGCCGGCGACGAGGAGGAAGCGCACGACGCGCCGCTGATCGTCGCGGAAACGCGGGTCGACGTGCCCGATGCCAGCGTCTCGGACGCGGTAATGATGCTGGACCTGCGCAACACGCAGGCGCTCCTGTTCAAGAATGCGGGCACCGGCGCGTTCAACATGGTCTATCGGCGCGGCGACGGCACCATCGGCTGGGTGGAGCCGCAGCGCGCCTGACGCCGCCTTTCGCGCCGTTCCCCCGGCCGCACCGCTCTGCTAGGGCGCGCGGCCGGGGCGAGCGCTCCGCCGGATGCACGATGACCGATTTCTCCGACCTGCTCCGCCCCGACGCCGTGCTGACGGGTTTGGGCGCGGCGACCAAGAAGGCTTTGTTCGCGCAGGTGGGCGCCACGGCGGAGCCGTTGGTCGGGGCGGATCCCCGGTTGGTTGCTGAGCGGCTCGGCGATCGGGAGCGGCTCGGCTCGACCGGCTTCGGCAACGGCGTCGCCATCCCGCACACGAAGCTGGACGGCCTGCCGGTCGTCACCGGCCTGTTCGCGCGGCTGGCCCAGCCCATCGAGTTCCAGGCGGTGGACGGGCTGCCGGTCGACTTGGTATTCGTGCTGCTGTCGCCGACGGATGCGGGGGCCGAGCACCTCAAGGCGTTGGCGCGGGTGTCGCGGCGATTGCGGGACGCCGGGTTCCTGGCCAAGCTGCGCGGCGCGGGCTCGCGGGACGCCCTGTTCGCGCTGTTCACCGCCGACAGCGCGCGCGATGCCGCCTGATGCGACCGGTGAAGCGGCGCATTTCCGCGCGTTGGAGCGGTTGTATGCCGCCGCGCCGATCAACGCTTTGTTCGAATCCGCGCTGGAGATCACCGAGCGCGGAACCGCGCGCATCCGTTTTCTAGTGGGCGAGAGCCACTATCATGCCGCCGGTGCGGCGCACGGCACCAGCTATTTCAAGATGTTGGACGACGCCGCCTTCTACGCGGCCAACAGCCTGGTCACCGATCGTTTCCTGCTGACTACCCAGTTCAACCTCCTCCTGACCCGACCGATGCGAGCCGGGCCGGTGGTGGCGGAGGGGCGCTGGATCAGCGGTCGCCGACGCGTGTTCGTCGCCGACGCGCGCCTCCTGGCCGCCGACGGCGAGGAGGTGGCGCGCGGGACCGGCACTTTCATGCGATCGCAGATCCCGCTGGGCGGGCTGCCCGGTTACGCGGCATGAGGGCCTGACCGTGAGCAGCGGGCTGCCCTCCGCGATGGTCGCCGCGGCCCTGGTCAGGCGCGTGAACGATGCCGGCGGGTTGGCGGTGATCCGCGCCAAGGGCGATACCCAGGCAGGGGCGATACTGGTGGTCGCGGTTGACCGATCGGCCACCCCCAAACTGTGGGAGCGGGGCATCGGGCCGGCAGGACACATCGTGCTGATCGACACGACTCCGGCCGACTCCGCGCCCGCCGCGATCGAGGATTATTGGCGCCGCCGACGACGCAACGATCCGGATCTCTGGGTGGTCGAACTGGACATCCCGTCGGCGGAACGGTTCGCCGCTGAAACGATGCTGGATCGTTGACGCTCGCGGCAGTGCGGTTCAACCACGGCCCTATCGGAAGCAAGCGTTGTGCTGCCGGGCGTGCGATGCCGGGTGGTGACGAAGTCGGGGGGTCATCTCGGCAAGGCGCAGGCGGGCAGGGCGCCCGCCGACAAGCAGCCTCGTCGCGGTCCCAGCCGCATAGTTGGCAATATAGGTGTCCGTTCTGCAACGGGCCGCGACGGTCGTGGCCATGACGATTTCCATCGCTCTCGCCGGCATGAGCAGCCAAGGGTCCGCTCAGCAGATCGCCGCCGACCAGCATGCCGCCGCCACGATGGCCGGCGAAGCGCCGCAGTTGGCGCCTGCATTGATCGAACTCTCCGATACAAACATCTCGGCGCCCGTCACGGTTCCGCCCGCCGCTACCGATTTCGACAGCCTCGCTGCCGCGGTCGCCGCCCACCGCGCGAACGAGGCCGACGATGCGACGCGCTGCCTCGCAGGTGCAATCTATTTCGAGGCCAAGGGCGAGCCGCTCGCCGGCCAGCTCGCGGTCGCCGAAGTCATCATCAATCGCGCCAAGTCGGGGCGCTTCCCCGCGGACGTGTGCGAGGTGGTGACCCAGCGGGGCCAATTCGGCTTTGTTCGAGGTGGTCAGATCCCCGCCATCGACGAGGGACGCGACACTTACCGCACCGCGCTGGCCGTTGCCCATGTCGCCATGGCAGATGCCTGGGACGGGCCGGCGCCTGCCGCGCTCTACTTCAACACGCCCGGCGGACGTCCGGCCGCCCGTGCGATCCGGGTCGCGGCCGTCGGCAACCACGTCTTCTGGCGCTGAGCGGCTTTCCAGCGTTCGCGTGATGTTCTAGGCGGCGGCGATGCTCGACGTCGCGCCGCCTTCCTGCCAGGACCCATCCGACCCTACGCTCTGCGCCGCCGATGTGGCGCGCGGCGTGATGCGGATGCTCGCGCGGGCCGATCTTGCGGTGATCCCGGAGGTGCCGCTGGAGGACGGACGCCGCGCCGACCTGATGGGGATCGACGCGCGTGGCCGATTGGTCATCGTCGAGATCAAGGTCTCGCGCGCAGACCTGCTCGGCGACGGCAAATGGCCCGATTATCTTGCGCACTGTGATCGCTATTTCTGGGCGGTACCCGCGGGATTCGATCTGGAGCCGCTCGCGCGTACCGCCTTTCTGCCGTCCCGGACGGGCGTGATCGTCGCGGACCGCTACGACGCGGAAGTCGTTCGGGAGGCCGCCACGGAGCCGCTGGCCGCGCACGTGCGCAAGCGTTGTACGCTGGCCTTCGCGCGCCGAGCGGCGCGTAGGTTGCAAACCGCGCTCGATCCCGAAGCGCTCGCGATCTGACGCTGAGGAAGGGCGCGCGTTCCCGACGCACGCGATCGAGCAGTCGGTCGGAGCGTCGGCGTACACTCCACGTCGACCGCCGATAGGGCCAGGCTACAACGCGCATGCAGGAATGTTGCACGTGGAACAAAGCTGTTCCTTCGGCGGCCCGGTGCCTGAACTACGCGGGCGCCCGCGTCAGGCTCAGGAACACGTCCTCAAGGTCCGGCTCGCGGGTCGTCACATCGACGATGCCCAAGCCTTGGGCCTGGATCGCGGCGAGCACCTCGCCCGCGTCCACCCGAGTCTTGGTGTAGGTGATCTCCAGCGTGCGCGTGCCCGCGACCACAATCTTCTCGAAACAGGGCGCCGTCGGCGCCGCGTCCAGATCGCGATCGACCGTGACCGCCACCACCTTCTCCTGCGCGCGGGAGACCAGGTCCCGCGTCGGCTCGTTCGCGACCAGCCGGCCATGGTTGATGATCGCGATCCGGTCGCACAACTCTTCCGCCTCCTGGAGATAGTGGGTGGTCAACACCACCGTCACGCCCGCGGCGTTGAGTTCACGAACATAATCCCACAATTGGCGGCGCAGCTCGATGTCGACGCCCGCCGTCGGCTCGTCCAGAACGAGCACAGGAGGCGAGTGGACCATAGCCTTGGCTACCATCAGCCGCCGCTTCATGCCTCCCGACAGGGTGCGGGCATAAGCATCGGCCTTGTCGGCCAGGTGCACCGCGCGCAGCAGATCGGTCGAACGACGCTCGGCACGGGGCACGCCGTAGAGCCCTGCCTGAATCTCCAGCGTCTCGCGCGGCGTGAAGAACGGGTCGAACAGGATTTCCTGGTTGACGATGCCGATCGACGCCTTGGCATTGCGCGGGTGCGCATCGATGTCGAACCCCCAGATCGACACCGTCCCGCCGGTCTTGTTGACCAGCCCGGCCAGGATGTTGATCAGCGTCGACTTGCCCGCGCCGTTCGGGCCCAGCAGTCCGAAGATGGTGCCCGTGGGCACGTCGAAGCTGATCCCGTCCAACGCCCGCTTGCCCGGAATGCCCTTCGCACCCGCATAGGTTTTCGAAAGATCGGTGATCGAGATCGCGGCGGTCATGCGCGCCGCGATATACGGTTGCACCGACATTGTGCAGCCCCCCGCGCCTTGCTATCCGCGCCGCCCATGCACCCGCCGCTAGAGATCGCCCGCGTCAGTCAGCCCCGCGTCGCCTGCGACGGCGCTGCCGACATCCCCGGCGGCGCGGCCCTGGGTCACCCGCGCGTATGGCTACAGATCGATGAACTGGGCTATGTCGATTGCGGCTATTGCGATCGGCGTTTCGTGCTGATCGGCGGCGCCGCCGACGGGGTCGATCCAGCGACGCTGTCCGACATCAGCGAGGGCGCACGGTGATCATGGTCGCATTGGACCTGGCGAGATAGGAGCGACGTTCCGGCGGCGCTTCTCGGCGCTGCCGACAGGTAGCCAGGGACGAGACGTCCCCCTATCTTGGTCGCCATGACCAGCACCGATCCCCGCACCTTTCTTTATCGAGACCAATTGTCGCCCGACGCCGCACGGCGGTTGACCGCGGATGCGCTAGGCGCGGCGGACGACGGCGAACTCTATCTTCAGTATCGGCGATCGGAGGCGTTCGGGTTCGATGACGGCCGCCTCAAGACTGCCAGCTACGACACGGGAGCCGGCTTCGGGCTGCGTGCCGTATCGGGCGAGACGACGGCGTTCGCGCACGCCAGCGAGCTCAGCGAGGCGGCGATCCGCCGCGCCGCGGAGACCATGGCGCTGATCGATCCGGCCCAGCATGCCGGGGCGCCGCCGCCGTCCGGCACCAATCGCCACCTCTACACCGAGGGCGATCCGCTGGACCTTCTGCCGTTCGCCGCCAAGGTCGATCTGTGCCAGACGATCGATGCCGCGGCGCGCGCGCGCGACCCGCGCGTCGCTCAGGTGTCGGTGGGTCTGTCGGGCAGCTGGCAGGTGGTGGAGATCGTGCGCGCCGACGGCTTCGTCGCCACGGACGTGCGCCCGCTCGTCCGGCTCAATATCCAGATCGTCGTGGAGGCGCACGGCCGGCGCGAAACGGGCAGTTTCGGGGTCGGCGGGCGACACCTATACGACCGGTTGTTCGATGCGGCCGTATGGAACCGCGGCATCGACGAGGCGCTGGCGCAAGCGCTGGTCAACCTGGACTCGGTCGCTGCACCCGCGGGCGAGATGACGGTGCTGCTCGGCCCGGGCTGGCCGGGCGTGCTGCTGCACGAGGCGATCGGCCACGGACTGGAAGGCGACTTCAACCGCAAGGGCACGTCGGCCTTTTCCGGCCGGATCGGGGAACGCGTGGCGGCGCGCGGCGTCACGGTGGTCGATGACGGTGCGCTGCCCGATCGCCGCGGCTCGCTCAGCATCGATGACGAGGGTACGCCGACGTCCGAGACCGTGTTGATCGAGGACGGCGTCCTGGTGGGGTACATGCAGGATCGGCTGAACGCGCGGTTGATGGGGGTCGAGGCGACCGGCAATGGCCGGCGCGAGAGCTACGCCCACGCGCCGATGCCGCGCATGACCAACACGTTCATGAAGGCGGGGCGCGACGATCCGGCGGAGCTGCTGTCGCGGGTCGGCACGGGCATCTTCGCCAAAAGCTTCGGCGGCGGGCAGGTCGATATCGTGTCCGGCAAGTTCGTCTTCTCGTGCACCGAAGCCTATCGGATCGAGAACGGCCGCATCGGCGCGCCGATCAAGGGCGCGACGCTGATCGGCGACGGGCCGAGCGTTCTCACCAAGGTGCTCGGCATCGGCAACGACTTTGCGTTGGACGAGGGCATCGGCGTGTGCGGAAAGGGTGGGCAGAGCGTGCCGGCCGGGGTCGGGCAGCCGACCTTGCTGATCGACGGACTGACGGTGGGCGGAACGGCGGTTTAGGCCCGGCCACGCGGTCGCGGCGATGCCGGCGCCGGCGACTTCGATCGGCGTAGAGTGGATGGGGCGTCGTCCGCACCCGGTCGGCGCGCGGTAGGGAGGGAAGCGATGGAGTTCTTCGATCGGCTCGACGACGGGCACCGCGCCTTTATCGCGCGACAGCCGGTCTTCTTCGTCGCGACCGCCGCTGCCGGCGCGCGGATCAATCTCAGCCCCAAGGGGATGGACAGCTTCCGCGTGCTGGACGATCGCAGCGTCGGCTATCTCGACGTCGGCGGTTCGGGCAACGAGACGCAGGCGCATCTGGCCGCCGACGGACGGATCACCGTCATGTTCTGCGCCTTCGACAATCCCGCGCTGATCCTCAGAATCTATGGCCGCGGCACCGCTACCTTGGCGCAGGATCCGGCCTATCCGGCACTGGCCGCGTCCTTTCCGCCGCTGCCGGGGGCAAGGCAGGTGTTCACGGTGGCGGTGGACAGCGTCCAGACCAGCTGCGGTTGGGGGGTGCCGCACATGACGCTGGAACGGGAACGCACCACCCTGTCCCGCTACCACCGGCAACAGGAGCCTGCCGCCTATCTGGCCAAGATGGGCGGGCGGACGAGCAGTATCGACGGGCTGCCGGTGCGTCCCCAAACCGTGCTGCCCCCGGCATGAGCCGCCTGCAATGAGCTTGGTCGAGCTGGGGCGCTACGATCGCAACCATGCGCATATCCTGGTCGGCGCGCTGGAGGCGGCTGGCATCTCCGCGATCGCTTTTGACGGGGGTGCCAGCATCGCCGACGGCAGCTGGTTGTTGATCCCCGTGCGCGTGATGGTGGACGAGGACGATCTGGCAGCGGCCCGCGCGATCCTGCCTAAATAAGCGGCAGAGCAAGGCCTCAAGCCTGTCAAAATGGCGCCCTGGCCAAATAGCCGAGGCGAGGCCTCCCTTGCCTGGTGAAATCCCGCGCTTGGCACGACCATTGCACCGCGACACGCCAGAGCCGCGAGCGAAGGGGACGCGCATGAAGCTGGTGGTGGCGATCATCAAGCCGTTCAAGCTGGACGAGGTGCGCGAGGCGCTGACCGCGCTTGGTGTCGCGGGCATGACGGTGACCGAGGTGAAGGGCTTCGGCCGGCAAAAGGGCCAGACCGAGATCTACCGCGGTGCCGAATATTCCAGCAACATGGTGCCCAAGCTGAAGGTCGAAGTGGCGTGCGCCGCCGACCTTGCGCCCCGGGTCGTCGAGACGGTTCAGCAGGCCGCCAACACCGGCGCGATCGGCGACGGCAAGATCTTCGTCCTCGACCTGGGTCAGGCGGTGCGCATCCGCACCGGCGAGACCGACACGAACGCATTGTGAAGGGGGTGACGATGTTCAAGCTTTCCCGGACGGTCGGCGCCGCGGCGCTCGCTGCGTTGGCGGCGCTGCCCGCATTCGCGCAGGAGGCTGCGCTGCAGGCGCCGGCGACCGCCCCGACCGCAACTGTCGACAAGGGCGACACGGCCTGGATGATGACCGCGACGATCCTGGTCCTGCTCATGATCCTGCCGGGGCTGGCGCTGTTCTATGGCGGGCTCACCCGCGCCAAGAACATGCTGTCGACCATGACCCAGATCGGCGCGGCGGCGGCGCTCGCGATGCTGATATGGGTCATGTACGGGTACAGCCTAGCCTTCGGGCCGGATGTGTCCTCGGCCGCCTTGTCGAACGTGGTGGCAAGCCTGGACAAGGCATTCCTGGCCGGCATCACCGCGGCGTCGCAGTCGGCGACCTTCACCGCGGGAGTGGAGATTCCTGAATATGTGTTCGTCTCGTTCCAGATGACCTTTGCCGCGATCACCGTTGCCCTGGTGCTGGGGTCGGTGGTCGAGCGGATGAAGTTTTCCGCCACCATGGCGTTCGCGGCCGTGTGGCTGACGATTGTCTACTTTCCAATCGCGCACATGGTGTGGGCGTCGTCGGGGCTGTTTTTCAAGGCCGGTGCGCTCGACTTCGCCGGCGGCACGGTGGTGCACATCAACGCCGGCGTGTCGGCGCTGGTCGCGTCGCTGATGCTGGGCAAGCGGATGGGTTATCCGCACACGCCGATGCCACCCCACTCGCTGACGTTGACCGGGGTCGGCACCGGCCTGCTCTGGGTCGGCTGGTTCGGCTTCAACGCGGGTTCGGCGCTGGAGGCGAACGGGTCGGCGGGGCTGGCCATGATCAACACCTTTGTCGCGACCGCCGCGGGCGGCCTTGCCTGGATGCTGGTGGAACGCGCGCGCGGCCACAAGGGATCGGCGCTCGGCTTCTGTTCGGGGATCATCGCGGGGCTGGTCGCGGTCACCCCCGCGGCCGGCAACAGCGGTCCGTTCGGCGCCATCGTGCTGGGAGGGGTCGCGTCGGCGGTGTGCTTCTTCGCGGTGTCGGTGCTGAAGCCGCGGCTCGGCTATGACGACTCGCTCGACGCGTTCGGCATCCACGGCGTCGGCGGCATGGTCGGCGCGATCGGCACCGGCATCGTCTACGCCCCCGCGCTGGGCGGTCCCGGCGCCGCCGACTACGACATGGGCGCCAAGCTGCTGGTCCAGGTCGCCGCGGTCGCCGCGACGATCGTCTGGGCAGCGATCGGCACCGCGGTCGCGATCGCGGTCGCCAAGGCGCTCACCGGGCTGCGCGTCGCACCGGAGGTCGAGCAGGAGGGGCTCGATCTCGGCGAACATGGCGAGCGCGCCTACAACTGATCGGACCGGGGGCAGAAGCCCCCGCATCCCCACCTCGTTCCTCCTGCGGACGCCCCTGGCCCGGTACGGCGACGTACCGGGTTTCTTTTTCGATCGCCGGTGCGGCGCCGTACCATGCTTGTCTTCACATCGCGCGCCAGGCCGCCACCGTGCCGACAAGGGCCAGCAGCAGCAACGCCGTCAGCCGGGCCAGGCTGAACCAGTAAAAGGCGCGGTGATCGTCCTTCCTGCCCATGTCGAATCCCATCCACACCTGGTCGCCGCGCCAGCTGGTCCAGACCATCCATCCGAGCGCCAGATCGACGAGGAGCAGCGGGGCGAGCAGCTCCACCGCCCGTACTCAGCCGCGCGATCCGCCAAGCGACAAGCGACGGATGTCGAGCGCGTCCACCCCCGCAAGCGCCACCGCGCCGAAGCGGCGCTCGCCGGTCTCGACGACAATGCCCTCACCCGTGGCGCGAACCGCGCTCCAGGCGACCTCGCGCACGGCCATCCCCGCGCCGCGCCGGCGCATCACCGCGACGCGCCCGTGACCGTCCACCGCCAGCGCCGCGGCCCCGTCCGCGCCGACCACCGCACCGGTGGTGGTGAAATCCGCCAAGGCCGCCTCCGCGGCGTGCGCGGCGTCTTCGGGCGAGCCGATCCGCATCCGCCGGCGGCGCACCGCCATCCAGCCGCCGCCGACCGCGAGGACCAGGGCCGCGATCGCGCCCGCGATCGCCCAGGTCATGCGGTTTCCGTCAACCGGTCCAGCGCCGGGCGGAGCGGGGCCAGATCGTAGCCTGCCGCGTCCGCCTGCCGCTGGATCAGTTCGGGATTGCGGCCCGCGCGGGCGGCGGCAAGCGCCCACAGGTGGCAACTACGGGTACCCGAACGGCAAAAGGCGAGCACCGGCCCGCCGGCCGCGGTCAACGCCTCCGTCATCGCGTCCAGCTCGCGCTCTCCGATCCCCGTCCGTCCGACCGGAATGGCATGGTAGGCGAGCCCCGCCGCCTCGGCAGCGGCGCGGATCGCCTCGCCCGCGGGTTGGCCGGGCTCCTCGTCGTCGGGCCGGTTGTTGATCACCGCGACGAAGCCGGCGGCGGCGAGGCGCGGCAGGTCGTCCGCAGCGATCTGGGGGGCGACGCTGACGCTCTCGTTCAAGGTGCGGATGTCGATCATGCCCGCGCCTTACCGCGATCGGAGGCCCGCCGTCATCCCGCGACGCGTGCGCGCACCCGCTCCCAGGCGGCGATCTCCTCCGGGTAGCGGCATTCGATGTCGAGCGAGCGGACGTGCCCGCCGGCAAGCTCCACGGTGCCCGACCATTCATAGGTGGCGTTGCCGGCAAGGCTCACCAGGCCGTCCCGCCACGCGGTCGCGCGGACCATCCCACCGCGGTTGAGCACCACCGTCTCGTCGTCCCACCCGATCCGCCCGGTCAGCGCCGCAGCGTGGACGGAGGCGGCCATGGCGCTGCCGCAGGCGTCGGTCAGCCCGACGCCGCGCTCATGGGTACGAACGAACAGCGCCGCGCCGCGCTGCTCGACGAACGACACGTTGGCGCGGTGCGGCAGCCAGGATGGGGCGGCTTCGCAGGCCAGGCCGATTGCGACGAGCTCGGCCTCGTCGATCGCGGGGACGAAGGCGACCAGATGGGGATTGGGCATCGCCACCGCGGTGAAGGCACGCGCCGAGCCGAGTGGGTCGATCGGCAGCTCGACGTTGCGCGATCGGCCGATCGCCAGGGGCCAGTCGGCGATGTCCAGCCTGGCCGGTCCCGCGGTCTCCAACACCGTGTGGACACCCGGCGCGAGGTCGGCGACGCGCCGGACCGCGGCAACGCTGGTCGCCAGGGCGACCTGTGCATCGTCGATCCCCAGCGCATCGAAACCTGCCCGCGCGACGCACCGCAATCCGTTGAGGCACGTTTCCGCCTCCGACCCGTCGCTGTTGTACATGGCGAAGCCGAAATCGCAGCCGTCGCGCCCGTCCTTGAACAGCAGCAGACCGTCGCCCCCGACCGGACCGTTGCGGTTGGCGAGATGCCGTGCGATCTCCGGCCAGGAGACCGCGTCGGCATCGACCCCGCGCGCATCGATCATCGGGAAGTCGTTGCCCGAGCCATGGCATTTGACGATCGCGAGCCGCATCGCGTCGTTCTACGCCAACCGATAATGCGCCGCCAGCCGATCGAGCGCGATGGTCAGCACCACCCGTCCGGCGCGCGCGGGCCAACCCAGCGACCGTTCGGCGGCGGGCAACCCCTCACCGGCGCACACCACGCGCCACAACACGTCCGACAGCCCGCAGCCGACCTCCGCGACCGCCGCGTCGAAGCGGCGCTTGGCGGCGATCTGCGCGGTGGTCGGGTCGACGCCGCCGTCACCGCCGTCCACTCTGAGCGCCCAGCGCATCGTCACCGACGGCGCCAGGCAGGCGCGCTCGTAATCGGCGCGCAGCCGCTCGCCCGCCTCCATCTGCCGCGCGTCGACCAATCCGCGCGCAGCGAGCCAGCCGAGCGGCGACTCGGCCAGGTTAACCGTTACCTTGCGCCCGACGCCGGTCGTCACCGCTTGCTCCACCCGTGTCCGCATCATCGTCCGCTCCCGTCGGTTGTCGGGCGGACTTGCCAGAACGACACCTTTGTAGGACAGAAGAAAAACCGGACAGGTTAAAAGGACGGGGTCCATGATCACTGCCATCCGCGAAGTGCGCCGTGCCAAGGGCTTGACGCTGGAGGAGGTGGGGCGGCGTTGCGACCCGCCGACGACCGCCCAGACGATCGGCCGGCTGGAAGTGGGAACGCGCACCGTATCGGTCGCATGGCTCAACCGCATCGCCGCCGCACTGGAGGTCGAGGCGGCCGATCTGGTGACCTTGCCCGTGCGATCGGCTTTGCCGGTGGCGGCGGTACTGGACGACGGCGGCGCGCGCGCGCCGCGCCGACCCGCAACCGTGCCCGCACCGACGGCGACGCCGGGAACGGTCGCGATCACCGTGGCGGGTGGGATCGGGAATTACCGGGCGGGCGATACGGTGTGGCTGACACCGCTCGGACCCGAACGGTTCGGCGAGGCGCTCCACCGCGACGCATTGGCGCCGCTGCCGGCCGGCCGCTTCGCGTTCGGCCGGCTGGTGGCGCTCGACCCGTTGGTGCTGCTCGGCCTGGCGCCCGGGGCGAAACCGGTCACGCTCAATCCGGCGCCCGCATGGCTCGGCGTCGCGGTGCGGCTGGTGCGCGACCTGTGATGTCCGGACGTGAACCGCTCGGCTCCGCACCCATCAGCAGCGTTCGACACGAAGCTAAGCACGCCCCATCGGCCGACTCCTCCGGCAGGTACGGGGCCGCAAGCCTGCGTCGGCTTCGATCCAGACATGGCTTGCCCTGTTCGATCGGGATGTGCTGACCCCGCGTGAACGCCATCGCCGGAAGCGGCGCCTGGACGTGTCCGCGATGCCTGTCTGGAACACGAGCGTGTGCCCGTCTCTGCGACTGGCGTAGAACACACATCTATGGTCGAGACTTGGCCCAGCCACTCGTGTCTTACCAGCTGACCCGCGGATTGGTTCGGCGACTCGAAGCTGCGGCCTTTGCTGGTCCATGACGGGTAGCGCCGTTGGTCTCGAACGGTGGCTACCGCAACGTCGTTCACGACGACCTGCGGCGGTGCCAAATCGCGGGAACGGAGAAGATCGTCGCGGAGACCGAGACAGTCCTACGACATGCACCTGGAGGATGGGAGCGAGGCGGCGATACAGGCGTGCCGCTCAGACGGCCGGAAAGCCGACGCGAACCGATCCGGCGCCGGGCACGGATCGGTTCGCGTCAGGCGATCAGTTCTCCTGACCGTACAGGTCGTAGCTGCGCACGTTCTTGTAGACGATCGGGCCCCACGGGGTGGGCTGGGTGGTCGGCGGCGGCGACGGCGGGGTCGGAGCCGGAGGACCGTACTGCCCGCCGAACACGCGATCGAGTTCGTCGGCGGCCAGCGCGCGGGGCGGCGCACCGAAGATCTGACCGGACTTGGTGCCTTTCGCTTCGTTCTTCATCGCTTCAGCTCCTTGAGGGATCGCAGCGGACGAGGATAGCGCCCGGCATCCACCGCATGGATTACGCCTGCCTCAAGACAAGTCAAGATTATCTCCGCCACCATGCGTGCTTGTGGCGAACTTTATCATGTCCCGATGTGTCCACATCGAGCATACCTTACGAAAACAACGATCACCAACAAGTAATCCGGCCGGTCGGCTGGGCCGGAAACGTGTCCGGCGCGGCACGACATCGGAGTGCAATCAAGCCGCGACGCTCTATTTTTCAGATGAGTCGTGGAGCGAGCGCCGAACGGCCATCGCTCCGTGGCGATCAGCCCGGTGGCGGCGCGGCATCCCGCCCGGTCGGGGCATCGAATCGAAGCCCGCCGCTCCAACGGGCGATCCGAAACGGAGCATGCGAAGCCGTTGCCATCGCCACATGGACCAGGCCGTAGCGTTCGGCGAGGATCGCCAGGTCACGGCGAAAGCCACGCGGCACGGGCAGCCCGGCGGGGTGGACGATCCAGACCCACGCGTTCAAGCCTTCCGTCCATTCCGACAAGTGAAGGATCTTCGATGCGCCATCGCACAGATCGCGGTGGATGTCGTCGCCCACAAAGGCCCAGAGCATGGCACCCATGAGCATCCCGTCAGCGTCATGGTGGAACGCCGCCTGCCGGCGCGCGACCGGTATTTCGAGCGTGTACCACAGGAGGTCCTCCGGCCAGGCGCACCCCGCCGCCCCGCGCAGCCAGCCGACCGCGGCACCAATGACCTGATCGTCGGCCGCCCTCGTCATCCGCCCCTTCCTGTCCGACTCGCCGCGCGATGCAGCGACCGGGGTCGATATGTCGCCCGCGCGCGGCCGCCGCCCTTGCCTGTCACGAAGCCGCGGCGAACAATGGCGGCGCGTCTGTGACGTAGCCTACAAGGCCGGACCCCGCGTCATAAGGGCGGCTGCCGGCGGGGAGCGGATGGGGGCGTCCGTCGGCGAGCAGCCTGCCGCCGGTGCCCGACCCTTCGACCCGCCAGTACCGCGCGCCGGTCGCGACATCGCGGCAGGCGAGCACGAGGCAGCGCGCAACCGTCGCCTCGTGCTCGATCACCTCATGGGCGGAAAGCGGGCGCGAGGGTCGGCCGATGCGGTGGATCCAGGCGGCGATATGGGTGGCGAGCCAGGCGGCGGGCGGTGCGGCGATGGGACCGGCGGCGTCGGGGTGCGTGGCGGCGCGGACGCGGCCGCCGGGCCAACGCGCGATGGCGGCGGCGGTGGCGTCCAGCACCGCCTCGCGCGTCGCGTGGTCAAAGGGAGCGGCCCAGCGCAGCAAGCGCGCGCGGGCGGCGACCGCCGCCGCCCTGTCCCCGCCGGCGGCCAGGTCGGCCACGATCGCGGTGCCGATGCGATAGGCGGGATCGGCCTCGTCGTGCGCCGCGGACGCGGCGGCGGGACGGATGGCCTCTCCGTCCAATGCCGCCCGCAGCGCCGCCCACCCTGCCGGCCCGGCCGTGACGCGCGCCTGTTCGTGGGCAAAGAGGTCGGCCAGCCGTGCGGCGATCCGCGAGGCGGCAGGGTGGGGATCGCAAATTTCCGCCAACGCCTTGCCGAAGGCGGCGTCGATCAGCGTTTCGAGTGTGTCGAGCGGCACCGGCCGGTCGCGGCCGGTCGCGCCGCCGTGCTTGCGCAGGTGAAAGGCGAGCGATCGGCCCGTCTGGAACAGGCGCCGCCCTTCGCCGCCGAAGGGTAGCGCGTTCTCCTCCCACGTGCGCCGACGCCAGTCCTCCACCCCGCGAAAGGCCCCGAAATCGATCAGCGCCCCGGACACGCAGATGTTGGAGGACAGGTAATCGCCGTGGAACAGCCGGTGCGCCCGGCCGAACCCCGCCTGCGCGCAGATTCGCGCCATCACCGTCGCCAGCAGGCCGACGTCCTCGTCGTTCCCGTCCTTCACGACGGCCCCGTCCCTCCCCGAGGCGGACAGGCCGGTCCGGCGGACGTGCCCGATCACCTCGCCCGTGCGCAGAAAGTCGCGATACTGGTCCGAGTCGGCGGTGCCGGCGGTGCCGAACAGGACGTTGCGTTCGAGATGCGACACCCGCAGCGCCGCCGGGCGGACCGCGATCGCCCGGCGCGCGCCCACCGTGCCGGCGGCCCCGCGCACATTCTCGCCGGTATCGATGATCGCGACGACCGGATTGGACCGCCAGGGAAAAGCGCGCCAGCAGACTTCGGAGAAGATCGCCTCGCGCACCGCCTCCTCCAGCCACATGCAGCCGTGCGAATGGTGCCAGTTCGCATCGGGGTCGCGCAGCGGCGTTGCGCCCACGCCCTTGGCGTTGAACAGCCCGGCGGTCCCCGCGCGGCCGCTGCCGCCATGGCTGTGGCCGAACGTCCCGCCATACCGGTCGGCATGGAGGGGGACGGCGGTGTCGAGAAAGGTGTCGCCGTCGTCGAAGTCGCCGAACGTCGAGGCACCGAACCGCGCCAGCAGCCGGTCGGCGAGATCGCCCGCCACCGCGGCATCACCGAGGTCGAGCCCCCGCTCGCACCAATAGCGTTCGTTGAGCCAGATAACCGAGGCGCGGCGGAAATGGTGCGCGGTGAAGGGCACGTAGAGGTTCGGGCACGGGCCCGCGAGATACGGCGCGCCGTCCAGCCCCGCCATCACCCCCAACCCGTCGCGGACGGCATCCGCCGTCGCGGGCGCGGGCGACGCGCCTTCCCCATCCGCCATCGCGATCAGGCGGTGGCGGCGGCGGTTGGTACGACGGCGGCGGTGGGCGTATGCACCCAGATGTTGAGCGCGTACTTGACCCCCGCCGACACCGGCAGCCCGCCATGTTCCGACTGCCAGCAGACCCGCCCGTCGTCGTCGCAGCTGGGAAAGCGCAGGCAACTTCCGGTCCGCGGCCGGATGTCGCGGTCGAGCATGGTGAAGCACGTCTCGCCGCCGTCGAAATCGTCGTTGAGGTAGAGGAGATAGGTGGTGCGGCGGGGCACCCCGTTCGAGGCGTCGAAGTGGCTCGTGAACCGCTGCCCCTTCTTGTAGCGGACGCACTGGATGAACTCGATATGTCCCTCGTCGACCTTTTCCAGGCCGGCGACGGTGCGGTAGAGCCGCGCCAGCAGCGGATGGTCGCGGTCCATGAGCGGCACCGAACTGCTGTTGCGGACCTTGAGCTCGACGACGCTGCGCTGGTCGGAGGTGCGGTCGTCGACGGCGGAGACGCGGCTGCGGCGGAACGCCTGGGCCTCGCAATAGCCGATCAGCTCCGCGCATTCGGCCGGCGACAACAGGTCGGGCAGGACCGCGACGCGCGCATCGTACGCCGCCAGGGCGCCGCTCGTCTCGTGCGCAGGCCCGCGCTGTGCGGTGAACACGATCCCGGTCCAGAACGACCGCAGCTTGGCGTGCGTGACGGTGAGCCTGCCGACCGTCCCGTCGAAGATGGCGACACGCCCGTTCTCGATCCCCAGCACCTCGACCAGGACGACGCGGGTGTCGTCAGGGTCGAGGCTCTCGGCATAGGTCAGGAAGGGGAAGTCGCACGCCGCGAGGTCGGCTAGGTCGATCTTCTGCCCGCTCATCTCGACCCCGGCGGCGGCCGCGGCGGCGATCAGGTCGCGGGCGGTGAAGAGGGGGAAGTCCTTCAGCCCGGCGAAATGGCCGATCAGGCCCGCCGCCGAGAAATCGACGTTGCGCCGCGACAGGTGGCGGATGATGGCAAGGACGATCGGCGTGCGGACGATCTCGTTGTAGCGCCAAACGGTCACCGCTTCTTTGTCGACGCCCATGCCCCGCAATCCTCCACCGGCTCCGGCCTGTCGTCTACGCGATCGTCGCGCGCAGCGCACGCGAACTGTTGTTGTCCGCCGCACCAGACGTTCGCGTCGTCCGACATCGGGGGCGACGACATCTTCGCGCGCGGGCGGCTTGCTTGACGCTCGGGGCGGACCTGTGGTCAGGCTCCCGCCTCTTCCCCAAGGCGGGATGGCCGGAACGTCCGATCGCCGGAGGGATGTCCGGCGTGTCCCGCGCATGGATCGGTGACGCCGATGAACCACTCTTTTCGCGCTGCGCTCGCCTCGGCGCTCGCGCTCGCGCTTGTCGGAGGCATCGGTACCGCCGCCCATGCGCAGACCGCGCCCGTTCCGGCCAAGCGCCCGCTGGCGATCGACGACGTGCTGGGGCTGGAGCAGATCGACCGCGCGACTTTGTCCCCCGACGGCGAATGGGTCGCGGCGGTGATCCTGCGGCCCGCCCTGGCCGGCGAGGCGTACGGCCGCGCCTCGTACGACCTCGACCCGACCCGCGGCGACGTGTGGCTGATCTCGACCCGGACGGGCGAGCGGCGACCGTTGACGCAGGGGCACGCGTCGGCCGCGGGCTATTGGTGCGCGACCTGGTCGCCCGACGGCCGCCGGCTGGCGATGCTGTCGACCGCGCCCGAGGGTGCCGAGCCGCACGGCGGCGACAATGTCCGCCTTTATGTCTGGGAAAAGGACAAGGACCGCCTGCGCCGGATGAGCGATGCGCCGATCATGACGCAGTCGCGGTTCGGCAGCGCGATCAACGCGCTGGACCTGCGCGGCGGGGCCGACGGCACCACCGCCGCGCACGCCTGCACCGAGGGGGTGGTGGGCGAGAACGCGCCGTTCCTGTGGCTGGACGACCGCCGCCTGCTCGCGGTGACGCTGCCCGCGGGCGAGCGATCGGTCGCGGTCGACCAATATGCGCGCCGGTACCGCGCCGTCGCCGCCGACGCCGCCCGGCTGGCAACGGGCGCGGAGCCGACCGTGAACGTGGTCGGGAGTGGCGCGGCGCGGACGCGGGGGGAGGCGGCGGCGATCGTTGCGACGATCGACGCGGCGTCCGGAGCGGCGACGCCGGTCGCAACGGTGCCCGCCTATCCGTTCCGCAGCGGCCTGACCCTGTCGGTGGCACCCGACGGGCGGCGGCTGGCGATCCTTGCCACCGCCGCGGCGCTGCCGCCCGGGCCCGAAGGGCCGTTCCCCAACGCGCGCACCTATGCCTGGACGGTGGAGCGGCGGCTGGGCTTCGCCGACCTGGCGGCAACCCCGGCGCTGCGCTGGGCGACCTTGCCGGACGCGGCGCGGCTGCCGCTGGAGCTCTACGACTGGTCGCCCGACAGCCGGGCGGTGGCGTTTCGGGCGCGCGCGGCGGCGACCGCGACGCAAACGCCGCTGTTCGTCGCCGCCGCGCGCGATGCCGCGATCACGCCGGTCGCCGCGGTGTCGGTCGGCGGCGAGCAGGCCGACGCCGACCGGCGGCGCGCACCCGCGGTCCGGTGGGCGTCGGCGCGCACGCTGCTGGCACGCGACGCGGGCGGCGCGTGGTCGCTGCTGCGCCCGGGCGGCGGCCGGCCGATCGCGGTCGCCGCCGAGGGCATGCCCGCCGAGGCGGTGGTGCGCACCGCCGGCGGGCGGCTCGCCGCGCTGGTCGGCGGCGCCGTTTTCGGGTTCGATCCCGCAACGGGCGCACGGGTGCCGATCGCCACGTTGGCGAGCGAGGGGCTGATGCTCGCGCCCGAACGGGCCGGACCCGCCGCCGCCCGGCTGATCCTGGTGCGCGGCGCGGACAACGCCGTGCGCATGGCGACGCTGGACGTCGCCACCGGCCGCGTGGGGCCGTCGATCGCGGCGGTGGGCGGCACGGTCCTGGACGTCGATGCGGCGCGCGGCCGGCTGCTCCACACCGAGCGCGGGATCGACGGCACCGTGCTGAGGCTGGCCGACCTTTCGGGCGGAACCTCGCACGAGCTGTTGCGGCTCAATGCGGGGCTGACGGCGATCAACTGGGGCGGGGCGCGGCTGATCGAGTATCGCACCGCCGCCGGGGCGCCCGCCAAGGCGGCGGTGCTGCTGCCGCCCGATTACCGCGCCGACCGTCGCTATCCGACGCTGATGTGGGTTTATCCCGGGTACGAGGTGCGCGGCCTGCAAGGCGATTTCCTGACCGATCCGCTGCAACCGGGGCTGTACAACCTGCGGCTCTACGCCGCGCGCGGCTATGTCGTCGTGGTGCCGTCGATGCCGCTGGATCGCGCCCGGCCGGACGTGCTGCAGCAGCTCCCCGCGGGCGTGCTGCCGGCGCTGGACGCGCTGGTCGCGGCGGGCATCACCGATCCCGACCGCGTCGCCGTGCTGGGGCAGAGTTTCGGCGGCTACGGCGCGCTCGGGCTGATCGGCCAGACCGACCGGTTCCGGGCCGCGGTCGCGATGGCGGGGGTGTCGTCGCTGTCTAGCCTGTACACGACGTTCGATCCGACCGCGCGCGGCTATGACGGGATCGAGCATGAGAAGAGCGACAATTGGGCGGAGATCGGCCAGTTCGGGCTCACCGCGCCGCCGTGGCGCGATGCCGCGGGGTACGAGCGCAACTCGCCCCTCAGCAAAGTCGACCGGGTGACCGCGCCGCTGTTGCTGATCCACGGCGATGCCGACATCCGTGGCGATGCCGCACAGGCCGAACGCTTCTTCTACGCGCTGTATGGGCAAGGCCGCACCGCCGAGCTGCGCCGGTATGGCGGCGAGAGCCACGGCCTGTCGCAATCGCCCGCCAACATCCGCGACGCATTCGCGCGGACGATCGCCTGGCTGGACCGGTTCCTCGCCCCGCGTGCCGCCGCGGGCGGGACCGGGCCGGCGGCGCGGCCGTGACGATCGCGCGTCCGCCCCGGCCCGCCGAAAGCGTCCGCGACCTTCCGACGACTCACCGGCGGGATGGCGGGCGGGCAGGGGGCGCGACCCGCCGTTGCGCGTAGGATCGGCGCCGAACGCGGGGGGGCGGGCAGTCGGCTTCGCCGGCGTGGCCGCGGTCGCGGCGGCGGCGGCGGCGGCGGCGATCGTCGCCATCGGCCCCGCCATCGGCCCGGTCGCCCTGTTGCTCGCGGTGCCGGCGACGCTGTTCGGCGTCGATGCCGGCCTTCTCCTTCTAGCCGTGCTGGCGCCCCATCGGCCCTGTCCACCGGGCGTGGAACCCGGCGCGCCCGCTTCCGGGGAGCAGGCGGGACCGGCGCCGGGGCCGATCCTGGTGCCGCTGCTGGTCCGCGGCGAGGCCGATATCGACGCGGCTGAACGCTGTTTGCGCGAGAACCGGGCGCTGATGGGCGCCGCCGCGGCCGAGATCGTCCTGCTGGTCGACTTCCGCGATGCCGACACCCAGCACGCGGCGGCGGACGCCGGGTTGCGCCGGTCGCTGGAACACATGGTCACATGGGTCGATCGGGACCGTGCCGAGGGCGTCCCGGCCGCCGCGCTGCTGCTGCGCGCGCGCGTCTGGAACCCGTACGACCGGCGGTGGATGGGCTGGGAGCGCAAGCGCGGCAAGGTGGTGGAGTTCCTCCGCCACACGCGCGGCCTCCCGACCGGCTTCGCGGGCACCTGCCCGGCGCGCTGGCGGGGGACCGCGACCGCGTTCGTGATGGACGTGGACACCCGCATCGCGGGTGACGACCTCACGGCGCTCGCGACCGCGTTCGCGCAGGCGCGTGCCTGTGCGCCGCCCCTTTCGCGACCCAGCGTCATCTCGCCGGTGGTCCGCACCCTTGACCTCCCGCGCGAGCCGATCCAGCGCTGGCTGAACGAGCCATGGGTGTGCGCGGGGGATCGCGACTGGCGCCGGCATACGCTGCGCACGCTCGCGTTCGGGCACGACATCTACAACGGCAAGGCGCTGATCGCGGTTGACGACTTTCTCGCGTCGAGCCACGCGATCGAGGATAACACGGTCCTCAGCCACGACCATCTGGAGGCGATCCTGGGTCACGGCCAATCGACCCCGGTCGCGAGTGTTCACGAACCGTTTCCCGCCACCCGTGCCGCCTGGGAACGCCGGCAGCACCGCTGGATGCGCGGCGACTTCCAGGTGCTGCCCTGGATCTTCAGGCGTCGTGCGGCGGCGGACCGCGCACCGTTGGGACCCCCGCCCCCATCCACGCCCCCATCCACGCTCACGCCCGGCCAGCGCGCGGCCATCGCGCATGTCGTGCTCGACGCGGTCAACCCGGTGGCGCTCTACGTACCGATCCTGGCCGGGCTGGTCGTGGACCCGCCGGCGGGATGCGCGGTGGCGGCGGCGCTGCTGCTGATCCACCGGGGCGGCGTGCCGCTCGCGGTCGCGCGGCTGCCGCTGTTCACCGCCGACAGCCGCGCCGGATGGCGGCGGGCGCTCCGCTTTCTCGCCACCAACGCCGCCCTGAGGACGCTGGGCACGCTCGTCTACCTGCAGCGCGACGCGCTGATCACCGCCGACGCGCTGCGCCTGTCGCTGGCGCGGCTCGCCCGCGGCGACCGGCGCGGGTTGCTGGAATGGTACCCCGACGATCCCGAACGGCCGCTGCGGACCCGTCGGCTGGCGGAGCTCGCGCTCATCGCCGGCTCGGCGGCGCTGTGCTGGGCAGGGATCGTCGGGGCGGCGGTCCCGGCGGCGATCGCGGGATGGGCGATCCTGCCGCCCGTCCTCGACCGGATCGCGGTGCGCCGGACGCGTCCGGTTGCCGTCCGCTTCTGATCGGCGCGGCGTGCCCGGTTGCCGCGGTTGCGGACCCCCTGGCCCGGCGCTATACCGGGGAGGTAAATGACGAACGCGGCGGTGGCTTCTGACCTTGAATAAAGGAACCCGCGCCGCCGATCCGGTGGATAATATCGGTGGCAACATCCACCTGTTCATGCCGGTGTCTTGGCATGTTTTTAGTTATTCGCTGTTCGCCGTTATTGTGGTTCTCGGGATCGCGCTGGCGCTGGGAACCTACACCCGGGCGGAGACGGTGACGGGTGAGCTGGCGATCGGCGGCGTCAGGGTGGTCCCGAGCCGGTCGGGGCTGGTCGGCGACCTGTTGGTTCACGACGGCGACTTCGTGGAGGCGGGCGCGCCGCTGGCGGCGATCCGGGTGGAGGAGATCGTGTCCGACGGGCGCACCGGCCCGGGCCAGGTGATAGCGGCGCTCGACCGGCAGGAGGAGGAGCTGCGTGCCCAGCAGCGCGCCTCGGAAGGGGTGACCGGCTCGTCGCGCGGGAAGCTGGCGGCGCAGGCGGCGGGGCAGCGCGCGGCGATCGCGGCGCTCGACCGGCAGATCGAGCAGCAGAACAAGCTGATCGACAGCGCGGTGGCCGATCTCGGCCGCATCCAGTCGGTCGCCGACCGCGGCTTCATCAGCCGCCGCGACATGTCGGCGCGCGAGGATTCGGTCTCCATCCGCCGCCAGCAGCTCGCTGCCCTGCAGCAATCGCGCGCGGACAAGACGGCCGAACTCAACGCGACGCAAAAGGCCGCGGACGAGGCGCTCGCGCAGAACCGCGTCGTGCAGTCGGAGATCGCGGGATCAAGGGCCGCGGTCGCCCGCCAGCGGTACGAGGTCGCGGCATCGCGCGGGTACACGCTGGTCGCACCGGTATCGGGGCGGGTCACCGGCATGACCGCGCGGCCCGGCCAGCCCGCGCCCGCGGACCAGCCGCTGTTGTCGGTGGTGCCGTACGGCGCCCGCCTGCAGGCGACGCTGTTCGTCCCGACCCGGGCGGCGGGCTTCCTGGCGGTCGGCCAGGACGTGCGGCTGCAGGTCGACGCCTTTCCCTTCGCCACGTTCGGCGCGATCCCCGGCCGGGTGATGGCCGTCAGCCCGACCACGATCGACCGCCCCGGACCGATGGGCGGCAGCGAGGCGGTGTATGTCGTCACCTGCTCGGTCGCCCGCGCGACCGTCGCCGCGTTCGGACGCCAGCAACGGCTGACCCCCGGCATGACGCTGAAGGCCCGGCTGGTGATCCGCCGGTCGTCGCTGATCGAATGGCTGTTCGAGCCGATCTACGCGATCGCCCGGGAATGATTCGCCAGCTCAACCTGGGCATGTTCGCGTTCCGGCGCGTCCGCCACATCCGCCAGACGGAGCTGTCGGAATGCGGGCTGGCGTGCCTTGCGATGATCGGGGCGTATCACGGCTCCAACATCGAGATTGCCGCGCTGCGCCGCGATTTCGCCCCCAGCCTCAAGGGGCTGTCGCTTCGCAACATCGTCCACATCGCCGAGGAGATCGGCTTCACCGCGCGGCCGGTGCGCGTGCCGGTCGAGTCGCTCGGCCAGCTGGAGCTGCCCGCGATGCTGCACTGGGACGACAATCATTTCGTCGTCCTGGAGCGGGTCGGCCGCGGCACTGCCGAAATCCTCGACCCTGCGCTCGGCCGCGCCGCGCGGTTGCCCATGGACGAGGTCGCGCGCCACTTCACCGGCGTCGCGCTGGAACTGCGGCCGACCGCCGAGTTCCGCGTCTACGAGAAGCCGACCCGGCTGCGCGCGTCGCAATTGTGGAAGAACGTCACCGGTTGGAAGCGGGTCGCAGCGCAGACGCTGATCCTCACGGTGATCCTGCAGGTCGCGGCGCTCGCCTGGCCCTTCTACATGCAAATCGTGATCGACAAGGTCGTGCCCTCGTCCGATCGCACGCTGTTGGCGCTGGTGGCGCTGGCCTTCACCGCGCTGACGCTGCTCAACGGGGTGGCGGTCGTGATCCGCGGCTTCGTGCTGCTGTCCACGGGCACCTCGCTCGGCTTCGTGGTCACCTCGCGGCTCGGGCGGCGGCTGTTCAGGCTGCCGATCGCCTGGTTCGAGCGGCGGCACGTCGGCGACGTCATGTCGCGCTTCGGATCGGTGCATCCGATCCAGGAAGCGTTCACGCAAGGCATCATCTCGTCGCTGGTCGACGGCGCGATGGCGATCGTGACGCTGGTCATCATGCTCTACTACAGCGCACTGCTGGTCGCGGTGACCTTCGCCAGCTTCGCGCTGTACGTCCTTGTCCGCATCGTCTCGTTCCGGTTCGAGCGCCAGGCGCGCGAGGCGGCGATCGTCGCGAGCGGCCGCGAACAGTCGACGCTGATCGAGACGCTGCGCGGGATCACCACGCTGCGCCTGTTCGGCCGCGAGGCCGACCGGCACCTGATGTGGCAGGACCGCCTGACCGACCAGGCCAACGCCAACGTGATGGTCGCCCGGATCGGCATCTGGCAGGGCGCGGCCAACACCGTGATCATCGGGCTGGAAGGCGTGCTGATCCTGTGGCTGGGGGCCAACATCGTGCTGGGCGGCGGTCTGTCGCTGGGCATGCTGGTCGCGTACCTCGCCTACAAGCAGCAGTTCCTGTCCGCCGCGACCTCGCTCATCAATCAGGGCATCGCCTTTCGGATGCTGAGCCTGCATCTCGACCGGATCAGCGACATCGCGCTGGAGCGGGAGGATATCGGCTTCGCCCCGGCCCCCGTCACCGGCGATGCGGCGTTCTCCGGCCGGATCGAGCTGGCCGACGTCTTCTACCGCTACGGACCGTCGGAGCCCTGGGTGCTCAAGGACCTGGATTTCCTGGTCGAGGCCGGGCAGCACGTAGCGATCACCGGCGTGTCGGGCGGCGGCAAGTCGACGCTGGCGAAGATCATCCTGGGGCTGGACCAGCCGGAGAGCGGGGAGGTGCTCGCCGACGGGGTGCCGCTGCTCAAGGCCGGGATCAAGACCTACCGCGCGCAGGTCGCGGGCGTGCTCCAGGACGATACGCTGTTCGCGGGATCGATCGCCAAGAACATCGCGATGTTCGACCAGGAGGTCGACATGGACCGGGTGACGGAGGCCGCGCGGCTCGCCGCCGTCGCCGACGAGATCGAGGCGATGCCGATGAAGTATGAGTCGCTCGTCGGCGACATGGGATCGGCACTGTCGGGCGGGCAGAAGGCGCGGGTGCTGCTGGCGCGCGCGCTGTACCGCAAGCCCAAGCTGCTGCTGCTCGACGAGGGCACCGCGCATCTGGACGCCGCGACGGAGGCGGCGGTGAACCGGGCGATCACCGGGCTGGGGATCACGCGCATCGTCATCGCCCATCGCCGCGAGACGATCGCCAATGCCGACCTGGTGTTCGTGATGGCGGACGGCATGGTACGCCCCGCCCCCTGAGCCGGATCACGACAGCCCCGCCCACCGCTCACCGCCCACGGCCACGCGCCCACGATCAGGAGACGAGATGTTCAGCCTGTGCATCGATACCGCCACGCCGCCGGCCGCGCCGACCATCCAGGCTCGCGCGGTCGAGTGGCCCGGCGGCTGGATCCGGCCGCTGGGCATCAAGCACCTGCGAATGGATGCGTCGTTCCGGCAGGACCGGCTGGAGGCCTGGATCGGCGAGATCGCCGACCCGCGGCCGCAAGGGGAGGGCGGGATCGCCGGCTATTCGGCGGTCGAGATGTACGAAGGGTGCAAGGTCGTCGTCGACTGGACCAGCCGGCCGGCGCGGGTGGAGATCGTCCGGACGACCGACGGGTCGACCCCGCTCCACATCTCGTTCGAGGACGGGGTGCTGCGTGCGACCTGGGATTTCGAGGAGATCGCCGTCGCGCTGAAGCGCCCCGAGCCCGACCTCGACCTCTGCCGCCTCTATCTCGAGAACGGCCCCATGCTGACCCGCAACCAGGTGATCCGGGGCATCTACAATCTGTGGCCGGGCGAGACGGTGCGCTGCGACGGCAGCGCGGTCGAGTTCGTCCAGCAGCCGCGCCGCGATGTCGCCGTCCCCTCATTCCTCGCCAACGAGGCGGTCGCGACCGACGAGTTCCTGCGGGTGATCGGCGAGAGCCTGGCGAACACCGTCGCCCAGTCCGACGGCGTGCTGCTGGAAGTCAGCGGCGGCTGGGATTCGACCTGTACCGCGATCGCGGCGGCCCGGCTGCGCGAGGGGATGAGTTCGTACGGCGCCGTCCATGAGGGCGCGGTCGGCGCGCAGCAGCGCGCGCGGCGGCGGGAGCTGACCGAGCTGCTGGGGCTGCGCGACGGTGACGGATCGTCGAACGCGATCCCGCCGATCGCGGCGCTGCGCTACGCCGAGTGCCTGTACACGCCGATGGACGACAACCACCGCATGGCCTGCGTGCTGGCCATCCGCAGCCACCCCGACGCCCATCGCCTCGATCTGGCGGTCACCGGCATCGGCGGCGACGAGCTGGGCTTCGAGCGCACCTATCTGCGCCGCGATTTCGAGGTTGCGGGGCTGATCTCCTCCTCGGCGGCGCTCGCCAGCGTCGGGCGCGGCGACATCTTCCTGCGTCGCGGCATCCTGCCCCGCAATCCGCTCGCGACGCACCGCGTCGTCAATTTCTGCCGCCAATTGCCCAAGGCGATGCGGACCGGCCGCCTGCTCCACCTCATCACCATGGTCCGGGCGGGGTTGTCGGACGCCTATCTGTTCCCGCGCTACGGCGAGAATTTCGGTCCGGTGCTGATCAGGGAGGCCGCCCTGACCGACTTCGACGCCGAGGTCGGCCATTCGATCCTGGCCGATTACGGGATCAACATCTTCGAGACGTTGAGCGACGCGCGCATCGAGGCGGGCCAGGACTTCACCACCGGCCAGGCCGTCAAGCTGTGGTACCTCGTCAAGCTCGAGCGCATTCTGAAGAAATATGTCGCGGGCGAGCGGATCGGCTTGCCGACGCCATAGGCCGGTTCTCGACCGATCCGTACCGCCTCCGGTCGGCCCGAGCGACGTCGAGCGATCGACCGGAGACGTGCCGCATGGTGTCTCGACCTCGCGCGGAGCGAGCGGTGGGAGACGTTGCCGGGCAAGTTGGTCGCACACCGCTCCAGGCCCGATAGGGATACGGCTCCGGGCTCACGCGGGCGGCCGCCCTCGATCACGCCTCCATGTAGGGGATGCACTCCCTTGTCATGGGCCGGAAGCGGTGGTGGTGGGCGCTGACGGGCTCGAACCGCCGACCCTCTCGGTGTAAACGAGATGCTCTACCAACTGAGCTAAGCGCCCGCGCCCGCCCTCCTGCCAGCGGCGGGGCGGCGAGGCAAGGTCAGGCGATCGACAGGCCGGCGCGCGATACCGCGGCGAGATAGCCGCGCATGCCGCCGCGGGCGCGATCGGTGAGCGCCATGAACGCCCGGCGCCGGTCCTGCGGGTCGGGCAACCGCTGCAGCAGGCCCACCTCCGACATTTTGGCGATCCAGCGCAGCGCCGTGGTCGGCGCAACCGCGGCGGCGATGCACAGGCTGGACACCGACACGCGCGTCCCCTCCAGCTCCGCCGCGAACAGGTCGAGCAGCATGTCCCAGGCCGGATCCTCGAACAAACCGGCGGGAAAGAAGCCGTCGCGCAGGCGCCGGGTCCGGATCGCCTGACGGATCGCCTGCGGATCGGCCATGTCGACGCCGGGACCCGCGTCGTAGCTGTTGCGGCGATCGTCCACCGCGTCGCCCCCCGTCCTGTCGCCCCCCGTCCTGTCGCCCAGCCGTGCCAGCACGTCGGCGATGCGCGCGACCTCTTCGTGGAGCCGGCGCAGGCGGTCGCGATCGGTGTCGCGGACATGGGCATTGGCGCTCGGCGCGGTCGTCCGGGCAGCGACCAGCAGCGCCGCCATCCGATCGACCGTGTCCGGCGCGCAGAGAAGCTGTACCGTCGGGCCGAACAGCGATGCGGCGACCAGGTCGATGTCCGCGACGGCCATGCTCGCGACGACCGGCAGGTCCCGCGCCTCCGCGGCGGCGGCGAGCGGCGGCAGGCGTTCGGCAAGCAGCGCTGGCGATACCCCTTCCGCCTCGATCGCCACCACCGTCCCGTCGGGGAGGGCGGCGATCGCGGCGGCGGCGTCCGTCCATCCGGCGCGTTCGACCCGTCCGCCCGCGAGCGCGACCGCCTCTTCGACCCCGGCGAACGCGCCGGCTTCCGCCACCACCAGCGCGCGCCAGGCCGCCGATGCGCCGATCCAATCAGTCATGCGGACATCTCTCCATCGAAGCGTCGCTCAGCGCCTCCGTCGCGATCGCAGAGGGGACCATCCCGCCCGATCCGACGATCGCCGGAAGGATGGCCGAACCGGCCGGATGCATCGTCGCCGCGTCCATCCCTGCCGTCGTCGAGCGGGCGAGCGCCCCGGCTTTGCGCCCGACCTATCCCAGTGATTGTCATCATTCCCCCGGGTCCGCTTCCGTTCGGATGCCTTGGCGCGATCGTGAAGGCCTCAACTGCCCTGCGCTCAACCCAAGGCCTTCACGATCTCCTCGACCATCTTCTTGGCGTCGGCGAGCAGCATGGTGGTGTTGTCGCGGTAGAACACGTCGTTGTCCACGCCGGCATAGCCGACCCCGCCCATCGACCGCTTGACGAACAGCACCGTACGGGCGCGCTCGACGTCCAGCACGGGCATGCCGTAGATGGGCGAGGTCTTGTCGGTCTTGGCGGCGGGGTTGGTGACGTCGTTGGCGCCGATCACGAACGCGACGTCGGTTGTCGCGAACTCGGCGTTGATGTCCTCCAGCTCGAACACCTCGTCATACGGCACGTTGGCCTCCGCCAGGAGGACGTTCATGTGACCCGGCATGCGGCCGGCGACCGGGTGGATCGCGTATTTGACGCGGACCCCCTCCTCTTTGAGCTTGTCGGCCATCTCGCGGAGCACGTGCTGCGCCTGCGCGACCGCCATGCCATAGCCGGGGACGATGACGACCTGCTCGGCCTGCGACATCAGGAAGGCGGCGTCCTCGGCCGAGCCGCGCTTCCACGGGCGATCGGTGGCGGCGGCGGCGCCCGCCGACTCGACCGCGCCGAAGCCGCCGGCGATGACCGACAGGAAGCTGCGGTTCATCGCCCGGCACATGATGTAGCTGAGGATCGCGCCCGACGACCCGACCAGCGCGCCCGTGATGATCATCGCGGTGTTGCCGAGCGTGAACCCCATCGCCGCGGCGGCCCAGCCCGAATAGCTGTTCAGCATGCTGACCACGACCGGCATGTCGGCGCCGCCGATCGGGATGATGAGCAGGAAGCCGATCGAGAAGGACAGGCCGACGATCGCCCAGAACACGAACGGCGACTGGTCCTGGGTGAACCAGCCGATGAGCAGAACGATCGCGACGAGCGTGGCGAGGTTCACCAGGTGGCGCTGGGGGAGCAGGATCGGCTTGCCGCCCATGGTGCCGTTCAATTTTAGGAACGCGATCACCGAGCCGGAGAAGGTGATCGCGCCGATCGCGACGCCCAGCCCCATCTCGACCCGGCTGACCGGCTCGATGACGGCGAAGGGCTGGCCGATCAGCGGCACGACCAGCTCGCCGATCCCGAACGCTACGGGATTGAGATAAGCCGCGACAGCGACCAGCACCGCGGCGAGCCCGACCAGGCTGTGGAAGGCGGCGACCAGCTGCGGCATCGCGGTCATCGCGATCCGGCGGGCGACCGTGAGGCCGATGACGGCACCGATCGCGATAGCGGCGAGGATTTCGAGGGCTGCTGTCCAGTCTAGCCTTGGCTGACCCCAGTTGTCGAAGCCCAAAGTACCGACCTCTTCGGGCGGCACAAACATCGGGAAGTGCGTGACCAACGTCGTCGCCACCGCTACGCCCATGCCGATCATGCCGAGCCGGTTGCCCCGCTGGCTGGTGGCGGGGCTCGACAAACCGCGCAGCGCGAGAATGAAGCACACGCCCGCGACGAGATAGGCCACCGCCACCCAGGGGTTCACCGCGACGTGTTGCATCTTGCCTCAACCCCTCTGCCGTCATGCCAGCGCAGGCTGGCATCCATGGCTGTCTCGATGTGTCGTGCCGTTGCAGATGATCGCAACAGACATGGACCCCGGCCTTCGCCGGGGTGACGGTGTCTAGTGCTTGGCAGCGACCGCCGGCCGCTCCTTCTTCTTGTACATCGCCAGCATCCGCTGGGTGACCGCGAACCCGCCGAAGATGTTGACGCTCGCCAGCACCACGCCCAGCAGCCCCAGCCACTTCGAACCCGGCGAACCCGACGCCGCCGCCGCGATCAGCGCGCCGACGATGATGACCGACGAGATGGCGTTGGTGACCGCCATCAGCGGCGTGTGCAGCGCCGCGGTGACCGACCAGACGACGTAATAGCCGACGAAGCACGCCAGCACGAAGATCGACAGGATCGCGACGAAGTCCATCAGTCTACCCCAAAGGTAACGAAGGTAACGCCAAGCGCCGTCTGGGCGCTCCCTTGCCCCCCGCCTATCCGCGGCATCGATCCGGCGCCGCTTTGCAAGGCATCGCATAGCGGCGCCGTGTAGGACAGCCCGGTCACGCCGATTGAAGCAGGCGCGGACTGACCACCGCTCCGTCTCGCGTCAGGCGGATCGCGTCCCCGATCTCGGCGTCGAGGACCGGGCGGCCCTGCTCCTTGTCCCAGAAGGCGGAGAGGAAGTTGTAGAGGTTGCGCGCGTAGAGTGCCGAGGCGTCGGCGGCGAGGCGGCTGGGCACGTTGCGGTGGCCGACGACCCGGACGCCGTGGCGCTCCACCACCTCGCCCGCGACCGCGCCCTCGACGTTGCCGCCCTGTTCCACCGCGAGGTCGACCACCACCGATCCCGCGCGCATGGAGGCGAGCTGCGCGTCCGACAGCAGCCGTGGCGCCGGCCGGCCGGGGACCAGCGCGGTGGTGACCACGATGTCCTGCTTGGCGATGTGCGCGGACACGAGCGCGGCCTGTGCCTTCTGGTACTCGGCACTGGTCTCGCCGGCATAGCCGCCCGCGCCCTCGCCCTCGATCCCGGCGACGCCCTCCACGAAGATCGGCTTGGCGCCGAGCGACTGAATCTGCTCGCGCGTCGCCGATCGGACGTCGGTCGCCGACACCTGCGCCCCCAGCCGCCTGGCGGTGGCGATCGCCTGGAGGCCGGCGACGCCGACGCCCATGACGAACACCCGCGCCGCCGGGATGGTGCCGGCCGCGGTCATCATCATCGGGAAGGCCCGGCCATATTCGGCGGCCGCGTCCAGCACCGCCTTGTAGCCGGACAGGTTCGATTGGGAGGAGAGCACGTCCATGCTCTGCGCGCGGGTAATGCGCGGCATCCATTCCATCGCCAGCGCCTCGATCCCCGCCGCGGCATAGGCGTCGACCCGCGCGCGACCGGCCTCGCCCGCGCCGGTCGGGTTGAGGATCGCCGCCAGCCACGCGCCGGGCGCGGTGCCGGCCAGCGCGGCGGGCGCGGGACCCTGCACGGCCAGCACCACCCCGGCGCCCGCCGCCGTCGCCTGTGCGTCGCCGACGCGCGCGCCCGCGTCGGCAAAGGCGGCGTCGGCGATCCCGGCGGCGGTGCCCGCTCCCGCTTCCACCGCGACTTCCGCGCCGAGCGCGACGAGCTTGCGAACCGTCTCCGGCGTCGCGGCGACCCGCTTCTCGCCGTCTGCGGTTTCGCGGAGAACGGCGATCTTCACGGGATCAGGCGATCAGCCAGATGACGAACAGGGCGAGGAAGAAACACGCCACGCCGCCCCATTTCAGGAGCCCGATCATCCGATCATAGGTGTGGACATGGGATTTGAGGTCGGTGTTGCCAGCCATGGTGAGCCTTTATGTGTCGCGGGAACGATTTGGATGCTCTCACCTGTATCCAGCCCGTCCGCCGGCCTCAACCCCGTCGTCTCCGACCACCGTACGCGTTTAAGCCCGCCTTTACCGGCGTCGTCCTAAGCGTCCCGCGACGGGACTTGGCGCCCGGCCACCAGGGCGGGATGGGAATGACGCGGAACGGCCAAAGGCTGCTGCTCCTGATCGACGACGAGCCGGCGCAGCGGCGGCTGGTATCGGCGCTCGCCGCACGCTCGGGCTGGCGATCGATCTTCGCGAGCGACCCCGAAATGGGCGTGGCGACGCTCGGCACGCAGGACGGGATGCAGCTCGATGCGATCCTGATCGACCACCGGGGGTCGGACGCGGACGGCGCGGCGCTGGTCGCCGAACTGCGCGCGCGCCGGCCGGCGCTGCCGATCCTGGTGCTCACCGCCAACGGTTCGGCGGCGAGCGCGGTGGCGGCGATGCGCGCGGGCGCGACCGACTTCCTGGTCAAGCCGCTCGCGCCCGAGAGGCTGTTGGCGGCGCTGGACGCGGCGGTGCAGGGCGTGGCGGCGGGCGAGCTCCGCCCGCTCACCGAGAAGCTGCCCGCGACGCTCGCCTTTGACGAGATCGTCGGATCGGCACCCGAGTTCCGATCGGCGCTGGCGATCGCGGCCAAGGCGGCGCGCGCGCGCGTGCCCGTCCTGATCGAGGGCGAGAGCGGGGTCGGCAAGGAGGTGGTCGCCGAGGCGATCCACGCCGCATCCCCGCGCGCCAAGAAGCCGTGGGTGGTGGTGAATTGCGGCGCCATCCCCGCCAACCTGGTCGAATCGGAACTGTTCGGGCACGAACGCGGCAGCTTCACCGGCGCCTTCGACAAGCGGGTCGGCAAGTTCGTCGCGGCGGACGGCGGCACGCTGTTCCTGGACGAGATCGGCGAGATGCCGCTGGACGCGCAGGTCAAGCTCTTGCGCGTGCTCGCCACCGGCGAGGTCCAGCCGATCGGCGCGCGCCATCCCCAGACGGTGGACGTGCGGGTCGTCGCCGCCACCAACCGCCGCCTCGCCGACGAGGTGGCGGGCGGGCGGTTCCGCGAGGACCTCTACTACCGGCTCAACGTCGTGCCGGTGGCGATCCCGCCGCTGCGCACGCGTACCGGCGACATACCCGCGCTCGCCCGCCATCTGCTGGCACGGTTGGCGCAACAGCCGGGGTTCCGCGCGCTGGGGATCACCGACGACGCGCTGGCGCTGCTCGTCGCCTATGACTGGCCGGGCAACGTCCGCCAGCTCCAGAACGCCCTGTTCCGCGCCGCGGTGCTGTGCGAGGGCGCCGCCCTGACCCGCGCCGACTTCCCCCAGGTCGCGAGCCTGGGTCACCGTGCGCGGCCGGTCGCGCCGGCGGGGGCAGGTGGCGTCACCCTGTTCCGTCCCGACGGCAATCTGCGCCCGCTGGAGGATATCGAGGCGGACGTGATCCGCCTCGCCATCGGCCATTATCGCGGCCGCATGACGGAAGTCGCGCGGCGGCTGGGGATCGGCCGGTCGACGCTCTACCGCAAGCTGGGCGAACTCGGCATCGACAACGCCGCCTGACCGGCCCCGCGGCCGCTCGGCTGCGTCAGACCGGTCGCAACCGTGCCGAATCGATGTGCCACGCGCGTTGCGTGGGAGTGGCGCCGGGCACGTCGCCCACCCGGCGCAGCACGTAGCTTCCCCGGAAATGCTGGCGGCGACCGTTCTTGAGCGTCGCGTGGACCTCCACCGGCACGGTCACATAGACCGACCCCGCCGCACCTTCCGCCCGGCCGGGCCGGCCGACCGCGGCGCGGGTGCGCGCGGTGGCGGCGAAGCCCCGCGCAAAGGCGGCGTATCTCTTACCCGACGCCCGGCCATGGTCGCCCCACAGCGCGTATCCGGCTTGGAAATCGCCGCGGTCGATCGCCCGGTAATAGTCGACGACCACCGCCGCCGCATCGGCCGGGCGGGTCTGGGCGGCGATCGGCGGCGCCGCAGCGACAAGCGTGCCGACCAGCACCGCGACGAGGGGAAAGGGCCGCATCTTCTGTCTCCCGAGAGGGTCCGATCGATCGCATGCGGCTATCCTGGATCGGAGGTGACTGGTCGATTAATCAGGCGGCATGACCCACCGCACCATTCTCGTCACCGGCGCCGCGTCCGGGATCGGGCTCGCCGTCGCGCGCCGGCTCGCCGCCGATGCGCGGCTGGTCCTCGTCGACCGGGACGCCGCCGCACTCGACCGGGTCGACCTGCCCGGTCCGGTCGAGCGCATCACGGGCGACGTCGCGGACGAGGCGTTCTGGGACGCGACGATGCCGCGGCTCGCCGGGCTGACCGGGGCGGTGATCAACGCCGGCGTCGCGGGATCGGGCGGGATCGCGGGCCTCGCCTTTGCCGAGTGGCGGCGCGTCCTGTCAGTGAACCTGGACGGCGCGTTCCTGACGCTGCGCGCGGCGATGCGCGCGATCGAGGGGGCGGGCGCGATCGTCGCGATATCGTCGGCCACCGGCATCAAGGCGGAGGCGGGGATCGCCGCCTATGCCGCGTCAAAGGCGGGGCTGATCCAGCTGGTCCGCGTCGCCGCCAAGGAGGGGGCGCGGCGTGGCCTCACCGTCAACGCGGTCGCGCCCGCGGGGGTGGAGACGCCGGTGTGGGACACGATGCCGGGCTTTGCCGAGCGGGTGGCGGCGATCGGCCGCGACGCCGCCTTCGCGGAGATGGCCCGCGCGACGACGCCGATGGGCCGCTACGCCGCGGCGGACGAGATCGCCGCCCAGGTGGCGTTCCTGCTGGGCCCCGACTGCGGCTATGTGACGGGGTCGGTCTTCGTCAGCGACGGCGGCTACACGCTCTAAGCCCGGCCGGGGCACCGCCTGCCCTTACCACAGCACCCCGTCGACCGGCTTCAGAGGTTCCGGCGCCGCGTCGCCGATCGCCTGCTTCAGGTCGATCTCGATCGTCCGGCACATGGCCGACAGGGGCACGTCATGGATGGTGTCGGCGAACGGATCGACCAGGTCGTCACCGATCTGGAGCACGGCCAGGAACATCAGACCCGCGACCGTGGAGCCGAGCGGGGTGGCGAGGCCCAGCGTCTCCACCAGCCCGATCGGCAGGAACACGCAGAACAGGTGCGCGAACACGGTCGGCAGGAAGCGGTATTGATTGGGCAGCGGCGTGTTCTTCAGCCGCTCCATCCCTCCTTGTGCGTTGGCGATGTCGACCAGCACGCGTTCCACCGACGCCTGCTGGATCGTGTCGATCCAGCCGCGTCGGCGCGCATCGTCGACGCGCCGGCCGGTGCCGTCGAGCAGCCCGTTGGCGATGTTGACGCGGGCGAGCGCGGGTTCCGCCTCGCCCTTCGACAGCTGGCGCAGCACCTCGCCATCGGCGGGCTGGCGGCGCAGCTGGCAGCGGAGCGCGTGGACGTAGGCGATCTGGCGCAGCACGATCGAACGCTTCAGGTCGCGCGCGTCCGGATCGGGCAGCTGGTTGCGGACGATCCGCGCCAGGCTGCGGCTGGCGTTGATCATCGCGCCCCACAGCGTCCGCCCCTCCCACCAGCGCTCGTACGCCGAATTGACCCGGAAGCCGAGAAACAGCGCCAGCGCCGATCCGAACAGGGTGAGCGGCAGGGCGGGCGCGTGGAACGGCAGAAACGTGTAGGTGACCGTCACCACGCAGTCCCACAGGAACAGCGCGAACAGCGGCTTCCACACCTCGGTGACGATCTGGCGGAAGCTGGGAACGGAATCGACGATCATGGCGCGGGGAACGCGGGGGCCGGCCGGGGGGTCCGGACGGCGGGACGGGCGTGCCCCGGCCGGCGGGCGGTCACGGTCGCTGGGCGGCGTGCGACAGGGCGGTCGCGGTGCCGGTCGCCGGCCTCAGCTCGAACCAGTGCGGGCGGTCGATCGCGACCAGGAACGCCAGGCATCCCAGCCCGAAGCCGACGATGCCGAAGGAGGGCAGCAGCCGCCGAAGCCTTTGCCGTGCCACGTCTTCACGATCCTTCATGGTGTTGTTCTCCGTTGATGGCGACGGAGCCTCACCTAGGACCCGGCATGTGAACCGGTTTAGCCGAACGGTGAAGAAGCGTTGCTGCAATGCAGTGTAACGATCCGCGTCGTCCCGCCGCCTCATCCCGCCGCCTCATCCCGCCAGCGCGCGGTCGCGCAGGCCGCGCCAGACGCGGATCGCCTGCACTGTCGCGGCCACGTCGTGGACGCGAAGGATCTGCACCCCCGCCTCGGCCCCGCGCAGCGCGAGCGCGACCGACCCGCCGAGCCGCTCGGTCACCGGCGCCTCATTCGACAGGGCGCCGATCATCCGCTTGCGGCTGGCGCCGAGCATGACGGGGCAGCCCAGGCCGTGCAGGAGGGCAAGGTCGTTCAGGAGTGCGAGATTGTCGGCCAGCGACTTGCCGAAGCCGATGCCGGGATCGACGATCACCCGCTCGCGCGCGATCCCGGCGGCGACTGCCGCGGCGACCCGCGCTTCCAGCCAGTCAAACACCTCGGTCGCGACGTTGCGGTAGGCGACGCGGCCGTGCCCGCCTTCCCTGGGATCGGGCGAGTGCATCAGCACGACCGGACAGCCGGCGCGCGCCACCACCTCCGCCGCCCGATCGTCCCACAGCAGCGCCGACACGTCGTTGACGAGCGCGGCGCCGGCGGCGAGCGCCGCCTCCATCACCGCCGCCTTGCGGGTGTCGATCGCGACGGGCGTGCCGCTCGCCGCCAGCCGCTCGACGACCGGAACGGTGCGGGCGATCTCGTCCCCCTCCCACACCGGCACCGCGCCGGGGCGGGTCGATTCGCCGCCCAGGTCGACCAGCGCCGCGCCCGCCACCGCCATGTCGACCCCCGCCGCGGCCGCGGCGGCGGCGTCGCCGGCATGGGCGCCGCCGTCGGAGAAGCTGTCGGGCGTGACGTTGAGGATGCCCGCGACCTGCGGCTGGTCGAAGCGCAGGGTGCGCTCGCCCAGCCGCAGCGGCGGGCGCGGCGCGGTGATCGCGGCGTGGAGCCCGGCCGCGCGCGCACCGAGCGTCTCGACCTCGGCGACCGGGATCGTCCGCTCGTAGCGGCCGTTCGCCAGCACGTCATAGGCGGCGAACCACTGCATCCCGCCCGCCAGGCGTACGACCGACCCGTCCGGGCGGTCGATCGGGGTGGCGGTGAAGTGGGTCGGGCGGAGATGGATGGTCGTCAGCGTCGTCACCCCGGGCTTGTTCCGGGGTCCACTGGTCCGCGCACCTCGGCAGGTCAGCTCTTGCGGCACGGTGGGTGCCGGAACAAGCCCGGGGTGACGGGTTCAAGCTAGGGCTGCGTCGCCAGCAGATAGGTCTGGCGCAGTGCGTCGATCGGCGTCAGCCCGCCTTCCTCCTCCGTGTGCCAGAAGGTCCAGCCATTGCATGCGGGTGCGTTCTGGAGCGTCGATCCCAACTTGTGGATCGATCCGGTCGCGCCGCAATCGCTCAACAGCGAGCCGTCGGCGCGCACGGCCGCGCGGAACCGGCGCCGGGCGTCGGTCAGCACCGCGCCGGGCCGCAGATAGCCGGTCTCCACCAACATGCCGAACGCGACCTTGGGCTGGGCGCGCGGGCTCTGCATCGTCCGCAGCGCCGATTCGTCCAGCGGCAGCGCGGCCTCGATGCGGACGTGCGCGGCCTCGATATAGTCCGGCTCCCGCTCGATCCCGATCCAGCGGCGGCCGAGCCGTTTCGCGACCGCGCCAGTCGTGCCGGTGCCGAAAAAGGGGTCGAGCACCACGTCCCCCGGCTCCGTCGTCGCGAGAAGGACGCGGTACAGCAGCGCCTCCGGCTTCTGGGTCGGGTGGACCTTGTGACCGTCCTTCTTCAGCCGCTCCGGCCCGCCGCAGATCGGGAACTCCCAGTCGGACCGCATCTGCAGCTCGTCGTTCAGCGTCTTCATGCTGCGATAGTTGAAATGGTATTTGGCGCCCTCGCCCTTGGACGCCCAGATCAGCGTCTCATGCGCGTTGGTGAAGCGGGTGCCGCGGAAATTGGGCATCGGATTGGCTTTCCGCCAGACGATGTCGTTCAGGATCCAGAAGCCGAGGTCCTGGAGCGCCACCCCCATGCGGAAGATGTTGTGGTAGCTGCCGATCACCCAGATCGCGCCGTCGTCCTTCAGGACGCGGTTCGCCTCGGCCAGCCAGGCGCGGGTGAAGGCGTCGTACTGCGCGAACGAATCGAACTTGTCCCAATCGTCGGTGACCGCGTCGACATGGCTGCCGTCGGGACGGAACAGCTCGCCCCCCAATTGGAGATTGTAGGGCGGGTCGGCGAAGACCAGGTCGACCGACTTGTCGGGCAGCGCGCGCATGTGGCGGATGCAGTCGCCCATCAGGATGCGGTCGAGCGGCAGCTCGCCCATCGTCGGCGCGGTCGCCGCCGCCTTGGCGCGTTGCCGCGCGATCCCCGTCACACCCATCGACTTCCCCCCTGGGCCTCTATGGTGGCCGCGGCACGGACTCCGTCAAGCGCGCATTGGTTAACGACCGCGGTTGAGATCCGGTAAACGCGGCGGAACGGGAGGGGGCCACCACCAGATGTTGAGTCCGGTGCCACCATCCGACCACCGTCGGCGGGGTGTGGCGCAAAAGACTCTCTAGATCGCCCG
>Ga0325400_1000221_pt1 | contig 38789 bp, 37 predicted proteins | sample PopdelMetagenome_2_FD_205662 | JGI IMG/M metagenome (GOLD analysis project Ga0325400, IMG submission 205662) | Populus deltoides microbial communities from Bellville, Georgia, United States - Xylem-PdKOR-R1 | ecosystem: Host-associated > Plants > Phyllosphere > Stem > Wood/Secondary xylem... | reverse complement strand
CCCAGCTTTTTCTTCGCCGTCGCATGGAAAACCCGTTGCTACATTGTCGGCTATGAAGCTCTCCTTCGGCCAGCAGGTCGCACTCGGCATGGTCGCCGGCCTCGCGCTCGGGTTTCTCGCGCGCCCGCTCGGCGACACGTCCGCGCTCGCGCAAGGGTTGAAGATCGTCGGCGACATCTTCGTCCAGTTGCTGAAAGCGCTGGTTGTCCCGCTCGTCTTCACCGCGATCGTCGCCTCGATCGCCGCGCTGCGCTCGCTCGACAATGCCGCCCGCCTCGTCGCCTCCACCTTCGCGTGGTTCGCGATCACCGCCCTGATCGCGGTCAGCATCGGGCTCGCGCTGGGCACGCTGCTCCAGCCCGGCGTCCATGCCGGCGTGTCGGCCAGCCTCGCGCACCGCCCCGACACCGCAGGCTCCTGGCTGGACTTCCTGCGCGGGCTTGTTCCCGCCAACATCCTCGGCCTCTCCGCCTCGACCACGCTCAAGGATGACGGCACCGCCGCCACCGCGATCCAGTTCAACATCCTCCAGATCATCGTCGCCGCGGTCGCGATCGGGGTCGCCGCGGTCCGCGTCGGGCCGCAGGGGGAGGCGTTCCTCGCCTTCAACGCCGCCGCGCTCGCGATCTTCCGCCGCATCCTGCGCTGGGTGGTCCGGCTCACCCCGATCGGCACCGGCGCGCTGCTTGGCAGCGCGATCGTCCGCTACGGCTGGTCCTCGCTCGCCGCGCTCGGCCAGTTCGCGCTGGCGGTGTATATCGGCCTCGGGCTGGTGCTGTTCGTCGTCTACCCGCTGCTGCTACTCGCCAACGGGATCAGCCCGCGCCGCTTCTTCGCCCAGGCGTGGCCCGCGATCCAGCTCGGCTTCGTCTCGCGCTCGTCGATCGCGACGCTGCCGGTCACCGAGCAGGTGGTCGAGCACGGGCTCGGCGTCCCTCGCGCCTATGCCGCCTTTGCCGTCCCCTTCGCGGCGACCACCAAGATGGACGGGTGCGCCGCGATCTATCCCGCGATCGCCGCGCTGTTCGTGGCGCAATATTACGGCCTGCCGCTCCACGCCGCCGACTATCTGCTGATCGTGCTCGTCTCCGTGCTCGGCTCGGCCGCCACCGCCGGGCTGACCGGCGCGCTGGTGATGCTGACGCTGACGCTCTCCACGCTGGGGCTGCCGCTGGAGGGGGCGGGGCTGCTGCTCGCGATTGACCCGATCCTCGACATGGGGCGCACCGCGGTCAACGTCGCGGGGCAGGCGCTGATCCCCGCGATCGTCGCGCGCCGGGCGGGGCTGACCGCTCCCGCCGCACAGCCGCCCGAACGGCCGGTGGCGCCCGCGATCGCATGAGGCTATGACGGCAGCCTCCTTGCTGTTATAGGCCCACAACACACGACGATGGCCGACCGCGAATCCGATAGCTCCGCCGATTTCTGGGACGCGCGCCGGGCGCGGATCGCCGACGGCTACCCCGCCGCCGCGCAGGACGGCGGCGACGAGTGGCTGTGGACCGACACCGCCCCCAATTCCCGGTCCGGGTCCGAGCCGCAGCCGCGTCGCCGTCGCCAGTGGCTCCGCTGGGGTGTCCGCGGGCTTGCACTCGGTATCGTCCTGTTCGTCGCGGTGGTGGCGTGGCTCGCGGTCACCGCGCCGCTGTCGCGCTCGCTCGAGCCGCCCACCCCGCCCTCGATCACCCTGACTGCGGAGGACGGCACCCCGATCGCCCGGCGCGGCGCCATCATCGGCGCACCGGTCGACGCGTCGAAGCTGCCGCCCCACGTCACCGAGGCGTTCCTCGCGATCGAGGACCGCCGCTTCTATTCGCACTGGGGCATCGACCCGCGTGGCATCGCGCGCGCGGCGATGAGCAACCTGCGCGGCGGCGGGGTGCGAGAGGGCGGCTCGACGATCACGCAGCAGCTGGCGAAGAACGCCTTCCTCGACGCCGACCGCACCGCCGCGCGCAAGGTGCGAGAGGCGCTGATCGCCTTCTGGCTGGAGGCGTGGCTGTCCAAGAACGAGATCCTGTCGCGCTACCTCTCCAACGTCTATTTCGGCGACAACGTCTATGGCCTGACCGCCGCCGCCAAGCACTATTTCGGCCGCACGCCTGCGAACATGAATATCGGCCAGGCGGCGATGCTCGCGGGGCTGGTCAAGGCCCCGTCCCGCCTAGCCCCGACCGGCAACCTGTCGGGCGCGCGCAAACGCCAGGCGGTGGTGGTCGCCGCGATGGTCGACGCGGGCTTCCTGACGGCGCGTGAGGCCGATCGAGTCCAGCCCCAGCGCGTCCTCGCCAAGCAGCCCACCGCGCTCCCCACCGGCACCTATTTCGCCGACTGGGTGCTGCCCGAGGCGCGCGAGGCCGCCGGCGAGGTCAAGAGCGAGGCCACCGTCGAGACAACGCTTGACCGCCGTCTCCAGAAGCTGGGCGAGCGGGTCATCAAGGGCGCGGGGCTTCGCGGCGCGCAGGCGGCGCTGGTCGCGATGCGCCCCGACGGGCGGGTGGTGGCGATGGTCGGCGGCAAGGATTACGCCGCTTCTACCTTCAACCGCGCCACCCAGGCGCGCCGCCAGCCCGGCTCGACCTTCAAGCTGTTCGTGTATCTCACCGCTATGCGCCAGGGGATGACCCCCGAGACGACGGTGGACGACGAGCCGGTCGAGATCGCCGGGTGGAAGCCGCGCAACTCGGACGGCCGCTATCTCGGCGAGATCCCGCTCCGCCGCGCCTTCGCCCGCTCGTCCAACGTCGCCGCCGCGCGGATCACCCAGCAGGTCGGGGTCCGCAACGTCATCGCCACCGCGCGAAACCTCGGCATCTCGACCCCGATCGCCAATGAGGCGACCATCGGCCTCGGCACCGCGCAGGTCTCGCTAATCGAGCTCACCGCCGCCTATGCCGCGATCGCCGAGGGCAAATATCCCGTCCGCCCGCGCGGGGTGGAGGCATCGAAGGAGAAGGGCTGGATCGCCTCGATCGCCGATCGCCAGCACAATCTGCCGTCCGAACAGCTCGACCACATGCGCGAACTGCTCTCCTCCTCCTACCGCGCTACCCACAATGCCGAATTGTCGATCGACGCCTGGGGCAAGACCGGCACGACCCAGGACGGCCGCGACGCGCTGTTCGTCGGCTTCGCGCGCGATCTCGTGGTCGGCGTATGGGTTGGTAACGACGACAACAAGCCGATCGCCGGTTTGATGGGCGGCGGCATGCCCGCGCTGATCTGGCGCGACTTCATGCAGGCCGCGCTCGACATCCCGCCGGTGGTCCGCGCCCCCGCCGAGGACGAGATCGCCCCCGATAACGGCGCGGACGTCGACGTCGATGGCGGCTTCCCGTTCGAGGGCGAGATCGAGGGCCTCGGCATCAACCTCAAGATGGACCGCGAGGGCGGGATCCAGATCACCCCCCAGCGCGACGACCGCTCGCCCCCGTCACGCGAACCCGACGCCGACCGCGGCCCGCCCCCGCCACCCCGCGACGACGAGGAGTAGGACGCGCAAATCCTTCCCCGCCATGGGGAGGATCGACGAACTTCGTCATCGTCACCCTGCACGGGGCTGTCCTACATGCGCCTGTTCTGGTCTACCCGAAACCATGCCGGCCACCCGTTTCCGCCCCCACCTGATTCCATCGCCAGGCCCTCTGCGGCAGGGCCCTCAACATGTCGTTTTGCCGGAACCTTCGGAACCTTTGACCCTCTCTCGACCGGTTGACGCCGCCGCGACGGCCCGCGACTAGGCCCGCCATGCGCTTCTTCTCCGACAACGCCGCCGCCGTTCACCCCCGGGTGCTCGCCGCCATCACCGACGCCAACACGCTCGACACCGCCTATGACGGCGACCGCTGGTCGCAATCGCTCGACGTCCGCCTGTCCGACCTGTTCGGGACGGCGGTCGAGGCGCTGTGGGTCCCCACCGGCACCGCCGCCAACGCGCTCGCGCTGGCTGCGCTCTGCCCGCCCTATGGCGGCACGATCTGCCACCGCGACGCGCACGTCCAGAACGACGAATGCGGCGCGCCCGAGTTCTACACCCACGGGGCCAAGCTGCTGCTCGCCGACGGCGACGGCGCCAAGCTCACCCCCGCCACCATCCGTGACACCGCCGACGCGATCGCCGACGACGTCCACCGCGTCCAGCCGCACGCGCTGACGATCACCAACGCCACCGAATACGGCCTCGTCTACACTCCCGAAGAGATCGCCGCGATCGGCGCGCTGGCGAAGGAGCGCGGCTGGGGCTTCCACATGGACGGTGCCCGCTTCGCCAACGCGGTCGCCCGCCTCGGCTGCTCGCCCGCCGAAGTGACGTGGCAGGCCGGGGTCGACATCCTCTCCTTCGGCTTCGTCAAGAACGGCGCTATGTCCGCCGAGGCGCTGGTGTTCTTCAAGCCGGGGCTCGCCGACGCCACCCGCCGTCGCCGCAAGCGCGCCGGGCTGCTCCTGTCCAAGGGGCGCTACCTCGCCGCACAGGTGCTGGCGATGCTGGATGGGGACCTGTGGCTGGCAAACGGCCACGCCGCCAACGCCCGCGCCGCGACCATCGCCGCAGCGGCGGGCGACCGGCTGGTCCACCCGGTCGAGGCGAACGAGGTGTTCCTCCGCGCGACGCCGGAGGAAGGCGCGGCGCTGCGAGCGCAGGGCTTCGACTTCTACGACTGGGCGGCAGGCGAGGTGCGGCTGGTCACCGCCTGGGACACCGACGAGGGCGACATCGCCAGGCTCGCGGACGCGATCCGCCGCCTATGAACCCTGTCCCCGACCGCCCCAACTCGACCCGCGCGAGCATCCTGATCCCGTTCGCGATCGTCACGCTGATCTGGGGTTCGACCTGGCTGGTCATCCGCGACCAGCTTGCGGTGGTCCCCGCCGGCTGGTCGGTGACCTACCGCTTCCTGGTCGGCGCGGCGGCGATGGCGGTGTGGGCGCTCGTACGGCGCGACAGCTTCCGCCTCGGCGCGCACGGGGTGGGGTTCGCCGCCGCGGTCGGCGTGCTCCAGTTCGTGCTCAACTTCAACTTCGTCTATCGCGCCGAGCTGTTCATAACCTCCGGCCTCGTCGCGGTGGTGTTCGCGATACTGCTGGTCCCCAACGCGCTGCTCGCCCGGCTTTTCCTCGGCCAGCGGATGGGCGGGCAGCTGCTCGCCGGGTCCGCGGTGGCGATGGCGGGCGTGGTGCTGCTGTTCGTGCAGGAGGTGCGCGCGGACCCTAGCGGCGGCGGGGTGACCTTGACCGGGATCGGCTGGACCCTGCTCGCGATCGCCTCCGCCTCGTCGGCCAACATCCTCCAGGCGACCGGCACCGCCAAGCGCTTCGCGATGGCCCCGACGCTGGCGATTGCGATGCTGATCGGCGCTGCTCTCGACGCCGCGCTCGCCTGGTGGCTGTCCGGCCCGCCGCGGTTCGAGGCGCGGGCGGCCTATGTCGCGGGCATCCTCTACCTGGGGTTGGCGGCCTCCGCGCTCGCCTTCCCGCTCTACTACCGCGTGCTCAGGGTGATCGGCCCGGCCAAGGCCGCCTATTCGAGCGTGCTGGTGCCCGTCATCGCGATGCTCCTGTCCACCTTGTTCGAGGGCTATCGCTGGTCGGCGCTGGCCGCGGGCGGTGCGGCGCTCACCGCGGTCGGACTGGTCGTCGCCTTGAGCGCGCGCAGGCCGGCGCGGTAATCGGCATGGCGCGGCAACCAGCCCAGCACACGCTTGGCCTTGGCGTTCGCGACCCGGCGGCTCTCGGCATAGAAGCCCTGCGCCATCGGGGACAGGCTTGCGACCGGCACCACCGGCGGCGGTTCGACCCCGAGCAGCCGCGCGGCGAATTCGATCACCTCGTTCTGCGAACAGGGTCGGTCGTCGGCCAGATTGTACGCTCCCGGCGGCCCGTCGAAGCCGGCGATGACCCCGCTCGCGATGTCATCGACATGGACCCGGCTGAAGATGTTGGGCGCTTCCACCCGGTGCGCCGCCCCGCTCGCCACCCGGTCGAGCGGCGAGCGGCCGGACCCATAGATGCCGGGCAGCCGGAACACCCGAGCGCCCATCGCCAGCCAAGCCGCGTCCGCCGCCGCCCGCGCGGTGCGCCGACCGGTGCCGGTCTGCGCGGTCTCATCCACCCAGGCCCCGCCAGCATCGCCATAGACCCCCGTCGACGACAGATAGCCGAGCCAGCCGCCCTGCGCCCCCAGCGCCTCGCCATAGCGGCCCAGCACCGGGTCCTGCTCTCCCTCCGGCGGAACGGAGGAGAGGATGTGGGTTGCGCCTGCGATCTCCGCCGCCACTGCATCGGCATCGTCGAAGCGAATCGTCCCCTGACGTCCATCGCGCGTGGTGCCGGCGACACGCCACCCCTCGCCCGCCAGTTCGCGGGCGAGGTGCGATGCGCAATAGCCCAGCCCGAAGACCAGCAGCCAGCTCACCGGATTATTGCGCCATCGGCCCCTTGTAGAGGGTGCCGAAGTAATCGCCCTTGTTCCACACTGGCCGCTGGTCGCCATCGGCGATCTCGCGCGCGATGGCGTAGTTCACCCCGACGAAGCGCACGCCCTGATCCCACAGGATCGGCTGGGTTAGGTCGTCGCCGGGACGGTGATAGCGATTGCCCATGAAGTCGGCGACCGCCGCCTTGCCCGGCCCCTTCTGCCCCGGCCACAGGAACACCGACGGCACGCCCTTCTGGACGAAGCGGAAATGGTCGGAGCGCACGAAGATCGCTTCCTCGGGCATCGGATCGGGCGACAGGTCGACGCCGACCGAGTTCACCGCCTTGCGCACGATCGGGCCCAGGGTCGATCGGTCCGCGCCGTACACGATCATGTCCTCGAATGGGTAGAGCAGGATCGGCATGTCGAGATTGACGTCTGCGACGATGTTGGCGAGCGGCACGGTAGGGTGATTCGAGAAATAGTCGGAGCCGACCAGCCCCTTCTCCTCGCCCGTCACCGCCAGGAACAAGATCGTGCGGCGCGGTGCCTTCCCTGAGGCGGTGAATGTCTTCGCCTCCTCGATCAGGCTGGCGATGCCGATCGCATTGTCGAGCGCGCCGTTGTTGATCCGGTCCGCCCCCGGCGCGGTGCCGGGCCGCTCGGGCGAGACGCCGATATGGTCGAGATGCGCCGACAACACCACTACCTGATCCTTGAGCGCCGGGTCGGTGCCGGGGATGACGCCGATCACGTTGCTGCTCGCGGCGGGGGTGAAGGTGGTCCTGCTCGCGATCGTCAGCGTGCCTGCCGCGGTGACCGGCTTATAGCGCGGCGCGCTCGCCTGCGAAGCCTTCATCACCCCAGCCCAAGCCGCGCCGAACAGCTTGGCCGCTCCCGGCTGCGAGAGGGTAGCGAGGACGGGCGTGGTGGGGGTCGGCGTGCTGCCTCGCCCCTCGGGCCCCGCCCAGGTCATCCGCGGCGAGTCAAATCCGCGCGCCAGCATCGCGAACGGCCGCTGCCGCCCGCCCGCCCGCGGCATATCGATCTGGATCAGCCCCACCGCGCCGTGTTTCGCGGCGAGCGCCGCCTTGGTGCCCCCCGACCCGAAGAACGCCCGCTCCTCGCCGCCCAGGCTTGCAGGGCTGCCGGGCAATACCGCGACGATCTTGCCGCGAACGTCGACGCCCTTGTAGTCCGCCTGCCCCAGCGACGGCGCGTCGATGCCGTATCCGACGAACACCACCGGCGCGGTGACGCTGGTTTCCGCCCGGTCGGGCACCGCCGAGGTGACGATGTCCTCGCCGAACGCCAGCGGCTGCGCCTGACCGCCCTTGGGCGTCCAGGTGGCGGTGCCTTTCTCCGCTTGGCGATAGGTGGTGAGCGGCACCCGCTGGAGATAGCCGCCCTCGTCCCCGCCCGGCTTCAGCCCCGCGGCATAGAATTGCGCGGCGACGTATTGCGCGGCGATGTCGAACTCGGGGCTGCCCGCCTCGCGCCCTTTCATCGCATCCGACGCCAGGAACAGGACGTGCGCCTTCATCGCCGCCTGATCGGCGGGCAGCGGCGCGGCGAGCCTCGCGTTGACTTCCGCCGCGCTGGGAGGGGGCGCGGGCGTTGCGGCGGCCTGCGTCGCGGTCGGGATGGGGGAAGTCTGGGTCTGGGCGATGGCGGAGGTGGACAGTGCGAGCAGGGCCAGCGTGGCGGAACGGAGCATTCGCGATCCTTTGGATGGGCTTCGGCGTCAGGCGTAGCATGGGCGGCGGCGGGCGCAAGCGGCAGCGATCCTGTCCTTCGTGCCGATATCGTGCGGGGTCATGGAACCCCGCGCCCGGTCGACTATAGTAGCGGGATGCTCGACGCCCAGACCACCAGCCAACCCAGCCCGATCGCCCCTGCCCTGCCCGTCGCCGGAGCGAAGCGTCGCCAGGATTACCGGCCGCCGGCGTGGCGGGTCCCCGAGATCCGGCTCGACCTCGACCTCGACCCGGCCGAGACGCGGGTACGCGCGACGCTGACGGTAGAACGCGCGGCTGACGAACCGCTGCGGCTTGACGGCGACGGCCTGTCGCCGCTGTCGGTTGCTGTTGACGGCGTCGCAGTTGACGACTGGCGGATGGAGGGCGACCAGCTCGTCGTGCCGCTGGCGGGCGACCGTCACACCGTCACGACCGAGGTGGCGATCGCGCCCGAGCGCAACACCCAGCTGATGGGGCTCTACGCCTCGGGCGGAAACCTGTGCACCCAGTGCGAGGCGGAGGGGTTCCGGCGCATCACCTTCTTCCCCGATCGCCCGGATGTGCTGAGCGTCTACACGGTGTGGATGACCGCGGACGCCGCGCGCTTTCCGGTGCTGCTCGCCAACGGCGATCCGGTGGCGAGCGGGGATACGGGCGACGGGCGCCACTGGGCCGAGTGGCACGATCCCTTCCCCAAGCCTTCGTACCTGTTCGCGCTGGTCGCCGGCGACCTCCAGGTCAATCGCGGCACCTTCACCACCCTATCGGGGCGCGAGGTTCGGCTCGGCATCTGGACCCGCGCCGCGGACATCGCGCGCACCGACCATGCGCTCCACGCGCTCAAGCTGTCGATGGCGTGGGACGAGCGGGTCTATGGCCGCGAATACGACCTCGACGTGTTCAACATCGTCGCGGTGGACGACTTCAACTTCGGCGCAATGGAGAACAAGGGGCTGAACATCTTCAACAGCCGCTACATCCTCGCCGACCCCGACACTGCGACCGATTACGACTATGACGCGGTCGCGGCGGTGGTGGCCCACGAGTATTTCCACAACTGGTCGGGCAACCGGGTTACCTGCCGTGACTGGTTCCAGCTGAGCCTCAAGGAAGGCTTCACCGTCTATCGCGACCAGGGCTTCTCCGCGGACCAGGGATCGGCCGCGGTCAAGCGGATCGAGGACGTGCGGGGCTTGCGCGCGGCGCAGTTCCCCGAGGATGCGGGGCCGCTGGCGCACCCGGTGCGGCCCGAAAGCTATCTGGAGATCAGCAACTTCTACACCGCCACCATCTACAACAAGGGCGCCGAGCTGATCCGGATGATGGCGACTATTCTGGGACCGCAGCGGTTCCGGATGGCGACCGACCTGTACTTCGATCGGTTCGACGGCACCGCCGCGACCTGCGAGGATTTCGTCCGCTGCATGGAGTTCGGCGGCGGGGTCGACCTATCGCAGTTCCGGCTGTGGTACTCACAGGCCGGGACGCCCCGCGTGTCCGCGAGCATCGAGCACCAGCCGGGCGGCGGCCGCGCGACGATACGGCTGGGACAGCAGGTGCCCGCGACGCCGGGGCAGCCGACCAAGAAGGCCATGGTGATCCCGCTGTGCCTCAGGCTGTTCGGGGCGGAGACGGGCCGGCCGCTCACCGACGAGCGGCTGGTGATGCTCGACCAGCCGGCGGAGACCCTGGTGTTCGACGGGATCACCCAACGCCCGGTGCTGTCGATCAACCGCGGCTTCTCCGCACCGGTGGTGGTGGAGAGCGACCGCAGCCCCGCCGACCTCGCCTTCCTGTCCGCGCACGACGACGATCCCTTCGCACGCTACGAGGCGATGCAGCAGCTCATGCTCGACACGCTGGTCGCGGGCGCGCTGGGAGTCGCGGGCGCGTTGAGCGACCGGCCCGATCACGATGCGGTGGTGCGCGCGGTCGGCAACGCGCTGAGCGATCCCGAGCTCGACCCGGCGTTCGTCGCAGAGGCGGTGCTGCTGCCCTCCGAAAGCTTCGTCGGCGACCAGCTCGCGTTGGTCGATCCCGACGCGATCTTCACCGCGCGCGAGGCGTTGCGCCGCGACCTCGGGCGCGCGCTCGCGGGGCAATGGCGCGAGGCGTACGATGCGGGGACGGGCTTCGCGTATGAATACAGCCCCGCCGGCAAGGGTCGACGGCGGCTACGCAACGTCGCGCTGGGCTACATCACCGCGAGCGGCGATGCCGGCGCGGCTGGGCTCGCGTTCCGGCAGTTCGAGGCGGCGGACAACATGACCGATCGGCAGGCGGCATTGGGGACGCTGGCGGGTACTGATGCGGACGAGCGGGTGGCGGCGCTCGACATCTTCTACAACCGCTACCGCGGCAACACGCTGGTGATCGACAAGTGGTTCCAGACCCAGGCGCTGTCGGCACGCGATGATACGCCGGCGCAGGTGGCGGCGCTGGCCCAGCATCCCGACTTCACGTTGGCCAATCCGAACCGGGCGCGGGCGCTGGTGGGAGCGTTTTCGGTTAACCAGCGGGCGTTCCACGCGGCGGACGGGCGCGGCTATCGCTTCCTCGGCGATCAGCTGGCGGCACTCGACCGGCTTAATCCGCAGACCGCGGCCAAGCTGCTGCCACCGCTGGCGCGGTGGCGGCGGTTCGATCCCGGCCGTGCGGCGCTGATGCGGGCGGAACTGGAGCGGATCGCGGGGCTGCCCGGCGTGTCCAAGGACCTGTTCGAACAGGCGTCGAAGAGCCTCGACGCATGAGCGCGCCCCGCATCGTCGCAGTTCTGTTCGACCTCGACGGGACACTGGTCGATTCGAACGAGGCGCATGTCGCGGTCTGGGAGCAGGTGTTCCGCGAGGCGGGGCACCCGATCGACGCCGAGGTGATCCGCGGGCAGATCGGCAAGGGCGGCGACCTGCTCGTCCCCGACCTGCTGCCCGACCTGGGCGAGCGCGAGCAGGAGGCGCTCGCGGCGCGGCATGGCGAGCTGTTCAAGAACGAATGGCTCGATCGGATCGTCCCGTTTCCCGGAGCGCACGACCTGCTGGCGCGGGTGCATGCGCGCGGCGCGCGGGTGGTGTTCGCCTCGTCGGCGGGCAAGGGCGAGCTCAAGCATTACCTCAAGCTGCTGGGCGCCGAGGCGCTGGTCGATGCGCAGACCTCGATCGACGACGTCGGCACCTCCAAGCCGGCACCGGACATCTTTGCGGTCGCGCTGCAAAAGGCGGGGGTCGCACCGGGAGAAGCGGTGGCGGTGGGCGACTCCCCGTTCGATATCGAGGCGGCGGGCAAGGCGGGCGTGGCGACCGTGGCGGTGCGCTCGGGCGGGTTCAGCGACGATGCGCTGGCGCGGGCGGTGGCGATCTATGACGACGTCGCCGACCTGCTCGCGCTGTTCGAGGATTCGCCGCTGGCCGGTTAGAACAATCGGCCGCCGTCCGGCACCGGCTTGCTGGGGCCGACCAGCACGACCCTGCCGTCCGGGTCGGGGACGCCGAGGGTTAGCACCTCCGACAGGACCGGGCCGATCTGGCGCGGGGGGAAGTTGACCACCGCCGCGACCTGCCGGCCGACCAGCGTGTCGGGGGTGTAGTGCTCAGTAATCTGGGCCGACGAGCGTTTGACGCCGATCGCCTCGCCGAAGTCGATTTGCAGCTTCAAGGCGGGCTTGCGGGCCTCCGGAAAGGGTTCGGCGGCGACGATCGTGCCGACCCGGATGTCGACGCGCAGCCAGTCGTCGAAGCCGATCGTCTCGGCGGCCGGCGCGGCGGGATCGTGGGTCGCGTGCATCAGAAGTCGACGTTGTCGTAGTGCGCGGGGGGGCTGACCAGCTCCATCCGCTCGGACAGCAGCGGGCGGAAGCTCGGCCGGCTCTTGAGGCCGCGGTACCAACGCGCGGTCTGTTCGTGCCCCTTCCAGTCGATGCCGCCGAGGTAATCGGCGACCGAGATCTGCGCGGCGGCCCCCAAATCCGCGAGGCTCATCGTTGCGCCGGCGAGCCAGGTGCGGTGATCGAGCAGATAGTCGGTGTAGTCGAGGTGCTGGACCGCCGCCTTCATCGCCTCGCGCAAAGCCTTGGCGTCCGGGGTGGTGCGGTGGGCGATCCGCTTGACCATGCGTTCGCGGATCAGCGGGCCGGTGACGTCGCGGAAGAAATGGGTGTCGAACCACGTCACCAGCCGGCGCACCTCCGCACGGTTGGCGGCGGTGCCGTTGATGGTGGCGGGCTTGTCGACCGTTTCCTCGAAGAACTCGCAGATCGCCATCGAGTCGATCAGCATGGTGTTGCGGCCGGGATCGACCATCACCGGGGTCTCGCCGGCGGGGTTCATGTCGAGGAACTCGTCGCGCCGATCCCAGGGCGATTCGCGCACGAGCTGATAGCCGACGCCCTTCTCGCCGAGCAGCAGGCGCACCTTGCGGCTGAACGGGCACAGGGGAAATTGGTAGAGCTGCCACATGGTGTCGTCCTAGTCCCGCGGATACGGGTGCGACAAGGCAGGTAAGAGAGGGCAGTTGCGGCGGCGTGCCGCGGACGGCACGGAGCAGCGATGGATGCGCTGCTGTTCCTGCTGCTTGCAATGCTGCTGACCGGGCTGAGCGACCGCTGGCCGTTCGCCGCGCTGGTCGCGGTGCCGGTCGCGGCGCTGGCGGGGACGACCTTGCCCGATCTCGACATGGTGCTTGGGCTGGGGCACCGGAGCGGGCTGACGCACAGCGTGTTGCCGCTGGCGGTCGCGGCCGCACGCCCGCGCTGGTGGCCGGTCGCGGCGGGGGTGGCGCTGGGCGTCGGGCTGCACCTGTCGGCGGACTGCTTTCCCAACGCGATGCGCGGCTATGCGACGGTGAAGCTGCCGGTGGTGCGATCGATCGGGGCGAACTGGTCGTATCTGTGGCTCGGCGTCAACGCGGTCGCGTGCCTCGCGGTCGGCGCCTGGTGGTTGCGGCGCGAGACGAGCCTGCGGGAGAGTGCGGGCGTGCTGGTCACGGTGGTGGCGGTGGGCGTCGCCTATCTGGTCGCGACCGATGGCGGCTGGCCGGCGCTGATCGTGTTCACCGGCGCAGGCTGGGCGCTGACCCGGCGGCGGGGCTGAACGGGCGGCAAAGGTTCCGAAGGTTCCGGGAAAACGACATGTTGCCCGCGCCTGCGCGGTCGCCACCGTGTCGTTCGGGGCAAACAGGAGCGCGCGGGAGAGCATCGCGCATCCTGTGCACATTCGGCGCATGTAGGACAGCACCGAAGCGGCGCGAAGCCTCACGCCGATCCGCTCGCGGCGCGGTGGACCCCGGCACAGGGCCGGGGCGACCGACGTTATTCCGCCGCGACCGCCTCCGGCGCGTCGTCGAGGGGGTGGGCGAGGCGGGTGAGCATCTCCTTGGGCACGACCTGCCAGATGTGGCCCAGCGTGCGATCCCAGTCGTCGAGCAGGCCGCGCGACCATTGGCTGTCGGTCGCCTTTGCGTGCGCCTCGACATGGCCGCGGAGCACGGCTTCCCAATGCGCGGAGGCGAGGCGCTGCCAGACGATGCTCTCGGGATTGGCGAGCCGGTCGAAGCGGGCGTCGGGGTCGTAGACGAACGCCATGCCCCCGGTCATGCCGGCGCCGAAGTTCTGGCCGACGCGCCCGAGCACCACCGCGGTGCCGCCGGTCATGTATTCGCAGCCGTTGGCGCCGCAGCCCTCGACCACCACGGTCGCGCCCGAGTTGCGCACCGCGAAGCGCTCGCCCGCCTGCCCTGCGGCGTAGAGGCGGCCGGAGGTGGCGCCGTAGAGCACGGTGTTGCCGGCGATGGTGTTGTCCTGGCTGCGCAGCGGCGAGGACACCGCAGGGCGCAGCACGATCGTGCCCCCCGACAGCCCCTTGCCGACATAATCATTGGCGTCGCCGAACACTTCGAGCGTGATCCCCTTGCACAGAAACGCGCCGAGCGACTGCCCCGCCGAGCCGCGCAGGCGGATGGTGACGTGGCCGTCCGCCAGCTTGCTCATGCCAAAGGTGCGGGTGATCTCCGACGACAGTCGGGTGCCGACCGCGCGGTGGGTGTTGCGGACCGAGTAGGTCAGCTGCATCTTCTCGCCGCGCGCGAAAACGGGGGCGGCGTCCTTGATGATCTGCGCATCGAGGCTGTCGGGAACGTCGTTGCGGAAGGTGTTGAGGCTGAACCGTCGCTCGGCGTCGGTCGCGTCGACCTTGGCGAGGATCGGGTTGAGGTCGAGGTCATCGAGATGTTCGGCCCCGCGGCTGACCTGACGCAGGAACTCGGTGCGGCCGATCACCTCGTCGAGGGAGCGGACACCGAGCCGCGCAAGGATGTCGCGCACCTCCTCCGAGATGAAGGTCATGAGGTTGATGACCTTTTCGGGCGTGCCGGTGAACTTGGCGCGCAGTCGCTCATCCTGGACGCAGATGCCGACCGGGCAGGTGTTGGAATGGCACTGGCGGACCATGATGCAGCCCATCGCCACCAGCGACAGCGTGCCGATGCCGAACTCCTCCGCGCCGAGGATCGCGGCGATGACGATGTCGCGCCCGGTCTTGAGCCCGCCGTCCGCACGGATGCGGATGCGGCCGCGCAGGCCGTTGAGGGTCAGCGTCTGGTTGACCTCCGACAGCCCCATTTCCCACGGCGTGCCCGCGTACTTGATGCTGGTCTGAGGCGAGGCGCCGGTGCCGCCGACATGGCCGGAGACGAGGATGACGTCCGCGTGCGCCTTGGCGACGCCCGCCGCGACGGTGCCGATCCCGGCGGAGGACACCAGCTTGACGCAGACGCGGGCGCGCGGGTTGATCTGCTTGCAGTCGTAGATGAGCTGCGCGAGGTCCTCGATCGAATAGATGTCGTGGTGCGGCGGCGGGCTGATGAGGGTCACGCCCGGAGTTGCGTGGCGCAACTTGGCGATGAACTCGGTGACCTTGAAGCCGGGGAGCTGACCGCCCTCGCCGGGTTTGGCCCCCTGCGCGACCTTGATCTCGATCTCGTCGCAGGCGTTGAGGTATTCGGCGGTAACGCCGAAGCGGCCGCTCGCGATCTGCTTGATGGTCGAATTGGCGTTGTCGCCGTTCTCGTAGGGCTGGAAGCGGACGGTGTCCTCGCCGCCCTCGCCCGACACCGCCTTGGCTCCGATGCGGTTCATCGCGATCGCGAGCGTCTCGTGCGCTTCCGGGGACAGCGCGCCCAAGGACATGCCGGGAGTGACGAAGCGCTTGCGGATCTCGGTGATCGCCTCGACCTGATCGACGGGGACGCCTTCGCCGGGGAAGTTGAACTGGAGGAGGTCGCGCAGATACACCGGCGGTAGGTCGGAGACGCCGCGGCTGAACTGAAGATAGCTCGAATAGCTGTCGGTCGCGACCGCGGTCTGGAGCAGGTGCATCAGCTGGGCGGAATAGGCGTGGGTTTCGCCGCCGTTCCTCTGGCGATAGAAGCCGCCGATCGGCAGCGTCGCGACCATTGCGTCCCACGCCTGTTGGTGGCGGAGCGTCGCCGACAGGTGGAGCGAGGCGTAGCCCTCGCCGCTGATCTTGGCGGGCATGCCGGGGAACAGGTCGTTGACCAGCGCGCGGCTGAGCCCGACCGCCTCGAAATTGTAGCCGCCGCGGTACGACGAGATGACCGCGATTCCCATTTTCGACAGGATCTTGAGCAGCCCTTCCTCGACCGCGGTGCGGTGGCGGGCGAGGCACTGGTCGATCGTGAGATCGCCGAACAGCCCGCGCGCGTGGCGGTCGGCGATCGCGGCCTCGGCGAGGTAGGCGTTGACCGTGGTTGCGCCGACCCCGATCAGCACCGCGTAATAATGCGTGTCGAGGCACTCGGCCGAGCGGACGTTGATGCTGGCATAGGAGCGCAGCCCCCGGCGGACGAGGTGGGTGTGGACGGCGGCGGCGGCGAGGACGCCGGCGATCGCGACCCGGTCCTCCGACACCGCCTCGTCGGTCAGGAACAGCTCGGACTTGCCCTGGCGGACGGCCTGTTCGGCCTCGTTGCGGATGCGCTGGATCGCAGCGCGAAGGCGCTCTGGGCCGCCGTCCGCGTCGAAGGTGCAATCGATCTCGGCCGCGCTGGTGCCGAAATGGGTGCGCAGCCGTTGCCAGTCGGCGCCGGTCAGAACCGGGCTGTCGAGCACCAGCACGCGTTCGCGGCTGTCGCGGACGTCGAGGATGTTGGCGAGGTTGCCGAACCGGGTGCGGAGCGACATCACATAGCGTTCGCGCAAGCTGTCGATCGGCGGATTGGTGACCTGCGCGAAGTTCTGGCGGAAGAACTGACTGATGAGGCGGGGCTTGTCGGAGATGACCGCGAGCGGGGTGTCGTCGCCCATCGACCCGATCGCCTCCTTGCCGCCGTCGACCATCGGCGACAGGATCAGCTCCATGTCCTCGATCGTCTGGCCGGCGGCGACTTGGCGGCGGGCGAGCTCGGCGCGGGGATAGCGGATCACGCTGTCGTCGGCGGGCAGCTCCGCCATCACGACGAACTCGCCGGTCATCGCGGCATAGTCCTGTTCGCCGGCGATCCGGTCCTTGACTGCGCGATCCTCCAGCACGACACCCTCGTCGAGGTCGACCGCGATCATCTGGCCGGGGCCGAGCCGGCCCTTGGCGATCACGGTCGACTCGGGGACGGGGACCATGCCCGATTCGGAGCCGACGATGAGCAGGCCGTCGCTGGTGCGGGTGTAGCGCAGCGGGCGGAGCGCGTTGCGGTCCATCCCCGCGACCGCCCAGCGGCCGTCGGTCATCGCGAGCGCGGCCGGGCCGTCCCACGGTTCCATGACGCTGGCGAGATACTGATACATCGCGGCATGGTCGGGCGGGGTGTCGTCGCCGGCCGCCTCGGGGACCAGCATGATCTTGGCGGTGGGGGCGTCACGGCCCGAGCGGCAGATCGCCTCGAACACCGCGTCCAATGCGGCGGTGTCGGATGCGCCGGCGGGGATCACCGGCTTGATGTCCTCCGAATTGTCCCCGAAGGCGAGGCTCGCCATCCGGATCTCGTGGCTGAGCATCCAGTTCTTGTTGCCGCGGATCGTGTTGACCTCGCCGTTATGGGCGAGGCAGCGGAACGGCTGGGCCAGCCACCATTGCGGGAAGGTGTTGGTCGAATAGCGCTGGTGGAAGATCGCGACCCGGCTCTCGAAGCGCTGGTCGGTCAGGTCGGGGTAGAAGACCGACAGGCTCTCGGCGAGGAACAGCCCCTTGTAGACGATCGAGCGGCACGACAGCGAGCAGATGTAGAAACCGCTGATCTGCGCGGCGATCACCCGCTTCTCGATCCGGCGGCGGACGAGGTAGAGCTCCTTCTCGAACTCGGCGGCGGTCATCGCCTCGGGCTCGGGGCCCGCGATCATGATCTGCTCGATCTCCGGGCGAGTCGCCTGCGCCTTGAGGCCGATCACCGACACGTCGACGGGCACCTGCCGCCAGCCATAGATGGTGTAACCCGCCTCGATGATCGCGGATTCAACGATGGTGCGGCAGGATTCCTGCGCGCCGAGGTCGGTGCGGGGGAGGAAGATCATCCCGACCGCGAGCCGGTTGGGCAGCACCTTGTGCCCCGAAGCGACCACCGCGTCGTCGAAGAAGCGATGCGGCAGGTCGAGGTGGATGCCCGCGCCGTCCCCCGTCTTGCCGTCCGCGTCGACCGCGCCGCGGTGCCACACGGCCTTCAAGGCATCGACCGCGGACTGAACGACGCGGCGCGAGGGACGCCCGTCGGTGGCGGCGACGAGGCCGACCCCGCAGGCGTCGGACTCGAAGTCCGGGCGGTACATGCCGTGGGTGGCGAGGTGCTGGCGGGGATCGGTCATGGCTTCTTCTCCAGCGCCGCGACCTGCCGGGCGAAGGCGGCGATGTCTTCCTGGATGTGGCTCATCGACTGGGCCGTCGTCTGTCGCTGCCACGCCGCGATGTCGGGATCGCTCATGATCGTGAAGGACGCCTGCATGTACGCGCGGCCGGTCGGCGTCTCGAAGAAGGTCCGCAGATCGCGCAACTGCTGGAGGTCGAAGCGGCGGGCATAGGCGTTGGCCATCGCCGGGACCATGCCGGGCAGGGCGTCGCGCATCAGCGCCGTCGTGCGGGCTTCCTGCCGGGCGACGAACTGGTCGAACATCGGCTTGATCCGCGGATCGGATCGCATGGTCGCCTGGAACTGCGGGTTCTGGGTCATGCCCTGGCGCAGGTTGGTCATCAGCGGCACGATCATACCCTGCATCATCTGGTCGCGGCTGGCGGGCGGCAACAGGATGTCCATCAGCTCGCGCGCGGCGGCGACCCGTGCGGGATCGAGTGCCGCCTGTGATGGCGGGGCGACCTGCGCCCAGGCTGCGCAAGGGGCTGCCGTCGCCAGCAGCATCGCTCCGATCAGCTTGGTCATGCCGCTTGCCTTTCGCTCTTCGCCTTGGCCTTGAGCCACTTGTGCATCGCGGTCGCGACGTCGCGGCCGTCGCGGATCGCCCAGACGACGAGGCTCGCGCCGCGGACGATGTCGCCGGCGGCGAACACGCCGTCGAGGCTGGTCATCAGGCTGCGGCCGTCGACCAGCACCGTGCCCCAGCGGCTGACGCCGAGTTCGGGGGCGCCCCACAGGCGGGGCAGTTCCTCGGCATCGAAGCCGAGCGCCTTGATGACGAGGTCGGCGGCGATCGTCTCATCGCCGGACGGGTCGGGCTCGGGGGCGCGGCGGCCGCTGGCGTCGGGCGCGCCGAGGCGCATGCGGCGGAGGCGGACTTGGCTGACCTTGTCCGCGCCCTCGCCCCCATTTTCAAACGCAGCGGGGGCGGAAAGCCAGACGAACTCGGCGCCCTCCTCCTCGGCATTGGCGACCTCGCGCTGGCTGCCGGGCATGTTGGCGCGGTCGCGGCGATAGAGGCAGCGGACCGACTTCGCACCCTGACGGATCGCGGTGCGAACGCAGTCCATCGCGGTGTCGCCGCCACCGATCACCACCACGTCCCTGCCCGTCGCGCAGAGCGAGCCGTCGTCGTACGCGGGCACCGCGTCGCCGAACCCCTTGCGGTTCGAGGCGGTCAGGTAATCGAGCGCTGCGACGACGCCGGACAGGTCGCCGCCGCCGACCTCGATCGGGCGCGCCTTGTAGACCCCGGTCGCGATCAGCACCGCGTCGTGGCGGCGGCGCAGGTCGTCGAGGGTCGCGTCGCGGCCGATCTCGAACCCTTCGTGAAAGACGATGCCCGCGTCCTTGAGCCGATCGACGCGGCGCATCACCACCGGCTTTTCGAGCTTGAAGCCGGGGATGCCATAGGTCAGCAGCCCGCCCGCGCGGTCGTGGCGGTCGTAGACGTGGACGTCATAGCCGCCGGTGCGCAGATACTCGGCCGCGGACAGACCCGCGGGACCGGCGCCGATCACCGCCACCGACTGGCCGCGGGCAGAGCCGACCGCAACGGGTTCGACCCAGCCTTCGTCCCACGCCTTGTCGGTGATGAACTTCTCGACCGAGCCGATCGTCACCGCGCCGTGGCCGGAGAACTCGATCACGCAATTGCCCTCGCACAGCCGATCCTGCGGGCAGATGCGGCCGCAGATCTCGGGCATGGTCGAGGTGCTGTTCGACAGCTCGTACGCCTCGCGCAGCCGCCCCTCGGCGGTCAGGCGGAGCCAGTCGGGGATGTGGTTGTGAAGCGGGCAATGCACCGAGCAATAGGGTACGCCGCATTGCGAGCAGCGCCCCGCCTGCTCCTCCGCGGCGGGGACACCGTAGCGATCGGCGATTTCGCGAAAATCCTCCGCGCGCAGATCGGCCGAGCGTTTGGACGGATACGCCTGTATCCGGTCTACGAATTGCAGCATTCGGTCGTGCGCCATGGTCGAACCTTGCCGAAGATATCCGGCAAGCCCGTTAGCAGCAGGTCGACGATCTTTCCAGTCAGCTTAACTGACCTATCAGCAGCTTCTTTTCTGGATTTGAGATGGGAGGAGCAGCAAAGCGCCCGAATTTCACGGCCGTTTCGGACTTATGTTAGATGAAGCGCAATCAGGGCCGCCGCGCCGGCGGCAATGCGGTACCAGGCAAAGGGCGCGAAGCCGTGGCGGGTGACCACCGCCAGGAACGCCTTCACCACCGCCAGCGCGACCACGAACGACACGACGAAGCCGATCGCGATCAGCTGGACGTCGCCGGCACCGATCGCGTCGCGATGCTTGACCAGTTGCAGCGCGGTCGCGCCGGTCAGCGTCGGCAGCGCGAGGAAGAAGGAGAACTCGGCGGCGGTGCGCCGGTCGATGCCGAGCGCCATCGCGCCCATGATCGTCGCGCCCGAACGGCTGACGCCGGGGATCATCGCGAGGCACTGGACGAGGCCGATGCGCGCCGACTGGCCCGCGGTCACCTCCGAGATGCCGCCGGTGACGCGGGTGCGCGCGAGCCGCTCGACCACCAGGATCGCCACCCCGCCCGCGATCAGCGCCCAGGCGACCACCGCCGCATTTTCGAGCAGCGCCTCGATCTGGTCGTTGAACGCGAGCCCGAGTGCGACCGCGGGGACGAACGCGACCAGCAGGTTGCGGACGAACGCGATTGCGCCGGGCTGTCGCCGGACCAGGCCCGACAGCACCGCCATGAAGGTGCGCCAGTACAGCACCACGATCGCCAGGATCGCGCCCGGCTGGATCGCGATGTTGAACACCGCCCAGCGCGCCGGGTCATAGCCCATCAGCTCGGTGGCGAGCACGAGGTGCCCGGTCGAGGAAACCGGCAGGAATTCGGTCACCCCCTCGACGATCCCGAGCAGGATGGCGGTCAGCATGTCGGACATGGATTACGCCATATCCTCGACCTGCCGGCCGAAGCGGCCCTGCCGGCGGAAGCGGACCAGCCAGCCGGGCGCGACCGCGGCCATCGCGGTGGGGTGGAGGCCAAGCGCCGCCAGACCGTCGCGCGCGGGATCGACGACATTGTCGCGGCCCAGCATCAGCCACTGGTCCCAGGTGATCGGCGCGCCGGGCAGGAACCCGGCCTTTGCCAGCGCCGCGCCGGCAAAGTCGGGCACCGCGACGAACGCGGGCCGCCGCCCGATCGCATCCGCGATCCAGCGCTGGAGTCGTTCCATCGTGAAGACGTCTGGGCCGCCCAGGTCGTAGGTGCGGCCCTGCGCGCCCCCACCGTCCATAGCCCCCTCGATCGCCGCGGCGACCGCATCACCGACATCGGCAGCGAACACCGGCTGGAACCGGGTGTTCGGCTTGAGGACGGGGATCACCGGCGACCGTGCGATCATCCCGGCGAAGCGGTTCACGAACCGGTCCTCCGGCCCGAACACGATCGACGGGCGCAGGATCGTGGCGTGTGGGAAGGCGGCGAGCACCGCCGCCTCGCCCTCGCCCTTGGTGCGGGCATAGGCGGACGGGCTGTCCGGGTCCGCGCCGATCGCGGAAACGTGGACCAGCGCGCCGGCCCCCGCCTTCAGCGCCGCCTCCGCGACCGTGCGCGCGCCGTCGACATGAATTGCCTGGAACTGGCCGTCGAGCGTGCCGACCAGGTTGACCACCGCATCCGCGCCAGCGACCGCGCGCGCGACGGTGTCGGGGCGGGTGATGTCCGCGCCCGCGAACTGGGTCTGCCCAAGCCCGCCCTGGGGCTTGAGGAAGAACGCCTGGCGGGGATCGCGCTGGGCGAAGCGGACGCGCGCGCCTTGGCGGAGTAGTCCTTGCGCCACATAGCGGCCGACGAAACCGCCGCCGCCGAACAGCACCACCAGCTTGTTTCTCATCACGCGACCCATCCCATCTGCCGCGCGCTCCCCTACGCGCCGCATCCGCCCCCCGCAACGCCTGTCGCCAACCCCCTGTTGACAGCCTTCATCGCCCCCCCTAGAGGCCGCCGCCTACCCCGTGCCCAGATGGCGGAATTGGTAGACGCACCAGCTTCAGGTGCTGGCGATCGCAAGGTCGTGGAGGTTCGAGTCCTCTTCTGGGCACCACTTTCGCGCTGAAATCGCTGCAATATCGGTCAAGGCGCGATGCGTTTTGATGTTGACGCGGGTCGCGTGGTTGTTACCGCGCCTCTTCCACAAAGGAGCGCGCAACATGGCTGACGAAGCCACCGATATCAACGCCGTCGAACTCGCCACCGAGCTGACCATTGCTTGGCTGGGCAATCCCAATACTCGTATCTCTGCCGATGAAGTGCCTGCCTTCCTCGGCAAGATGCACGACACGGTGACCGCGCTGCTGGGATCGGCTGCTACGCAACCGGAGTCGCAAGGCGACGCGGAGCATACGCCCGCGGTTTCGGTCAGGAAGTCGCTGTCGTCCAAGGATCACATCATCTCGATGATCGATGGGCGTCCGTACAAGACCTTGCGCCGGCACCTCGCCACCCATGGCCTGACGCCCGCGGAATATCGCGACCGTTACGGGCTGAAGCCCGATTACCCGATGGTGGCCGAGAACTATTCGGAATCGCGCCGCGCGATGGCCAAGAAGATCGGCCTGGGCCGCAAGCCCGGCGAGCGCAAGGGCACCCGCCGCGGGCAGGACACCGCCGCGGCGGAGTGATCCCGGCGATCGCGTGAACGGGTAGAGGGCCGCAGGGGTGACCCTGCGGCCCTTTTCGTGTGCGGGTGGGATCGACCGATGCCCCCCCCCCCCCCGGCGAGGGGAAGGGGGCCGAAGGCGAAGGAGGGGAGGCCTCCTGACGGAGCTAGGGGCGTCCTCCCCCTCCGTCAGGCTACGCCTGCCACCTCCCCCTGGCGGGGGAGGATCTTGATCGTCAGGCCGCGACGGCAACCAGCCCGGCCAGGTAGTCCGCCCCGCCCCGCTTGGCGCGGTACAGTGCGGCGTCGGCGCTGGTGAGCAGGCGCTGGGCCCCGTCGCTGCCGAGCGCATGCGCCATGCCGGCCGCGGCGATGCCGACGCTGGCACCAATCCGCACGGTCGCGTCGTCGAGGGTCACCGGCCGGCCGATCCGTTCGCGGATGCTGGCGGCGATCTGGTCGGCGGCGCGATCGTCGGCACCGGCGGCGACCACCACGAACTCGTCCCCGCCCAGCCGGCAGGCGAAATGCCCGGCGGCCGCGACCCGGAGCCGCGCGGCCACCTCCGCCAGCAGCCGGTCGCCGGCGGCGTGGCCGAACCGGTCGTTGACCGCCTTGAACCCGTCGAGGTCGACATACAGGACCGCCACCGCATCGCGGGTCCACCGCGCCTCGCGCGCCAGCCGCGCCCAGTGCGCCTCCAGCCCGGCGCGGTTGGGCAGGCCGGTCAGCGGATCGGTCTCCGCCGAGCGGCGCGCGCGGTGCTCGGCACGCAGCATCGCCAGCAGGGTGCGCTGGTTCTGGAGCGTCAGCATCGCGGTGCCCGCGGCGACCAGCCCGAATTGGAGCGCGCCGCCCGCCCCGCTCAGCGCCAGCGCCAGGCAGAACGGTACGGCGCTGAGGGTGATCGCGGTCATCGCCAGCCGGGGCAGCGCCGCCCAGCGTGTCGCGAGCCCGGCGACCAGCCCCATGGTCGCGGCGGTCGCGGCGATGCGCAGCGCGGGCGGGCCGGCCAGCACGCTGGCGGTGCACCCCGCCCCGAACAGCAGGCAGACGGCGAACGCGATGCAGACGATCACCCTGGCCTCGCCGTCGCCCATCACTCGCCCCCGCCACAGCCGCCAGCTATGCCCCAGCCGCAGCCCGAGCAGGATCAGGTCCGCCGCGAACCAGGCCATCGCCCAGCCGCTGCCCGTCACGATCGCAGCGGTGGCGCTCATCAGCAGGATGCCCGCCGCCGACAGCAGCAGCGGCACGGGACGGAGCATGACCGTGTCCAGGATCGCGCTGCCGAGCTCAGCGGCCTCGGCACGGGGCAGTCCCGACAGCCAGTCGAACAACGCCTGCAACCGCGCCTCCGCGCGTGGCCAGCGCGGCCGGGCCCCGTTCCCCAGGCCAGCCGTCATCCTTGCGTCCATGCCGCGTTCCCCCTTGCCCAAAAGATAGAGCGAGGTTGGTAAACGAAACGTTACCGCGCAGGCGGCTTGCCGGTCAGCTGCCGAACGCACCGCGGCGGTACAGCAGGGTGATCGCGACCCGGCGATTGCGGGGATCGAGCGGATTTTTCGCGATCATCGGCTCGCGGTCGGCGACGCCCTCGATCCGTTCGAACCGCGCCTCGCCGATCCCGCCCTGCGACAGCCGCCGCCGCGTCGCCTCCGCCCGGCCGGACGAGAGCATCCAGTTGTTCATTGCGCGCGGATCGCCATAGGGTACCGCATCGGTATGCCCGCGGATCATGATCGGATTGGGCATGCCCCGGATCGCCGAGGCCACCGTTCCGATCAGCTCGGCCGCATCAGGCGCGAGAGTGGTGGTGCCCATCGCGAACATCGACCAGTCGGCATCGTCGATCAGGTCGATCCGCATCCCGTCGGGCGTCGGCACGAAGCGGATGTGGTTGGCGAGCCGCGCGACGGTGCGCGAGGTCGCGATCGCGTCCAGCATCTGACGGCGCAACGTCGCGAAGTTCCTGCGGTCCTCCGCCTCCAGCCCGGAGGGGTTGTTGAGCGACCCCTTGGTGCCGGTTCCCGCCTCGTCGCCGCCGCGGCCCGACACGGGGCTGGCGAAGCCGCGCTTGGTCGAACGGCCCGAATAGGTGCCGGTCTTGTCGTCGCTGGTCGCACTCTCGCCGCCGAGCACGCCCGAGCCGCCGATGCCGAGCGTACGGGTGTCGATCAGGGTGGGGGCGAAATAGTCGGCGATGCCCTTCCGCTGCTTCTCGTTGGTCGCGCCGAGCAGCCACAGGAGCAGGAAGAACGCCATCATCGCGGTGACGAAGTCGGCGTACGCGACCTTCCACGCGCCGCCATGATGACCATGGCCGCCGGCGACGATGATCTTCTTGACGACCACGATCTTCGGGGGCTCGTTGGAGCCGCGGGGAGGCTTGGCCATCTACCGTCCCCGGAGACCGTCGAAGACTTCGGCGAAGCCGGGCTGGTTCTTGTGCGCGATCCCTGAGCGGGCGGCTTCGATCACCAGCGGCTGGGGATGGCCGTGGAGCGAGGCGATGATGATCTGCTTGACCACGTCGTAGATCGCGGCGTCGGCGTCGATCACCTGCTTCAAACGGCCGGCGAGTGGTGAGACGATGCCGTACGCCAACAGCACGCCCATGAAGGTGCCGACCAGCGCCGAGCCGATCATGCCGCCGAGCACGGATGGCGGCTTGTCGATCGAGCCCATCGTCTTCACGATCCCGAGCACGGCGGCGACGATGCCGAGCGCCGGCAGCGAATCGGCAAGGCTGGTGAGCGTGTGCTGCGGCCCCTCGACCTCGTGATGGTGGGTCTTGATCGCGTGGTCCATCACCTCCTCGACCGCATGGACGTCGAGCGTCCCCGACGACACCACCACGAGCCGCAGCGTGTCGGCGATCAGCGCGACGAGGGTGTGGTCCTTCTGGAGCTTGGGATATTCGGCGAACAGCGCGGAGGAATGCGGATCCTCGACATGCGGTTCGAGCGCGATCGGCCCCTCGGTGCGGAGCATCTTCATGAGCTTCGACACCAGGAAGATGACGTCGAGATAGTCCTGCTTCTTGTACTTGGGGCCCTTGAACACCTTGCCCAGGCCCCCGCCCATCGCCTTAAGCTCGGCGCCCGAATTGCCGATGATGAGCGCGCCCGCCGCCGCGCCGCCGATGATGAGCATCTCGTGCGGGATGGCGTGCATCACCGGGCCGAGCGCGCCGCCGGTGAAGGCGAACCCGCCGAACACCATCACGAGCAGGACGACGAGGCCGATGGCTGGAAACATGGGGAGTCCCGAGTGATGGCCGCCCGGGCGACCGCTTGCCGATCCTGCCTAGCGTGATTCTGTCAGCAGACCGTTACCGCGGCGCTCATCTTTCCTTCGGCATCGCAATCGGTTGGGGCGTTGCCGGCAACGAATTGCCGGAAAGCCGGCCCCGTCAGCGCAGATAGTCGAAGAGCGACAGCTGCGAGAGCTTGGAGAAGCTCGCCTGGGTCGCGGACAGCACCGTCATGGTCTTTTGCAGGTCGGCCAGCGCGACGGTGTAGTCCGTGTCCTCGAGCCCCGAGCGCTCGGTTTCCCGGTCGGTGGCGATCTGGGTGGACTGCGCCTGAAGCAGGTCGACCCGCGCGCCGCGTGCGCCCAGCGAGGCGCGCACGCCGGTCAGCTGGTCGTCCGCCGCGGACAGGTCGGCGATCGCGGCATCGCCCTCGCCCACGTCCAGCGGCGCGCCCGACAGCAGCTTGGCGGTGAGCGCCTGGAGCACCGCCAGCGTGTCCTTGCCCCCGCCCAGGTCGAACAGGCGCGAGGCGAGCTCGGTCGGCTGGACCTGCTGCCCGTCGCCGACCGGGATCGCGGCGGGAGTGCCCGCGGAATAGGTGTACGCGCCCGCATCGGCGGTGACCGCCGGCTGGCCGTCGGTGCCGCCGAACAACGGGCGACCGCGGGTGTCCTGCGCGTTGGCGAGTTCGACCAGCGACTGGATAATCTGGGTCAGCTCGGCCCCGGCGGTCTTGCGGTCGGCGGCGCTGGTCGTGCCCGAGTTGGCGCGCAGCATCAGCCCGGACGCGCGCTGGACCTGGGTGGTCATCGATTCGAGCGTGGTGTCCGCCTGCGCGAGCAGCGAGCCGGCGAGGTCGAGATTGGCGTCCCATGCGCCCGCATCGGCGGTGTCGCGCGCGATCCGCTGGAGTCGCTGGAACGCGACGCTGTCGTCGGAGGGGGCGTGGAGCCGCTTGGTGGTGGAAATGTCGACCTGGAGCCGATCGGCCCTGGCGGCGAGCGTCCCCATCGCGGTCTTGGAACGCTCAAAGGACAGGCTGGTCGAGGAGGCGACGGGGGTCATGGGCGCCTCTAGTTGATGGCGAGGATCGACTGGAAGGTCTCGCGCGCGACCTGGATCACGCGGCTCGACGCCTGGTACGCCTGCTGGAAGCGGACGAGGTCCACCGCCTCGCGGTCGAGGTCGACCCCCGACAGCTGGTCGCGCGCGCTGACCGCCGAGTCGCGGATCGCGGCCTGCGCCTCCGACACCAGCGCGCGCCCCTCGATCGCGGCGGCGACCCCGGCGGTGAGCTGGGTGGCGGCATCCTCCGCGCCCGACGCGGTGCGCTGCGCCTGGAGGCGGACGAGGTTGGTGCCGTCGCGCGGGCCGCCACCGCGGGCGGCAGCGGCGATCAGCGCGGGATCGTCATAGGCCACCGCCAGCTGCGTCGCGGGAGTGCCAACCGTGAACATCGCCGTGCCCGGCTGGCCCGCGGCGGTGTCGCCCGCCTCCATCTGGGTGTTGACGGTCACGGCGAAGGTCTCGGCGATCGCCTCCAGCCGCCCGCGCGCATCGGCGATCCGCTGCGCCCCTTCCGCGAACCCGGCGAGCACGCCGCCGGTGGGGGAGAAGGACTGGTCGCCTGCTAGGAAGGCAATGCTGCCGTCCGCGTTGCGGTTGGCCGAGACGGCGGCGGCGCTGGTGCCGGCGACCAGCGCGGGGCCCTGCGTTCCGAGTCGAACCGCCGCGCGGCCGGCCGGGTCGAGCGTAACCGCGACGTCGGTGAGCGCGCTCATCTTTTCCAGCAACATGTCGCGCTGGTCGAGCAGGTTGGCGGCGCCGCTGGTGCCCGGCACGGCGCGGCCGAGCCCTTCATTGACCTTGGCGAGCCCGGTCGCGAGCTGGGTCAGCTGGCCGGTGGCGTCGCGGGTTGCCGAGTCGAGATCGGCGCTGGCGGTGTCGAGCCCCCGCGCGGTGGTGCGAAACGCGGCCGCCGCGTTGCCCGCCGCCGCCAGCACCGACGCGCGCGCGGCGGCGGAGGTCGGGTCGGCGGCGAGCTTCTGGGTCGCGGCGAAGAAGCTCGTCATGCCGCCGCCCGCCGCGCCATCGGTCAGCACCGACTGGACGCGGGTCAGCCAGGTGGTCCCGGCCTCGGTGCGGGCGAGGTCGGCCGACGCGGTGCGGACGCCCGCGGCCTTGTAGGCGTCGGCCTGGCGATCGATCGAGTCGACGACCACGCCGTTGCCGGGTCGCGCGATCGTGGTGGTCAGCCCCATCGCGCCGGCCGGGGTCACCTCTCGCGTGGTCGCGACCCGGCGGGCGTAGCCGGCGGTGCCGGCATTGGCGATATTGTCCGACACGGTGCCGAGCGCGGTCTGGTACGCGCGCACGCCCGAAGCGCCGATGGACAGGAGGTCGCTCATGACCCGGCAGGTTTTGCCGGGTCGGCGTTAAGATCGGGTTGCGAGCGGCCAAGAAATGCCGCGACCGCCTTGCCGATGCCGATCGGCTGGTGATCGGCCATGGTCTGCGCCACCGTATCGTCGGCCATGGTGCGGAAGGTGTCGAGCGCCTTGGACTCGAACAGATCGTCGGCCAGCTTGGGCGCGCGCATGGCCTTCAGCATCATGCGGGTGAAGACGGCTTCGAACTGCTTGCCCGCCTTGTCGAGGTTTGCGCTGCTTTTCAGGCGCGAGGTGTCGGGCGCAGCGACGCCTGGGGTGGACCCGATCGGGGTCATAGCACGATCAGCTCCGCCTTGAGCGCGCCGGCTTCCTTGAGCGCTTCCAGGATCGCGACGAGGTCCGCGGGGGATGCACCGATCGCGTTCACGGCCTTGACCACGTCGGCGAGGCGGGGTCCGGGAGCGAGCAGGAACATCGGGCGGCGCTCCTCCTCGACCGCGACGCCGGACTTGCGTTCGAGCGCGGTCTCGCCGTTGCTGAACGGCGCGGGCTGGCTGATCCTTTGCTGCTCGTCGATGCGGACGGTCAGCTTGCCGTGGGTGACCGCGGCGGGGCCGACGCGGACCGCGGAATTGATGACCACCGTGCCGGTGCGCGCGTTGACGATCACCTTGGCGCTGGGTTCGGCGGAGGCGACGTCGAGGTTTTCGATCGTCGACATGATCGTCGCGCGAGTGTCCGCCCCCGGCGGCGCGCGCACCGCGACCGACACCGCGTCGATCGCCTGCGCGCTGCCCACGCCCAGCGTCCGGTCGATCGCACGTGCGACGTTCTGCGCGGTGGTGAAGTCGGCGCGGGCGAGGTTGAAGGTCAGCGTCGGCGCGGTGTCGAACCCGGTCGCGACCTGGCGTTCCACCGTGGCACCTTCGGGGATGCGACCCGAGGAAGGGATGTTGACGACGATCTTGGATCCGTCCGCCCCTTCCGCGCCCAGCCCGCCGACCGCGAGATTTCCCTGCGCCATCGCATAGACCTGCCCGTCCGCGCCGAGCAGCGGGGTGAGGATCAGGCTGCCGCCGCGCAACGACTTGGCCTTGCCCATCGACGCGACGGTGATGTCGAGCTTCTGCCCCGGCTTCGCAAAGGGGGGCAGTTCGGCGGTGATGAGCACGACCGCGGCGTTCTTCATCCCGGGGTTCGCGCCGGCGGGGAGCTGGAGGCCGAAGCGCGATGCCACGGCCTTGAGGCTCTGGACGGTGTATTCGAGGTTGTCGTCGCCGGTGCCCGGCAGGCCGACGACGATGCCGTAGCCGGCCAGCTGGTTGGTGCGGATGCCCTGAAACGCGCCCAGGTCCTTGATCCGGTCGGCGCTGGCGGGGGTGGCGAGGAACGCCGTCAGCAGCAGCACCAGCCACAGCCGCAGCCACCATCCGTCACCCTCGCGCAGGCGGGGGTCCCGCTTCTTCTGAGCGGTGGGAACAAGCGGGACCCCCGCCTGCGCGGGGGTGACGGAAGAGTGGGTCATGACAGGACCTTGGATGGGCATGATGGAGCGCCGGTAATCAGAACGGGCTGATCTGGCCGAAGAAGCGGCTAAGCCACCCCTGGCGGCTGGCGCGGGCGACGTCGCCCTTGCCGGTATAGCCGATCTCGGCATCCGCGACGCGGGTGGAAGGGACGCGGTTGTTCGCGTCGACGTCCGCCATCCGCACGATCCCCCGGATGCGGACCGATTCGTCGCCGCGGTTGAGTGTCAGGCGCTTTTGCCCCTGCACCAGCATGGTACCGTTGGCGTAGACCTCCGCGACCGTCACCGACACCTCGCCCGACAGCGAGTTGGCCTGGTTCGCCGCGCCCTTGCCGTCGAAAGAGCGGGTACCGTTGATCGACACGTCGGACTTGTCGAACAGGTTCAACGCACCGGTGGTCGGCGGGGTGACGCTGGCCGAACCGTTCGAATCGAGCTTGGACGAGGCGGATTTCGACGCGGCGGTGCGCTCGACCAGCACGATCGTCAGCGGGTCGCCGACCCGGCGCGCCCGCCAGCCTTCGTAGAGCGCGGCATAGCCGCCGCCCGCCTGGAAGATCGCGCCGTCCGCCGCGACGGGCAGCGCCGGCGGCGCGACGGGCGCGCGGGCGACGGTGAAGTCGGCCGCCGGCTTGCGCCTGGCGAAGATGCGCGCGTCGGCGGGGTGGGCACCGAACGCCAGCCCGATCTCGAGCACCAGCGCGACGCGGATGGAAAAGGCGCGGCTCACAGGTTCTGGTTCACGTATTTGAGCATGTCGTCGGTCGCGGAGATCATCTTGGAATTGACCTCGTACGCGCGCTGGGTTTCGATCATGTCGACCAGCTCCTCGACGACGTTGACGTTCGAGCCCTCGAGCGAGCCCTGGCGGATCATGCCGCGCCCGTCCTGCCCGGCGACGCCGAGGTTGGCCGCGCCCGACGCGGCCGTCTCGACCAGATAGTTGTCGCCCGCCGACTGCAGCCCCGCCTCGTTGGGGAAGCTGGCAACCTGGATCTGGCCGAGCTGCGTGGGCTCGGTCTGGCCGGGAACGGTCGCCGACACGGTGCCGTCGGTGCCGATCGTGATCTGGGTCGCGTTCTCGGGCACGGTGATGCCCGGCTGGACCTGATAGCCCTCCGACGTGACCAGCAGGCCCTCCGCCGAGCGCGAGAAGTTGCCCGCGCGGGTATAACCCAAGGTGCCGCCGGGCAGCTGGACCTGGAACATGCCGTTGCCGTCGAGCGCCACGTCGAGGCTGTTGCCGGTCTGCTGCATCGATCCTTGCGTGTTGATCCGCTGCGTCCCCTGGACGCGGACGCCGGTGCCGAGGTTCAGGCCGGTGGCGTATTTCGTCTCGGCGGTCGACTGAGCGCCCGGCGCGGTGACGGTCTGGTAGGCGAGCGTCTCGAACGCGGCGCGGTCGCGCTTGAAGCCGGTGGTGGCGACGTTGGCGAGGTTGTTCGAGATGACGCGCATCCGCATGTCCTGGGCGTCGAGCCCGGTGCGCGCGATGTGCATGGCGGCGGAGGTCATGGCTTGATCCTTCTTCCCTGGGCGGAGGTCACGACGGCAGTCGCATCAGCGACGTGGCGCCCTCGTCCATCGACTTGGCTTCCTTGAGCAGGTTGGCCTGCACTTCGTAGGAGCGCTGGTTCTCGATCATGTCGACCAGCGCCTCGGTCATGTTGACGTTGGACCCTTCGAGCGCGCCCGCCGTGACGGTCGCGTCCATGTCGTCGGGCAAGGTACCGCCGCCGCGGACGCGCAGCAGGTTATCGAGGCCCTTGACCGTGTCGGCACCGGTGGCGCTGACCAGCTTGATCCGGTCGACCACCTGCACCGCGCTCGCCTCCGTGCCCGGGGGCACGATCGAAACGGTGCCGTCGCCGGCGATCGTCAGCTTGTCATAGGGTGGCAGGGTGATCGGGCCGCCCTGGCCCTGGACGATGAAGCCGTCGCCGGTCTGGAGCACACCCGAGGGGGTGACCTCCAGGTCGCCGCGGCGGGTATACGCCTCCGACCCGTCCGACGCCTGCACCGCGAGCCACGCCGCGCCGTTCACCGCGAGGTCGAGCGGACGCCCGGTCTGCGTCACCGCGCCAGCGCGGCGATCGGCGTCGGTCACCTCCTCGGACGTCGGCGCGCGCGCCTCGAGCTGGGTGCCGCCGCCCTTCAGGTCGATGCGGTCGAACACCACCCGGTCGGCGCGAAAGCCGGTGGTGGACGCGTTCGCCATGTTGTTGGCGATCGCCGCCTGCGCCGCCATGTGCGCGCGCAGGCCGGTCGCCGCGGTGTAGACGAGCTTGTCCACCGGTTACGCCCTCACGCCCGGATGTTGAAGATCGACTGGCTGACCTGCGCGGCGGTATCGAGCGCCTTGGCGTTCGCCTGGAAGTTGCGCTGCGCCGCGATCAGGTTGACCAGCTCCTCGGTGATGTCGACGTTGGAGCCTTCCAGCGTGCCGCTCATCAGCTTGCCGAAGCCGTTCTCGCCGGCAGCACCCACCTTGGCTCCGCCCGACACGCCGGTCGCCTCGAAATAGGAGGAGCCGAGCTGGCGCAGCCCCGCCGGCGTGGTGAAGTTCGCCAGCGCCACCTTGCCCAGCGCCAGCGTGTCGCCGTTGGAGAAGCTGGCGGTGATGATCCCGGTCTCATCCACCGACACGCCCGACAGCTGGCCGACGAACTGGCCGTTCTGCGACCGCTTGTCGACCGAGAAGGGGGTGCCGAGCTGCGACGTGCCCGCCAGGTCCAACGCGACCGTCTGGGTCTGGGTCGAACCGATCGGCGTGAAGGCATTGTAGGTGGTCTTGGCGCCAGCGGTCATCGCGCCCTGTTCGTTGAAGGTGACGGTGCTGTGGTCCGCCTTGCCCGTGCCGACCGTCAGCGGCTGGTTGCCGATGAAGCTGTACACGTCCCAGTCGCTCGTCGCGGGCGTGCCGGCGTTGTTGGTGCGGCGGGCATAATAGCTCGTCATCGTCATCGCGTTGCCCTGCGCGTCGTAGACGGTGGTCGCGGTGGAGTTGTTGTAGGTGGATGCGTTGTTGCGGTCGAAGGCGCCCGCCGGGATCGCGGCGCTGCTCGACAGGTTGAGCTTCAGTTCGACATTGCCGGTCGCGACGGGGGAACCGCTGGTTTCGGGCAGCTGGAGGCCGATCAGCCCGTCGAGCCCGGTCGCGGTGACGTTGCCCGAACTGTCGACCGGATAGACCTGGAGCTGCGACCCTTGCGCGTCGACGACGTAGCGGTTCTTGTCGACCTGGAACCCCCCGTTGCGGGTATAGACGACGGTGCCCGCGGCGCTCGCGGTCTTGACCGCGAAGAAGCCCTCGCCCGATACCGCCAGGTCGAGGCTGTTCGAGGTGGAGTTGAGCGTCCCCTCGCTGAACTGCTGGCGGTTCGCCTTTACCACCACGCCCGATCCGACCATCTTGGTCGGGCTGGTCGAGATGTTCGACGCGATCACGTCGGCGAAGTCGGTGCGGCTCTTCTTGAAGCCGGTGGTCGCCACATTGGCCAGGTTGTGGCTAATGACGCTCATGTCGTTCTGCATGGCCTTGAGGCCGGACAGCGAGGTGTAGAAGGACATCGGGGTTACTCCTGGGAAGGGGGATCAGCCGACCGAGCGGACGGCGGAGAGCTTGACGGGGGGAAGGCCGGAAACGGTGAGCATGGGTTCGGAGCCGGTCAGCGACACGCTCTCGACCGGGGCCCAGACCAGGCCCTGCGCAGGCACGGTGGCGCCGGCGTTCGAGGCCTGGACGGTGACGGTGAAGGGCGCGCCCTCCACCTTCGCGCCGGTGCTGTCGGTGCCGTCCCAGTCATAGGTCGCGGTACCCGCCTTCTGCGGGCCCAGGTCGAGCGTGCGGACGACGTTGCCGGTCGTGTCGGCGATCGTGACGGTGGTCTGGGTGGTCGCGTCGTCGAGCTCGACCGCGCCGGCCAGCCCGCCCCCGCTGCGCGGATACGCGACCGTGCCCGGCGTCAGCACCGTTTTGCCGATGAAGCCCGCCGCGTCGGACGCGGTGGTGCCGTTCAGTCGGCTGGCGATCGCCTTCATCGTGGTGTTCATCTCCGCGATCCCGGCGACCGAGCTGAACTGCGCCATCTGCGCGATCATCTGGGTGTTGTCGGTGGGGTTGAACGGATCCTGGTTCTTCATCTGCGCGGTCATCAGCTTGAGGAAGTCGGCTTGGCCGAGCGTCTCCTTGCCCTTCGACTTGGCGGCGGCGGCGGCCGTGGTGGAGCCGGTGGTCTTGATCCCCAGCTTGGTCATGGTGGCGGCGAAATCGGTCATGCTCAGCGGCCCATCTTGAGGGTGTCGACAACCAGCTGCTTGGCCGTGTTCATCACCTCGACATTGTTCTGGTAGGTGCGCGCGGTTTCCATCATGTCGACCAGCTCGCGGCTCTCATCGACCGCCGCCTCGAAGATGTTGCCATCCTTGTCGGCCATCGGGTTCGAAGGGTCGTAGCGCTTGGTCGGCGCCTCGCCCGCGGTGACGATCCGTTCGACGTCGACCGTCGACAACCCGGTGGCGGCGTCGAAGCTGGTGCGGAACACCGGCTTCATCGTCTTGTACGCCGCCTCCGCCGACCCCGCCGTGTTGCCGGAGTTGGCGAGGTTGGACGCGGTGGTGTTCATCCGGACAAGCTGCGCCGACATGGCGCGCCCGGCGACCTGGAAGATCGAGACGGGGCCGGCCATCCTCATTCGCCCTTGAGCGCGCGGGTCACCTGGGTGATCCGGCCGGTGAGGAAGGAGAGAGTCGTCTGGTACTGGACCGCGTTCTCGGCGAAGTCGGTCTGCTCCTGGCTGAGCTCGACGGTGTTGCCGTCCATCGAGGTCTGGAGCGGCACGCGATACTTGATCGCATCCGCCATGCGCCCGGCACCCTGCTCGGCGGCGAGCGCGCCCTGGAAGTCGAGGTCGCGCGCCTTGAACCCGGGGGTGGAGGCGTTGGCGATGTTGGATGCGATCAGCCCCATGCGCTGCGAGCGCACGGACAGGGCCGCTCCGTGGATGCCGAACAGGGTTTCGCCCGCCATGGGGACCGATCTCCCGCGCCGGGAATGGCGCTGACCGGGTCTTTGCAACGGGCGTGCCAAATGGTCGGCGGCAGGCGGGTTGCCGGGGCGCGGCAGGGCGGCGCGGCAAGCGGTTGCCGGGGGCGGCACGAATTGCCGCCCTGCGTCATCAAGGCGTCGGGCAGGAAGCCTGCACAACCCAACCCGTCACCCCGGACTTGTTCCGGGGTCCACGGTGCCGCGAGATCAATGGTTCGGCATGCGCGGAACCGTGGATACCGGAACAAGTCCGGGGTGACGTAGGGTTAGGGGCGAAGGCTCAGGAATGGCCCGGCCTTTGCAGATCCCGCCCGCATGGACCTCACCCGCCTCCTCGACCCCACCGCGTTCGCGATCGTCGGCGGCGGTACGGCCGTCGCCACGCTGCTGCGTGCCCGGCTGGCCGATGTCGCCCGCGCGGGCGCGGCGCTCCGCACCCTCGCGCGCACGCCGTTCGACCCGATGCCGCTGCTCGCGCAGGTCGCCGCGCAGGGGCGGATCGCCGAGCGGCACGGCGCGGTGGCGCTCGACCGTGCGGTGATCGCCGATCCGGACCTCGCCGCCGCGCTCGCCGCGATCGTCGATGGCGCAGGGCCCGATGCCGTCGCCACCCTGCTCCGCCGCGCGCGCGAGGGGCGCGGGCGACGTCACCTGGCGGCCGCCGATGTCTGGTCGGGCGCAGCCGATCTCGCCCCGGCGATGGGGATGGTGGGAACGCTGGTCGGCCTCGCGCAGGCGTTCGCGACGATGACCGACCCCGCCGCGATCGGCGGCGCGATGGCGGTGGCGCTGACCGCGACGCTCTATGGCGCGCTGTTCGCCAACCTCGTCTTCGCCCCCGTCGCGACGCGGCTGCGCGCCGCCGCGCGGGCCGAGTTCGCCGGCCGCGCCGAGCTGGAGGGCCCGCTCGCCGCACTCGCCCGGCGGGAGGCGCCGCGGGCGCTCGCGGCATGACCCCGACCGCTCTTGGCGACCTCTGCTTCGATCCCGAGCCCGCGCGCGCGCCGTGGCTGCTGACCCTCGCGGACCTCGCGCTGCTGCTGATCGGCACGCTGCTGCTGTTCCAGGCGCTGGGGCGCGAGCCGCCGCAGGCGGTGGCGGCGACGATGCGGCAGGGCTTTGCCGGGCAGGACGACATGTTGCCGGTCGCCGCCGCGGCGCTGGACGGTTTCCGCCCCGGATCGGCCGCGCTGCCGGGCGATCCCGCCGCGCTCGCCGCCTGGGCGCGCGACGCCGTGCGCGATCCGCGGATCACCGTGACCCTGACCGGCTCCAGCGACGGCAGCGCCGCCGACCTCGATCCTGCCACCGGCAGCGGCGCGGCGCTGGCCGTTGATCGCGCCCGCGGCGTGCTCGCGGCGCTGGTGGCGCGCGGCGTCCCCGCCGACCGCCTCCAGCTCGCCGCCCGCACCGGCGGCGAGCGCGCCGTCACCGCCACCCTCGCCTTTTCTCAACCCGGACGACCCTGATGCCGCTTCTTCTCGCGCTTGCCGCCGCCACCGCGTTCCAGGATATCCCCACGCTCGACCGCGCGGTCGCCGCCTTTACCGGCCGCACCATCGGGGCGGAGGGCGGGCCCCGCAGCGCGATCGACCCGCGGCTGCGCCTTGCCCGTTGCGCCACCGTTGCGCTGGCGTGGCGGACGGAGGCGCACGATGCAGTGGTGGCGAGTTGCACCGGACCCGATTGGCGCATCTTCGTGCCGGTCGTGCGCGCCGTGCCGATCGCCCCGCACGCGCCCGCCGCCGCCACGCCGGCCCCGATCAGGGCCGCCCCCGTCATCCGTCGCGGCGACCCGGTGGTGATCGAGGCGGGATCGCCCGGCTTCGCGATCACCCGCGAGGGGGTCGCGATGGGCGACGCCGCGGCGGGCGCGCGGCTGCTGGTGCGGGTCGATCCGGCCAAGCCGCCGGTCCAGGCGCTGGCGCTGGCCGAGGGCCGCGCGACGCTGCCTGGTTGGGGCGAGTGACCGCGCCTCTGAAAAAACGCTAAAGCCGGATCGCGCCCGGCCGTTTATCCCCGTGTCAGCGAGCCTGGGAAGGAGCGGACATGGTGGACGGGATCGGATCAACGGGGAGCGTGCGGCTGACGCCGACGGCTCCCGTGCAGGCGGCTCCGGCCGCGGATGTCCCGCGCGAGCAGACGCCCGCACCGGCGCCGCCGCCCGCCGCGACGCCCCAGCTCGGCAGCCTCGCCAAGGCGATGGCCGCGGCCCCGCCGGTCGACAAGGATCGCGTCGCGCAGATCCGGCGCGCGATCCAGACGGGCACCTTCCCCATCCTGCCCGCGACCATCGCCGACCGGCTGATCGCCCTCAAGCTCGAATGGAACGGCCGTGACGAGGCGTGATGCGCTGATCCGGGTGATCGAGGCGCTCCATGCCGAGATCGCCGCCCTCAAGGCGAACGACGTCGCCGCGCTGGAACGCGCCACCGCCGACAAGCTGGGCGGGATCGAGGCGGTCGCCGCCGCGGGCACCGGCCCCGCCGGCCCCGAACTGCGCGAGCTGGCCGACGAGGCCAACCGGCTGAACGAAACCTGCCGCATCTACGTCAACCTGATGGCGGCAAATGTCCGCCGCCGCCTGCAAACCCTCACCGGCGATGCCGGGGTGGGGGGGTACCGGCGCGGAGTGGCGGCGGCGTACGCGTGACGCGCTCCTGAAGCGCGTCACCCCAGCGCAGGCTAGGGTCGTCCTCCACGAGCTGCGCCCGCTGCGGCAAACGATCCCAGCCTTCGCTGGGATGATGACAGGGCGGCAGTTGGCACACCCCTTGCTCTGCCTCCCGGCATGACCGTCAACGCCATCGCTTCCGGCCGTATCCAGTCCGCGATCCAGCTCGCCTCCGCGCGCACGGGGGTCGACTTCGACTACCTCATGGGACAGGCCAAGGTGGAGTCCGGCTTCAACGCCGGCGCGCGGGCGCGCACCTCGTCGGCTACGGGGCTGTACCAGTTCATCGAATCGAGCTGGCTGTCGGTGGTCAGGAAGCACGGTGCCGAGCACGGCCTCGGCTGGGCCGCCGACGCCATCGGCAGCGGCCATGTGTCGGGCGCGACCCGCAGCGCGATCCTGGCGCTGCGCAACGATCCGGAGGTCGCCAGCCTGATGGCCGCCGCCCACGCCTCTGACAACAAGGCGGGGATCGAGGCGGCGACCGGGCGCGAGGCGACGGGCACCGACCTCTACATGGCCCATTTCCTGGGGCTGGGCGGCGCACGCAAGTTCCTGACCCGGATGGACGCGAACCCGGATGCCTCCGCCGCCGCGATCTTTCCCGCCGCCGCGCGCGCCAACCGCAACGTCTTCTACGCCAGCGACGGCAGCGCCCGTTCGCTCTCCGAGGTGTACGCGCGCTTCGCCGGCAAGCTCGGGGCGGGGGCCGACGCCGCCCCCGTCCAGTACGCCGCGCAGGCGCTCGAGGTCGACGGCTCGACGGTGGTCACCGGCTCGGGCGAAAGCGCCACCGATGCGCTCGCCTGGGCCAGCTCGACGATGGGCCGCTTCACCGGCCAGCGGGGCGAGAGCATCCTGCGGCCGACTCCCGACCATGCCCGCCTCGCCTATCTGACGCTGGCGAGCATGGGGGCCTGACGATGGGCAAGCTCCTTTCGTCGTTGCGCGGCAGTGCGCTGCCGATCGCGATCCTGCTGCTGGTCGTGGTCATGGTGGTGCCGATCCCGTCGGCGCTGCTCGACATCTTCTTCGTCGCCAACATCGCGATCAGCCTGGCGGTGCTGATGGTCGCGCTGAACGCGCAGAAGCCGCTCGACTTCTCCGCCTTTCCCACCGTGCTGCTGTTCGCGACGCTGTTCCGACTGGGGCTCAACGTCGCCTCGACCCGCATCGTGCTCGTTCACGGGCATGAGGGGGAAAGCGCGGCAGGGCATGTCATCGAGGCGTTCGGGACGTTCCTGATCGG
>Ga0325400_1000220_pt1 | contig 38799 bp, 26 predicted proteins | sample PopdelMetagenome_2_FD_205662 | JGI IMG/M metagenome (GOLD analysis project Ga0325400, IMG submission 205662) | Populus deltoides microbial communities from Bellville, Georgia, United States - Xylem-PdKOR-R1 | ecosystem: Host-associated > Plants > Phyllosphere > Stem > Wood/Secondary xylem... | reverse complement strand
TAGTTTTATGTTAAGAAGCATAACTTTAGATCCGATCATTGAATAAGGCTTAAATTATGCTAGACAATCTTAAAGGCCTTTTTTATATAGGATTAAATTTTTATAAACATCAAAGTTTGGTAAAGCCTAGCGATGAAGTCCAAAAACTACTGTACAAGAATTACATAATTTTCTTAGTTAGATTAAGATTATTTTTTCTATTTTATTTAGAATTCTTTTGTTATTTTTTCAGTCTTGTTTAGGATGTTTACCTAGTATAAATAGGTTATTTAGCTTGTATTTAGTGTTTTCTTTTAGAGATTTCTTATTATTTACAAAGAACAGGAAAAATATTTAATATATTCTTGAATAGTATTGATTATGAAATCCTTGTGAAAGGTGGAATAATACTTGAAAATAGTTTCAAATATTATTTAAAGAATCAATTACTACAATATTAAAAATAAATATGATTTGACAAAGCAAATACAATGATGAATTGAAAAAAGAGATTTTTATTGGTTTTACCTCCTATTTATATGAAAAGATATATGCTCAAATGTTCAAATCAAAACATTCTTGATGAATGTATAATAATTACATAAAAAAATTGATAATTGAAAGATTAAGTCAAATCAAATATGATTTTTTTAATATTTGAAAGACCATGATATATTGTTAGACGATGTACTTAATCTTTAAATATAAATAAATTAATTATTGAATTGATAATAAATTAAATTATTTAGTTTATTTAATCCTGTTTTACTTAGGAATCTAATGAGTTACACACATTAAAATCTTGTTTGTTCATGAAAAATAGTTTCATGGAAATCATTTTCCAAACTTTTCTATATCTAGTGAGGTTTAGAAAAGTTGATCAAAGGAAAGTGGTTTCCAATCAACTTAAAAAAATATGTCTTTTTGTTAGAAAAGCATTTTCCTCTTCTTAGCATAGGAATAAACTTTTATTTCCCATTCTTCTTTGCTTACTTACGTTAAACAAAAATAACTACCTTTTTCTAACAAAACAACTTTCTCCATAGCCAAATTAAACTACAGGTAATTATTCTCTTTATATATTTATTTTATTTTCAGGGTTTTATTTTTTCAATTTCAAATATCACTTGTCATAGTCAATTAAGGCTTGCCTTTTCCAATTCTCCCTTACTAAGTAGTCAATTAGGCCTTGCTTTTTGCAATTCTCCCTTACTAAATAGTCTATCTAGGTTACACGTAGCCATTAATATTATTGTTTTGAGGAATAGATTATCCATTTTCATACTTTTATCTCAAAAGTAAACGTGACTAGCTTCTAGTCACTTTTGAATCTAGTTTCTAAAGACAACATAATTTTTAGTGTCATGTTTCCATGAGTTATGCCACTTACAATACTTCTTCCTTTTAATTTGATCATATCAATGGGGATGGTATATTCTAATGTATCAATTAGTCAAATATTTTATCGGTTCTTTTAATGTTAAAGAGTATTCCTTGTTTTCTTCAATCATTTTGGTAGACGTTATCTCTTTATTACTAGGTTTAATAGCCTTTTTATACTTTCTTGATATCTCAATCAAATGGTCTCCCTTCTTCTATTTTTTCTACTGATATGATTTGTTGTTATACTTCTTCAAACTCCTCATCTAATATAGAATCACTTAGTGAATGTGTTTTCAAGACATTTTCTAAATAGCCAGCTATTTATATTCCCCAAAATGGCTTCTTCTCTGCTTATTTTGCCTACATCTTTTCATAAGAATAATGTCTTTATTAGGGTGAAGGTTTTTAAGATTTGGCTTTTACAAGTCACTTTCTTATATTCCACAACATGTTTTTAAAAATGAGTTTAATGAACTTCTAATCTAATATAGTTATAATGTGCTTAGTTTTTAATGTATTAAACTATAAGGCATAGCTTATAATTGACTCCCCTAGATCCTGAACTATTAAGGCTAAGTTATCCAATGTCACATATGATTATGTCCTGTAGAAGTGCTCATGGAAACAAGTCTTAATCTATTCCTAATTATTGATGGAGTTAGGAGGCAATGTAGAAAACTATTGGAAGGCTATTTTAGTTAGGATAAGCCACACAACCTATAAGCTTTAGGAAGGGGCTCACTGCACCATTTTCATATTGGTCTCTGAACTTGGTGACATGTTCCCTCGTAAATTGTTTATCTTTTCGAGAGAGTTGTTTGAAGTTTACAATCTTTATTTTTTTGGGATTTGAGTGCAACTTATCAATCTATTTAAGATATGAAAAATTATATGGAGGTCTAGTTGTTCGTCTAATTTCTAACCTCATATTCTTAGGTGTTGGGTTAGTTCAATCTTATTTATCCTTCCCTTTACTTGTTGATCAATAACATGAGCTTGTTATGCAAAATAAATTGAGGTTCCCTTGTCATAAAACACGTGAGGCGTTAAAATGCATGGTAGTTAAAATGCATGGCAATAAGTTATTGCACAAGATAATAAGGTTATAGGTTTATATAATCGATTAGTGGTTGCTTGTATATTTGTGGGGGCAATTAGTGTATCGGGGTCTATCATATCCAGGTTGAGCTATTGTTGTTGTTATGTTTTAAACGTTGGAATATGTCCCACCATATGAGACATTATGTTTTCAAACACCCCTATAGGAGTGTTTATGGTTGTAAAAGTTTCTAAGACTTACCTCGTATGTGTATAAGCCCATGAAACTCCTTACCTACTTTGCCATGGTTCATTCTAGATCTAACCCAGTTGATCAAATATGGCCTATATAATTCTATCGACTATCATAATATTATTGTAATAAGTTATGTTTATTGTATTCTTTTTTTTTTTGTTAACCGTGGGGATGTTTGGGCCAGGTTCACGTACCTCGACTAATCCCTCGAGACTCTGAAGTTAACGACCATGTAAGCCTCCAGTGGCCCTGAAGTTTGTAGCACTCGAGCTGGTGACCTATGAAGAGCAAACCCAGTGCCTGACCAGTTAAGCTACACCTTTCAGGGTTGTGTTTTCTCTATGTAGATGACCCTTATATTAGCATTTGAAAGATTTAAAGGTTGATAGGAAAATGTTCCTTCAAGAGTAGTCATAACTGGTTGGCTCATATTTGTCATAGACGGTTATGAACACCTTACACCATCATTTGACGGGATATGTGTATGATTGTATTTAAGGCATACATACACCTATATGCTAGTCCGTAGCTGATTATGATAATATCGTTGAAAAAGGAAAAAAACATAAGCAAGTATATAGAAACAATAAGGTTATGTCCAGATATAAATTTATATTATAGAGGTGAGTTAGACAATGGAGATCTTCTCATGCCACGTCTAATACTAGCTAAATCTATAATGATGAAGAGATATGGAGTTCTTCATGGAAAAAAAAAAACTAACCTCTTTGTTGCTTATATCAACTTGAATAACATCAAGAAGAATTCTAGTATTTTTTTTTAATGGTATATTTACTATATAATAGAATAAATGTTGAATATATTCCATTGAGCATATTAATCTATTAATCAAGATTCAAGTACTTTGAGATCAATTACACTACTTTTTCTTTGTTTCTTCCTTCCAACAAGAGTAAAAACATGTGGCAACGTCACAAAATCAAGCCTTAGATTGCTAAAATCCTATCCAATAAAAACATTCAAAAGATGGGCAAAACTGGTTTCAACTTTAATTTCTCGTCTCATCGCAAGTTTTGCATCCAAAAGAAAGAAAAATATGGCAAAACTATAAGGTCTGATCTGAATACGAAGTTCACATAACAAAATTTTAGGTAGCCCCAGCTCCCATGCCCTTTTTCCTCTATGTCTTCTTCATATAAAACTTAGCTCTCGGCTCTCGGCCCTCCAAGATGTATCTGTTAATAAAGTTAATTAGCGTTCTTTTGCAATGCCCTCATCTTTAACCATAGAATACAGATAGCAACCTAACAAAGAAGCAGAAGAAAGTAGCATACCCATCAGCACGACCACACTGACCAGGCCGTATTAAATACTTGCCATTAAACGGTCGCTACTAAATTGCTCCTCGATGTGGGGGTCAAGTTCGCGAGTCTATTGTCTTTTCTCCAACTTTCTCTGCACATGATTGCCCTTCTTCACCTTCCTATAAATAAATCAATAGAGACATTTACGGACTATTCCAACATAATTACCATAAGATTATACAAGAAAGATAAGCCATGCCTACACCACTAAAAAGGTTTAAACAAATCTTGACGTGTCCAAGATGTGAGAGGAAAATTCTCACAACAATTAAAATCTAAATAATATTAGATATAGTGATATCAATTATATTTCAAATTGACCTTGACTCGGCATATGTGAAAACTCAACAAGTAAACAAGAACCTCTCACGGGCAACTAACCAAAATATACAACAACTCAAATTCATACTTTGCTGATGGAACAAAAATTAGTGAATGACAAAAATTTACATCGCTATAGAAATACTTGATTCTAAGGAGTTTTTTTTTTGGCATAATTATATTTTTGAATATTTTGAATATTTTCATATTAAAAATAAATTTTATAAAATAAAAGGATATTATTTTAATATATTTACAAATAAATTAAAAAAACATCGGATATCAAATACTACGAAACTTTACCTAAGTTTTTGACTTTTAAGCATTGAAGTAAAGCAGATTTTGAGTCAGTTTGGAAACGCGGTCCAAATCGCGTTCCCTCAAATTTTGAAATATTTTTTTTACTAAAAATTCATTTTTTTATATTTTCAGATCGTTTTGATGTGCTGATTTCAAAAAATAATTTTTTAAAAATGAAAAAACATCGTTTTAAAACATTTCTAAGCGAAAAACACTTTAAATCGCAACTGCTACCACAATCTCAAACAAGTCCTTAGTTGTTGCACACATTAGGGTAGAAAATATAAATAAATATTCAAAAACCAGCAAGCAAGTGATCCACCTAGTAGAAGAAAGACTTTGGTAACAGTTCTACCTCCCCTTCCTTTTTGGTAGTAGCAATGATTTTTTTCCTACGATATCAATCTCAACACCATAATGCTGCAGATACCACTACTTGAAAGGTGCAGCATCAACCTGAACAATGACACTTTCACCAAAGTCTGAGAACAAAGCAGCTCATCGTTAGATGCATTGTACACCACATCAAGAATCCTAGTCTTTCTGGTCACTGCCTCACTACCCCAAGAGTTGTTTCTAATATCAAGTCTCAGAGCACGCCACTTCACATTTCCTACTCGGACCCTAATCCTCCTCACGGTCTTATTGCTCGACAGTTTAGTGTTAGCAGGTTGCCTTTCGAGCTCATACCTTCAAGAGCGAAAAGACAATAATATAATTGGGTTCGCAACCAACATCTTAGACACAATGTATAGGAAAGATAGGCCCATTTTCACATATAATGAAGGGAAATGGCCTCTTACAGCAAGACACAAAGACTCACATGAAAAGGAAACTCAGGGTGGATATGAGGGATTAGGCTTCACGCATCCTGAAACATATCAATATTGAATCTTAATATTTTTTTAAGGAATGAACACGAACTACAATCAATACTGATTGATCTCAAAGTGTTTTGTTTTTTATTAATATTATTAAAGGGCCAGAAGAAAACACAAATCTTTTCTTATTTTATTAACCAACCAAACAGAGTAGAGCAGAAACAAATGAATGTTAGCAACAAAATAGCTTTTAGAGTAGCTTACTTTCTTTTCTTTCTCCAGGCTTTCTTCTTACCTTCAGTTGCCCGCCTTTTGTGTAAATAATCATGCGAAATACCTAATCCATATAAAGTTTTTGGAGCAATGGACTTGGACAATGGGTTACCTGATTTCAAATATAATAGACAACGAATGAAATGAAAAGGAAGATAATGATAATGGAAGGGAAGATGTGAGTGATGCAGAGGGCTGAAAAGGGGGAAAGGAAAGAAGCAGAGAGAAGAATAAGAGGGAGAATCTCTGAAAATATTGGAATGTGTTGTACCATTAATTTTGTCATGTATTCTGTTGAAACATAATGCAATATATATAACAATCTTTCAATTCTTAACATTCTAGTGTTTTTTTCTCTTAACACGTGGCTTCTATTAGTTCATTAATAGTGAAATTAAAATACATAGCATTGGTTGTAATTGCAATACACAAAATGCACCATTTTGACTTATTGATTCTCCTAACTTGGATTCTCCCCCTAAAACCTACTTATCAGTTCCCTCATTGCAACAATTACCCCTCCTTCAAATGGACCTTGTCCCCAAGGTCGAATTGGGGAAATCGCAGAGCTAATTCATCAACAAATTTCTAAGTGGCTTCTATAGGTGTTAGGCTCATCCAGTGAATGAGCATTTGGATGGCTACTTGGTTTTTCTTGACCATTCGTTGATCCAGTATAGTTTGCGGGTAGAGAAGAGGTTCAATTGGTAGAGCTGGCAATGTGGTGTGCATCTCCCTATTCCCCCACCTTCTTCTTTAATAGGGACACATGAAAGACATGATGTATGATTGCAGAGGCGAGTAACTTCAGCTTATAGGCCATGATACCAATTCTTGCTAAAACTTAATAGGGACCATAGTATTTTGAGGCTAATTTTTTGGATTGTCTATGGTCTAGTGTTTTCTATCTATATGGTTGCAATTTGATGTAGACTAGATCACCTATTGCAAATGATCTCTCACTTTTGTGCTTATTTGCTAGTTGAATCATTCTGTGTTGTGCACCTCGTAGATTTCTCTTAATATTTTGCAGCATTAGTTCCCTCTTTGATAAACAATCATCCACAACCTCTATTTGGGAGTCCATTGAAAAATATGGAATGTGTAAAAGGGGAGGGTAGCCATAAATGATTTCGTAGAGAGTGGATTTTGTTGCAGTATGGTAGTTAGTGTTGTACCACCAATCTGCTAATGGAAGCCACTTAACCTATTGAGTTAGGGAGGAACTTATCATGCAACTCAAGTAGTTCTCTAGGCATTTGTTGACCACCTCAGTTTGATCGTCCAACTGTGGATGATAGACAGTGTAGTAACACAGTTTCACTCATTGTCTGGTGAAGAGTTCTTTTTAGAAAAGGCTTAGAAAAACAACATCCCTATCACTCACAATAGTAGCAAGTAGGTTTTACAGTTTGTAGATTTTGTCAAGAAAAACTCTAGCCACGTAGTATAAGGATAGTGAATGGCCATGAAATACGCGTATTTACTGAATCTGTCAACAACCACAAATATAACCTCCCTGTCTTCAGACTTAGGCAAACCCTCCATAAAATCCATACTAATATCAATGAATGGGGTTTTAGGTATGGGAAGTGGTTATCGTAACCTTGGGGTGCGTGTGTTTTTTTAACTTGTTCTGTTGATAAATGGGACATTCCCTGATGTATTGTCTGATATGTTTCTACTGCCCCTTCTAATAGAATGCGCTAGCCACCTTTTTGGCCGTAACAGTAGTCCTTGAATGGCCCCTTGCAGCTGAGTTATGATACAAATCAATGATCTTAGTCTGAAGAGTCACATTATGGCCAACAACTACCTTACCCTTTTTGCACAATAGTTGATTAACCCATGAGTAATGGGGATGAGAAGTAGGATTCATACTTAACTCCTGAACAAGGGTTTGTACAACCCTATCACTTACTCATGATGCTTTGATTTCTTCCATAAGTGTAGTAGAGATAATAGAAATTGTTAAGGTGCTTAACTCTTCGCAAGACACTCTAGATAGTGCATCTGTAGCCACATTATCCTTACCCTTCTTGAACTCGATCTTATAATCAAAGCCAAGTAGTTTGGCTAACCACACATGCTGTGATGGGCAGGTCACCTTCTGTTCCAACAAGTATTTTAGACTAATATGATCAGTGTGGATAATAAAATGTTTACCCTATAAGTAATGCCTCTATTTAGTGATAACCAGTAAAATAGTTAGCAGCTCTCTTTCATAAGTGGAGAGTGTCTGTTGTTTAGGCCTAAACAACTTACTGATTAATGCAATTGAGTGGCCTTTCTGCATCAGAACTGCCTCCATGCCCCTATTGCTGACATCTATCTCCACGATAAATTCTTTATCCAAGTCTGATAATTTAGTACTAATGGGTTAGTCATAATGTTCTTAAGTTGTTGGAAGGCTATGATTGCCCCCTCATTCCATATATAGATTTCATTATTCAACAGATGTGTCAAAGGTATGCAAATGATGTCGTAGCCTTTAACAAATCTCCTATAGTATCCTATGAGGCCAAGAAATCCCCTTAATTGCTTAATGTTGCTTGGGATAGGCCAATCTAGTATGACCTTGATTTTTTGTGGATCTATCCACACCCCTGCTACAAAGATAATATGACCAAGGTACTCAACTTGATTACTGTAGAAGACACATTTATTGGCCTTGGCATACAACATGTTAGACTTCAAAATCTCAAATACAATCTTCAGATGCCTTATGTGTTCATTCATGATGTTGCTGTAGATGAGGATATCATCAAAGAACACAAGGATAAATTTTCACAAATGGCTTCGAAATACCTTATTCATCAAACTTTGAAATGTGGCAGGAGCATTAGTCAAGCCAAAAAGCATGACCATGAATTCATAGTGCCCATTGTAAATCTTGAATGCCATCTTATAAACATCCTCAGGAGACATTCTGATCTTGTGGTAACTAGATCTAAGGTCTATCTTAGAAAAGATAGTGGCACCAACCAACTCCTCTAGGAGTTTGCCTATTAGAGGAATAAGGAATTTATCCCTCACTATAAGCTTGTTTAATGCTCTGTAGTCAATACATAGCCTCCAAGATCCATCCTTTTCTTGATTATGACTATTGGGCAAACAAAAGGGCTATGACTATGTTAGATGGTTCCCGAATCCAGCACCTCTTTAATCATCCTCTCCTTTACATCCTTTTGTATACTTGAGTGTCTATAAGGTAGGGGTTGACTAGATTAGATCCCTCCTTTAGAGATATATTGTGGTCATGGTTGCGTGGTGGTGGTAAGCTCTTAGGTTCTTCAAATACTTCTTGGTATTTTGCCTACATAACTTCCAAGGTAGTATTCTCAATAACACAGGGTCGTAACGTGGTGGACATTGGTTGCCCCTCGTGATCTTGATCCTCAATAAGGCATAGGCTGCATAGATTAATTTCAGAAACTAATATAGTACTATATAACAAGCCATTAATTTGCTCAAATCTAACAGTCTCTACTGATACAGGGTCATCCCTTTTGATAAAGATTTATTGGCCATGCCATATAAATGCCATCCATATCTCATCATAATTGTAGACAATGGTTTTCAATTTAGCTAGCCACTGAATTCCTAGGATCATGTCATAGTTTTTGAGTTCCAAGGTAAAAACATCAGTCACGAATTCAACTCCCTACATTGACCATTGGAAGTTTTTGCACACGAAAATACAGGTCATGATTCCACTGTTAGCGACTTATATAGTTAAATCTTTAATACTGGTGAGTTTACAACCTAACATGTCTGCCACTTGGTTGCTGATGAAATTATGTATGCTCCCAGAGTCCACAAGGATAAACAATGGTTGTTTTCCTACTCTACCAGTGATTCTAAGAGTATTTAGGCCGATCAATCCTTCTAATGCATTGAGAGATATGTGTGGGTGATGAGTGTCATGTTCTACTTCGATCACTCCTTCTCCATCATTACTCTTCTTGTCTTCTTCAACAATACACAAGGAGTAAAGCTTCTTGTTCTAGCACCTGTGACCAGGTATAAATTTTTTATCACACCAAAAACAAAGGCCTTTAGCTCTTTTCTCATCCAAGTCTCTATTCCTAATAGGTCTAATGGTTCTATTAGCATTGCTAGGGTTATAAGGTAGGGGAGTTGGTAGGATAACATTGTGGAATGGCTTAGAACTATTATTGGGAGGTTCTGGTAGGCTTTTGTTGCAGTTGGGTGATGCAACCATATTATTTGATAGTTTTACCCACATTTACCTAGTATTTTGCAAATGTTTTACATATAAAATGTCTTGATATTCTTTATTTTATATTTTGAAGGCACTTTTGGATGTAAGATTAAAAAAGAAGTAAATTGAAGATAATTAGCAGATTTGACCTCCTATCGATGTTTTATGCAAAGCTTGAGCTCTAGAAGTCCAAACGAAGTGATTCTAGTGGCATTAGAAAGCTAACATCCATACCTTTCTATAAATATATGGAAAGAAAAATAAAAAGAGAAAGAGCATGGAGGTCACAACCTTCAAATTCAGATCTTGTATTTTTCCAATGTTAACTTTCGGTCATTCCAACTTGAATATCTTGAGCTAAAGATGTCCATTTGATGCAAACTTAATTTTTTTGGATTCCTAACTCGAAGACCTATAATCCTACCAAATTTAAATAGAAAATGAGCTCATATGAGAGATACATGATTTTTCTAAGATGACACATGAATTTTGTCAACATACAGGTTTTGTGAAGAAACAAGTCCAAATTATGTCCCAAAGCATCCAAATCGTCTGAGTCTTTATTTCAGCAATTTAGCTCCTCTAAGTCAAAAGTAAAAGCTTGAAGATTTTATGTAAGGCTATTTCTCTTTTTTTAGAAAAATAGTTATTGAAATACTTAAATGTAAATTGTCTACTTACGAAAGAACTATTTTGTAGAAAAGGGATTAGGGTTTCTTAGAATATAAAAAGAAAGAGAGAAGGGAAAGAGAGAACGGCCAGCCAAGAGAGAAAGAACACACCTTCCTCCAACAGAACCTGAAATCATGCATTCTTCTTTTTTTTTTTTATTAATTATTCAGTAAACATGCAAGGCTAAACTCTTTTTCTTGGTTGCAAGGACATAAACCTTCGGATTTCAAGAATTGTGAGATTTATTTTACCTTTTCTTTTTAGTTTATATGATGGATGAATACTTTTGTTCTCCTATGTTTATTTCTTATGATTTTTTATTTTAATTGCTATAGCGGACTCTAAGTTATTATTGTGAACAATCAATTGCTAAGTTTGCTATGAAAAACCGGAGTTGTGGTATATAAACTTATGAAGCAACTGAGATTAATAATTATGGCGGATCCAAATTAATAATCTTAGGGAGAACATTCGATTGATTAAATTAAACATGGACTGCAGACAGTTATGTTGTCTAGATTAATCAACTCATCTAGTTCTTAAGGCTACCATTGAATTAAATTACTAGTGTGGACACTGTGGTTGTTTGATGGTTATGATTAGTTATACAACAAATCTATTAACTAATCAACATAACAAAAGATAAATATTCAGAGTATAAATTGACGTTTTGTTTCCATGATTAGTTCTGATTTCTGTAGGTGGACGTTTACTCGTGACCAAGGTTTGTTCTCTTGATAATTTTCTGATTTTATTTAATTTCGCTTGATAGTTTTATGTTTTCTTTTGCTTTAGTCTAGATAATCTCCAAACCCTCCCCCCTCAAATTGTATATCATCTAGCATAAAAATCTGACTTGAACCTTCCTCATAGGATCCACCCCTTGCTTGCTCTATCCTATCTTGTGTGTTGTGTTTTAAGCTAGGGTAATTAATTTGTGCGACCGCGACATCACAACAAGTTTTGGCGTCGTTGTCAGGGAAGTGATTTTAGTTGATTCTTGTGCTGTGATTTTTATTTGTTGTGATTGTTATTTATTTTGTTGGAAAAATAAAACATTTTTGTTTTGCTTGCGGCAGTACTATACAGTACGATATAGTTGCTGTTCAAAATTGATTTTTTTATGGAATTAGGTCTCGGCCTTTAGTTTCCTAAAGGGAAACGACGTTCTAAATAGGACTAGTTGCCATTAGCTACTAGCCCCGCCCTATCGAGGCTAAATTTCGTTGTTTTCTAGAGTTTTTAGGCAATTTTTGTTTCTCTAACGTAGGATTTTCATTCAATTTGCACTACTTTCAATCTCTTGTGTGGTTGGTTTCTTTTAAGTTTTCTTGATGATTTATGCATGTAACCCGCTCTACTAACCAAAGACAAATGCAGGTAGATCACAAAATAAAAAACACTTTACACAGGTTATGAAAGGAAGCTCGTGTTAACACCATGGTTGTTGCACGACAACAGACACTCAAGGAGCTCATTGCTCCTAATATGAAAAATTAACCATTGTACATAAATATGGACAACAATGTCAACTTCGAGCTCAAGTCTGGTTTTATACACTTACTGCCAATATTCAATGGACTTGCTAGAAAAGATCCCCATAATCATCTCAAGGAGTTCCATATGGTTTGTGTTGGTATGAAACTGAACAGAGTTGATGAAGAATAGGTTAAGTTGAAAGCTTTCCCTTTCTCTTTAAAAAGGGCAGTAAAGGCATGACTTTTCTCTATTCTCCTAGGTTTTATTAGGACTTGGAATGGCATGAAAAAGATTTTCCTTGAAAAGTATTTCCCAGAATCTCGAGTTGCCAACATAAGGAAAGAAAATGTGGGATTCGACAATCTAATGGGGAGACACTCTCCGAGTATTGGGAAAGATTTAAGCAATTGTACATTCAATGCCCTCATCATCAAATACCCGATCAACTGCTCATTCAATATTTCTATGAAGGACTGATGCCTATTGACCGTAGTATCATTGATGCGGCAGGTAGAGGGGCATTGGTAGATAAGACTCTCAAGGCTGCACGCCAACTGATCTCAAATATGGCAGCCAACTCCAAACAATTTGGCACTCATGGAGACTTGCCAAGCAAATGAATAAATGAGTTAAGTATTTCTAACCTTGAGAATAAAGTTAATGACCTTACTTCTCTTGTGCGTTCTTTGGCTTATGGAAATGTACAGCAGGTGAAAGTTTGTAGCATATGCTCCTTACACGGACATGCTTCAAATATGTGCCCAACAATGCAAGAAGATTTGAACAAGCTAATACAGTTGATGGAGAATTGAATGGACAACCTCAACGTAAATATGATCCCTTTTCCAACACGTACAATCCTAGATGGAGAGATCATCCAAACTTACCCTATAGGAACCCATCTCAACAAGGCAATCAAGGCTGACAGTTCCATCCCTATAGATTTTAGTCCCAACAGAATTATCAAGCGAGATAGCCCCTTGCATTCACAAATTCCAATGTTATGGGGTCATTGAGTGATGATCTTCATGAGATGATGAAAACCTTGGCTTCTAACACAGTGACCTTACAACAAAATATCATGTCTTTTCAATAGAAAATAAGTTCAAGTATTCACAACTTAGAGAAGTAAATGGGGCAAGTAGCTTCAAGTGTAGGAAAATTGAAAGCACAAATGAATGGAAAGTTGCCCTTCCAAGTATTGAATCCAAAAGAGAATGTTAGTGTGATCACGCTGCAAAGTGGGAAAGAACTCGAAGAGCAAAGGTCGAAACAAATTGTGATGGAGGAAGAAGAGGAGATAGAAATCAAATTGAGTATAAAGAAGAAACATCCTCCTCCTCCACAAACTGAAACAACGACCAATACTACAAAGGTAAGTCCTAATTCAATTAATATCAATTTTAAGATAATCCCCCCTTTTCCCATGAGTTCTTCTAGGTCTAAGAAAGAGGATAAAGAAAATGAGATTTTAGATGTTTTCAAGAAAGTGAAACTTAACATTCATTTGATTGATGTTATCAAGCAAATTCTCAGGTATGTCAAATTCTTGAAAGAGTTGTGTACAACCAAGAGAGCCTATAAGCTAAAAGGCCATGAAATGTTAAATATGGTTGAAGTTGTATCTGCTATTATTCAAAAGAATATGGCTTTGAAGTAAAAGGATCCAGGTGTGTTTATTATCCCATGTGTTATTGGTAATACTAGTTTTAAAAGGGCCTTATGCAATTTGGGTGCATCCATTAGTGTTATGCCTAAATATGTTTATGATTCTCTTAATCTGAAGCCTTTGATTAAAACTAGCATTGTAATATAACTTGTAGATTGTACTTTTGTTTATCCACTTGGTGTGATAAAAGATGTTCTAGTCAAGATTGATAGTTTGGTTATTCCATGAAACTTTTATATTCTTGATATGGAACGTGATTCTTGTGATTCATCAAACAACACTCCTATATTTTTTGGGAGAACATTCTTGAAAACTGCCAATACGAAAATTGATTGTGGTAAGGATACTTTGTCCACGGACGTAGGAGAGGAAAAGATTGAATTTAATTTTCATGATACAATGAAATATCCTTACAATAATGTCTATTCTATCACGTGCTATGACCAAGTTGATAAGTGTGTGCAACAAGTTCTTTATTTTGATTGTAAGGATAGATTAAGCGTGGCTTTGAACAATGGCTATAATTTTACTAAGATAGAAGAGATGGAGAGGCACATGTGTTCCCCTAAACGTACAAGAATCAACATTGGCTTTGCAAGCTTTGCAAACTGTTCCCCATGGTAATGTCTTTGTTGATTTAGTACTTTCACATAAAAAGCTTTTGCCATCTATTTTACAAACCCCCGAGTTAGAGTTGAAACCTTTGCCTGATAATCTGAAATATGTATTCATTGGAGACAACAATACACTTCATGTTATCATAACAAAAAGGTTGACAAGTTTGCAAGAGGAAAAACTTGTGAAGTTGTTGTGCGATCACAAAATAGCCATTGGAAGGACTTTAATCGACATCAAGGGTATTAGTTCTTCGATATGTATACATCACATACTATTGAAGGACAATGCAAAACCAACGAGGGAAATGCAAAGGAGGTTGAATCTGCTTATGACGGAGGTAGTGAAATCTGAGATTTTAAAATTATTAGATGCAAGAGTCATTTACCCCATCACAGATAGTAAATAGATGACACTTATCCATATGATGCCTAAAAAAACCAGAATCACGTTGATAAAGAACAAAAATGATGAACTCAGTCCTTATCACATCTCAAGTAGATGGAGAATGCATGTTAATTATAGAAAGCTCAATCTTTCTACGCAAAAATAATTTCTCATTACCATTCATGGACCAAATGCTTGAATACCTGACAAGTAAATCTTTTTATTGCTTTCTTGATGGATATAATGAATATTATCATATTGTTATTAATCCTGAAGATCAACAAAAAAAAACTACGTTAATAATCTTTAATTTCTATAATGCACCTGCAGCATTTCAAATATACATGATGAGAATTTTCTCTGTAATGATCCTGAATTTTTTATGATTTCTATACCAAAAACGTACGACATAAAATAATGCCTCTAGGCCAAGATGAAATTGCATACCACGCAAGAAATCAATTTCATTGTCCAAGCCTGCAACAAGCTGCAGAAGCTAAAAATACAGATTTACATGATACAATGTCGCCATACCAGCAATCTAAACATAATCAATCTGCTTCGGGTTTTATCAGGAAACAGCAGGAAAATTTCCACTCTTGGGCTTCCGCAGGGACTTGCAGAAAAAGGAGAAGGCCCTTTTTAGTTCATCTGGAAGAGGGACCGCAAGATGGAGAGCTACGGGACAGGTTACGTTGTGATAGTCACGTTTGTTCCTTGAAGAAAATGAGTGAGCCAGAGCTGGTTGCTGCTTGTTCAGCCCTTCAATTATGAATGAGAATGCTCCAAATGTAAGGCAACTCTGCAGAAGTGCCTGAGGTGCGCCTGCAAATCCAGAAGAGAAACTTATAAGACTCTAAAAAAGGAAAAATCAGAGGTACCAAAATGTGGCCATCCATCACGTACGTCATATTCAATTAGAGAAGAACTTGTTAACGCTAGTTAACATTTCCATGCAACTCCTTTTGGTTCACAGTTACGCATTGAAAATACGACTAATTTTAATGGTCAGCTTCCTTTTTTAGTTATCTGTAATTTGTTGTCTTCCATTCTGGGTTTATATATATATATATATATCCTCGAATCGAGATCTTAAAATTCCTCCTACAAAAACATAATTGCAAACCAAAACCATAAAATTCAGAATATGACCTTTTTTAAAATAGACTTCTTTTTTTCTTTTCTGAACAAACATCAGAGTACATCCCATGGAAGTACCCATTAGAGTTGGAAGAAGAAACAACTTATTGTGGTCATGTGTGAATTCATCGCTAATTTACTTTGACAAGAAAAATAAATTACTTTTTATTGTAAATAAGAAGTGAAAACATTTTATTATAGTAGAATAGTAAGGGAAAATATAAATAACAGTGGATGAGAGAGAGCTACAACTCTAAATACAAACTGCAATAGAGAAATAATTTCTAAAGGCCAAACCAGAAAGCAGTCTTCTCAAAGGAAAAAAAAATAATGGCAAAATTACAGCAAAAGTAGAAAACATAAATTACAGCAAAATAATGGCTAAATTTAAAGTACAATTGAGATTTGGAACTAGCTAATAGGGTTTGGAGTTCATAAGAAACCTCCAGAATCTGAATAAATTGATAAAATAACCTCAATAGCTTATTAACATTAGTTAACGCCTAAATCCATACAGGAAAAGGATTCCTAGTCTTGGTCTCCAAAGTAAAGCTACTTAATCTCTAAGGAAATGCTTTAACAACTCACATGCCAATCATATGACCTTCGATTAATTAATCCTAATATCCTATATATAATATAAGGAATCTAAAGAAAGCTCTAGCATCATTCTCCTCAAGTTGGAAGAAACTAGTTCTAGAGTTGGAAACTATTCTTGCCTTGATTTTGTGAGTGTTCATTCAAGACTTGTCAACCTCTTTCCTTTTTTTTTGCTTTAGGTGCATAACAATTTTAGATATCGGCTTTAGCTTTTCCATGATCAGTTTTGCATAAGGAACATCAATTGACAATTTATTTATATTTTATTGACTTCTTGAGTAATGAAGCGCACATCTTAAACTTACTTCATCAACATGTGTTCTATCCAAATAAAATTTGCACAATTCTTCTACCTTTGGGATAATATCATACTTGTAATCAATAAAGGTTAAACATAGTGTAAATCAACAAATTTCCTTTGTTGAGCAACTCCCATGATCTCTTTGCAAACTTCTACCTTTTCAATGAGGTTACCATTGATAACATCATCATTGCTATTATTGTCAACATTGATTGCTCTATTATCATCATAATCATCATTGAAATAAATGTTATAGATTGGTGGAGAACACCAACCTATTTAAATATTATCATCAAAATCATCATTGCACTATAACATCGTTCATTGATAGAGAATCCCAACCTAGACCGACTTCTTTCTCTACTAATTCTTCATCTTTTAGAACTTGTTGCTCTTTAACTCTCTTCCTCTATAGAAATTCAATTTTTTTTCTTCATCCATACAACCACCACCGCCTTCTACTATGTCTAAAGAGTCATGGCCGCCTTGAATCTCCACTATACCTCCCACTAATTCTTGTTGCTGCAAAGCATCAATAATGAGGAACAAACATTCAATTAACTACTTATCTCAACCATAATTGTTTTCCTATCTTGATTTCTCCATCTACAAACTCCAACACATCCTCCATGGCTAAAGGATTGAAACCCTAACACACTCTTGGGGATCTTTTTGGTTCACTGCCAACTTGACATAGTGTGGGAAGAGGAAAATGGTAGGGAACAGAAATTACAGCAGAATAATGGCTTATTAGGATAGCATTGAGGTTGTAACAAGGTAATAGAGTTTAAGATTCACAACAAACCTCCAGAATCTAAATATATCAATAAATTAACAAAGAACAACTATAAAATAATCCTAGTAGCCTATTTATTTTATTTGTGAAAAGGATTCCTAGTTTAAGTCCCCAAGTAAAACAACTTTAACCTCTAATGAAATGCTATAAAAAGTCACATGCAAATCATGACCCTAGATAAATTAAATAACCCTAATATCTCTGAAATAAAATAAAATGAATTGTAAAGAAAGCTACTGCATCAATACAAGCAGTGGAGTTTGTTGGAATTGATGACTTCAAATAAACATTAAGAATTGAAACAAACGAAAATTGCATGGAGCCAAAAGGTAACTCAAGTAGTAATCTGATTAATGATACTTATAAGCTAATTCTTGTTCTACTTGATTGCGTATAAATGCGCAACGGTGTGAAGCTATGATGCTTGGACCCTTTGGTTTTGCCTAAGCACTAGTGTCGAAACAACCTAACATGAGTACAATTATGAAATACGAGTCCAACCTCCCACCTAAATTTTGGAATTGAATCTATCAATATAAGAAATTCTTATGCAAATAGATGATAAGAGGAAGAAGATGAAGAAAGAAGTCGTAAAAGTGAGAGAAAAGAAGACAAATGCAGTGATCATGTGTACAAGCATTTTATTCGAGAAGTGATTTGGTTACAAGCAATGTTATCAAAGGCAAAGGCGCCAAGCCTGTAAAATGACCGAGATGCTAGGTGCACGACCAAGCGCTCGCCTGAATGAACCAAGGCGATATGATACAGGTTAAAAAAATATATTATATTATATTATATTATATTATATTATATAAATCTAAAATATATATCTTTCCAATTAAGATTAGATCATTAGAAAATCAAAAGAAAATATAAAATACCATAACATAGTTGTATAAAGTTATATTTTTTACAAGATAATTTAAAATAGTAAGTAGCCAAATAGATTAAAAAACAAGCTTAAATATCATCATCATTATTGAATAATCTTCAAAAACATCTTCATATATGCGTTCTTGTTATGTACTTGTGTCGTTGTTCTTTGACTATGTTCAATGTAAAGTGTGGTTGTGTTTCTCTTCAAGTGTCATTCCTTGACTGTATGCCTCCCATTTTGATGAATTTTTATTTTTTTTTACCCTAATCTTTGTTTTTTTACAAAAACACCCCTAAGTTGTTTCTTGTGGTAAATTAAAAAATGGTCAAGACATAAATCAGTTGAAAAAGAAAAGAAAAATTCAACAAAAAAGAAAGTATTTCAATTAGGGGCTCGCTTTAATGCCCGACGCCCACTCATGAGGTGCTCACCAAGGCAGCATTTCATTGAAATTAATCGACTAAGGCTAATAAAGGTGATGTCACCTTGCCTGGAGCGCCTTAACGAGCGTCTTAACACCTCTTGACAACACTAGTTACAAGTGGGTGATAATAAAACATGGAGACATGATTTGATAGGATTTTGCCAAGTATTAAGGTGTTACAACTCAAAAGTTATTTTCTTTTAGCTTGCTTTGAAGAAAATCGTATATTTCTAATAAAACCAATTTTTAAAATAGTTCAAAGTACTCCTAACCGCATTAACTCATCAATCAAACCTCTATATCTTCTCTATTTTTAATTATTCGTTATATGTTTACTTACACATGTGTCCCCATACTTGTATCCAATTTTTGGACACATCTTTGCTGGGTCTACATATCCTAGTTTTGGGAGATTTCACTTGTCAGTCACTTGGAAACATGCCTGTATCTGACACCCATACACAAGTTCAAGCAACATGGGTATTTTTATGTTTTGTTTTGGGTACAACTCCAGCAAACATGCTTTTTACATTTCCATGAAACAAATCACAATGATGAACAGTGAGAAACAAAGATTGATGTTGAAGAGTTGATCAACTGAGAAGAATAGAAATTAAAGAAAGAAGTTGAAAAAAATAAGGAAAATCAAAGTTAAAAAAGTAGAGGAAGCTAAATAAAGATAGGCGAGCAAGAACCTATCACCACTAAGGAGCATTGAACAATTAAGGAAGCCAACTTTAACTAGTCTCCCCTCTATGAAAATATCCAATAGCTAACAACATTTTCCATTTTTAAGAACTTGAAACCAATCAAGAGTTACACATAGAACTTGTTCCTTGTGCAGACATTGTGTAGTTATTAGTTATGCCAATACTGAATTTGGAAATGATAATATCATGATTGAAATTTTAGATGTTCGGTAGTTTCAAGTATTTGGGTTATTGCAAAATATTTCTTTAGGGATGAATTTTGATGTAGAAAAATAAAATTTCAACAAAAAGACAGAAAGTGCTTAGATTTTCAAAATAGGTGAGTACCCAAATGTTTGGTAGTTCTCAGCAAATAAAAGATAGGCGAAGGGTCCAAATTCTGGCATCAAATGGAAAATAAGATGATATGCTTAAAAGAAAATGATAGATGATAAAAGATTTGAGAAATGTGTCAAAAAATTGAAAAAAGTATTGAGAACAAAAGTCACTAGCATCGTAGGCATGAAGTATTGCTTGCTATGGAACTGTAAAACCACCTCCACAACAAGAAAAAAGACAAAAAAAAGATATGCTAGCAAGTAACAAGGCATACCTAAAAACAATCTAGCGAGAATAACTTTTTTTTTTCCAAAATGCCAAAAACAATGAGCATACAAGGAGATTTGTGTGCACATCAAGGGAAAATATGCTTGAACGATTGCCAATGATGGATGTGCACATGATCATAAAACTTAAGCTTCAGAGATACAATGAAAATGAATGGCTGATATATATTTTTTTAAATTCAGACATAATTCATGTCTTATTGTAACTTAATGTGTTACACAAGACATTGAATACCTGGAAAACTCAAAGCAAGACCAGTACAGCATCCAGCTACTCCAGCATTGATAACTGCAAAGAAAGAAGCATGAATAAAATAAAATATAAACAAGTAATGTGAAAGAACCAGTTTAACTATTGACATGTCATACCATCATCCTTCCCTCGCAGCCTCTTCAAAAAGCAGACAACTAAACTGTGTACTCCGGATAGAACTGCAAATGTCTAATACAAGAAACAGATAAGAAGAGAGAGAACCAAAAAAAAAAAAAGATTTTATCAGCTGAAGATCTGAAGATACAGTATGGGCATAAATTTCTCCTGCACAAATTATAATTGAAAGCAAATAAATTCACCACTGCATTATAAAAAAAATAAACATAAGCATGTCTTATAACCATCATGCATATGCACAAATGCTATAGATGAAAATTAATTCATATCTCACACCTTGGCACAAGATCCTGCTTCCCCAAAGGATCCTTTGAAACCTTTCCTCTTAATCAAACCAGAACCTGAAAGGCTTCTATGTGAGGCATCCTCCAAAAATAGTTAATCCTCAAAACAGTCCACATAAAACAATGAAAAGCTGGCAAAACAATGCCCGATTAATGCATGCAACAGGAAATTAGTAGACTTCCTCAGCACACTAGAATAATCATAGTGTATGAACAACTGATATCTACATGCAGCAATGTGGGCTACACTTTAATAAAAAAATAAAAAGATGATTGATACCTATAAAAAAGCAGAATCCATACAGGCATATCACAGCCAATGCCTTAGTAACACCTATTTGACAGCAAACTAAAGACAGGAACTATCACTACTGGCTTACTTTGGAGCTGCCTAATGAATCAAGACAAAAAGTAAAAATTCCTAAAAAGCGTTCCATGAGCTGACACCAACCAACTCGTGAACGCAATTGGAACAAAGAACTGCATACAAATGATTAAAAAGTAGAAACCACTAAAGTTTTATGCCTAATCACTCTTTTAAGTAATTAACCTCAAGAAAAGAACACATACATACAGCTCTACCCGTTAAAATAAAACTTGAAACAACATCACGTTGTGTGTGTATCAAAAGCCTCCTTCATTTGAACCCAAATGTTTTTCTTTTATTTCAAAAAAAAGAGCAATAAGAAATTCAGGGTCTCAATTATCGCCATTGATTCCAAAACCACTAGACAACACAATTGAGAAAAATCCCAAAATGTCAAGTCATGAAAAACAGCAGTATTATAATAAATATATGTATCTATAGAGAGAGGACCGTAGCCGAAGATGGAGCCCATAAAGGCCCCAGCAGCGGAGTCACCAGCGAAGCGGAGGAGGCAGACGGAAGGGGAACTGGACTCAGCAGAAGATATAAGAAATCCATTGTTTTTATTAATTGAAAGATTCGGGTTAGGGCTCGTGTCTTCGACATCGGAATCAGTACTGTTGTTGTTGCTGGCCTCTGGAGAATTCGCCGTCGCCATTTCTCTTTCACTCTTTCTATGTATGAAAAATATCCTCTCAAGCGATAATAGCTAACTGCGTTTAATAAGCTTACTGGCTATGTTACCGCTACGTGACGCGGATAGAATATTTTTATTTTTTTATAAGAATTTTTTTATATAAAATTTTTTAATGTATTTTAGTAATTTAAAAAATATAACAAATTAAAAATTTTATGCATACATGTAATCAAATAAATTAAAAATTATATATATTAATAAATCAATAATTAATAACATATAAAAAAAACTTGAAATACTAAGATAAATATAAATCAAGATATTAAATCTTGAAAAATAAAACATTAAATTGATTGAATAAAATAAAAGAAAAAAATAGCATATAAGATTACACATATTAAAAATATTATCTAAAAATAAATATTTTTTATTTTTAAAAATATAATTTATCTATATAAAAAATAAAAATAAAACAATAGATGAACCAGAAAAATTACTCCAAAAATTAAACACATAACAAAAAAATCAATATTTTTTAAATGAGACCACTGAACAAAATAAAAAAGATGAGGTTTTGTCTATTTTTTTTTGTTTTTTACCTGATCACGTCACTTTATTTCTTTTAAATTGTATTCTTTAAAGTTATATTTTCATGGCAACCATAGTTATCAAACCCGGCCTAGGGGTTGACCCGGTCAAAGGATCGGGTCCTGGGTTACACGGGTTGACTTGAGTCAACTTTAAAAAATTAAAAAAAAATATTTGAGATTTTAATATTTTATATGAAAATAATTAAGAAACAATCCAGGTAGATATAGACTATACATGTTGTAAACAATTAAGTTTAAAAGATTATTTCAAAATGTTTTTTATCCCACATTGAAAATATACTATCTTATTCTTCTAAGTTAAAGTATTTAAATAAAAAAAGTTTTTTATCTTACATTGAAAAAAACATAACTTTTTTTCTTGTGAATATAGAGTATATATACTAAAGGCCTTCAAATCTCACATTGAAAAAATAAAACATTCTTCTTGTATTTATATAGTAAACTTTGAAATGAGTTAATAACCAACGGAAAAATATGAAAAAATAGGGGTCTCTCGGTAGAAGAAAAAAAAACATTTGAAAAAAAAAGGGTCTCTATCCGGCGAGTCAACCAGTATACTCCGGGCCAATTGCATGACCGGATTTTGAATGAAACAGACCCGGCCAAGGCCTCGGGTCACCCAGAAAAGTTTTTAAAAAATATTTAATATTTTAATATTTTATATGAAATAATGCATGTGGATATAGGCTATACATGTTGTAAACAATTAAGTTTAAAAAATTATTTCAAAGGTTTTTTATCCCACATTGAAAAAATATAACATTTTTTTCTTATGAACATAGAGTATATATATTAAAAGGTTTTAAATCCCACATTGAAACAATAAAGCATTCTTCTAGTATTTATATAGTGAACTTTAAACTAAGTTAGTAACCAACTGAAAAATATATAAAAAAGGGTCTCTAGGTTGGAGAAAAAAACACATTTAAAAAAAAAGTCCCTACTGAGTTTTTGTCGAGTCACCTGAGTTCCAAGTTAACCCAGCGAGTCAACCGGTATCTCCGGGCTAATTGCAAGCCTGGATTTTAAATGAAACAGACTTGGCCAAGGCCCCGGATCACCCGAAAAAATTTTAAAAATATTTGATATTTTAACTGGACTAAGCTTTGCCTTTTGTTTGTCAATTGCTATAATATTTGTTATTTTGTGTTTATTTGTTTATTTTTCTTGCATTTACTGCTTTAGCATGCATCATTGTTTATATTGTCATGCATCATGTTAAGAGCACACACTTTACAACCTAGGATAAGTGGGGGAGTAACGGTACCCCAATGGCTTTAGCCTGGGTAAGACTCGTGAAACCATCCAACTCTCGTTTGATTGTTTACTTGGAAGTGGTTGATATGCCAAACTGATATTACTTAGGGCCTCTATCTTCACACTACTTGTAAGCCTCATATCGACCTTTTGAGGACGATCACTGAGCATGCGAGAGACCCTTTGAAACTAGGTAATGACTAACCCCTTGATGCACTCAACAATTAGGATATTCCTATTAGGTTGTGATCCCATGAAGGGTGAGTCCGCATTTCATATGCATTTTTTTTAATTAATTATTTCAGTATTTTTGCATAAATTGCATGATTTACATTTAGCAGGTTGAAATATAGGTTCCCCATTGAAACCCGCCTATAATACTCGTTCGAGAAAAAGACAAATGGAAAATGAAGAAAGAGCTCAGTTGGAAGCCCAACATCAAAAAGAGATGGATAATCTTAAAGAAGAAGTCGCAAGGCTTACTAGTCTACTCGAGCAGGCCTTGAGAGATAAATCTGGAAAAGCAACACTTATAGCTCAGCTTGATGATATGCATGTAACTCATTTCGATCCACAGAATCTGGGGGCAAATAGGGTGTCATCTGAATTTCAACAAGCTATACATTTCCAGCCAGTATACCCTAGGAGAATGTCGTTTACCATTGATTCTACCGAGAAAAAATCTCAAAAGGGCAAGATGGTGAAAGAAGAGGACTTGGAAAAATGGACTGCCTTAGAAGAGAGGATAAGGGTAGTTGAGGGAAACCATTTGTGTGACCTAGTGAAAGCTGTCAATATGTGTTTGGCACCTAACGTAGTCATTCCTAAGAAGTTTAGGGTGCCAGAATTTATTAGATATATAGGAACCCAATGCCCTGTAACTCATCTCAAGGCATACTGCAACAAAATGGCCGAGGTGGTTGATGATGAGAAATTGCTGATTCATTTCTTTCAAGACAGCTTAAGTGGCGCTGCCCTCACTTGGTATTTGCGGTTGGACAATACCAAGGTTAAAAAATGGAAGGACTTAGTTGATGCCTTCATGAGGCAGTATACGTTCAATATAGATGTGGGCCCTGATCGGTTAAGCTTGCAAGCTATGGAAAAGAACAACAAGGAGTCCATAAGAGAATACACTCGAAGATGGAGTGAGGTAGCTGCACAAGTTAACCCTCCCATGTTGGAAAAGGAGATGATCAGTTTATTTTCCAACACTTTTAAAATTCCATACTTTGAATACTTGGTTAGAAGCTCTGCACAGCATTTTACTGACCTGGTTGTTATAGCTGAGAGGATTGAACAAGCCATTGGGTTAGGTAAAATTGCTGATCTAACTGAAAAAGAACGGTTTCACTTAAAAAGGAAGGACACTGAAGGGGGTTGCTAAAGCACTTACCGTTCCTATAGCTAATTTCTTTACGCCGACTCCCAGAAATCAACTATCTTGAAGAGAAAGCTATGGTGATATTAGGTCGAGAATGATCACTAAATGTTTAGCTCCTTTATGTGTTATCATGCCCTTGTCAAGAAGAATGAGTAATTGAAAGATTCTAGAAATTCCAATCGATGATCACTAAATGTTTAGCCCCTTTTATGTGTTATCATGCCAGTATTCATGTTGGCATAAGTTCTTTGTTGTTTCTTTTCCAAAGCGTCAATGAAATAATGAGTTTCTCATTCAATCGTGTTTACTACCAAGCATTATTCATCTTCTTAAGAGAGTTTTCTTATAAGAACTCACGAATACACTTTTGAAGCCTCGCGTGATCTCATAGACTCAATTCATCTCTTCTACCAAAATCAGCTTCCCTATTGGAGTTTTGAAAATTTGATCTGGCGTTTTGATTTCAAAAATAATTTGATGTTTATTCAAAAATGATTTTTGACATTCTACTTGTAGAATAACAAGTGAATCAAACAACTCCATCATTGAGGTGACTAAATTATAAACAAAAAAAGAGAGAAAAAGGAAATGAATAAACACCCTTACCCCATGACTCTTGAATCATGTGTTTTTAAATGTATGAATAATGGTATGTAGTGAACTCGTTGCTTATGACCCATGGAATGCATCTTTGCAAAGACCAAACCATCACACTAGATGAAGTCAAAGTTTATTGATCCTAACTGTTTGCGCTTGAAATGAGGAAAGGCCATCTTTGTTATTCCTTTCACGTTCTGAAATAAGTACATTCCTTGAGATCCCTTTTTGAGCCTGAATAATTTTTCTTTCATGAAAAAAAAATCCCGACTAGGATCACACCCCACACTGGGGGGCAATAGAAAATTTCAATGAGAAATGAGAAAAGGCCGTGAGAAAGCCAAAAAGGCATAAAGAGCCCAAGAAACTCAAATGCTAGGGGGCATGCCCTAATCACAAGAAAAAGTGATAACCAAGATAAGGTGAGTATGCTCTAGCAAAGCTATGAAAAAGAAAAGAGGGCAAATCAAAGAAGAGTGACAAAAAAAATATGAATGACGTCAAGAGTCAAACTATTGATAGTGATCTTCAGTCTTTGAAACCCTGAAACACTCTTTGAGCCTTATGAATCCTTTTCTTTCATAGCCAAAAACCACAGCCTATGTTACGTGCATGTAGAAGTCCTTTCTAATCAAGCAAGCAAGCAAGCAACCTAGAACAATAAACAATGCTCTCAAAATGTAAAGAATACTTTTTCATAAGATTCATGACATCAAAAATAAACTACTCATTATTATTCATGCTGATAAAAATGAATGTTCAAAAAGAGACAAGTTTTTTTCTCAAACAAAACCTCGAGTTTTTTTTCTCGAGCCCTTCACTTTGAAAACCCATAAAAACAAAAGCTCATCTCATGATGTATTTTCACTGAAGATCTCATTACCAAACACAAGAGCAAATAATCCCTTTTTCAAGAAAGAAAATAACCAAGAAGTTGCAATATTTCAAAAGCAAATTGTTTAAGGCTCACATCGAAACAATTTTTGTCTTCAAAATGCAAGATCAAGATTTCAAGCTCTATTCTCGACCCATATTCCTTCACCAAAATGAAAAAAAAATGAGAGAATGGTCTTTTAAAACCATTATTTGTCTAACTCGCTGGCAAAGCACACTTGGGGGCAATGACCAGTACAAGGGGGCAACATTGTGCTTAAAAGAAAAAATTCTAGAAAATGAGATGGTAATTTCCTTCAACCAGACAAGGGGGCATTTTGGTTTATAAAAGACATTTTGATCCTTTCAGCAAGTGACACTGAATGTTTCTGGTAGTGAAATGAGGAGTAATGAGTGGTACTCTCAAATTGTTTGACGAGTCAGAAAATCTTTAGCAAGCAAGTGGGTCACAATGGGCACCACAAAGGCTGAGTTGTGTAAAAAAATCTGGAAATAGACTTACATGGGCCAACTCGAGTGGGCTAGAAGCCAAGCAACAAAGAGGACCCAAATCAGAGGTAGTAAGTCCTCATCAATCAAACAACAAGAAGATTAAGAAGAAATGGGGGCCTATATTTCAAAACAGGTAAAGATGCATGCATATCATCTAAACTTTGAGACATTGGACAATGAGTTTTGCTAATTTCATTAGAGAAACTTCTAGCGGAATCCATCAAGTGGAAGGCCAACTTGAAATGGCCAAAGATTGAAATTGCTTTTGAAAATTTGTCATTTTTTGAGAATTTTTCAACCTGAGCAGGCCACCCATGAGAATTAGGCCACCTGAAAAAAATCTCTGTGTTTCTCTACCTCCTTCAAATGCGCCTTCGAGCCTTTAATCATTATTTTTAGGGCGCTTTCAAGCCCTTATCTCCTTTCAAATGCGCCTTTGAGCCTTTGATCATCATTTTTTAGGGCGCTTTCAAGCCCTTATCTCCTTTCAAGTGCGCCTTCGACCTTATCTCCTTTAAATGCGCCTTCGAGCCTTTGATCATCATTTTTAGGGTGCTTTCAAGCCCTTATCTCCTTTCAAATGCGCCTTCGAGCCTTCGATAATCATTTTTAGCGCGCCTTTCGAGCCCTCATCTCCTTTCAAATGCGCCTTCAAGCCTTCGATCATCATTTTTAGCACGCCTTTCGAGCCCTCATCCCCTTTCAAGTGCGCCTTTGAGCCATAGACCATCCAAGGTAGTGCGTTTCCTAACCCTACCTCTCTTTTGAGTGCGCCTTCGAGCCCTCACCTCTTTCAAACGCGCCTTTGAGCCCTCGCTTCCTATCGAGCGCGACTTTGAGCCCTCGTTTCCTTTCGAGCGCGCCTTCGAGCCCTTATTTTCCTTTTTCTTTTTTTTACTTGGGTAGGTCACCCATTACAATGAAACCCTTTCATTTGTATTTGTCCAAAAAAAACAATTTCCTCGTTTTATTCTTCATCGGGCAGGTCGCCTAGAACAATTAAACCACTCGCGAAACCCTTTTCGCGTTTTATTCTTCCTATCGGGCAGGTCGCCTGGAACAATTAGACCACTCGCAAAACCCTTTTCGCATTTTATTCTTTATCGGGTAGGTTGCCTGGAACAATTTGACCACTCGCGAAACCCTTTTCGCGTTTTATTCTTCCTATCGGGCAGGTCGCCTGGAACAATTAGACCACTCGCGAAACCCTTTTCGCGTTTTATTCTTCCTGTCGGGCAGGTTGCCTGGAACAATTTGACCACTTGCGAAACCCTTTTTCGCGTTTTATTCTTTATCGGGCAGGTCGCCTAGAACAATTTGACCACTCGTGAAACCCTTTTCGCGTTTTATTCTTTATCGGGCAGGTCGCCTGGAACAATTTGACCACTCGTGAAACCCTTTTCGCGTTTTATTCTTTATCGGGCAGGTCTCCTAGAACAATTAGACCACCCGGGAAACCCTTTTTGCGTTCTTTTATCATCGGACAGGTTGCCCAAAACAATTTGATCCATTTAAAAAACACAAAACAAAAAAACAAAACAAAAAAAAAACAAAAAAAAAGTGGGTTTTCTTCCAAATGACTTGTTTCTTGATCTCTCTGTAAAGATTGTGTGTCAATCTATTGTTTTTGAAGTTTTCAAGACTAGGGAAAAAGCAAAGGGTCTTTCTGTATCTACTTTTCTTTATAAATTTACTATACAAAGCTAAAAGAAAATGAAATTTTCCAATATCTTTGTATAGTAAATATTATAAAGAGGGGGCAACTGTCATAACCCAATTTTTGACCCTTTTAATAATGATGATGAAAAGCAAGTAAAATGAAATAAATGAAGAATGAATTAAAATTTGGGTTAAGGACAACATGATTGATAAGTTTTGAGACTTAATTGAACTTGAAATTAATTTAATTAATCCAATCAAGGGTTTAATTGGAGAATTGATAAGTTTTGAGACTTAATTAAGCTTGGAATTAATTTAATTAATCAAATCAAGGGTTTAATTGGAGAATTGATAAGTTTTGAGACTTAATTGAGTTTGAAATTAATTTAATTAATGAAATCAAGGACTTAATTAAAGAAATATCAAAGTTTGGGGTTTTAATTGGGGTCCAAATTGCAAAACTTAAAATCCAAGGACTAGCTTGAAAATGGCGCCAAAATGCAGGGGTCCAATTACAATTTAACTAGGGGCTTAGTTGCAAAACTTTCAAACATTCAAGGGCCAAAATGCAAATGGCCATTTCACATCACAAAACGGCGCCGTTTCAAGGGACACTGTTCATCTTCTTCAAACAAGAAACGGACACTGCACGATCCTCATTCCCTCATTACTCCTGCAAACGGTCGGTCACCTCATTATGTGGAGGTGACCGCATGGCATTCTCTGGCTCTATAAAAGCTAGAGAAAGGCCATGCACGCAAAAAAAAAAAAAACTGTGAGCGACCGAAAAGGGGAAAAACTAAGAGAAAAGGAGACCCAGAACAGAGGCAGGACCGAGGGACTGAAGGCGGAAAAAAAATCCAGGAGACAGAGAGGGGGGGAAGACAAAAGAAACCACAGAACCGGAGAAGAAAGAAACCAAGGAAAAACTAGGGAACAGAAGCTGAAACCCAGACGGAAAAAAACCAAGGGGGAGAGGAGAAAATAAACTGACTTTCGTTCCTCTGTTTCTTCTCAAGGAAACAGAGGAGATTAAAGAAAAAAAGCAACGAACAGAGGGAGGGAGATTATACAGAGGAGAGAGCAAACTTTGGCCAGCCACTGCACCTTCATCATCGTCTTCTTCCAGGCCAGTGTTAGCCGCGACTCTGGTTGCAACCCCTTCCCCCCGAATAGACAGACGCAAGGGCAACCAAAGGAAACAGAGAGTGGGGGAGACTGGGAACGAAAAAAACTGAGGGGACAGAAAAGCAGAGGAAAGCCACCGAGACCAAAACCATTGTTGCTACTGTCTTCGGTATTTCCAGAGCCAGGTAAGTAAGCTTCTCTTTCCCTGCTTTTCATTTTAATTCACTTCCTACTGTACATTCTAATTTTAATTCCTTTATCTGCTCATGCACGCGTGATTTAGTTCACGCGTGCTTCATGTTGCCCAGCCGGGTCACTGGCTTGGGCTAGTGACCGGGCCGGGCTGGCTGGGTCTAGCCCAGCCCATGTGGGCTGAGCTGGACCCAGCCCAAAAAAATAAAAAAAACAAAAAAAACAGGAAAGTAAAAAAGGTAGAAAAAAATAAAAAATGTGTATGCATGAATAAAAATAACGTAAATTTATTGGTTTATTCACTGACGTAAGAGTCAGGAATAAAAATACCGGTTTAAATTTATATTATTTTTATTCGGTGTATTTTATTTTATTTAGCTAGAAAAATAAAAAAAAATATGTGCATGCATAAAAATCAATTTATTTTTATTTATTTATTCACTGGCGCTAGAGTAGGGAATAAATTCTATGCTATGGGACTAGTTACGTAAAAGAGAAGATATTATCACCCCTTAAACATTCTGCCTGAAGCAGACTACATTGCTGGTTTTGTCTTAAATTGCTAAATATTTATTGGTGTATGCTCTGATGGTTTGCTTGCAATATTCCTGACTTTGGCGCCAGTGAATATTCAACTACGGATAATTTTAACTCTGGTGTTAGTAAATATTACGTAGCTATAAAAAAAATTTAGATCAATATTTTTTTTATTCCTGACTCTAACGCTAGTGAACAAAAAATTAAAATAAATTTATTTTTACACATGCATATATTTTTTTTTTGTAGCTAAATAAGATAAAACACAATGAATAAAAATAATATAAATTTAAACCGATATTTTTATTCCTTACTCTGGCGTCAGTGAATAAACCAATAAATTTATATTATTTTTATTCATGCATTCATATTTTTTTTACTTTTTTCTACTTTTTTATTTTTTACTTTTTATTCTTTTGGCGGGCCCAGCTCAGCCCATGTGGGAGCTAGGCTGGACCCAGCTAGGCTGGACCCAGCCAGCCCGGCCCGGCCCAGTCACTGGCCCAAGCCAGTGACCCGGTTGGGCCAAACCAAACAGGAGGCACTCGTGGGGAGTCTCCATGCACTGTGCGAAGGTAATTAATTTACCTTCGCGCAGTGCAATACTGCTCACAAAATGAGGCAAAGAAGAAAAAAACGAAAGCTGACTTACCTGTGCGCAGAGAAGCAAAAACGCGATGAAGGATTTCGGGTCGTTGCCTTCTTCCTTCGATTTTGTTCCCTTCACCCTCTGTTTTCGATCCTCTTCTCTCCTGCTCTTTCTCTCTCTTCTGTATATTCTTTCGCTTGTGTTGGAAATGGCTAAGACAGTGGCCAACCTTTTCTTTTTTTGCTTAATTTCTGGGGATGGAAACTGGTTTTCGTCCCTCTCCTGCTGTTTTTTTTTTCGGTCACCAGTCTCCTCTTTCTCAGTCTTTTTTTGCTTTTTTCTTCGTCGGTGTTTGTTTCTCTCTCTCTCCTGTCGGTTCACTCTCCCTGTTTTTCCCCAGTTTTTTCCACAGTTTTTCCTTTTCTTCTGTTCTTGGCTTTTTCTTCCCCGCCGCGCTCTCTCATCTTCTCTGACTTTATAGCTAGAGAATACCAACCATTTGAAACGACTTCCCTTCACTCCAGCAACGTCTCCTGAGGAGGAAGACGAAGAAGGCGATTAACAAATTCTAAAACGGCGCCGTTTGTGTGGTGGGAATATCCATTTTCAATCTGGTCACCGAAGTTCTGAAATCATGTAATCCAGTCCCTGGGTAAATTATAATTGGACCCCTGTAATTTCGCGCCTGTTACAAGTTAGTCCTTGTACTTTAATCTGTTGCAATTGTGCCCCCAAATAACCCCAAACTTTGTTATTTCTTCAATTAAGTCCCTGATTTCATTAATTTAATTAAATCCAAGTCCAATTAAGTCTAAAACTTATCAATTCTTCAATTAAACCCTTGATTGGATTAATTAAATTAATTCCAAGCTCAATTAAGTCTCAAAACTTATCAATTATCCAATTAAACCCTTGATTTGATTAATTAAGCTTGGAAAAGCTCAATTAAATATCAAAACTTGTCAATTCTCCAATTAAACCCTTGATTGGATTAATTAAATTAATTCCAAGCTTAATTAAGTCTCAAAACTTATCAATTATCCAATTAAACCCTTTATTGGATTAATTAAATTAATTTCAAGCTTAATTAAGTCTCAAAACTCAACAATTCTCCAATCAAACCCTTGATTGGATTAATTAAATCAATTTCAAGCTTAATCAAGTCTCAAAACTTATCAATTCTCCAATTAAACCCTTGACTTGATTAATTAAACTAGTCTAAAATTTAATTAAATCTTTAAATTTCCAATCATGTTGCCTTTAACCCGGATTTTAATTCATTCCTCATTTACTTCATTATTTTTTCATTATTCATCATTTTTTTTTATCATTTTCAGTAAATAAAAATAATAATAATCATTAAAATAAAAGGGTCAAAAATTAGGTTATGACAATATAAATAAAATCAAAAATAAAAAAAGAAAAGAAAAATTAAATTAATTTCTATGAAAATTTAGTTACAAGGAAATATTTTATTTTAAATTTATAATTGTGTGACACTTTACACTATAAGATTTTTTCATAATTTGTCTCAATTGACATGTAAATTAGTTCAAAGATATATCTGACAGTCAAAATATATGTCTATGTTGGTTTTTTTTTATCTAAATCATGCCTCTAAAAATGCTAATGCTTATTCTGATCAATAAAGTATTCAATGTTGATAAATAATATATATATATATATATATAGAAAAATCATGTTGGAGTTTTGGATAAAATTAAGAGCTTAATTATACCTCATTGTATCCAAAACCGTAGAAACTATGAAGATTTAAGGTCAAATTAATTGATTATTAGATGAATCTACATAAAAAGAAATTATGTCCATGGATATAATTATATTTTTAATAGACCAATTTAATTTAATCATTGACTAAATTAAAAGTTTAATTATGTTTAAAAATTAATTTGGGTCAAATTAAAATATTTAATTAGGTGCAATGACTTAATTATAATTTTAATAGGTCAAAATTTTATTAGATAATTAATTGGTGAAAAATTAAGTTTTGAAGCCCAATTTGGATTTTAGAGGACCAAAATTAGTTTTTACAAAGTCAATTAATTGAAATCAATAGTAAATTTGCAAGAAAATCAAATTTTTAGATCAATTGGAGGTTAAATTGAAGAAATTCACAATCACTAATCTTTTTAAAAAGAACACTAAAGTTCAGAGATTTAATTCTATTGAAGACATGGGTGAAATTGAAGAAATTCATTGTCAATGGTCTTTTTAGAAAGGACACTAAAGTTCAGAGACTTAATTTTATTGAAGACAGGGGTGAAATTAAATGTTTAATGGTCAGTTGAGGGTCAATTTGCATAAATCCAAAACCATGCACCACAATGAAAAAGGCTCTGAAATTCAGGGTTGACATTGAAGTTTGGCAGGGATAAAATTATATAAAATTAAAAGTAAGAGGTCAATTAGAGATGTAATTAAAAGAAATCGAAAATCAAAGAACTAAATTGAATTTTAGTCAAATCCCTAATTAAAACCCTAAAAAGCCAAAACAATTTTGTTTTATTTAAATGAAACAACATGTTTTGATCAAAACGGTGTCGTTTTAACCAAACAAAAACAAAATAAAAAGATTGTTCATCATCCTCTATTTTTTTCAGAGCATTTAATGCTTCATCTCTCAACCAAACCTGACAAACCATACATCATTATGATGACTTAACATTGTACTACAACCCAGCGTAATTCTTGTAGGCTAATTGCCCTCGCAACCACTGCATCGCCGCCCTAAAGAGGTCATACCGAGCATCCCTAGCAGCCTAATTTTTCGAATATCATGATAACACCTTTGAGTCAATGGTTGGGATTCTTCTCGCTTAAATCAAGAGCCAAGATTGATCTCCGATAAAGACAAGATGTTCCTTTTCCATCCTTTATAAATATGAGTGGATTTCAAGTATTGAATGACAAGAAATTGAAGCGCAAAGTACGTAAAAATCAACCTCTTAATTTTTTATTCATCTGCCAACCTTATTCTTCTCTTCATCGTATCCTCACTACGCCACCAACCTCATGTCGGCCCTCCCAACATGACCACAAACCAGCCACCTCCATGCCACGTAACCATATTTATTCTCACCTTGTTTTTCTTCTTCTTCTACGTGTAGAACATGAATTATAATTCACATTCTACTGGGCTAGGCTGATAAAAATCTTAAACCAGTATATTTCCTCTCGTACTACAAATTATTATCTGGAAACTGCAATTGAACAGTGCCATGGACAATGCTATAAAGCCATAGGCTGCCATACTTCAAAAAACATATAACAATTTAGAAATGTTTTAAGTATAGACTCATCCTCTAATAGGTTCCCTAGCCACTTAGAAATTTTCTAAGTACAAGCTCCACACTCAATGAGTTTGGTGATGAGAGTTTCTCCAATGAAAGTTCCTTTAATGGGAGTTGATTTTCTCCAATGGATTCACTTAGAAATTTTCTAAGTACAAGCTTCATGATCAATGAATTTATCTAAAGTGAGTTAATTTCCTCCAATGGGTTCTTACTTAGAAATTTTATTAGTATAGGCTCCACGCTTAATGAGTTTAGAAATAAGAATTCCTCCAAATTGAGTTGATTTTATCTAATGGGTTCATTCTATCCACTTAGAAATTTTCTAAGTACAGGCTCTACGCTCAATGAGTTTGGAGATAAGAGTTCCTCCACAGTGAGTTGATTTGCTCTAATGAGTTCCTCCTAGTCACTTAAAATTTTTCTAAGTATAGGCTTCATGCTCAATGTATTTGGAGATGGGAGTTCCCCCAAAGTGAGTTGATATCCTCCAATGGGTTCATCCTAGCTATTTATAAAACTTCTAAGTACAAGCTCCACGCTTAATGAGTTTGGAGATGGGAGTTCTTACAATGAGAGTTTCTTCTTGGGCACACCCTAAGGAATGAGCATCCTTTATAGGGCACGTCTAATGAAATGAGCATCCTTCCTTGTGCACACCTAAGGGAATGACCTTTCTCTCTTTGGCACGCTTAAAGAAATGACCTTTCTCTCATAGACACGCCTAAAAAAATGACCATTCTTCTGTAGACATGCATAGGGGAATGACCCTCCTCCCTTCTGAATGCCCAAGGGAATGAGCATCCTCCATTAGGCACTTACAAGGGAATGACCCTTCTTCTTTAGGCACACCCAAAGGAATTGGCCTCCTCAATTGGGCACACACAAGAGATAGACCCATCCTCCCTAGGGCTCACCCAAGGGATGGACCCATCCTTCCTTTGACTCAGCCAAGGGAAGGACCTACCTCCCTTGGGTCTAGCCTAGGAAAAGAGTTTAGTCTATAAGGGCTCAACTACATTTGACATCTTAAACCCTAATCTCCCTATACCTTTTAGTTGTATAAAAGTCCTTCAAGGACCAACCATATTTTTATCAAATATTAATATAGATGTAAGGTATATTTATCACTCATTAAATGTTATCATGTAAAATCATACTCCATACCCTCCTCTCTGTAAAAGAACAAGACTCATGGGCTATAAATACAACATGAGACCTTCAAAACAAAGATTTACAATCTTTAATTTTTACTGCATATATATTTTCAAAGCATCTATCTTTAGAATATTATTGTATTTTCTCTTTCTAAAAAGATACTTATTTAAGCATTGGAGAGCCATCACCTCCTCCAAATAAAATCTTTTTCAGGTACTAGCCGCAAGCCATCTTAGCCTACCAAACACCAAGTATAAGTTATTAACCATCTTATCTAGAGAGAATGAATGATATTGCTACAACTAGTCGATTAATTTTTTCACTACAAGCCACCTTTTTCACTACAAAGATTGAAATATTGAAATATTTGCAATAATGCAAGTTTCCAAACATTTTACAGACTTTGGAAAATTGTTAGGGTTGCGATATCCATAAGCGATAATATTATGTAGCTAAATAAAACAGAGTAAAATGAGAAATAAGATACACAAAGATTTATATGTTTCATCCTCTGAGATCCATGAGCAAGTATAAAAAAATCCCATTAGAAAAATATATGAATTACAATTACTCTCTATCAATTAATAGAAGAATAATTAATACGAAACACGTCGCATCTTTTTCTCACAAATAGCTCATGAAGTGTCACTCTTCTCTTTTCTTTTTATGGTAGCATGGAAGATTTAGAATGCAGCCTATTTATAGGCTAAGCATCCCAGCCATTGCAATAATTTGGCACCGAATCAGTGCCTATCAATTTTGACTTTAGACACCAATTCAGTGCATGCACATACTTTGTCAGGAGACCCTTTCTTTCTGCCAACAAAAAAGGGCATTCCAAGATCGGAGTCATAAATCTCACTTCGTTTTGGACTTTTTTGGTTTTTTAGCACAGTAACAAACTATAGAAAATATTTAGGGATATATATAGCATAATTTAACGAGTTACAAATAAAATATTATTTGTGATTTTATTTAAAATAATACTGTTAACGATAATAGTATAGTGAATAATTATATTAATGTGCGCGCTATATTGTGGGTTTATATTAATTTTCTAGTAAAATATTTAGGTGTTACAAGTACTTTTTTTAAAAAAAGAAATTCAATAACTCGGGTTATAGTCCTGATCAACTAAATAAAATAATTTTATTTGAATCATATTTAAAAAAAAACATTCACAATAACATGAGAGAAAAACCTTTATCCAAAGGCAAAAAAAAAATCATCTACTTAGTTGTGTTTAATGAATTTTTTTAATTAAAATCAATTTATAATAGAAATTGATAAATATAAAATTTATTGAATAAAATAAAAGGAAAAAAATATTATACAAGACTGCATATATTAAAAATATAATAAAAATTATAGATGAATCATAATAACCTCTTAAAAAATTAAACATGTCTAATATAATTAAAAAATAATTTCTATTTAAAAAAGGACTAAAAAACCAAAACAAAATAATAGAGAAGAGGTATTAATTGAAGCATAAATTTCAAAAAAAATATAAAGAAGGAATTAATAAAAAAAATGAAAATTAAAAAAAGAAGAAGAAAAGAACAAAAAAAAATACATTATCAACTTGGATTGAAGGATGAAATTGAAAATAAAAAATTATAAGAATAAGAATCAAATTGAAAACACCAATACATGATAAAAAAAAAATTTGAACAATTATAATTTCTCAACATGTTTTTTGACATAAACAAATTCATAAATGTAAATCGAAAAACTTATGCACCCATCTAATTAAATAAATTACAAGCCTGTGTAAATAAATGTAAAAAAAGTCATTAAAGATAAAGAAAAACATAAATGAAAAAATTGAGAAACTAATATAGATCAAGATATTTTATATCATAATAGGGATTATTTACTTGGTTATGTTTAGTAAATTTATTTATTAAAATTAATTTGTAATATAAATCAACAAACATATAAAACTCATTGAATAGAATAAAAGGAAAAACAAATAATATGTAAGGTTACATATAATAAAAATATTATAAAAAAATAAATATTTCATCTATATAAAGGTTGCACAATTAATTTAATATAAATTTTTTTTTAAAAAAAAATTCATTTACTTCTGATCTCGAGAGTGTGTTTAAAAATCAATGGCTAGATGATGATGCCTAAGTGGATCCAGTGCGGGTGTGTCCTATTGTAATGTGTAGTATTGCAATCTTTATTTGTGACTCTTGAGTTGTAGAAGAAAAATGTAATTATTGAGTCTCAGATTGTATCTGCAACTTCGTTTTTATTTTTTTATTTGTGGCTTGATTATATGTACTAAATTTGTTTTGAACCATATAATAAAATACATTTAAAGCAGGGATAACTATCACTTTAAAAACAAGGAAACTTATTTTCTTAATTAATAGTCATTTATCCATTTTCAGTTTTCCATACACACCAACATTCTCTAACAAGTTTTAATGGTAAATTAGAAATTTTATTTACATTTCTTATAAATTTTTAATAATTAACCATACGTGATAAATACTAATTATTAATAAATTTATTTAAAATTTTGGTGAATTTTTAGTAATGAATCACATACAATAAGTACAAATTAGTAATTAAACACAAGTTGCCAAACATTTTAATATGTAAGAGTTTTATGTATTATTTTAATAATTAAACACAAATTATTAGACACCTTATGATAACACAAAGTCAGTAACGTGAGTGAGAGAAATGAAGCAGACAAGCAACCCTCGACGCTGCGAAAGAGACAACCTGCGACATTTCACATTGCATTATTATAAGAATTACTAAGTCTTGAGTCTCGATTTAAAAACAAAATCCCAATTTTAAAATTGAGTTCATGCTTGGTTGTGGGAACTCTAATCAACATTGAGCTGACTTTACTAATATTATGGTAGCTGGCTACTGTAACAATTTCTTCTACATCTGATCTCATTATACGCAACCTGATTTGAGCTATGAAAGGGCAGCAGAGCCGATCCTTGCTGCTCAAGCTGTAGTGAAGCAGAAAGAGTCGCGAAACAAAAAGTTGTATTTCAGTTTTGACAAGATGGGTGAGCACTTGATTAACACCATGTTACTATATTTTTCTGTACAACCCTATGACTAGAGTTGTAATCAG
>Ga0325400_1000218_pt1 | contig 38909 bp, 38 predicted proteins | sample PopdelMetagenome_2_FD_205662 | JGI IMG/M metagenome (GOLD analysis project Ga0325400, IMG submission 205662) | Populus deltoides microbial communities from Bellville, Georgia, United States - Xylem-PdKOR-R1 | ecosystem: Host-associated > Plants > Phyllosphere > Stem > Wood/Secondary xylem... | reverse complement strand
CCGGCAGGGATGCCAGCCAAGTCGCCGCCGCCTCGTGGTCCGGCAGCGCCAGCACGAGCCGGTAGCGTTCGCCGACGAAAGTGGCGCTGACCCAGGGCCGCGCGCGCGCGTCGAGCAGGACCGCCGACACCCCGGCCACCGTCGCGTGCGTCAGGACGGCGCGCCCGAACCGATCCGAACGACCCGGGCCGGCGGCGACTCGCTCCGCCCTCATCGCCGGCCCCGCAGGATAAAGCTTTCCACCCGGGCGATCACGGCGCGCCCGGCACGACGCCCGCGCCGCAGGTCGTGCACGAGCCGCGGATCCCCCACCGCGCGGCGGCCGAAACGGGACGGTGGTACCCCCGTTTCCTCTAGGTAGCGGACGATCCTCTCCAACAGCGACATGATGCCTCCTGACTCCCCCTACGAAGACGGCGGCCTTCTGTTCCTGTTATGTTCCGTTGTCTAGGAAAATTCCTGCGCGTATGGCGCGTGGGGTGGATAACGAGGGGGTCAGGGCTCGATTGGTCGAGCGTGCCGAGCAGTACGGGCTGAGCTTGGCGTCGCTGTCCGCCACGATCCGCCGGAACCCCGCCTATCTGCAGCAATTCGTCGCCCGCGGCACGCCGCGTCGGTTGGCCGAACGCGACCGCGCGGTGCTGGCGGCGGCGCTGGACCTGCCCGAGTCCGCCCTGGGCGGGCCCGGAAACGACCGGGCCGGCATCGCGGTCGACCGGCTGGCCGTGGAGGCGTCGGCCGGACCCGGCAGCGACGTGGATGCGGAGGATCGCACGGGCGAGGCGTATCTGGATCCTGGCTTAGTCCGTGCGCTTAAACTGCGGCCCGGCTCGGTGGCGGTGATCCGCGTCCGCGGCACGTCGATGGAACCGGGTTTGCGCGACGGGGACGAGGTGGTGGTGGACACCGCCGACACGCGTCCCGGCCGCCAGGCTCGCGTCTTCGTGGTGCGGATCGACGGCGGGCTGATGATAAAGCGCGTCGCCGCCGGACGAGCCGGCCTGATCGTGCGAAGCGACAATCCGGCCGCCGACCCGGTGCCGGACGGAGAGGTGACGGTGATCGGTCGGGCCGTCTGGCGAATGGGGCCGGCGTTGTAGGCGGAAAGCCGGGACGATCGTGGCGGGCGATCCATCGGCCTTCGTCGCGATCGACCCTCTCGAGGATACAGCGGCCGGCGGACGGTCGCGAGACGCCGCCGATACGACGGCGCAGTTCATAACAAGTCGGATCGACGGCCGGTGCGGGATTCGCGAAACCTGCATCGTCGGCGTCCTCGCCGAGGTCAGCGCTCCCGCTGGCGCATCCATATCACCAGCGCGGCGCCAGCGCCCGTCCCCAGCCCGATCAGGAAGCCGGGCGTCGCCTCTCCCAAAGCGAAGCCGATCACGGCACCGACGATCGCGCCGAGCGCGATCAGCGCGCCGCCCGCGGCGGGGGGAGGAGATGCTGGCACTAGCCTGTCCTGCCACGCCGCGAAGGGTCGTACTAGTCCCACATGGGGACCGACCAGGTCACGCAATGTTACAACATACCTGTATCAGTGGTGTTTGGAACATCGTACGAAAGTACGGCGAGAGTCGGCGACCAAATGTCGGCCCGCGACATGGAGAGGAAAGGCATATGTCGTTCACGGACAACAGGCCACTTCGCGAACGCCTGATGGCGGCGGCCCCGACGCTGCTGGTTCAAGGCGCAGTGGGCTACGTGCTGCTGACGGGGCTGGCGGTGACGCTGACGGCGCCGCCGGTCGATACGCTGGAAACGCGCAACATCCCCGTCGAGGTGCCGCCGCCGCCCGATGATCCCGTTCCGCCCCGCCCGATGCCGCGGGCCGAGCGCGTGATGGAACTGCCCCGGCCCGATCGATCGACGACGATCCTGACCGAGCCGACGCAACCCGCGGCGGACGCCGATGGAGGACCGGTCGTCGTCGACCCTGGCCCGACGATCGTCACCGTCGCGCCGCCGCCGCCCCCGCCGGCCGCGAACCTGTCGCGCGGGGCGGCGCCCCGCGGTTCGCAGGGCGACTGGTTTCCGCAGGACAGCTATCCGGCCGCGGCGCGCCGGGCGGGCGCAGAGGGGCGCGTCAGCCTAGCGGTGGACGTCGGCGTGAACGGCCGCGTCACGGCGTGTCGCGTAACCGCGTCCAGCGGCAACCCCGACCTGGATGCTGCGACCTGTCGGCTGGCGACGCGGCACGGCCGCTTTACCCCGGCATTGGGGGCGGACGGCACGCCGATCGCCGCGACCTATCCGCTTCGCAACGTCCGCTGGGTGCTGGAGCAGTAACTCAACCGGCCGCCGCGTGCGCCAGCGCGTCGATCGCGCCCTGGAGGATGTAGGCGGCGGCCATCTTGTCGACCAGTTCCGCGCGCCGCGCGCGGCTGGCGTCCTGTTCGATCAACGTGCGGGTGACGGCCTGGGTCGACCAGCGCTCGTCCCACAACAGGATAGGTAGCCCCAGGTCGGCGACGTTGCGGGCGAAGGCGCGCGTCGACTGAACCCGCGGCCCCTCGCTGCCGTCCAGGTTGCGCGGCAGCCCCAGCACCAGCCCGCGCACCGACTGGGACGCGATCAGCCGGGTGAGCGCCGCCTTGTCCGCCGCGAATTTGGTGCGCCGGATCAGTTCGGCCGGACTGGCAAAGCTCCACCCCGCGTCGCACAGTGCGGTGCCGATCGTCTTGGTGCCCAGGTCCAGCCCCAGCAGCCGCCCGCCCTGGGGAAGTGCCGCCAGGAAGGCGCCCACGTCCTCCGTCGTCATTTCGCCGCGAACGCGGCCAGCCGACGGTCGGCGTCCGCGCGGACGTTCGCCCAGAACAGGCTGTAGTCGTAGACGTGGTAATTATTGCCGGGCAGCGTGTAGGGCCCGACCGCCGGCGGATCGCCGATCAACAGGAACCCACGCCCGTCGCAGCGCGCCGGCACCGCGCCCGCGCGGATGTCCGCGCTGTTCAGATCGGGGCTGGGATAGAGCGTGCCCTTGTTGACGGCGGCGGGGGCGGCGGCGTCGGGGGTGCCGGTGAGCGGGTTGGTGCAGGCCATCCGCGTGCCGCGCCGCGACTCCCCGTCGAAGCCGGTGGTGCGATCGTAGGCGTCCGTTATCAGCGACGGGTCGGCGGGTTCGGCGAAACTCTGCCACGACAGGAAACATCCCGACTGGTCGGCGCGCGTGCATTCGGGCAGTCCCAGTGCGCTCACGTCGCGCGCGCGCGATACCGGCCAGCCGACGACATAGGCCGCGACCACGCGGCGCTTCAGCTGGGGGCGCTTCGCGACGTAATCGCGCAACAACCGTTCCAGGTGAACCGACCCCTGGCTGTGCCCGGCCAGGATCAGCGGGCGATCGGGGGCCACCTGGGTCAGGAACGCCTCGAACGCCGCTGCCACGTCGCCGTACGCCAGTTGCAGCGCGCGCTCCGCGTCCTCGGCCGAGGTCAGGAAGGCGCCGAACGTCGCCTGGCGATATCGCGGCGCCCACACCTCGCCCGCCTCGTTGAACGCGGACGCCTGACCGCGCAGGAAGATGGCGGCGCGCGCGTTGGTGTCCGCGTCGTCCAGCGGCGCGTTCCAATGGTCGCGCGTGATGTAGGAGGTGGGGTGGATGAAGAACACGGCCGCCCGCGGGGCCCGCGCGGGGCGATAGCCGGCCGGAGTCCAGAGCGCGGGGTTGTTGGCGATATCGGGCCGCGCGATCCACAGGCGGGAGCTGCGATACGCCTCCACCTTGAGCGGCGGCTGGCCGTGAAACGCCTCGCCCGGCACCAGCGCCATGCGGATCAGCTGGTTGCCGTAGAGGCGATACACGGTGAGCCCCGCGATCGCGACGACCACCAACGCGACCACGACGTAGAGGAACTTGCGGGCCAAGGGCTGCTCCGGACGGCGGCCGGATGCCGCGGGCGCGTTCGTGCCGCAGATGCGGGGCTCGCGCAACGCCGCCGCCGCTGCTAGCGAACCGCCCCATGGCAGTGGATCAAGCAACCGTGGCGCGGATCGCCAAGCTCGCGCGGATCGCCATCACGCCCGACGAGGCGGCGAGGCTGGCACCGGAACTGGACAACATCCTACACTGGATCGAACAGCTAGGTGAGGTGGACACGTCCGGCGTCGAGCCGATGACGGCGGTGATCCCCAACCACCTGCGGCTGCGCGACGACGTGGTGACCGATGGCGGCATCCGCGACGCGGTGCTGGCCAACGCGCCGCTCGCCGAGCACGGCTTCTTCGCGGTTCCCAAGGTGATCGAATAGCATGACCGACCTGACTGACCTGGGCGTCGCCGCGATCCGCGACGGTTTCCGCGCCGGTGACTTTTCCGCGGTGGAGGTGGCCGACGCCTTTTCCGCGCGCGTGGCGGCGGCCGGCGCGCTCAACGCCTTTCTGATCGAGACGCCCGATCACGCCCGCGCCGCCGCCGAACGGGCGGACGCCGCGCGCGCCGCCGGGGAGGCGCCCTTGCCATTGGCCGGCGTGCCGATCGGCATGAAGGACCTGTTCTGCACGAACGGCGTCCCCGCCACCGCCGCCAGCCGCATCCTGGAGGGGTTCGTTCCCCCCTATGAGAGCCGGGTTTCGCAGAATCTGTGGGATGCGGGCGCAGGGATGCTGGGCAAGCTCAACATGGACCAGTTCGCCATGGGGTCGTCCAACGAGACGAGCGCGTTCGGAAACGTCCTGTCGCCCTGGCGGCGCAGCGACGGCGGAAACGCCGCCTTGGCGCCGGGCGGGTCGTCGGGCGGCAGTTCGGCGGCGGTGGCCGCGCGGTTGTGCCCCGGCGCCACGGGCACCGACACGGGCGGGTCGATCCGCCAGCCCGCGGCCTTTACCGGCATCAGCGGCATCAAGCCGACCTATGGCCGCTGTTCGCGCTGGGGCACGATCGCGTTCGCCTCCTCGCTGGACCAGGCGGGGCCGATGGCGCGCGACGTGCGCGACTGCGCGATCCTGCTGCAGGCGATGGCCGGTTTCGACCCGCGCGACGCCACGTCGCTTGACCTGCCCGTCCCCGATTGGGAAGCGGGATTGTCGGGCGATCTGAGGGGCAAGCGGGTCGGTATTCCCGCGGAATATCGCGTCGACGACATGCCGGCCGAGATCGACGCGCTGTGGCGGCGCGGCATCGACTGGCTGCGCGACGCGGGCGCCGAGATCGTCGAGGTATCACTGCCGCACACCCGTTACGCGCTGCCGGCCTATTACATCATCGCGCCGGCCGAGGCGTCGTCCAATCTTGCCCGCTACGATGGCGTCCGCTACGGCCTTCGCGACCGGCCCGACGGCGGGGGCCTGCAGGACATGTACGCCGCCACCCGCGCCGATGGTTTCGGGCCGGAGGTGAAGCGGCGCATCATGATCGGCACCTATGTGCTGTCGGCCGGCTTCTACGACGCTTATTACACCCAGGCGCAGAAGGTCCGCGCGCTGATCGCCCGCGATTTCGAGCGCGCTTGGGAACGGTGCGACCTGCTGCTCACCCCCACGGCGCCGAGCGCGGCCTTCGCGCTGGGAGAGAAATCGGCGGACCCGATCGCCATGTATTTGAACGACGTCTTCACCGTGCCAAGTTCGCTGGCCGGCCTGCCCGCGATGAACGTGCCGGGCGGCCTGGACGAACAGGGTCTGCCGCTGGGCCTTCAGATCATCGGCCGCGCGCTCGACGAACAGGGGGTGCTGAACGCCTGCTTGGCGATCGAGGAGCGCGCCGGCTTCACGGCGCGGGCGGAGCAGTGGTGGTAGGGACCTCCCTTGCCGACTGGCTTGCGCTGACAGGCTTACTAGTATCGCTCGGTTCCCTGGCGTGGTCTGCGCGCGGGTACGTTTCATTGAAGGAGCGGGAGGATGAACACCTCCGCTATAGACGCTTCTTTGAGATCATGGGAGACGCTTGGATCAAGCGGGTCAATTGCGGCGAAGGTGGCGGTCGTCTATCAACTACGGAGATATCGAGAGTACGGTGACCTTCTTGAACGGTTCTGTCGTGAGGCTCAAACTAACGTTACAGGTGGCGGAGCACAGTTCCTCATTGACGAACTAAAGTGAACGATTGACTTCTTCGAAGAACAGAGAGGTAGGCTGAAGTGAGCGCCACTATATTCCAGAGCAATCCTATGGATAAGCGTGGACGTATCACGTTGCCTAGAGAGCTACGGCATTACCTTGGTATAGATAGTACGATTGCTAATACCGAGTTTTATGGATTCAAAACTAACGAGATCGCTGTTCGAAAAGTAGCCGACGCATGACCGACACCAGCTACCGCATCCAGGGCGCCACCGGCGAGTGGGAGGTCGTGATCGGCCTGGAGGTCCACGCCCAGGTCACCTCCGAGGCCAAGCTCTTCTCCGGTGCCGCCACCGCGTTCGGCGCGGAGCCGAACAGCCAGGTCAGCCTGGTCGACGCTGCGATGCCCGGAATGCTGCCCGTGCCCAACCGCGAATGCATCCGCCAGGCGGTGCGCACGGGGCTCGCGATCGACGCGCAGATCAACCGGTGGAGCCGGTTCGACCGCAAGAACTACTTCTACGCCGACCTGCCCCAGGGCTATCAGATCAGCCAGCTCTACCACCCGCTGGTCGGCGAGGGCGCGGTCGAGATCGCGCCCGACGAGAAGGACCCGGACGCCACCAAGACGATCGGCGTGGAGCGCATCCACGTCGAGCAGGACGCGGGCAAGCTGATGCACGACCAGCACCCGTCGATGAGCTACGTCGACCTGAACCGGTCCGGCGTCGCGTTGATGGAAATCGTGTCGCGGCCCGACCTGCGCTCGCCCGCCGAGGCCGGGGCGTACCTACGCAAGCTGCGCTCGGTCCTGCGCTACGTGGGGTCGTGCGACGGCAACATGGAGGAAGGCTCCATGCGGGCCGACGTCAACGTGTCGGTTCGTAAACCCGGCGACCCGTTCGGTACGCGGACCGAAACCAAGAACGTCAACTCGGTCCGTTTCGTAATGGCCGCGATCGAATACGAGGCGGCGCGCCAGGTCGAGCTGATCGAGAACGGCGGCATCGTCGAGCAGGAAACACGCCTGTTCAACCCCGACACCGGCACCACGCGGTCGATGCGCTCCAAGGAGGACGCGCACGACTACCGTTATTTTCCCGACCCTGACCTGCTGCCGTTGGAACTGGACGACGCGTTCCTGAATGAGTGCCGCGCGTCGCTGCCCGAGTTGCCCGACGCCAAGCGGCGGCGGTACGAGGCGGCGGGCATCACGCCCTATTCGGCGGGCGTGCTGACGGCGGAGGTGGAGACGGCGCGCTGGTTCGATGCACTATTGGAGGCGGGGGCGCCCGCGCCCCAGGCGGCGAACTGGGTGTCGTCCGAACTATTCGGCGCGCTCAACCGTAAGGGCCGCGAGATCGCCGACAGTCCGGTGTCACCCGCCCAGGCGGCCGAACTGCTCCGTCTGGTCGCCGACGGCACGCTGTCGGGCAGTCTGGCCAAGCAGGTGTTCGAGGTGATGTTGGAAACCGGCCAGGGCGCGGGTGCCGTGGTCGAGGAACGCGGCCTGAAGCAGACCAGCGACATCGGCGCGATCGAGGCGGTGATCGCCGACGTACTGGCGAAGAATCCTGGACAGCTGGAAGAGTACCGCAGCGGCAAACAGGCTTTGTTCGGCTTCTTCGTCGGCCAGACGATGAAGGCGATGGGCGGCAAGGCCAATCCGGGCGTCGTCAACGACCTGCTGCGCAAGGCTTTGGCCTAGGCCGGCTCGGCGTCACGGCCCCCGCGGCGGCACCGCGGGGCCGCCGTCGGGCGTCTCCGCCACGTCGACCACGCACACCGTCCGCCAGCGCGGATGGGTTGCGCAGCCGACCCCCGCGTAGCGCAGCCGCGGCCCGAGGACCAGCACCCTGTGCCCGCGCCGCGGCACGCCGTCGTCGACGATCAGCTGCCGCACGGCCCGCTCCGGCGTCTCGAACCCGTAGGCGATCGCCTCGCTGACGTAGCGGTCGCCGCCCGCGCGCACCGCCCGGTCCCCCGGTCCCGACCCGTCGGCGGACCGGTGTCCGGTGCCGCCGTCGCGTGCCTGCTCCCGCGCGTGGTCCCGCGCCGAGCGTGTCAGCACCGCCGAGGGCAGCAGCGATCCCAGCGCCGGTTGCCGGTCGAGCAGCAGCGCCGCCTCCTCGACCGCCGAGGGTCCTTCTTGGGTAGGCCAGGCGCGGTCGGGCGAGTCTTCATAGGCGACATGTTCGCGAAACGTCCGGGCATAGCGGCGCAGGTCAGCCGCGACGGCGCTGGGGCGGGATCGCGCGCGGTTCAGTTCCGCCAGCACGCGCTCGGCGAAGATGGGCTCGTGGGGTCCGGCCGCCTCGACCGGGGCGGCGTGTTGCGCGGCGAGGGTCAACAGGAGCGCTAGGAGGGTGGGCACGACCGACCCTTCGTCCGACGCCATGAACGGAAGCTTTCGGGACGCATCCGGAGCGATCGGCCGCGGCGTAATAACGATGAAACGCGTTGTGATCTGCTACTATCTGCGAAAAGCAGACGGTCGAGCCGGTAACCAGCCTCGCGTCGGATTAGGCCCCCACCGACCTGGACGGCATCGGGACCGCGCCGCCATCGACTTCCAGCATCGTCCCGTCACGGTACGATCGTTCGTCGCGCCGCCGTTCACATCCTGGCAACCTTGTGTTTCGGTGCGGGTTATCGCGTCGAAGAAACCATTCACCGCATGGGTGCCGCATGAAGCAGATTTTTCCCGTCGTCATGGCCCTGATTCCGCTGGTCGCCGTCATCGGCGCGTGCGTGAGCTGCCCCTAATTTCATAACCCGGATGTGAAGGGGGCCGGCCGGACTGGTGTCCGAGCGGCCCCCTTCTGCTTGTCGTATCCGGCGGGCTCAGCCCTGTTCGACGTCCCGCGGCTGCTCGCGCTCATCTGCGCTCGCGCCCGGTTCGGCGTTCGGATCATAGGACTCGATGAAGCCGGCGTTGTCGCGCTCGAACATCTGCGCCATCACGTCGACGCCCTGCGATTGCATCTCGGCCTCTTCGGGCGAGCGGGCGACGTTGACCTTGACGGTTACCGACACCTCGGGATGCAACGCCACGCGGACTTCGTACAGGCCGATCGCCTTGATCGGGCGGTCAAGCACGACCGCCGATTTGGCGACCTTGTGGCCCCCCTCGTTCAGCGCGTCGATCAAGTCACGCACCGCTACCGAGCCGTAGAGCTGGCCGGTGTTCGATGCCTGACGGATCAGCGTCACCGACGCGTCCTTGAAGCCCTTGGCCTCCGTCTCGGCGTCCGTACGGCGGTTGGCGTTCTCGGCCTCGATGCGGGCGCGATTGGCCTCGAACACCTTACGGTTGGCCTCGTTGGCGCGCATCGCCTTCTTGCGCGGCAACAGGAAGTTGCGGGCGAACCCGTCCTTCACCTTGACCACGTCGCCGATGGCGCCGAGCTTCTCGACGCGTTCCAGCAGGATGACGTCCATCTGCCTATTCCTTACTTAACGACGTAGGGCAGCAGGCCCAGGTGACGCGCGCGCTTGATGGCGACGGCCAGCTCGCGCTGCTTCTTGGCGGACACCGACGTGATGCGGCTGGGGACGATCTTGCCCCGCTCGGACACGAAGCCCTGGAGCAGGCGCACGTCCTTGTAGTCGATCCGCGGAGCGTCCTTAGCCGAGAAGGGGCAGGACTTGCGGCGGCGGAAAAATGCGCGGGCCATCAGTTGTTCTCCCCTTCCTCGCGACGCGGGCGCTCGGGCCGGTCACCACGGTCGGGACGATCGCCGCCACGGCCCCCGTCGCGCCCACCGTCACGCTCACCACGCTCCGCACGACGCTCGCGGTCGCGCTCCTGCTTGCGCATCATCACGGTCGGACCCTGCTCATGCTCGTCGACCTTGACGGTCATGTAGCGGATCACGTCCTCGTTGATCTGGGTCTGGCGCTCCAGCTCGGCGACGACGTCGCCCGGCGCGTCGATCTCCAGCATCACGTAATGGGCCTTGCGGTTCTTGGCGATGCGATACGCCAGCGAACGCAGGCCCCAGGTTTCGGTCTTGACGACGCGGCCCTGGTTCTCTTCGACGATCTTGGTGGCGGTTTCCGCCAGCGCGTCCACTTGCGCCTGTGCCAGGTCCTGGCGCGCAAGGAACACATGCTCGTACAGAGCCATAGCTGTTCCATCTGTTGGCCGATCGTTGACATGACCCCGTGCCATGCCCCTCCGGCTGTCTTCTCCGGACGGGTGGGTCCGGACGCGGCGCGTTAGACGCCATGCCGGTTTCGCGCAAGGGTGCCGAGGTTGACCCGCCTCCGTCGCGCGGCCTACGGCCCCCGGCCTTTCCAGACGTGAGGTTCCGATGCGTGCTTTCCTCTTCCCCGGCCAGGGTAGCCAGGCGGTCGGCATGGGCCGCGCGCTGGCCGCGGCCAGCCCCACCGCCCGCGAGGTGTTCGGCGAGGTGGACGAGGCGTTGGGCCAGCACCTGTTCCGCCTGATGACCGACGGGCCGGCGGACGAGCTGACGCTGACGGAGAACGCACAGCCCGCGATCATGGCCAACGCGGTGGCGACGCTGCGCGTGCTGGAACGCGAAGGCGGCGTGCGGCTGGCCGAGAAGGCGGACTTCGTCGCCGGCCACAGCCTGGGCGAATACAGCGCGCTGTGCGCGGCGGGCGCGATCGACCTGTCCACCACCGCGCGGCTGCTCAAGCGCCGCGGCCAAGCGATGCAGGCGGCGGTGCCGGTGGGCGAGGGGGCGATGGCCGCCGTGCTGGGCGCGTCGCTGGATCAGATTCGCGCGCTCGCCGAGGCGTGCGCGGAGGGCGAAGTGCTGGCCGTCGCCAACGACAACGATCCGGGCCAGGTGGTGATCTCCGGCGCCAAGGCCGCGGTCGACCGCGCGATCGCGGCGGCCAAGGCCCACGGGGCCAAGCGCGCGATCGCGCTGCCCGTGTCCGCCCCCTTCCACTGCCCGCTGATGCAGCCCGCCGCCGAGGCGATGGCGGACGCGCTGGCCGACGCGCAGGTGTCGGCGCCGCTGGTGCCGGTTTACGCCAACGTCGCGGCCGCCCCGGTCAGCGACCCGGACGAGATCCGCCGCCTGCTGGTCGAGCAGGTGACGGGCGTGGTGCGCTGGCGTGAATCCGTGGGGGCGATGTGGGACGCGGGCGTCACCGACTATGCGGAGTTCGGCGCCAAGCTGCTCGGCCCCATGGTGAAGCGTATCGCGCCCGACGCGACCGTCGCCAGCCTCCTGTCGATGGATGACCTTGAAAACTACGCGAAGATGCTCTGACAAATCATTGAGGTGGGTGGAATGTTCGACCTGACGGGAATGACGGCGCTGGTCACGGGCGCGTCCGGCGGCATCGGTTCGGCGGTGGCGCGCGCGCTGGCGGGGCAGGGGGCGCGCGTGGCGCTGTCGGGCTCCAACGTCGACAAGCTGGCGCGCTTCGGCGGCGAGCTGGGCGGCGATCATCCGCAGCTGGCGTGCGACCTGTCGGACGGGGCGGCGGTGGACGCGCTGGTGCCCCGCGCCGTCGAGGCGCTGGGCGGGCGGCTGGACATACTGGTCAACAATGCCGGCGTGACGCGCGACAATCTGGCGATGCGCATGAAGGACGAGGAGTGGGACCAAGTGATCCGGGTGAACCTGGAGGCCGCGTTCCGCCTGATCCGCGCCGCCGCGCGCCCGATGATGAAGCAGCGCTTCGGCCGTGTCGTCTCCATCACCTCGGTTGTCGGCCAGACGGGCAATCCCGGCCAGGCCAACTATGCCGCGTCCAAGGGCGGTCTGACCGCCATGTCCAAGGCGCTGGCGCAGGAGCTGGCCAGCCGCGGCGTCACGGTAAACTGCGTGGCGCCCGGCTTCATCCGGTCCGCCATGACCGACGTGCTGCCGGACGCCCAGAAGGCCGCGCTGACCGCGCGCATCCCGGCCGGCGATCTGGGGACCGGGGAGGACGTCGGCGCCGCGGTCGCCTATCTCGCCAGCCGCGAGGCCGGATACGTCACCGGCCAGACCATCCACGTCAACGGCGGCATGGCCATGGTCTAGGCGAAGGGGCGGCGAGGCCCGCCCCTTCGCCCGGCCGGCGCGATGGCGCGCCGTCGCGTTCGACGACGCGATGATGTGGCAGCATTAGTGTCCAGATAGAGCCTCCATCGTCCCGCCCGTCCCGGCTTTCCGGACGGTCGCGTCAAGGCACCTGGGGCTAACCTTTGCCTAACCTTGCGCACGAGCCACCGCCCGCCGCGACGCGCTTGCCACGGGCCGGACCCCGTTCTACGTGCGTTCAGGAAACACCGGCCCGCCACGGCGGGCGTAGAAGGACGAGAGCATGAGCGAGACCGCCGACCGCGTGAAGAAGATCGTCGTCGAGCATCTGGGCGTCGAGGCCGACAAGGTGACCGAGGACGCCAGCTTCATCGACGACCTGGGCGCGGACAGCCTGGACATCGTCGAACTGGTGATGGCCTTCGAGGAAGAGTTCGGGGTCGAGATCCCCGACGACGCGGCCGAGAAGATCACCACGGTCAAGGACGCGATCAGCTATATCGACGAGCACAAGGCTTGATCGTCTGACCTGATCCCCGCGCGGACCAGCGCGGGCGGATATTGACGCGGCCCCCCGCCCCGGACACGGGCCGGGGGGCCGCTTCGTGTGAGAGGGGATTGAAATGCGTCGCGTCGTCGTCACCGGACTGGGCCTCGTCACGCCGCTGGGCGCGGACGTTGAGACGGCCTGGAAGAACATCGTTGCCGGCCGATCGGGCGCCGCCACCATCACGCGCTTCGACGCCACCGACTTCCAGTCCAACTACGCGTGCGAAGTGAAGCCGGCGGGCCACGAATGGGGCTTCGACGCCAGCCTCCGCGTCGACCACAAGGTCCAGCGTCAAGTGGACCCCTTTATCGTCTACGGCATTGACGCGGCCGGCCAGGCGCTGGAGGACGCGGGGCTCACCGACATGACCGAGGAGGAGCGGTTCCGCGCCGGCTGCTCCATCGGCTCGGGCATCGGCGGCCTGCCGGGCATTGAGGCGGAATCGCTGGTACTGGCGGCCAAGGGGCCGAAGCGGGTCAGCCCGCATTTCGTCCACGGCCGCCTCATCAACCTCATCACGGGTCAGGTGCAGATCAAATACGGGCTGATGGGCCCCAACCACGCCGTCGTCACCGCCTGCTCGACCGGCGCGCACGCGATCGGCGACGCGGCGCGCATGATCGCCATGGACGACGCCGACGTGATGCTGGCGGGCGGTGCCGAAAGCACCATCTGTCCCATCGGCATCGCCGGCTTCGGTCAGGCGCGCGCGCTGTCGACGGGCTTCCGAGACGATCCCACCAAGGGCAGCCGCCCCTATGACCGGGACCGCGACGGCTTCGTGATGGGCGAGGGCGCGGGCGTCGTCGTGCTGGAGGAGTATGAGCGCGCTCGCGCCCGCGGCGCCAACATCTACGCCGAGGTGATCGGCTACGGCCTGTCCGGCGACGCGTACCACGTCACCGCCCCGCACCCGGAGGGGTCGGGCGCCTATCGGGCGATGCAGATGGCGATGCGCAAGTCGGGGCTGGCGCTGGAGGACATCGACTACGTCAACGCGCACGGCACCTCGACGCCGCTCGGCGACGAGCTGGAACTGAACGCGGTGCGTCGCCTGTTCGGTGACAGCATTGGCGGCTTGTCGATGAGCTCCACAAAGTCCGCCATCGGCCACCTGCTGGGCGGTGCCGGCGCGGTGGAGGCGATCTTCTGCATCCTGGCGATGCGCGACGGCGTCGCGCCGCCGACCCTCAACCTCGATAATCCGTCGGAGAATTGCGCGGGCGTCGACTTGGTTCCGCACGTCGCGCGCGAGCGCGAGGTGAAGGCGGTGCTGAACAACAGCTTCGGCTTCGGCGGCACCAACGCCTCGCTGGTGATGCGCGCGGTATGAAGCGGGTCCTGCTCGTCCTCGTGCTGCTGGCGGCCGGCGCGGCGCTGTGGGCGGGGACGAGCTGGACGGGGGCGGGGCCGCTGGCGCGCCCGGCGGTGGTGCAGGTGCCCGACGGCGCGTCGCTGGGCACCGCGGCGGCGGGGCTGGAGCGCGCCGGCGCGATCGCGTCCGCGCGGCGCTTTCGTCTGTTCGCGCGCGTGTTCGGCTCGGGCGACCCGATCAAGGCGGGTGAGTATCGTCTGCCGGCCGGCATATCTCCGTCGGCGCTGCTCAAGCTGTTGCAGCAGGGGCGCACGCTGCAACGGCTGGTGGCGGTGCCCGAGGGGCTGCCCTCGGTCCTGGTCCGCGACGCGATCGAGCGGGCGGACGGCCTGACCGGCCCCGTCGCTACCCCGGCCGAGGGTTCGGTGCTGCCCGACAGCTACGCCTTCCAGCGCGGCGATACCCGCGCGGCGGTGCTGGGGCGGATGCAGGCGGCGATGCGCAGCTATCTCGCGGCCGCCTGGGCGAAGCGGAAGCCCGGCATCGCGGTCACGACGCCTGAACAGGCGATCGTGCTGGCGTCCGTCGTCGAGAAGGAGACGGGCAAGCCGTCCGAACGGCGGACGGTGGCGGCCGTGTATGGCAACCGGCTGCGGCTGGGAATGCCGCTACAGGCGGACCCCACCGTGATCTACCCGATTACCAAGGGACGTCCGCTGGGTCGCCGTATCCGCCAGTCGGAGCTGCACGCGAAGAACGGCTACAATACCTATGCCAGCGCCGGCTTGCCGGTGGGGCCGATCGCCAATCCCGGCCGTGCGTCGATCGACGCGGTGCTGGACCCGGCCAAGTCGAACGCGCTCTACTTCGTCGCCGACGGCACGGGCGGCCACGTCTTCGCCGCCACGCTGGCCGAGCACAATGCCAACGTCCGCAAATGGTACGCCATCCGCAAGGCGCGGGGCGAGATGTGAGGCTCAGCGGTGTGGCGGCTTCCCAAGCAGGGGTCGCCAGTCCTCGAAGGCGGCGGCCGCCCAGCGCATGACGTCCGCCGCATGGTCCCCCGACTTTTGACCCACGATGTCCGCCAGCGTCATCGTGAACGTCGGCAGGGTCGCGGGCAGCGGCGGGAGTTCGACGCGGGCCAAGGACTGAATGACGCCGCGGGCGGCGACGTGCGTGGCCCCCTCCGCGAACACGGCGTGCAGCGCGGAATAATGCAGCCAGACCGATCGGCCGGCACGTCGGTCGGACGGATCGCCGCGATGCTGTACCGCATAGGCGTCGACGGTAAGCCGGTGACAGGCGGCGAACAGCGCAGGATCCTGGTACTCGCGCGCCAGCATGTCGCCATAGGCGGTCCAGCAGCCAGCGGACGACAGCATGTAATGGTGACTGTCGTTTATCTCGGGATGAGCGAAATGCCCCCCGCAGCCGACGCAGCGATCAGGATCGGCGCCGCCGCTGCCGCGCCCGGCCGTCATCCGACGGCGTGCTGTTGCGCGAAGGCGGCGGCCGCGCCGTACAGGCCCGGCTGGGGGTGGGTGATAAGCTTGACGGGGATGTTCGCCATCATCGACTGGAACCGCCCCTTGGCGACGAAGCGCTGGTCGAAGCCCGATCGGATCAGCCGATCCTTGATGCGATAGCCGAGCCCGCCCGCGATCACCACCGCGCTCGCCCCGTGCGCCAGCGCCAGGTCGCCCGCCACCGCGCCCAACGCCAGGCAGAAGCGGTCTAGCGCGGCCAGCGCGATCGAATCCGTGCCCTCCAGCGCCTCCGTCCAGATCGCCTTGTCGTCGCGAGTGGGGACGGGGCGTCCTTCAAGTTCCGCCAGCGTTTCGTACAGCGCGACGATGCCCGGTCCGGCGCACACGCGCTCGGTGGATACGCGGGTAAAAGTGCGGCGCAGGCGACGCACCACTGCGTCCTCGATGGCATCCAGCGGCGCGTAGTCGACGTGCCCGCCCTCGGTCGGCAACACGTGATAGCCGGCGGTGGTGCGGTGCAGCTGCGCCACGCCCAGCCCGGTGCCGGGGCCGCAGACGGTGGTGACGCCCATCGGGGGCATCTGGGCCACGCCCGGTCCGCAGATATGCACGAAATCCTCTTCCGGCACCTGGGCCACGGCGTGGCCGACCGCGCCGAAATCGTTGACGATGGTCCACGCGTCGGCGCCCAGCCGTTCGGGGATCAGCGCAGGGCGGATTACCCAGGGATTGTTGGTCAGGCGGATCACCTCGCCCCCCACGGGCGACGCGACGGCGATGGCGGCGGCGCGGGGCAGGGGCCGGCCCAACGCCGCGCCGAACGCTTCCCACGCGGTCTGCAGACTGGCGTGTTCGGCGGTCTTCTGCGTCATCGGCTCGCCCAGGCGGACCACGCGACCGTTCTCGACCTCCGCGATCGCGAAGCGGGCGTGCGTGCCTCCGATGTCGACGGTGACGATCTCCACGGCTTCGACCTCCCCTAGAGCCCGGCGCCCGCCAGCACCGCCGACGCCCCACGCTCCGCCTCGTCGGCCAGCCCGCGGAACATGCCGAACAATTCGCGTCCCGTGCCCTGGGCCGGCGGCGGCGCGTCGGCAGGATCGCGCAGCGTCCATTCGTCCTCCGGCACCAGCGCGGTCAGCGTGCCGGCCTCCGCGTCGACGCGGATCAGGTCGCCGTCGCGGATCAGCGCGATCGCGCCGCCGCCCAGAGCTTCGGGCGAACAATGGATCGCGCACGGCACCTTGCCGCTGGCACCCGACATGCGGCCGTCCGTCACCAGGGCCACGCGAAAGCCGCGGTTCTGCAACACGCCCAGCGGCGGGGTGAGCTTATGCAGTTCGGGCATCCCGTTGGCGCGGGGGCCCTGAAAGCGGACCACCACCACTACGTCGCGTTCGAGTTCGCCCGCCTCGAACGCGGCGATCACGTCCAGCTGGTCGTGGAACACCCGCGCCGGCGCCTCGACCACCCAACGGTCGCGCTCGACGGCGGACACCTTGATGCAGGCGCGGCCGATATTGCCGGCCAGGATGCGCATTCCCCCGTCCGGCGAGAAGGGCTGGGCCGCGGGTCGCAGGATCATCTCGTCGCCGCTGTCGCCCACCGGCGTCCATTCCAGCGCGCCGTCACCGTCCAGGCCCGGCCGCGTCGCATAGGCGGCCATGCCGCCTTCCGCCACGGTCAGGATGTCGCCGTGGAGCAGCCCGTGGCCCAATAGCTCGCGGATCACGTACGCCATGCCGCCCGCCGCCTCGAAGGCGTTCACGTCGGCCGAGCCGTTGGGATAGACGCGCGCGATCAGCGGCACCGCCGCCGACAACCGGTCCATGTCTTCCCAGTCGATCAGTATGCCCGCCGCGCGCGCGATGGCGGGCAAGTGCAGCAGGTGGTTGGTCGAGCCGCCCGTCGCCAACAGGCCGACCGCCGCGTTGACGATCGCGCGCTCGTCGACGACGCGGCCGACCGGGCGGTAATCGTTGCCGCCCGCGCCGATCGCGGCCAGCCGATGCACGGCGGCGCGCGTCAGTTCCTGGCGCAGCTTGGTGTCGGGGTTGACGAAGGCCGCGCCCGGCACGTGCAGGCCCATCACCTCCATCATCATCTGGTTGGTGTTGGCAGTGCCGTAAAAGGTGCAGGTCCCTTGCGAGTGATAGGCCGCGACCTCGCTGTCGAGCAGTTCCTCGCGGTCGGCGGCACCGACTGCGTAGCGTTCGCGCACTGCGGCCTTGGCCTTGTTGGACAGGCCCGACGGCATCGGCCCGCCGGGGATCATCACCATCGGCAGATGCCCGAAGCGCAACGCGCCCATCAGCAGCCCCGGCACGATCTTGTCGCAGATGCCCAGCAGCGCCGCCCCCTCGAACGTCGCGTGGCTCAGCGCCACGGCCGTCGACAGCGCGATGGTGTCGCGGCTGAACAGCGACAGCTCCATGCCGGGATAGCCCTGGGTGACGCCGTCGCACATCGCCGGAACGCCGCCTGCGACCTGGGCGGTGGCGCCCACCTCGCGCGCCCACACCTTCATGCGTTCGGGGTAGCGATAATAGACGGCGTGCGCCGACAGCATATCGTTGTAGGCGGTGACGAGCCCGATGTTCATGGCCCGGCCGCCGCGCATCGCGTCGCGATCCTCAGGTGTGCCGGCATAGGCGTGCGCCAGGTTCGCACAGCCCAGGCGCGGGCGGACGATCGCGTCGCGCTCGCGCTCGATCAAGTCGAGATAGCGGGCGCGACCCGCCGCCGAGCGCGCGACCACGCGGTCGGTAACGGCCGCGACCTCGGGATGCACGCCCGCCATCGTCACGCCGCCCAGTGGATGTCCACGGGCAGTTCGGCGTCGGCCAGCACGCGTCCGATGGGTGCGGTGGAGGACGGCCCCTGCTCGATGGCGCGTTCCAGCACGTCGCGCTTGTCCTGGCCCGCCACGACGATGGTCAGTGCGCGCGCGGTGACGATGCCCTGGCGGCTGAGCGTCACGCGCGGCACCGGCGCCTCGGCGGGCAGCGGATCGGGCATCACGCCCAGCGCGCGCCGCTCGCGCGGGCCGTTCAGCGCCTCGTCGAAATCGGGGCCGGGAAAGATCGACGCGGTGTGCCCGTCGCTGCCCACGCCCAGCAGGCATAGATCCAGCGGCCAGTGCAGCTCCTGGCAGATCGCGTCCATCGAGCGGCCGGCGGCCTTGTAGTCGGACACGCCCTGCGGAACGACGGGCAGCACGCGGGCGCCGCGGGGCAGGAACACCTTGCCCAGCGCCGTCACGTTGGACAGCGCGTCGCCCAGCGGAACCAGCCGGTCGTCGCCGGGAATGATCGTCACCCGCTTCCAGTCCAGCTTTGCCTCGGCGAGCTTTCGATAGGCGGGCAGCGGCGTCTTGCCGCCCGCCAGCGCGATCACCGCCGATCCGCGCGCGTCCAGCGCGGACTCGATGACGAATTGCACGTCGCCCGCCACCGCGTCCGCCAGTTCGTCGCGGTCGTCATATTCCCACCATTCGACTTCGGTCGTCATTCGATATTCCTTCAATCGTCCTGCCCTAGTCGTCCTGCCAAGTGACGCCGTCGCGCTCGGTCAGCGCGACGGCGGCGGGCGGGCCCCAGGTTCCGGCTGGGTAGTGTTTGGGCTTGGTGCCGTTGGCGTCCCAACCGGCGCGGATCGCGTCGGTCCAGCGCCACTGCGCCTCCACCTCGTCGCGCCGCACGAACAGCGTTTGGTCCCCCTCGATCAGGTCGAGCAGCAGGCGTTCATAGGCGATGCGGCGCCGGGACCCGGCGAACTCGGCATCCAGGCTCAGCTTCAACGGCACCTCGCGCAGGCGAACGCCGTCGCGGTCCAGTCCCGGCTCCTTGGCCATGACCAGCAACTCGACATATTCCTCGGGCTGAAGGCGGATCACCAGCGTGTTGGGCTGGAGCAGGCCGCCGCGGCCCGCGAACATGGAGTGGGGCACGGGCTTGAACTGAATGGCGATCTCACTCTGGCGCTTGGCCATGCGCTTGCCGGTGCGAAGATAGAAGGGCACCCCCTGCCAGCGCCAATTATCGACGTGCGCCTTGATCGCGACGAACGTCTCGACGTCCGAGTCGTAGCCCAGCTCGTCATCGTAGCCCTTGACGATCTTGCCCCCGACCGCGCCGTCGAAATACTGGCCGGTGACGGTCAGGCCCGGCACCTCCTCCGGCTTCATAACGCGCAAGGATCGAAAGACCTTGGCCTTTTCGTCGCGTACGTCGTCCTTGTCGAACCGGGCGGGGGGTTCCATCGCCACCAATGCCAGCAGTTGCAGTATATGGTTCGTCACCATGTCGCGCAGCGCGCCGGCGCCCTCGTAATAGCCGGCCCGGTCCTCCAGCCCCACCGTCTCGGCGATGGTGATCTGGACGTTGTCGACGCCGCGCGCGTTCCACACCGGTTCGAAGAAGCCGTTGCCGAAGCGCAGCGCCAGAATGTTCTGGACCGTTTCCTTGCCCAGGTAATGGTCGATGCGGAACGTGCGCTCCTCGGGGAAGGCCTTGGCGACGGCGTCGTTGATCTCTTGGCTGGACGCCAGGTCGTAACCCAGTGGCTTTTCCAACGCGACGCGGACCATTGGCCCGGCCAGCCCGCACGCTTCCAGCCCGTCGATCGCCGGCTCGAACAGCGAGGGGGCGGTGGACAAGTAGATGGCCAGCCCGCCCGACACGTCGCCGACTTTGTCGGCCAGGGCCGGAAAACTCTTTTCGTCGGACAGGTCGATCGACTGGTAGCTCAACCGATCCAGGAACGCCGCGATCTTGGCCTCGTCCTTGCGGTCGTCCGCCAGGAACTCGCCCAGCGCGTCGCGCGCCATGTCGCGAAAACCGGCGTCGTCGTGATCGGTGCGCGCCGATCCGACGATCGCCAAGTCGGGGGGCAGGAGGTTGTCCGCGTGGAGATTGTAGAGCGAAGGCAGCAACATGCGGCGTGCGAGATCGCCGGTGGCGCCGAACAGCAACAACTTGGCAACGGGATCGCGGGGCATGGGCGCTCCTTGCAAGACTTAAAGGATCAGGCCGGCGAGCGGATCGAGCCCGGCCATCAGGTTCAGGTTCTGGACGGCGGCGCCGCCCGCGCCCTTGCCCAGATTGTCATAAGTGGCGACCAGCCGCGCCTGGCCCGCCCCGGCGTTGCCCAGAACGCGCAAGGTGACGCGGTCGGTGCCGGCATTCTCTTCCAGCCGGATCGTGCCGGGATCGTCATCGGCCAACGAGACGAGCGGCGACGCGTCGTAGGCGGCGGCGATCGTGTCGCGCAGCTGGTCGAGCGAGGGGCGGGCAGGCAGGGCGTGCAGTGCCAGCCCCACCTCGCCCAGCATCCCGCGTAGCGCCGCGGCAACCGCGGGCAGGAACACGGGCGGCTGGTCCAGCCCCGCATAGCCGCGCATCTCGGGCAGGTGCTTGTGCGATAGCGTCAGGCCGTAGGCGCGGTAGGCGGTGCCCGCTGTTCCGTCCTCGAACTCGGCGATCATGGCCTTGCCGCCGCCCGAATAGCCCGACGCGCCCGAATAGGTCAGCGGCCAGTCGGCGGGCACCAGACCGCTACGCACCAGCGGCGCGATCAGCAGCAGGAATCCGGTGGGCCAGCAGCCCGGATTGCTGACGCGCGCGGCCCCGGCCACGTCGATGCCCAGCTCGGGCAGGCCGTAGGTCCAGCCGTCCGCCACGCGATGCGCGCTGGACGCGTCGATGACGCGCGTATCGCCGTCGATCAGCCCTACCGCCTCACGCGCGGCGTCGTCGGGCAGGCACAGGATCGCCACGTCCGCGTCGTTCAGCGCCTCGCGCCGGGCGGCGGGGTCCTTTCGGCGGGCCTCGTCCAGTTCGATCAGCGTCAGGTCGGCGCGATCGGCCAGCCGCTCGCGTATGTCGAGCCCGGTCGTACCCGCCGCCCCGTCGATGAAAACCAGCGTCACGCGGTGACGACCGCTGCGTCCGGCAGATAGCCGACCGTGCCGGCAGCGACGGCGATACCCCAGGCGAAGCCGCCGGACCGGTCCAGCAATTCGAAGGCGTCGCCCGCCGCCAACTCCGCCAGCACCGGCCCGTCGAGGTCGGGGGTCGCGAGCAGGATTGCCGTCGCGATCAGCTTCGCCGGTACGGCCTTGGCGTAATGCGGTGCGAAGACCTTGGATGCCAGCCGCAGGTCGGCCAGATCGGGGCGCACCGCGTCGGTGCGGGGGTCGAGCGCGACGGACGGCCCCGTCAGCGCGAAGCGTTCACGCGCTGGCGGCTTCGCGGAGGTGGCCGTTGCCGACGGGGTGGTCGGGGGATCGATCGGTGTCGCCGTCGCCGATGAAATGCCCGAACTCTTCAAGAAAATCTGCCCCTTCGGCCGTGCGCGCCACGAAGATGTTGCGCTTGTCGCTGTCGTCGCGCTGGCGGCGCAGATAGCCGAGCGCGCCCAGCCTGTTCAAGGCGCGCGTGACCACGGGCTTCGAGACGTTCAGGACGTGTGCCAGCCCGCGCACCGTATGCGGCCCCGGGTTCAGATACACCACCAATAGCAGCGCCATCTGTCGATTGGTGAGATCGGGCTCGCCCGAACGGACGTAATCGACCAAGGTCGACTTCCAGCTGAACAGGGCAATTGGGGCGGCAGTGGCCACGGGGCATCATCCACTTCGCAAACCCCGGCCGCGACCGGGCATCGGTACACCGTCATAACGCTCTGGCACGCCATGGTTTCCGGAGTGACATCGGGTGCTGCAACGGCGGGGAACGAGCCTGCAGGATACCGTCGGGGCGGTTGATCGAGGCGGGGCGTTGCCCTATGTGGCCGCCGACTTTCCCCGCCGGATACCTTTGCCCGATGTTCGCCTTTCTGCTCCTCGTCCACGCCATCATCGCGGCGGCGCTCGTCACCGTGATCCTGATGCAGCGGTCCGAGGGCGGCGGGCTCGGCATGGGCGGCAGCCCGTCGGGCCTGATGTCGGCGCGCGGGGCCGCCGACTTCCTGACGCGGGCCACCGCCGGGCTGGCGACGGCGTTCGTGGGTCTGTCGATCGTGCTGGCGGTGCTGGCGGCCAATCACCGGCCCGCGGCCGTCGATACGTCGCTGGCGCGGCCGGCCTCGCCGCCGGCCGGCATCGCGCCGCCGCGTCCCGGCGCCCCCACGGCCGACGGCACCGAAGCCGCCCCCTTCTCGGCCGCCGCGCGGGAGGCGGCGGGCAACGCCACGCCGGCCGCCGACAATTCGGCCGTACCGCTGGCGCGCTAAGCCCTCCGTTTCGTCGAAACGCGACCGCCCGTTGGGGCGGGCGCTTGTTTCCCATGCCCTTTCGACGCTAGGCGATTCCTCCCATGGCGCGGTATATCTTCGTAACCGGCGGCGTGGTTTCGTCGCTGGGTAAAGGTCTCATGGCGGCGTCGCTGGCGGCGCTGCTCCAGGCGCGCGGCTATCGCGTCCGCATCCGTAAATTCGACCCGTATCTGAACGTCGATCCGGGCACCATGAGCCCGTACCAACACGGCGAGGTCTACGTCACCGACGACGGCGCCGAGACGGATCTGGACCTCGGCCATTACGAGCGATTCACCGGCGTGCCGTCGCGCCAGTCGGACAACGTGACGTCCGGGCGCATCTATCAGACGATCATTCAGCGCGAGCGGCGCGGCGACTATCTTGGCGCGACCGTGCAGGTGATCCCGCACGTCACCGACGCGATCAAGGCGTTCGCCCGCGCGGAGACGGACGATCTCGACTTCGTGCTGTGCGAGATCGGCGGCACGGTAGGCGATATCGAGTCGCTCCCCTTCATGGAGGCTATCCGCCAGCTTCGGAACGAGGTGGGCCGTGCCAACGCGATCAGCGTCCACGTGACCCTGGTTCCGTTCATCGCCGCGGCGGGCGAGCTGAAGACCAAGCCGACGCAGCATTCGGTTCGCGAGCTGGCGGCGCTCGGCGTCCAGCCCGACGTGCTGGTGTGCCGGTGCGAGCATCCGCTGCCCCCATCCGAACGCGCCAAGATCGCGCAGTTCTGCAACGTGCCCGACAGCGCGGTCATCCCCGCGCTGGACGCGTCATCCATCTACGCCGTGCCGCTGCAATATCACGCCGAGGGGCTGGATACCGAGGTGCTGCGCGCCTTCGGCCTGTCGGCCGAGGACAAGCCCGACCTGACGCGCTGGGACGATATCGGCGACCGGCTGACCAACCCGGAAGGCGAGGTGACGGTGGGCGTGGTCGGCAAATACGTCGGCCTGCAGGACGCCTATAAATCGTTGAACGAGGCACTGGTCCACGGCGGCATGGCCAACCGTGTCAAGGTCAATATCCGCTGGATCGACGCCGAGCTGTTCGAGGGCGAGCCGGCCGAGGTCGCAGCGCACCTTGAACCGTGTCACGCCATCCTGGTGCCGGGCGCGTTCGGCGAGCGCGGTGCGGAGGGCAAGATCGCCTCCGTCCGCTTCGCACGCGAACGGCGCGTGCCCTATTTCGGCATCTGCTTCGGAATGCAGATGGCGTGCGTCGAGGGCGCGCGCGGTCCCGGCGGCGTCGCGGACGCGAGTTCGACCGAGTTCGGCCCCACGTCCGAGCCGGTGGTCGGCCTCATCACCGAATGGATGGGCCGCGAGGGGCTGGAGAAGCGCGAGGCGTCGGGCGACCTGGGGGGCACGATGCGGCTTGGGGCCTATCCGGCACGGTTGGACGGCAATTCGGTGGTCGCGTCGATCTACGGCGGCACCGAGATCAGCGAGCGGCACCGCCACCGCTACGAGGTCAATACCGGCTATCGCGACGTGCTGGAGCGCGGCGGGCTGGTGTTCAGCGGCATGTCACCCGACGGCACGCTGCCCGAGATCGTCGAGCGGCCCGACCATCCCTGGTTCGTCGGCGTCCAGTTCCATCCGGAACTGAAGAGCAAGCCCTTCGACCCCCACCCGCTGTTCAAGAGCTTCATCGAGGCAGCGGTGCGGCAGAGCCGGCTGGTCTAGAAAGCGGGGGCGCCCCCGGTGTCGAACCGGGGGCGCGGCAGATCAGGCGGCTTCCGCCTGGGCGGCGGGCACTTCGACGGCGGCGAGCGGTGCACCCGTCCTGATCGCGATGCTGCGGGGCTTCATCGCCTCGGGCACCTCGCGCACCAGTTCGATCACCAGCAGGCCGTCGTTCAGCCGGGCGTCCTCGACGCGCACGAAGTCGGCCAGTTCGAACCGCCGCTCGAAGCTGCGGTTGGCGATACCCAGGTGCAGGTAATCGCCCCGCGCCGCGTCGTCCTTGCGGCCGGCGACCAGCAACAGATTCTGGTGCGCCGTCACCTCCACCTCGTCGCGCGTGAAGCCGGCCACGGCCACGGTGATGCGATAGCGGTCGTCGGCGACGCGTTCGAGGTTGAAGGGGGGATAGTTCTCGGACTGCGCGCGGGCATTGGTTTCGAGCAGGTCGAACAGTCGGTCGAAGCCGATGGCGGAGCGGCGATAGGGGGTCAGGTCGAGTCGCATATCAAATCCTCCGATGAGCGAAGTGACGTCCAGGTCCGGCCGCCCGGACATCCGCAGCGACCGTCGCGGCCCGTATCGGCGCCGCGCCACGATCATCTGGTAGGGCCGATCCGGCATTCAAGGGTCCCCGCAGCGGGGCTTGCCGGGGGCAAACATCTACTTGCCCGGTAGGGTATTGTGCGGTCCGGTCGGGTGGGGGATCAACGGCGCGACGAATTAAAAGGGGACCGCGATGACCGTGACGCTAGCGATGCTGCTCGCCCTACAAACGGCGACCGCCCCTGCCATCCCCGATCAGGCGGCGCAAATCGCCCCCGATACCGCCCCCGATGCGGCGGAGCAGGAGGGTGAGGGGCGGCTGGGCACGGCGCAGCAGGGCGGGGGCGACATCGTGGTCACCGCCCGCCGCCGCTCGGAAAGCGTGCAGCGCGTGCCCATCGCCATATCCGTCGTGGGCGGCCAGGCGTTGGCCGAGACGGGGGCGTACAACGTCAACCGGCTGCAGCAGCTGCAACCGACGCTGCAATTCTATTCCACCAATCCGCGCAACTCGTCCGCCAACATTCGTGGGCTGGGCGCGCCGTTCGGTCTGACCAACGACGGGATCGAGCAGGGGGTCGGTATCTACGTCGATCAGGTCTATTATTCGCGCATCGCGTCCGCGACGTTCGACTTCACCGACACCGACCGGATCGAGGTGCTGCGCGGCCCGCAAGGTACTTTGTACGGCAAGAACACCACCGCGGGTGCGATCAACATCTATTCGCGCGCGCCCAGCTTCACGCCCGAGGCGCGGGTGGAGTTGACGGGCGGCAACCTCGACTTCTTCCAGGGCAAGGTTTCCGTGTCCGGCCCGTTGGTGGACGATCGGGTGGCCTTGCGCCTGTCCAGTTCGGTGACGACGCGCCGCGGCACCATCTACAACGTCCGTCAGCAGGAATGGCAGAACGGCCAGGACAATTTCGGCGTCCGTGGCCAGATGCTGTTCAAGGTGGCGGAGAATCTCGATTTATCCCTGTTCGCCGATTATAGCCATCAGGACCCGACCTGCTGCGTGCAATATTACGTGCGCACCGGGCCGACCCAGCGTCCGATCAGCCGTCAGTACGCCGCTTTGGCGGCGGCGGTCGGCTATTCGGTTCCGTCGACGGACGCCTTCGACCGGCTGACCGACGTGGACACGCCGTTGCGCGCGCGCCAGGAATTGGGCGGTACGTCGCTGCTGGCGAACCTGGACCTGGGGGGCGGCACGCTGACCTCGGTGACGGCGTTCCGTTTCTGGCACTGGACGCCGTCCAACGACCGCGACTTCATCGGCCTGCCGATCACCTCGGTATCCGCCAACCCGTCGCAGCAGCAGCAGTTCACGCAGGAGATCCGCTACTCGACGGCCGGCGACCGCGTGGTGGACTATACGGTCGGCGCCTTCCTGTTCCATCAGACGATCGATACCCAGGGGTTGCAGATGCAGGGATCGGCCGCCAGTCGCTTCCTGCTGAACCCGCCCGCGGCCGGATGCACGCCCGCCAGCACGGCGGCCGCCTGCAACTCGGCGGTGCTGAACGGCCTCACCGCGCGCAACACCATCGGCTTTTCCAACACCAGCGCCGCCTTGTTCGGCAAAGCGACGTGGCACGCGTCGGATCGGCTCAGCATCTCGCCCGGCCTGCGCGTCAATTACGACAAGAAGAACGGCGACTATGTATCGGTCGTCACCAACGGGGCCGGCAGCACCAACCTGACCGCGGACCAGCGCGGCGTCCTGGCGCCGCAAAGCTACCGGCCGGACTTCGACAACTGGAACGTGTCGAGCGACGTGACCGTGGCCTATGATTTCTCCGACACCGTTCATTACTACGCGACCTACGCGCGCAGCTACAAGTCGGGGGGCATCAACCTGTCGGGCTTGCCGCTTGACCCGCGGACCAACCTGCCGATCCTGAGCACCGCCACCGTGGAGCCGGAAAAGGTCAACCATTTCGAGCTGGGCCTGAAGACGCAAACGACCGACCGGCGGTTGACGGTCAATCTGGCGGCGTTCTGGACGGTGATCGACGATTATCAGGCGACGGTGAACAACCTCCAGGTCGGCGTGCTGCGCGGTTACCTGGCCAATGCGGGGCGGGTGCGGACGCGCGGACTGGAATTGGACACGGCGTTCCGACCGACCTCGCGCCTCAACCTCTACGCCAACGCCGCCTTCACCGACGCCGACTACGTGCGCTTCCGCAACGCGCCCTGCCCGCCGGAGCTGACGGGGGGCAGCGCGCAACCGCTGGACGCGAGCGGTCGCCCCACGGGGGCCACCGCGCCCGCGGGCACGCCGGGGGTCAGCCCCGCCTTCTGCGATATTTCCGGTCAGCGTTTGCCGGGCATCTCGAAATGGGCGCTGTCCTACGGCGCGGAATACGATCTGCCGGGACGGCTGCTGGGGACGGACGGACAGTTCTACCTGGGCTATGACGGCAACTACCGTTCGGGCTTCTCGTCCAATCCGTCGCCTTCGGCCTATGTCAACGTTGCGGGCTACGACCTCAGCAATTTGCGACTGGGGTTCAAGTCCGACGGCCAGTGGAACGTGTTCGGCTGGCTGCGCAACGCGTTCGATCAAGACTATTACGAGGTGCTGGCGACCCAGTCGGGCAGCACGGGACTGGTCGTGGGCCAGCCTGGGGACCCGCGAACCTACGGCGTCACGCTGTCCCGCGCGTTCTAGATATCAGAACGGCGAACGCCCGGGTCGTTGCCGACCCGGGCGCCCGCGTGACGATCGCTCGTCAGCCCCCGATTTCGTGAACCTCGCGCGCCCCTGGTCGGACTGTCGCGGCAGCTCCCTTCCCCGAACCACGGCCGTTGCCTGTGTCTCAGCGAGGGGATCGCTATGACCAGTCGGGCCCGCTGTCACCCGGAACCGTATGTCCGCGCGCGGATTGCGCAACGCCTGTTGCGGGTAGGCAACACCGCGCCGGATTGCCAGCCCCCCGGCCGCGCCTTAGGGCCGGGACGACATGATCCTCAAACCCTATGAACGACTGGTCGCCCGCCGCTACCTGCTGCCGGGCAAGGGGGAAGGGTTCATCTTCCTGGTCGCGTCGATCAGCCTGGTCGCCGTTATGCTGGGCGTCGCCGCGCTGGTGATCGTCATGAGCGTGATGAACGGCTTTCGCGCGGAACTGTTCGACAAGATCACCGGACTGAACGGCCACGCCGTCGTCCAGGGTGTCAACGGCCGCCTGCCCGGGTGGCAGGAGGTGGTGGCCCAGGCGCGCGCGACGCCCGGCGTCACCAGCGCGCTGCCGCTGGTGGAGCAGCCGCTGGCCGCCACCTATAACGGCCGCGCGGAGGCGGTGTTGGTGCGGGGGATGCGGGTGGCGGACATCCGCGCCAATCCCGCCATCCGCGGCGGCGTGGTGGCGGGCGACCTGAACGCCGTCACCGCGGGCAGCGGGCGCATCGCCATCGGCAGCCGGCTGGCCGAGGCGTTGGGCGCCACCGTGGGATCGGACGTGTCGCTGTTCAGTCCCCAGGGGCAGAGCACGCCGTTCGGCACCGTGCCGCGCATCGTCAGCTATCAGGTGGGCGCGATCTTCGAGGTCGGGGTGTACGACTTCGACAAGCAGTACGTGGTGATGCCGATCGAGGACGCGCAGACCTTGTTGCTGATGGGCGACACGGTGGGCATGATCGAGTTGCAGACCGCGGACGCCGACCGGGTGGGTGAATATCTTCGTCCATTGGCCCGCCAGGTCGGCGGGCGGGCGGTGGTGCTGGACTGGCGCGGCATGAACGCGCAGCTGTTCGAGGCGCTGGCGGTGGAGCGGGTGGCGATGTTCACCGTGCTGTCGATCATCATCCTGGTGGCGGTGTTCAACATCCTCAGTTCGCTCATCATGCTGGTGCGGGCCAAGACGCGTGATATTGCCATCCTGCGCACCATGGGTGCCACGCGCGGCAGCATGATGCGCGTGTTCGTGACGGTGGGAACCGCCATCGGCGCGCTGGGCACGGTGGCGGGGCTGGGGTTGGGCTTCGTATTCCTGGTCTATCGCCAATCGGTGGTGAACTTCGTGCAGCTGGTGACGGGCCAGAACCTGTGGGACCCGCAAATCCGCTACCTGACGGAACTGCCGTCCAAGACCGACCCCGTCGAGGTGGTGGTGATCGCGTTGATGGCGCTGGGGTTCAGCTTCCTGGCGACGCTGTATCCGGCGTGGAAGGCGGCCAGTACCGATCCTGTGCAGGTGCTGCGCTATGAGTGACCCCGTTCTCGCCACCCGGGGGCTGGCCCGCGGTTTCACCCAGGGCGGCGTCACCATCGACGTTCTGCGCGGCGTCGATTTGGAGGTGGGGCTAGGTGAAATCGTCGCGCTGCTAGGCCCGTCCGGGTCGGGTAAGTCGACGCTGCTCCAGGCGGTAGGCCTGTTGGAAGGCGGCTTCGACGGGTCGATTTGCATCGCTGGCGAGGAAGCGGCCAAGCTGTCGTCGGCGGAGCGGACGGTGGTGCGCCGCGACCGGCTGGGCTTCGTCTATCAGTTCCATCATTTACTGCCCGATTTCGATGCGCGGGAGAATGTGGTTTTGCCCCAGTTGGTGCGCGGAGAGGTCAAGACACGGGCACAGGCCCGCGCGGACGCGCTGCTGACCGCGCTGGGGCTGGGGCACCGTCTGACGCATCGACCCAGCCAGCTGTCGGGCGGCGAGCAGCAGCGCGTGGCGGTGGCGCGCGCGCTGGCCAACCGGCCCGCACTGGTGCTGGCGGACGAGCCCACCGGCAATCTGGACGAGGGCACGGCCGACGTGGTGCTGGTCGAGTTCCTGCGCCTGGTGCGCGAGGAAGGATCGGCGGCGTTGATCGCCACGCACAACGAGCGGCTGGCGGCGCGGATGGACCGGGTGGTCCGGCTTCACGAGGGGCGACTGGCATGAAGGGGATCGGCGATTTCGCCGTGCGGGCGGCGGATGGGGGCACGGTGCCGTTATCGGATTACGCGGGCCGCGTGCTGCTGGTGGTCAACACCGCGTCGAAATGCGGGTTCACGTCGCAATATACCGGGCTGGAAGCGCTGCGCCGACGCTACGCCGAGCGGAAGTTCGAGGTGCTGGCTTTCCCGTGCAATCAGTTCGGGGGGCAGGAGCCGGGTGACGCGACCGAAATCGCGACCTTCTGTTCGACGACCTACGATGTCGGTTTTCCCGTGTTCGCCAAGGTGGAGGTGAACGGCCCGGGCGCCGATCCATTGCTCGAATGGCTGAAAGCCGAGGCCCCAGGCCTGATGGGGTCGCGCGCGATCAAGTGGAACTTCACCAAGTTCCTGGTCGATCGCGAGGGGTGTCCCGTCCGCCGCTATGCCCCCACCACCAAGCCGGAGGACCTGTCCGCCGATCTGGAAAAGCTCCTCTAGCCGACCTTCAGCCAGGCAAGGCGAAGGCGCTCGCCCCCTTGCGATGGTGAAGCGCGGCACCGATCGCCGCCGCCCCGCCGAACAGGAAGCTGAGCCCCAGGATATACCCCGGCAGCGTCAGCGCCGAGAAGGGTACGGTCCAGACGATCAGCGCCGCCAGCACGACGTTGAGCACGCCCATCGCCAGCATCCACCCGCGCCGCGAGCGATAACGAGAGCCCAGCACCAGTTCGATCACGCCGCGCGCGCCGAGCCAGGCGGCGATCAGAAGCGTCAGCGAGATCGCGCCCGTCAACGGCCGGAAAACGGTGACCAGCCCGACGACCAGCGATAGCGCTCCGAGCGCGAGCGAATAGACCCGCCCCTCATGGCCCCGCCCGAAAAGGCCGGCCGCCAGCGAAAAGCCGCCCGCCACCACCAGCATCACCCCCGCCCCGATCGTCGCCGCCAGCGTCGCGGAGAAGGGCGCCAGGAAGGCCAATATGCCCAACAGCGCCGACAGGATGCCGTAGGCGAGGATCCAGCCCCATCCAGCGCCGGCGCGCAACGCCGCCGTGGCCGGGGGCGTGAACGGGTTCGAGGTATCGGCGGGGCGGGTATCCGTCACGTATCGGTCCTTCGCGATTGGGTCCAAGGCTATACCGCGGCGGGGCCGGCTGGTTCCGGAACGGGGCCGATCCGCCGCCGATCACGGTTGTCCACAGGACGGGATAAGCCGCCCTGGCCGAATCGTCTCCGGCATCCCTATCTAAGGAAATGCATTCCGGTTTCGTGCCGCTTCGCGTCTTTTCGAGCTACACGATGCTCGACGGGGCGATCGAGCCCAAGGCGATCGCGGGCCACGCGCGCAAGCTGGGGTTCCCGGCGGCGGCCCTGACCGATCGCAACGGCCTGTACGCGGCGATGGCGTTCTCGGACGCCGCCAGGAAGGCGGGCGTGCAACCGGTCATTGGCGCGATGCTGGGCGTGTGCCGGCCGGACATGCCCGACGGCGTTCCGGTGCCGCTCGACTGGCTGGCGCTCTACGCGCAGGACGAAGCGGGGTACGACAATCTGTGCCGGCTGGTGTCGGCAGCGCATCTGGACCGCCCGATCGAGCAGGACCCGCACGTCAGCTTCGACGCCCTGGCGGGGCATACGGACGGGCTGATCGCGTTGACCGCGGGAGCCGAGGGCGCGCTGGCGCGCCTGTTCGCGGAAGGGCAGCCGGACCGGGCGCACGCCTATGCCGAGCGGCTGAACAGATTATTCGGCGACCGGCTGTACGTGGAACTGTCGCGGCGCGACAACGCGGTCGAGGGGGCGGCGGAGGCGGGGCTGATCGACCTGGCCTATGCCATGGGCCTGCCGTTGGTGGCGACCAATCCCAGTTGCTTCGCAGAGGCCGATTTCGGCGCTGCGCACGATGCCATGCTGTGCATCGCCAGTTCCAGCTATCTGGAAACGGCGGATCGGGTGCGCAGCTGCAAGCACGCCTGGATGAAGCCGGCGGCGGTGATGCGTGAGCTGTTCGCCGACCTGCCCGAGGCAGTCGACAATAGCCTGGTGGTGGCGCAGCGTTGCGCGGTGACGGCGCCCGGCCGCAAGCCCATCCTGCCCAGTCTGGCCGGCGATCGCGAGGGCGAGGCGCGGATGCTGCGCGACGACGGGCGCGCGGGGCTGGAGGCGCGACTGGACCGGATCGAGCAGCTGGGCGGGGCCGGGGAGGGCGACTGGCGCGCCGAGTATCGCGAGCGGCTGGAGTTCGAGATGGACGTCATCGTCCAGATGGGCTTCCCGGGCTATTTCCTGATCGTCGCCGATTTCATCAAATGGGCCAAGGACCGCGATATCCCGGTGGGGCCAGGCCGCGGATCGGGTGCGGGGTCCGTGGTCGCCTGGGCGCTGACGATCACCGACCTGGACCCGATCAGGCTGGGCCTGCTGTTCGAGCGGTTCCTGAACCCCGAGCGCGTGTCGATGCCCGACTTCGACATCGACTTCTGCGAAACGCGGCGCGGCGAGGTGATCCGCTACGTTCAGGAACGCTACGGCCGCGATCAGGTGGCGCAGATCATCACCTTCGGTAAGCTGAAGGCGCGCGCGGTGCTGAAGGACACGGGCCGGGTGCTTCAAATGAGCTACGGTCAGGTCGACCGGCTGGCCAAGCTGGTGCCCAACCACCCGACCGACCCCTGGACGCTGCCCCGCGCGCTGGACGGGGTGGCCGAGCTTCGCCGCGAATACGCCAACGACAATCAGGTCAAGCACCTGCTCGACTTGGCGATGAAGCTGGAAGGGCTGCCCCGGCACAGTTCGACCCACGCGGCGGGCGTGGTGATCGGCGACCGCCCGCTGAACCAGCTGGTGCCGCTGTACCGCGACCCGCGCTCCGATATGCCCGTGACCCAGTTCGACATGAAATATGTCGAGGGCGCGGGGCTGGTGAAGTTCGACTTTCTGGGCCTCAAGACGCTGAGCGTGTTGCAGAAGGCGGTGCAGCTTCTGGCCAAGCGCGGGCTCGCGGTGGACCTGTCGGCGCTGACCTGGGACGACGAGGCCGTCTATAAGCTGCTCCAGCGCGGCGACACGGTGGGCGTGTTCCAGCTGGAGTCGGAAGGGATGCGCCGCACGCTGGCGGCGGTGCGCCCGTCCAATTTCGGCGACATCATCGCGCTGGTGTCGCTGTATCGGCCGGGTCCGATGGACAACATCCCGTTGTTCGGCCGTCGCAAGAACGGGCACGAGGCGATCGCCTATCCCCACGGGCTGCTGGAACCGATCCTGGCGGAGACGTACGGCATCTTCGTCTATCAGGAACAGGTGATGCAGGCCGCGCAGATCCTGGCGGGCTACAGCCTGGGCCAGGCCGACCTGCTGCGCCGCGCGATGGGCAAGAAGATCAAGGCGGAGATGGACGCCCAGCGCGCGGGCTTCGTGGAAGGGTGCCAGAGCGTCAACGGCATCGGCGCGCCCGAGGCGAACGCGTTGTTCGACCTGATCGACAAGTTCGCCGGCTACGGCTTCAACAAGAGCCACGCCGCCGCCTACGCGTTGCTGGCGTACCAGACCGCGTGGCTGAAGGCGCACCACCCGGCCGAGTTCTTCGCCGCGTCCATGTGCTACGACATGGCGCTGACCGACAAGCTGGGCATCTTCGCCGAGGATGCGCGGCGGACGGGCGTCCGGCTGCTGCCGCCCTGCGTCAACGGCAGCGTCGCCGAGTTCGACGTCGAGATGGTCGAGGACGCACCCGCCGTCCGCTACGCGCTGGCGGCGCTGAAGTCGGTGGGCGAGGGCGCGATGGAGCGGCTGGTCGCCGAACGCGGCGAGCGCGGGCCGTTCAGGTCGCTCGACGACCTGGCGACGCGCGTCGATCCGCGGCTATTGAACAAGCGCCAGCTGGAGACGCTGGCGGCGGCGGGCGCGTTCGACGGGGTGTCGGCGAACCGCGCGGCCGTCCACGCGGTCGCCGACGCGATGCTGGCGGTGGCGGCGGCCACGCATCATAGCCGGACCAGCGGCCAGGGCGGCCTGTTCGGCGACGACGGCGGTGCCGGCGAGGCAGGCGCGATCCGGCTGTCGGCGACCGCGCGGTGGAGCCTGTCCGAACGGATGGCGCAGGAGAAGGAGGCGTTCGGCTTCTACTTCTCCGCCCACCCGGTCGACCGCTACGCGCATCTGGCGCGCGCGCACGGGGCGCGGGCCTACGCGTTGCTGGGCGAACTTGCGGTCCCGGACGACGGGACGCGTGCGGGGGCCACCATGGCGGTGCTGGTCGAGGAAGCACGCTGGCGCACCTCGGCGCGCGGGCGGCGCTACCTGATGGCGACGCTGTCGGACGCGAGCGGCCAGTTCCAGGCCACCTGCTTCGACGAGGGGGTGGCCGCCGAGCTTGAGGAGGCCGCGCGCGAGGGCGGTTGCGCGTTGGCGACCGTCGAACTGGATCGGCGTCCGGGCGAGGAATCGGTGCGGGTATCGGTGCGTCGCGTCCAGCCGTTCGAGGCGCTGGCCGCGTCGGCGCGCTTCGCGGTCGACCTTATCGTCACCCACCCCGCCGCCTTGCCCGCGCTGGCGGCGCTGTTGGCGGATCACAAGGGCGCGCGCGGCGAGGTGCGGGCGACGCTGATGCTGGCGGACGGCACTGCGGCGGAAATGCTGCTGGGTCGCGACTATCGCATCGACGCGGAACTGGTGGGGCATATCGAGCAGCTGCCGGGTGTGACGGGCGTCGAGATGCGACGGGTAGAGGCGCGGCTGGCGCTGGTCGGCTGAACGACGTTCGACACGCTTCGTAATCCGGGCGCGGCTTGCGCCTCGGTTCGTCCCGGCCCTATCCTCTCGTCGAGGAAGCGGGAGAGAGCGGATGCTGGGCGCCATGCAGGACTATGAGCTGCGCGTGCCGCGGCTGCTGGAACATGCGGAGCGCGAGCATGGGGGGCGTGGGGTCGTCACCCGCTGGGCGGACGGGCGTGAGACGCGATCGAGCTGGGCCGGCATCGCCCATGACGCGCGGCGGCTGGCGCAGGCATTGGAGCGGTTGGGAATAGGGCCGAGCGACCGGGTGGCGACGCTGGCGATGAACCATAACCATCACCTGACCGCCTGGTACGGAACGATGGGGATGGGAGGCGTGATCCATACCATCAACCCGCGACTGTTCGACGATCAGTTGCTGTTCATCGCCAACCATGCCCAGGACCGCGTCCTCTTCTATGACAGGCTGTTCCAGCCTATCGTCGACCGCCTGCGGAACGCCTGGACCAGCATCGAGCAATATATCTGCTTCGACGACGGATCATTCGACGCGCTGCTGGCGGCGGAAGACGGCGCCTATACGTGGCACGAGGGAGCGGAACGCGACCCGTGTATGCTGTGCTATACCAGCGGCACGACGGGGAACCCCAAGGGGGTACTCTATTCGCACCGATCCACCCTGCTGCACGCCATGAACGCGTGTCAGCCCTGGACCCTGGGCCTGACCCCGCGCGAGGTGGTGCTGCCGATCGTGCCGTTGTTCCACGCCGCCGCCTGGGGGCTACCCTTCGCCGGCGCGATGGCGGGGGCGAAGTTCGTCTTCAGTCAGGTCAACGACGCAGGCGTGCTATGCGACCTGATGAACGCCGAGCGGGTGACGCTGGGCAGCGGGGTGCCGACCGTGTGGCTGGCGCTGTTCGCGCACGTCGACGCGGGTGGAACCTGGCCCGCCAGCCTGACGCAGATCACGGTCGGCGGGTCGGCGGCGCCGCGCGCGATGGTCCGCCGCTTCGTCGAGAACGGGGTGCGGGCGACGCACCTGTGGGGGATGACCGAGACGTCGCCCGTCGCGACCTCGCTGGGGCCGGTGCCCGAATGGGACGCGCTCGACGCGGAGGAGCGGCTGGACCTGTTGTGCAAGCAGGGGCGGCCGCCGTTCGGCGTCGAGCTGCGGCTGGTAGACGATGCCGGCCGGGAACTGGCACGCGACGGAGTGACGTCGGGCCGGCTTCAGGTGAGGGGGCCGTGGATCGTCAAGCGCTACTTCGGCGCGGAAGCGGACGCGACGGACGGAGAGGGCTGGTTCGATACGGGCGACGTGGCGGTGATCCATCCGGACCGCACCATGCAGATCACCGACCGTTCCAAGGACGTCATCAAGTCCGGCGGCGAGTGGATCAGTTCGGTCGACCTGGAGAACGCGGCGGTCGGTTGCCCGGGCGTGGCCGAGGCGGCGGCGATCGGCGTGCATCACCCGAAATGGGACGAGCGCCCGCTGCTGCTGGTGGTGCGGAAACACGACAGCGCCGTGACGGGGCCGGAGATCATGGCGCATCTGTCGGGATGCGTCGCCCGGTGGTGGTTGCCCGACGAGATCCTGTTCGTCGACGACCTGCCGCATACCGCCACGGGAAAGCTGCTCAAGACGGCGCTGCGCGAGCGGTACAAGGACCACCGGCTGGCGGCGTGAGCCGCCGGCCGGGTGATAATATCAGTCGCCGTTGCCGCTGCGGTCGCCAGGCTCGCCATCGTAGCCGGGGGCGTGATTGCCATAGCCCGCGCCCGACTCCTCGGACGGTTCGGTGCCCGACCCCGCCCCATCGCGGTCGGCGTCGTTGGGGCTTAGGCCGGGCAGGTCGGGTTCGCGTTCGGTCGGCTGGGTCACGTCGGTTCTCCTGTGTGCGGTCAACGGATCGGGCGAGCGTAGGTTCAGCCGAACAATTCGCCTTGCCTGGCGTCGGGGGGCGGTCCGACGGGCGGGCGAAACAGGTCGCAGGATAGTACCATTCGGTCGCCATCCAGCCCCAGCCTGCGCCGGGCACGACGGAAACGCGTCAGCAGCAAATCGTACCACGCGCCCTCGCCGCGCATCCGATCGCCGAAACGTGGATCGTTGTCGCGACCGCCGCGGATAGACCGAATCCGGTTCATCACCTTTTCCGCCCGGTCCGGATAGTGTTCGGCCAGCCAGGCGCGGAAAAGCGGCGCCACCTCGTGCGGCAGGCGCACGGGCAGGAAGAAGGCGCCCACCGCGCCCGCGTCCGCGGCCGCCGCCAACAATGCCTCGACCTCATGATCGGTGATACCGGGGATGACGGGCGCGATCGACACGTGGACGGGCACGCCCGCGTCCGCCAGCGCGCGCACCGCCGCCAGCCGCCGGGTGGGCGTCGGCGCGCGGGGTTCCAGCGTGCGCGCCACCTGGGGATCGAGCGTGGTGACGGAGATCATCACCGCCGCCAGTCGCTCCGCCGCCATCGGTGCCAGCAGGTCCAGGTCGCGGACGACGCGATCGGACTTGGTGGTGATCGTCACCGGATGGCGACATTCGGCCAGCACCTCCAGCAGCGCGCGGGTGATGCGCCAGTCGCGCTCTATGGGCTGATAGGGGTCGGTATTGGTGCCCAGGGCCAGCGGCTGCACCGCGTAGCCGGGCCGTGCCAGTTCGGCACGCAGCAGGGCGGCGGCGTCGGGCTTGGCGAACAGCCTGCTCTCGAAATCCAGGCCGGGCGAGAGGTCGTGATAGGCGTGGGTGGGCCGCGCGAAGCAATAGACGCAGCCGTGTTCACAGCCGACATAAGCGTTGACCGAGCGGTCGAAAGGCACGTCGGGCGAGGTGTTGCGGGTGACGATCGTTCGCGACCGGAGCGGGATCACGGTGGTGCGCAGCGGGGGCAGGACACCGTCCACGCCCTGGCGATCGTCCAGCCAGTCGCCGTCGGCTTCGCGGGTGGGAAGGCCGAACCGGGTGCTGGCGGCGTTTTCAATGGCCCCTCTACCGCGCGCGGACATGACGCATAAAGAACATAAAAAGAACAAGAGCGCAACGTCGTTCGCCGTCCGCGTGACGGCCGGCGACGCCGCGATGGTTCGCCAGCGCCCGTTCCCTGGACACTCGTGACATCAGTTCAAGGGACGAAACACATGATCGGTGGAACGTTGCGGCTTCCGGCCGTTTCCATCGCCTCGCTGGAGTCGGCGGCGCACGCGGACGTCGTGGCGATCGACTCCACTACCAAGGGCGGCTGGCGGGTCGATCGTACCACGGTCCCGTCGGCCGCCAGGCTGTTGCTGAACGGGAACGGCAGCCTCGCCGCTCTGCTGGATCCCGTGGCCGCGGCCCCCGGTATGGTATCGGGTTCGACAACGGTATCGCCTTTACCTCCTCCGACGTGTCGCAGCGGACGTACGGCGCTCGGGGAGCCTCGTTCGGGGATTTCGATGGCGGGGTGATCTGCGACCAGGAATACGTCCGTGCGGCCTCGTGGACGATCAGCCGTAACGGGGGGATCGCTTCGGTGGCAGGTACTGGCGCCCGTCGGCGGCACCGGACGCTCGCGGTGATCCGAGGCGGGAACGGGGGCGCGGCGGCCGGGAGGGGCAATTTACGACAGCCGCCGCGCCACCTCGACATAGTCCGCCACCGTCAGCGTCTCCGCGCGTCGCGTGGGGTCGATCCCCAGCGCCGCCAGCGCGTCGAGCGCGCCCGGTAGCCCGCGCAGCGACTGGCGCAGCATCTTGCGCCGTTGGCCGAAAGCGGCGGCGGTGAGGCGTTCGAGTGCCGCGGCGTCGACGCCGTCGGGTGACGGAGCGGGCGTCAGGTGGACGACCGCCGACATTACCTTGGGCGGCGGCGTGAAGGCGGAGCGGTGGACGTTCATCGCGATACGCGCGGCGGTGCGCCACTGGGACAGGACGGACAGCCGGCCATAAGCGTCACCGCCGGGCGCGGCAACGATGCGGTCGGCGACCTCGCGCTGGAACATCAGGGTCAGCGACCGCCACCAGGGCGGCCAGGCCCCGGTCAGCCACCCCACCAGCAACGCGGTGCCGACATTGTAGGGCAAGTTGGAAACGATGTGCGCCGGGGTGTCGAACAGCGCGGGCGCGTCGATCGCCAGGGCGTCCCCCTCGATCACCGTCAGGCGGCCCGGATAGGCATCGGCCAGTTCGGCGAGCGCGGGCAGGCAGCGACGGTCGCGCTCGATCGCGGCGACGCGCGCGCCCGCCGCCAGCAGCGCGCGCGTGAGCCCGCCGGGGCCGGGGCCGACTTCCAGCACGGGGGCGTCGGTCAAGTCGCCGGGAACGGCGGCTATGCGGGCCAGCAGCTGCGCGTCGAAGAGGAAGTTCTGTCCAAGCGCCTTTGACGCGGACAGGCCGTGGCGGGAAACCACCTCTCGCAGCGGGGGCAGGGCGGGGGGCATGGGCGCGGGGCGCTCAGGCG
>Ga0325400_1000217_pt1 | contig 39167 bp, 31 predicted proteins | sample PopdelMetagenome_2_FD_205662 | JGI IMG/M metagenome (GOLD analysis project Ga0325400, IMG submission 205662) | Populus deltoides microbial communities from Bellville, Georgia, United States - Xylem-PdKOR-R1 | ecosystem: Host-associated > Plants > Phyllosphere > Stem > Wood/Secondary xylem... | reverse complement strand
GCCAACGCGGTCAGCGGCCTCAGCTACGCCGACAACATCACGACCGGCAGCGACGGCAACGTCTCCGGCCTTACCGTCACCTCGGATACGCGCACGATCAGCACGGGGGCAGCGAGCAGCAGCGCGCTGATGACCGCACTCGGCACCACCTTCGGCGATGCCTATGCCGGCATCGATTCCGCCACCGGCAGCGCGGCAACCACGATCACCGCGCGCAACGCCGCCGGCTTCGCACTCGACGTGAGCGAGCAGCGCCCCGCCGCCTACACGCTTAACGCGGCCGGTCCGCTCTCCGTCAGAGCCAACGTCTTCTCGGCGGGGCTGGTAACTCTCGCCAGCGCCGGCGCGCTCACCGTCGACGCGCCGCTAATGCTCGTCACCGAAGGCGGGCTGACGCTGACCTCGGGCGGGGTGCTCAGCTTCAACCGGTCGCTCGACGCGTCCTTCGGCCAGGTGACGTTGAACTTCGCCACCACCGACGGGGCGACGCGGGGCTTGACGTTCGCGCCAGGCGCAAAGCTTTCGTTCGCGGATGCGCGGCCCGGTCAGGCGCTGACGGTCAACGGCAGCGCCTACACGCTGGTCCGCTCGATCGGCGAGATCGCGGCGGGTTCGCGCAGCGGCCGCTTCGCGCTGGTCGGTGACGTCACCGCGCCGACGACAACCTACACCAACAATCCGATCGACGGCACCTTCACGGGCACGCTGGAGGGGCTCGGCCACACCATAACCGGGCTGAAGATCAACTCAACAAGGCCGGGCTTCTTCTCTGAACTGGGGGGCACGGTTCGTGATCTCTACCTCACCGACGCGACCATCAGTGGCACCGGCACCGGCGGCATCCTGGCGACGGATGCGAATCAAGCGATCGTGGTTCGCGTCGGAACGTCCGGCTCGGTCGCCATCACCGGCCAAGGTGACGCGGGCGGTCTTGTCGGTGCGGCGTTTGGCGCCACGATCATCGGTTCCTTCTCCAGCGCCACGGTGAGCGCCCCCGGTAGCGCCGGTGGCTTGATCGGCGACAGCAACGAAAGCAACGTAGGCCAATCCTATGCGACCGGCCGCGTGATCGGTGCGAATGCGGCCGGTCTGGTCGGACGGATGGACGAGAGCTCGATTTCCCAGTCCTACGCCACGGGCGCCGTCACCGGATCGTCGTCCGCGGCCGGCCTCGTAAATGTCGGAAGCGTCGGCTACGTTTCGCAAAGTTACGCGACCGGTCGTGTTTCCGGCTCAGCCGCCGATCAAAGCGGATTGGCGAACGGCGCGGTCGTTCAGTCCTCCTACTTCGACACTCAGACCACCGGCCAGACGAACGGCGGCCGCGGCGCCACCGGGCTAACCACCGCGGAGCTGCAAAGCGGCACGTTACCGGCCGGGTTCGACGCGGCCGTCTATGGCGCGGCGGCCGGCTTCTACCCGTACCTCAAGGTATTCGGCGCGCCCTCCGCGATGGCGCCGGCGATGCAGGTCGTCACCGGCACCGGCTTCGCCTCGCCCGGAACGGCGGCGAACGGGGCGTCGGTCGGCCTCTACTACAACGGCACGCTGCTGACCGGCGCCACCGTCACCACCGACTCGACCGGCGCCTACCGGGCACTGGTGCCGACCAATACGCTGAGCGGCACCTTTGCGATCGGCCAGACGATCACCCTGTCGGGCGCGAGCGCGGTCAGCGGCCTCAGCTACGCCGACAACATCACGACCGGCAGCGACGGCAACGTCTCCGGCCTGACCGTCACCTCGGGTACGCAGCTGTATTCGACCGGCGCGACCAGCCTGTCGGAGCTGAACACCGCGCTCGACACCACGTTCGGCTCCGCCCGTGGCGGCATCGACACCGCGCTCAACAATACCGCCAGCACGATCACCGGGCGTGACGCAGGCGGCTTCACGATCGATCAGGCGGTCAACCGTGGCGGAGCCTACACGCTCACCGCGCAGGGGCCGCTGACGATTGCAGCCGCGCTGACCGCAGCTGATCAGGTGAAGCTTACCAGCACCGGTACGGTTACGATCGGGAACGGCGGTTCGGTCAGCAGCAACGCGTCGGGCGACGCGATCCTGCTGGCGGCCGCGACGACCTTCGCCAACAACGGCGGCGCAGGCGCGCTGAACGCCGCGAACGGACGTTGGCTGGTTTACCAGGGCAGCGGGCTCGCGGGGACGCGCGGCGGCCTTGCCGGGGGCAGCTTCTACAACGACGCCTATGACTTCACCGCCGGTACCTTCGCGACCGCGCCGGCGAGCGGCAACCGCTTCGTCTACGCGGCGCAGCCGACGCTGACGGTAACGGCCGACACGCGGAGCGCGACCTACACCGGCGCGGCGCAGACCGGCAGCTACAGCGTCTCCAACCTTATCAACGGCGACACCGCGGCCGACGCAGTGGGTGGTACCGCCACCGGCCTGACGACGCCGTCCAAGGATGTCGGCAGTTACACGCTGACGCCAGGCGGCCTCACGTCGTCGATCGGCTACGCCATCAACTACGCGGCCGGCACTTACACCATCACGCCTGCTACCCTGAGCTACGTCGCGAACGCGGCCAGCCGCAGCTACGGCGACGCCAATCCGGCCTTCGGCGGAACGGTATCCGGCTTCCTTGGTAGCGACACCCAGGCGAACAGCACCACCGGCACCCTGGCCTTCGCCAGCACCGCCGACCAGCGCAGCAACGTCGGTAGGTACGCGATTAACGGCAGCGGCCTGTCGGCAACCAACTACACCTTTGGCCAGGCGGCAGCCAACGCGACGGCGCTGACGGTCGGCCAGCGGGCGCTGACCGTCGCGGCCGACGCCAAGAGCCGCACCTACGGCGACGCCAACCCGGCGCTGACCTTCACCAGCACCGGGCTGGTCAACGGCGACACCACCTCGGGCGCGCTGGCGACCACGGCCGACCAGCGCTCGAACGTCGGCACCTACGCGATCACGCAAGGCACGGTGACCGCCGGCAACAACTACGCGCTGAGCTACCAGGGGGCGAACCTGACGGTCGGCCAGCGGGCGCTCACCGTCGCGGCGGACGCCAAGAGCCGCGCCTATGGCGACGCTAATCCGACGCTGACCTTCACCAGCACTGGCCTAGTCAATGGCGACGCCACCAGCGGCGCGCTAGCGACCACGGCCGACCAGCGCTCGAACGTCGGCACCTACGCGATCACGCAAGGATCGGTGACCGCCGGCAGCAACTACGCGCTGAGCTACCAGGGGGCGAACCTCACGGTCGGTCAGCGGGCACTGACCGTCGCGGCCGACGCCAAGAGCCGCACCTACGGCGATGCCAACCCCGCGCTGACCTACCAGGTCGGCGGGCGCGGCCTCGTCAACGGTGACCAGCTCAGCGGCGCGCTGGCGACGACCGCCAACGAGCGCTCGAACGTCGGCACCTACGCGATCACACAAGGCACCGTCACTGCTGGCGGCAACTACGCGCTGACCTACCAGGGGGCGAACCTCACGGTCGGCCAACGGGCACTGACCGTCGCGGCCGACGCCAAGAGCCGCACCTACGGCGACGCCAATCCGGCCCTCACCTTTACCAGCACCGGACTGGTCAACGGCGACACCACTTCGGGCAGCCTCGCCACGACAGCCGATCAGCGCAGCAACGTCGGCACCTACGCGATCACGCAAGGATCGGTGACCGCCGGCAACAACTACGCGCTGAGCTACCAGGGGGCGAACCTCACGGTCGGCCAACGGGCACTGACCGTCGCGGCCGACGCCAAGAGCCGCACCTACGGCGACGCCAATCCGGCGCTTACTTACCAGGTCGGCGGGCGCGGCCTCGTCAACGGCGACCAGCTTAGCGGTGCGCTGACCACGACCGCCAATGAGCGTTCGAACGTCGGCACCTATGCGATCGGCCAAGGGTCGCTGGCGGCGACGCCGAACTACGCCGTCACCTATAGCGGCGCGAGCCTGACGGTCGGCCAGCGTGCGCTGACCGTTGCGGCGGATGCCAAGAGCCGCAGCTACGGCGACGCCAACCCGGCGCTGACCTTCACCAGCACCGGTCTGGTCAACGGCGACACCACCACCGGCGCGCTAGTCACGACCGCCAACGAGCGTTCGAACGTCGGCAGCTATGCCATTACCCGCGGCACGGTCGACGCCGGCAGCAACTACGCGCTGACCTACCAGGGGGCGAACCTCACCGTCGGCCAGCGTGCGCTGACCGTCGCGGCGGATGCCAAGAGCCGGACCTACGGCGACGCTAACCCAGCACTGACCTTCACCAGCACCGGGCTGGTCAACGGCGATACTACTTCGGGCGCGCTGGCCACCACGGCCGACCAGCGTAGCAACGTTGGCAGCTACGCCATCACACGCGGTTCGCTCCAGGCGTCCGGCAATTACAGCGTGACCTACCGGGGTGCGAACCTTAGCGTGACGCCGCGTCCACTTACCATCACGGCGGACCTTGTCCGCCGATTCGCAGGCGAGGCCAATCCAGCGCTGACCTTCCAGGTGGGGGGACGCGGTCTTGCCAACGGCGACATCGTGACCGGCAGCCTCTTCACCGCTGCAACCAGCCAGAGCCCGGCCGGTAGCTACCCAATCGGGCAAGGCTCGCTGCTGGCTTCATCGAACTACACGCTTACCTTCCTGCCGGGGCGCCTGGTGGTAGCGCCCGCTCGCGTGGTCACTTCCGCGTTCACCGCTGGTGTGCAGCAGCGTGACAGTCTGGTGCGGGTAGTCACGCCGGGTGGCGACACCGCAACGCTGGACCTGCTCAACTACGTCGATGCGGTCGTGCTGAGTGAAGGTGTTGCCACACAGCTTTCCGACTGCGTCGAGAACAAGCCCTGCCGTACGATCCACTGATAAAAGCAGGGTAGTGCCAACCCACTCCTGGGCCCGTGTCTCGGCTCAGGAGCGCGGGCTGCGAACGGGGCACTGATCCAGTGTTCCTTGCACAGGTTCATCCCGCAGGTGAACGGCACCGACCCAACTGACAGCTGCAAGCCGTGCCGGGCTACACAGGTCTGCCAATTTGCCGACTGATGTCCTTGATGGCCTTTCGCTCATCTACCCCGCGGCGATAGGCAAGCGGGACATCCCTTAAATCACCGCCAGAAAACCGACCGGCTTTCTGGCGGTATTGCATTCTGCGTCTCGAGCCCTTCCTGCTGGTCGGATTACCCGTTGAGCAAATTGAGGGTCCCCTAATTTCTCATCCAAGTCGAGGGTGAGTTTCCGGCGTTCATTCGGCCGCGATCTTGGCCGCGGCAGCAGCATATTCGACCGGCGTCAGCCAGCCAAGCGATGTGTGAGGACGGCTCTCGTTGTAGTCCCGCCGCCAGGCCTCGATCTTGGCCCTGGCGTCCTCCAGCGACAGGAACCAGTGGGTGTTGAGGCATTCGTCGCGCAGGCGGCCGTCGAAGCTCTCCTCGCGGCAAAGCCGCAGCAGCTTCTTGTGGTTTATGACCAGCCCCTCGCGGGCGGGCATGATCCCCAGCCGCCGGTAGCCGGAGCGGCGACGCTCGACCGCGATCTCTCGCAGCCGCGACCACAGGTTCTCGCGTGAGCGAGTGCCCGCCGCGTTGAGAACGTGAGGAGGCGGGCCTTCGACTTCATGTTGCCACTTCAACGAATGTTCGTTTGCAAATGATCGTCGCCCCAAAACGGCCGTTCTGCTTTCCACCCAAAGGTGACCGTTTACTGCTTGGCCTCAGCACGATGGATCGCCGCCCTTCCTACCAAGCGGCCAGTCACGGAGCCGCTACATCACCTAGCGAAAGTATCCGGTGGGGCCAGCGGTTGGTCGGACTGACCGGACCCTATGCAAGCGACTGACAAGTAGTCGGAATTGTACAGTCGATGGCGGAGCGGGAGGGATTCGAACCCTCGATACGGTTTTGCCGTATACTCACTTTCCAGGCGAGCGCCTTCGACCACTCGGCCACCGCTCCGCATTACCCGGGATCGCTCGCCTAGCCGCCCCGGCGACGCGGGGCAAGCCGGTTGCTTGATCGTGCGTCGTGAGGCAGCATCGGCGGGCATGATCGTCCTGCCCCTTCTCGCCATGGCCCAGGCCGCCCCAACCGCCACCCCCGTCGCGGCACCGACCGACCCGATCGAGAGCGACTGGCGCGACGTACCGGCCGACGAGATCGTGGTCATGTCGCTCGGCGGCGGCCGGCAGGTGGTGATCCGCCTCGCGTCCGCGTCGGCGCCGCAGCACGTCGCCAATGTCCGCATGCTGGTTCTGAAGCGGTGGTGGGACGCGGCCTCGGTCTACCGCGTGCAGGAGAACTGGGTAGCGCAATGGGGCGACGCGAGCGAGAAGAAGCCGCTGCCCGCGGGGATCGTCGCGAACCCGGCGCCCGAGTTCGAGATCGCCGCATTCCGACCCGCGGTGCGGATGGCGCGAACCGACCCTTATTCGGCCGGATCCGGCATCACCGCCGACGGCTGGCCGGTGGCGACCGACGGGACGGCGGCGTGGCTGACGCACTGTTACGGCATGGTCGGGGTGGCGCGCGACGCGCTGCCGTCGACCGGATCGGGCGCCGAACTGTTCACCCCGATAGGCCAGTCGGCGCGGCGGCTCGACCGCAACTACACGGTGGTTGGCCGGATCGTCGAGGGCATGCAGTACCTGTCGGCGCTGCCGCGCAGCGACGCGCCGCTCGGGGTATACGCGACCGCGGGCGAGCGCACGCCGATCCTCACCGCGCGGCTTGCAAGCGAACTGCCCGACGCCGAGCGTCCGCGGCTCCAGTATCGATCGGCGGACAATCCGCGCTTCCTCGCCATGGTCCGGCTGCGCGAGAACCCCCGCCCGCCCACCGTGTCGGTCGGCGGCGCGGCGGTATGCGACGTGCCGCTGGCGATCAGGCGCAGGCCCGGCTAGCCCCCTGCGGCGTCCGGTTCGGACGCGTCATCGGCACGGGACCGGAAGCACGACGACTCCGCCGGCGGCTCACCCGCTCGTGGACGAGGTTCGCGCAGAACAGGACCGTCGATCGTTCCTGGTGGGATCGAGACCCCGGATCGAACACGCGGCCTCCCGGTTGGAGCGGCTTCCGGTCGATCAGAACCGCTCGTGCTGAGCGAAGTCGACGCATCGACCGGGACGCTCGGCCTTCGACTCCGCTCAGCCCGAACGGAGGTGGTGCAGATCGGTTGCCAACCGCTCTAAGCGGCCGACACCAGGAACGCGGGATCGCAGGAGCGCCGGCCCTCCCGCGAACTTCGATCATCACGCGGATATGCCGTCGGACGGCGGGTTGTGAGCACCCTGCACAGCACTGGCTGTCGCTCCTGCAAGCGACCGCCAGTGCAACGTCCGGGTGGCGAGCAGGAGACTAGCGGCCCACCCAATCGGCCACCTGTCCCGCGACCTGATTGGCGGCCTGGTTGAGCGCCGTTCCCGCGGTGGCCGCATCGATGGCGGCGACGGGCACCCGTGCCTCGAAGCGCCGCTTCTCGACGCTGGCCTGGTCGGCGCGGACCAGCGACGCGTCGAAGGTCACCACCGCTTCGCGGCTGGTGGCGTCGAGCCCGAAAGTACGGAGCTCGCCGCCCAATCGTGCGCCGGGGTCGGTGATCGACTGGGCGGTGGACAGCACCACCCGGCCGGTACGGCTCGTCAGCGTGTCGGCGAGCAGCCGCGCGAACAGCCGCGCGGGCGGCTCCGCCCACACCGCTTCCTTGACGTAGGCGAGGGTCGTCGGGGTGGCCTGGACCGGCACCCGCGGCTGGGCCAGCGCGGCCGGGGTGGCGGGCACGCTGACGGTGATCGACCGCGACGCGGCCGAGCTTTGCGGCTGCCCGACCGGCACCGACTGGTCGGCCGTCAACGTCAGCAGCGAGGGCGGCGGCTCCGCACCGAAGCTGATGCAGCCGGCGGTAGCCAGGGTCGCGGCGAGCGCGGCGGTGATGCGCATCCTCATGTCACTTGCCCTCGTAGTCGGGGAGTTTCTGCGAGCCGACCAGCGCCCCTGCCCCACCCTGGTCGACGCGTTCCGCGACCGAGGAGAGCGCGGTGGTCATCACCCGAAGGTCGCGGACGAGCTGCCCGACCTCGGGGATGGTCTGCTTGGAAAAGGCCTGGAGCCCGGGCCGGGCGTCGCCGATCGCGCCGTTGAGCGCGTCGGCGGATTGCTGCGCGGAGGCGATCGCCTTGTTGAGGTTCTGCATCGCCGGTTTGACGTCGTCGGCGAGGACGCCGTTGGTCGTCTGCGCCAGTTGGCCGATCGACTGCGCCGCGTTGCCCGCCTGCTCGATCGCCACGCGGGTCTGCGCAAGCGTCGCGGCGATCTCCGGCCCCCGGTCGGCGAGCGCGTCGGACAGGCGATTGGTGTTCTCGAGGATGCCGGCGATCGAGGCTTGGTTGCGGTCGGTCAGGAGCCCGGTCAGCCGCTCGGTCAGGGTCGACAGCCGCTCGAGGAGCTGCGGCGCCGAGTTGAGGATCGCGCCGATGCCGCCGGTCTTGGTCGGGATGACGGGAACGCCGTACGGACAGCGGACCTCCGGGTTGGCTTCCGGGCAGGCGATCGGTTGTGCGCCCTTGCGGGCGCCGTCGAGCGAGATGGTGGACGTGCCGGTGAAGCTGCCGACCACGGTCGCGGTGGTGCCCTGGAGCACCGGCACGTCGTCCTCCACCGAGATGCGGACGCGGACGAACTGCGGGTCCTGCGGCCAGATCGCGATGTCCTTCACCGTGCCGGAGGGGACGCCCGAATAGGTCACCACCGAGCCACGGGCGAGCCCGTCGACCGCCTGCTTGAAGAAGATGTCGAACTGCTTCTCCTCGGTCCCCCCAAGCCGCGCGATCCAGATGGTGAACAGCGCCAGCATCGCGAGGAGGATCAGCACCACCGTGCCGACCAGGACGTGGTTCGAGCGGGTTTCCATCAGCGTTGCCCCGATGCGGAATCTGTTTTGACGAGCGACGGGGCCGGTCGGCCCGCACCGCGCGCCTGGTTGTCGGCCAGCGTCCCTTGCGAGCGCTGCCCATCGACGTTGGCGCCGACCTCGGTCGGGTGCTCCCTGGCCTCGCCCGCCGCCGACTTGCCCTCCTGAGCGTCCCTGCTCGCCACCGCGGCCCGGCCGCGCGGACCGTTGAAATATTCCTGGATCCAGGGATGGTCGAGCTTGAGGAGGTTGGGGATGGTGTCGACCGCGATCACCTTCTTGTCGGCGAGCACCGCAACCCGATCGCAGATCGCGTACAGCGTGTCGAGATCGTGGGTGATGAGGAACACCGTCAGCCCCAGCGTCTTCTGGAGCGAGGCGGTGAGATCGTCGAACGCCCCCGCCCCGATCGGATCGAGGCCTGCGGTCGGCTCGTCCAGGAACAGCAGCTCGGGATCGAGCGCCAGCGCACGGGCGAGGCCGGCGCGCTTCTTCATGCCGCCCGACAGCTCGGCCGGGTATTTCGCGCCGGCGTCGGCGGGCAGCCCCGACATGACCACCTTGTAGGCGGCGATTTCGTCGAGCAGCGTCTGAGGCAGCTCGCGATAGAACTCGCGCAACGGGACTTCGACATTCTCGGCGACGGTCAACGTCGAGAACAGCGCCCCGCCCTGGAACAGGATGCCCCACCGCTTCCTGATCTCGACCGCCTCGGTCTCCTCGCGGCCGATGGTGGGCTCGCCGAACACCGTGATGTCGCCGGCGAGCGGGGTCTGGAGGCCGATGATCGACCGCATCAGCACCGACTTGCCGGTACCCGACCCGCCGACCACGCCCAGGATCTCGCCGCGGCGCACATCGAGGTCGAGCCCGTCATGGACGAGGCTGTCGCCGAACCCGTTCCGGAGCCCGCGGACCTCGATCACCGTGTCCGACTGCTTGCGCCGCGCCATCAATCCCACCCGAGCCAAGTGAAGAAGATCGCGAAAAAGGCGTCAATGACGATCACCATGAAGATTGCCTGCACGACGGCGGCGGTGGTCTTGAGCCCGACCTGCTCGGCATTGGCCTCGACCTGCATGCCTTGGAAGCAGCCCGCAACCGCGATGATCGCGCCGAACACCGGCGCCTTGATGAGACCGACATAGAGGTCGGTGATCGGCACCACCTCGCGGATCCGGCTGATAAAGGTGACCGGCGGTATGCCCAGGGTCAGCCATGCGAGCAGCCCGCCGCCGATCAGCGCGATCAGCGCCGAGTAGAAGGCGAGAAGCGGCATCAGCAGGATCGCGGCGAGCACCCGCGGCAGCACCAGCGCCTCCACCGGCGAGACGCCGATGGTGCGCAGCGCATCGATCTCCTCCGTCAGCTTCTGGGTGCCGAGCTGGGCGGCAAAGGCGGAGCCCGACCGTCCCGCGACCATGATCGCCGTCATCAGCACGCCCATCTCGCGCAAGGTGAGGCGTCCGACAAGGTTGATGGTGAACACCTCCGCGCCGAACTGGCGGAGCTGCACCGCGCCCTGCTGGGCGATGACGATGCCGATGAGGAAGCTCATCAGCCCGACGATGCCGAGTGCGGCGACGCCGACCACCTCGAACTGCTGGACCACCGCGTTGAAGCGGAAACGGCGCGGATGGCGGATGACGTTGGCGAGCGCGATCGCGACCGATCCGAGGAAGCCGATGAGGCCGATCGCGGTTCGGCCGGCCTGGACGGTGGCGGCGCCGACCTCGCCCAGCACCCGCCTGACGCCCCCCGGCGCCGCCGGGCGGACGGCGACCGGCTGGTCGGCCTTGATCACCTGGTCGAGCAGGTGCTGCTCGTTCTCCTCGAGCCCTTCGACCCGCGCGCCGGTACGCTCGGACAGGCGATGGATGACCAGCGCGCCGATTGTGTCCATCCGCTCGACATCGGATAGGTCGAGCTTGTCGGCGCGGTCTATTGCGGCGAGCCGATCGGGCAGGTCGCCGAGCCTGGCCAGCGACAGGTCGCCGGTGAAGCGGAGAGTTCCGCCCTGCTCCTCCTGGAAGTCGGCCCTGTCGCTCATGCGCTTACGCTCCTGCGCGATTCGGACGCGCGCGGCAAGGCGAAGCTGTGCAGGGCGAAGCTGTGCAGGGATGATTTCCGGATGGGTTTCCCGGTACCCTGCTTGGCGGCTGACGCCCGGATACGCCCTGCCGTGCGCGCCACTGCTTCCTCGATGCTCCGTCCGCGTCCTCGCGCGCGTGCGCGACCAAGCGACGTCGCACCATGGGCACCGCGGACCGCAGGCTCACAACTGGACGTCCACCATGTGGATCAGCAATCCCACCAGGCCGCCGACGATGGTACCGTTGATCCGGATGTACTGGAGATCGCGACCGACGGCGTTTTCCAGACGGGTGGTGATGGTGCGGGTGTCCCAGCCGCGGACGGTTTCCGACACGAGGCGGACGATCGCGTCGCCATAATCGTTCGCGGTGCCGACGGCGGCGCGGCGGGTGAAGCGGTTGATCGCCCGCGCGAGACGGGGATCGTCCCGAAGCGAGTCGCCGATCTGGCGCAGGATCGCCCCGAGCTGGCCGCGCATCGCCCGTTCGGGGTCGCGCGCCACCCCCAGCAGCATCGCGCGCGCCGCTTCCCACAGGCCGTCGAGCCAGCGTTGCATCGCCGGGTTGGCGATCAATTCGGCCTTCGCGCCCTCCACCTTGTCGCGGGTGGCGGGATCGTGGCGCAGGTCCCAGGCGAGGCGGTCGAGCGCCTCCTCCGCACGCAGGCGCAGCGGATGGTCGCGGCGTTCGGCCATGTCGGCCAGCAGCCTGGCGAGGCCGTCGATCAGCTTGTTCGAGACGGTCTCGTCCAGGCCGGTCCAGCGCAGGATGGAGCCCGCGCGCTCGTGAACCATGTCACGGATCAGTTGCTCGTTGGTCGACAGGGTACGCCCCGCCCAGCGGATCACCTGGTCGAGGAGCGGCTGGTGGCGGTTCTCGCGCATCGCAGCGGCGAGGAGCTGGCCGAGGATGGGGGCGACGTCCGTTTCGGCCAAGCGCTTGGCGACCGCCGCCTTGACCACGCCGCCGAGCCGCTGCGGGTCCATTCCCTCCAGCACCTGCGCGACGAGCCTGGACGCGCCCTGGCGGAAGCGCCCGCCCGCGCCCTCCGGCGGGTCGGTGAGCCAGCGGGCGAGCGCGCCGGCGACGTCAACCCGCTTCATGCGGCGGGCGATGACGCGGGGTATCAGGAAGTTGTCGCGCAAGAATTGGGCGAGTTGGGTTCCGATCCGGTCCTTGTTGCGCGGCACGATCGCGGTGTGGGGAATCGGCAGCCCCAGGGGGTGACGGAACAGTGCGGTGACCGCGAACCAGTCGGCGAGACCGCCGACCATCGCCGCCTCCGCAAAGGCGCGGACGAACCCCCAGCCGGGATGGAGGGGCACCAGCTGGCGCGAGACGAGGAACACCACCGCCATCAGCACCAGCAGCCCGGTCGCGACCACGCGCATCCGGACCAGCGCCGCCGGCGGTGCGTCGGTAAGCCCCCGTGTCATGCGCCACACAATGTGCGGGGCGGCGGATGGTTCAAACCCGCCCCGTCACGCGCGGCTCGTCGCGGCACCCACCATTCCCGCCAACGGCCCGGCATGCGGACGCGCGGATGCCGGAACGAGCCCGGCATGACGGCCGAGGATCGGGCGGCGCGATGCCGCTACTCCGCGGGCGGGTGATACCCGATCTTGCCGTGGGGCCCGTCGATCGCGATCACCGTCGATCCGTCGTCGCCGGCGCGGTAGGTCAGCAGCCGCCGTCCGAGGCGGGGGCCGACCCAGCGCTCCACCCCGATCGCGAGGCTGAAGGTCGCAGGCACGATCAGCAGCGTTAGGATCGTGGAGAGCGCGAGCCCGCCGATCACCGTAACCGCCATCGGCATCCGCGACGAGCTGTCGCCGGACAGCGACAGCGCGGTGGGGATCATGCCCGCGACCATCGCCACGGTGGTCATCACGATCGGCTGCGCGCGCTTGTGCCCGGCGTCGATGATCGCGGTCGTCAGGTCGACGCCCTTGGCCATCTCCTCCAGCGCGAAATCGATCAGGAGGATCGAGTTCTTGGCGACGATGCCGAGGAGCATTAGCAGGCCGATGAACACCGGCATGGAGATCGGCTGGCCGACGATCCACAGCGCGACCAGCCCGCCGAGCGGCGCCAGGAGCAAGGAGCCCATGTTCACGAACGGCGGCATCACCCGCTTGTAGAGGAGGACCAGGACCGCGAGGACGAGCAGCACGCCCGCGATCACCGCGACGACGAAATTGTCCATCATCTCCTGCTGCCATTTCTGCTGGCCGAGGACGAGCTTGTTCACCCCGATCGGCAGGTTGGCCATGGTCGGCAGCGCGTCGATCTGCTTCTGCGCGACGCCGGAGACGATGCCCGGCGCGAGGTCGGCCCCGACCGAGATCTGCCGCTGCTGGTTGACCCGGTCGATCTTGGTCGGGCCGGAGCCCAGGCCGATGTCGGCGACCAGGCTCAAGGGCACCGAGCCGCCGGTCTGGGTGGGGACCGGCAGGTTCTGGATGGTCGACAGGCTGGCGCGGGCGTTCTGGTCGAGGGCGACGCGGATCGGCACCTGCCGGTCGGAGAGCGAGAAGCGCGCCGAGTTCTGGTCGATGTCGCCCAGGGTCGCGATCCGGATCGCCGACGACAGCGCCGAGGTGGTAACGCCGAGATTGGCCGCGAGGTCGAGCCGCGGGCGGATCACGATTTCCGGCCGCTGAAGATTGCCCGAGACGCGCGGCGCCACCAGCGTCGGCAGCGTCGCCATCTCGCGGACGATCTTCTCGGCGGTCTGCTGAAGCGCGACCGGGTCGTCGCCGCCCAGCGTCACCGTCATGTCGCGGCTCGACCCGCCCCAGCCCGACTGCGACTGGAACGACACCCGCGCGTCGGGGATGGCGGCGAGTTCCGGGGCGAGCCCGCGTTCGAACTGGGTGGAGGTCTGCGACTTCTTGTCGACAAAGGTCGCGGTGACCCGGCCGTTGCCGACGAACGCGCGGGCGTAGACCGACTCGACGTCGGGCTGGCGGCGGAGCAGCGTCTCCACCCGATCGACCACGGCCTGCGTCTGCGCCAGCGTGGTCCCCGGCACCATGGTGATGGTCGCGGTGGAGGTGTCGCTGTCGCGCTGCGGCTGGAAGGTCTTGGGCAGCACCCCGAACATGACGATCGTCAGCGCAAAGGCGGCGGCGCCGGCCACCACCATGGTCCAGCGCTTGCGCAGCGTCCAGCGCAGCGCCGCCATGTACCAGTCCATCAGCCTGCCCTCGCCATGGCTGGCGGGTCCTGCGGACTTCAGGAAATAGGCGGCGAGCATCGGCGTGATGAGGCGCGCCACCGCGAGGCTCATCAACACCGAGGCGACCACGGTGAGCCCGAAATTCTTGAAGAACTGGCCCGAGATGCCGGGCATCAGCCCGACCGGCAGGAACACCGCGACGATCGCCATGGTGGTGGCGAGCACCGCCAGCCCGATCTCGTCGGCGGCGTCGATCGACGCCTGGTACGCCGACTTGCCCATGCGCATGTGTCGGACGATGTTCTCGATCTCGACGATCGCGTCGTCGACCAGCACGCCCGCGACCAGCGACAAGGCGAGCAGCGTCATCTGGTTGAGCGTGAAGCCCAGCATGTCCATGAACCAGAAGGCCGGGATCGCCGACAACGGGATGGCGAGCGCCGAGATGACGGTGGCGCGCCAGTCGCGCAGGAACAGGAACACCACCAGCACCGCCAGCACCGCGCCCTCCACCATCGCGTGGATCGCGCTCTCATACTGGATCTTGGTGTATTTGACGGTGTTCTGGCGCAGGACGAACCTGACCTGCGGGTTGCGCTTCTGGAGCGCCTCCAGCTTCGCCACCGCACTGTCGAAGACGGTGACGTCGGAGGCGCCCTTGGCGCGCTTGAAGTTGAACGAGATCACCTGGCGCCCGTCCACCGCGGCGGTGGAGCGCTGCTCGGCGTAGAGATCGCGGACCTGGGCGATGTCGGCCAGCCGCACGGTGCGGCCGCTGCCCACCGAGATCTGGGTCTGGGCGAGCTGGTTGGCGGTCTCGGCGTTGCCGAGGACGCGCACCGACTGTTCGGAGCCGCCGATCTCGGCGCGTCCACCGGCGGCGTTGAGGTTCACCTGCCGCAACTGCTGGTTGACCTGGCTCGCGGTCAGCCCCTGGCTCTGGAGCTTTAGCGGGTCGAGGATCACCCGGATCTCGCGGCTGACCCCGCCGTTGCGGTCCACCCCGGCCAGGCCCGGGATCGACAGCAGCTCCTTTGCGACGACGTTGTCGATGTACCAGGAGAGCTGCTCCACGGTCATGTCGGTCGCCACCGCCGAATAGCTCGCGAGCTCCCGGTCGGTGGTGTTGGCGCGGAAGATCTGGGGCTCCAGGATGCCGTCGGGCAGGTCGCCCCGGATCTGGGTGATGGCGTCCCGAACGTCGTTGACCGCGCGGTCGATCGGCGTGCCGATGTCGAGCTGGACCACCGTCTCCGACGATCCCTCCGTCACTTCCGAGCTGATCTCGTCGATGCCCTGGAGGCTGCGCACCGCCGCCTCGACCCGCTGGGTGACCTGGTTCTCCAGCTCGGTCGGTGCGGCGCCCGGCTGGTTGATGACGACGATCGCGACGGGGAAGTCGATGTCGGGATCGTTGTTGACGTCCATCGACCGGAAGCTGACGATCCCCGCCAGGGTCAGCGCCAGGAACAGGACGATCGGGGCGACCGGATTGCGGATCGCCCAGGCGGAGATGTTGCGGAAGCCCATGATCCCTACCCCGCCTTCCTGATCACCGGCTTGACCTTCTGGCCGGGCGCAAGGAACCCGCCCGCCGACAGCACCACCCGCTCGGTCCCGTCGAGCCCGCCGGCGATGGTGACGCCCGCATCCGACACCTGGCCGAGCTTCACGTCGCGGCGGACGACCTTGTCCGCGCCGTCGAGCACGTAGACGAAGCTGCCCTTGCCGTCGCTCTGCAGCGCCGAGTCGGGGAGCAGCGGCGCCACCGCCTGCCCGCCGACGATGGTCGCCCCCGCGAAACCGCCGGGGCGGAGTGCGGGATCGTAGCGCAGCGCGACGCGGGCGATGCCCTGGCGGGTCTGCTGGTCGATCACCGGCGACACCTGCCACACCTCGCCCTGGAACCGCTGCTGCGAGCCGACCGGGGTCACCGTCGCGCGTGCCCCGGGCCTGAGGCCCGCGAGATCCGTCTCGGCGAGCGCGGCGCGCATCTCCATCTGCCCGCCCTGGGCGAGACGGAAGAGGACGCCCGACCCGGAGCTGACGATCTGCCCCGGCTCCACCTGGCGGGTCAGCACCAGCCCCGCGGCCGGCGCGCGGATGTCGAGCCGCCCGGTGCGCGCGCGCTGCTCGGCCAGCGCGGCCCGCGCGACCTTGACGCGCGCGGCGGCGACGTCGCGCGCGGCGGTGCGGCGCTGGATGTCGGCCTTGGAGATGAAGCCGCGCTCGACGAGCTGGGCGCTACGGTCGAGCTCGGCCTGGGCGAGCTGCTGGTCGGAGCGCGCGACCTCGACCTGCGCGGCCAGGCTGGCGCCGGTCTGCGCCTGGACCTGGCGGTCGACGGTGGCGAGCACCTGTCCGGCCCGCACCCAGCTGCCCGGCTCGACCAGCACGCGGGTGACCATGCCGCCCTCGCCCGCGACGCCGACCGGCATCTCGCGGCGCGCGGCGAGCGAGCCGGTGGCGGAGATGGTGCGGTCCACGGTGGAACGGCCCGGCACCACCACGCTGACGGTGGGTACCTGCTCGGTACGCTGCGGCGCGGGGCCGGCCGCCTTCTTGGGGCCGAGGAACAGCCAAGCGGCCAAGGCCAGCGCGACGAGTACGAGACCGCCGATCAGGATGCGCTTCCTGCCGCGCCGCTCCGGCCCTTCGAGCTTCAGCTGGTACTCGCTCATCCCCGACCCCGTCCCATGTGTTCGCCCCGGACGCGCCGCCGGCGTGTCACCGGACCGGCTTCCCTGCTGTATTAGACGTATAAACCACCGCGCTCAACCCCCGTTCGCGCGGCGATCCGCGGCATGGACCGGAAACGCCCGGTTTACAAGCAAGCCGGACGCGGCGCGGCGGCGGATGCCGCCCGTTCAGCCGCGGTTGATGCGACGGCGTCCAACCCCGATCGACCACCGACCATGGAGTGATCGATGCACCTTGCCCCCGCCCGCCTGTCGCTCGCCGTCCTGGCGCTCGTCCCCGTTCTTCCCGCCGCGGCGCAGTCGGCGCCGCAGACGGTGGAGCCGATGGTGCCCGCCGGGGGCACGGTGCTGGACGTCACCGCCGAAGGCAGGACGACGCGCCCGCCCGACCTGGCGACGATCCGCGCGGGCGTGGTGACCCAGGGCGCCACCGCCGCGGCGGCACTGGCGGAGAATGCGGGGCGGACGGCACGGGTGCTCGCCCGGCTCCGCCGTGCCGGCCTGGCCCAGCGCGACATCGCCACCGCATCGGTGCAACTGCAGCCGCAGTACCGTTATGGCGAGAACGTCCCGCCGGTCATCACCGGCTACCAGGCGTCGAACACCGTTTCCGTCCGTTTCCGCGACGTCGGCAAGGCCGGCGGAATCCTCGATGCGCTGGTCGCGGAGGGCGCCAACCAGATCGACGGACCGGCGCTGTCGCTGTCCGATCCGGACGCGGCGCTGGATGAGGCGCGGGTCGACGCGGTCCGACGCGCCCGCGCCAAGGCGGAACGCTATGCCCGGGCGTCGGGCCTGGCCGTCCGGCGCATCGTCTCCATCGCCGAGGCCGGTCAGGACGCGGGCGGACCCGACCGCCCGCCGGTGGTGTTCATGCGCGCGGCCCGCGCCGAGGCGGCCGACACGCAGATCGCACCGGGTGAGAAGGACGTCACCGTGACGCTGAACGTCCGTTTCTTGCTGGGGGCGTGATCACCCTGTTTGCCACGCCGTCATGCCGGCGGCGGCCGTCATCCATGTCTCTCGCCGGAGGCCATGCCGCCAGGCGGGCGGACATGGACCCGGCCGGTGCCGGGGTGACGGAAGGGTGGCTGACGGCGATACCGCCGCCCGACACGGGAGAGCGTGCGATCGGCTGCGGACGACGGCATCGGCTTGCAGGGGAGGCCGCAGCCTCGACCCCGCGGTTCAAACAGGAAAGGGCCGCAGGGTTGCCCCTGCGGCCCTTTCTTTCGCGTGACGAAGCGAGTTGCGCCGGTTCAGCGCACCCGACCGCGGCGGACCAGGTTGACGATGCCGAGCAGCACGATCGCGCCGATCAGCGAGTAGATGAAGCTCATCAACGTGATGCCATTGTTGATGTTCGCGCCCGTCACCAGGCCGGCGAGCACCGCGCCGACGATGCCGACGACGACATTGAGGATGATGCCCTGCTGCGCGTCCGTACGCATGACGATGCTCGCGAGCCAACCGACGATGCCGCCGACGATAAGCCAGATGATGATGCCCATTGCCCTGTCCCTCCGTTGATACGCCCGTGGGGGCTGTGGGGGGAGAGACGTGCGATAACCTCGATTGTTCCGCCTGCGATCTTCATCGATGGCGCGATTGCGCCGCGACCGGTCAGTACCTGCTCTGTCGGTCGTACAGCGAGCGGTAGTGCTGGATGCGGGTGACGCGCAGTCCCGGCATCCCCGACCTGTCGATCGCGCGCTGCCAGCCGGCGAACTCCTCCACCGTCAGGCCGTAGCGCTGGCAGACCTCGTCGACCGACAGCAGCCCGCCGTTGACCGCGGCGACCACCTCCGCCTTGCGGCGCACCACCCAGCGGGTGGTGGAGGGCGGCGGCAGCGTGTCCACCGTCAGCGGCTCGCCGAGCGGGCCGATGACCTTGGCGGGACGGATCTTCTGGTTCTCGATCATGCGACACTGTTCCTGGCGTGCGGCGAAGCCTGGCGGCTCTTGTTGTTCTGGTGGTAGCCGGGTCGCTTGAAGATCGGCTGAAGCGGGGCGGTAAACAGCCGGTTCACCCCTCCGCCTCCCGGCATCGCCAGCGCCACAGCGCGGCGGCCACCGCCGCATCGAAGCTGCCCGCCACCGGCGCGAGCAGATCGGCGACCAGCGGCGGTGCGACGGCGGGCGCGTCGAGGATCGCCTGCACCCGCGCCGTCGCGCAGGCGGCGCGCGCGGCACTCGCGGCGGCGACCAGCAATGCCAGGTCGCACGGCGCCACGGCGATCTCGCGCTCGGGCAGGAAGGGGCGGAAGCTGAGGTCCAACGATGGCTCCGGGGTGGAGCGCCCGCCTAGACGCACGCCCCTGAAGGTCGGGTAAAGCCCGCGGCAAGGCTTCGTGAACCTTCCCTAATGCGGGCCCCGCGACTATCTGCGGCGGGGATGGCCGAGGTCGACTTCCAGCTGCCCCCGGGTGCCCGTGGCGGGCGCCCGCGCATCGTCGTCGCCATGTCGGGCGGGGTCGACAGTTCGGTGGTGGCGGCGCTGGCGCAGGCCAGCGGGGCCGAGACGATCGGGGTGACGCTCCAGCTCTACGATCACGGCGAGGCGACCAGGCGCGCGGGCGCGTGCTGCGCGGGCGCCGACATCCGCGACGCGCGCGCCGTGTGCGACCGGCTGGGCATCGCGCACTACGTGTTCGACCACGAGACCCGCTTCCGCGAGACGGTGGTCGACCGCTTCGCCGACGAATACCTCGCCGGCCGCACTCCCATCCCGTGCGTCCAGTGCAACACCGGCCCCAAGTTTACCGACCTGTTCGCCCTCGCCCGCGACCTCGGTGCCGACTGCCTGGCGACCGGCCATTATGTCCGCCGGATCGAGCGCCCTGGCGGGCCGGAACTCCACCGCGGCGCCGACCCCGCGCGCGACCAGAGCTATTTCCTGTTCGCCACCACCGCCGCGCAGCTCGACTTCCTGCGCTTCCCGCTGGGTGGGCTACCGAAGTCGCGGGTGCGTGAGATCGCCGCCGAGCTGGGGCTGGCGGTTGCGGGCAAACCGGACAGCCAGGACATCTGCTTCGTCCCCGACGGCGACTATGCCGGGCTGGTCAAGAAGCTGCGGCCGGAGGCGGCGGCCGGCGGCGACATCGTCGACCTCGCCGGCACGAAGCTGGGGACCCATCGCGGGATCGTCGGCTACACGGTGGGGCAGCGGCGCGGGCTGGAGATCGGCGGCCAGTCGGCCCCGCTCTACGTGGTGCGGGTGGAGCCGGACACGCGGCAGGTGGTGGTCGGCCCGCGCGCGGCGCTGGCGGTGGCCGCGGCGCGCCTGTCGGGGCTCAACGTGCTCGGGCCGCTGGGCGGCGCGCTGACCGCCAAGGTCCGCTCGATGGCGAAGCCGGTGGCGGCGCGGCTGGCGGGCGATCGCCTGATCTTCGACGCTCCCGAATACGGGGTCGCGCCGGGCCAGGCGGCGGTGCTCTACGCCGGCGAGCGGGTACTCGGCGGCGGCTGGATCGAGGCCACCGAGCCCGCCCTGGCCGCCGCCTGACCGAGTGCCCGGCCCGGCCTGGCGGCCCAAGCGTGGGCGATCACGGCAGCAGGAAGCTGCCCTCGATGGTGGTGACGCAGGTGCCGCCGAGCAGCACCCGGTCCCCCGCCAGCCGACACGCGAGCCGCCCGCCGCGGGCGCTCGCCTGGAACGCGGTCATCTCGGCCCGGCCGAGCGCTTGCGCGAAGTACGGCACCATCACCGCATGGGCGGATCCGGTCACCGGGTCCTCGGGAATGTCGAAATAATGGGTGAAGACGCGGCTCACGATGTCGGCGTCCCGCCCCCGCGCCGCGACCACCAGGACATAGGGACCGAGCGCCTTGACCGCGCCACCGTCGGGCCGCGCGGCGCGCACCGCCGCCTCGTCGGCGACGACCACCAGCGCATAGCCCTTGTCGTGCCACAGCGTCTCGACCGGCTCGACCCCGAGCGCGGAGACGATCTCGGGCATGGCGCGGGGCTCGGGCGTCCAGGCGGGCAGGTCCATCAGGTAGGCGTCGCCGCCGGCGCCCTCCGCGCGCGCGACCTCCAGCAGCCCGGCCTGCCGCGTCCGGAAGCGGACCCGGTCGAGCGTGGTGTCCGACGACAGGACGACGTGCCCGCTCGCCATCGTCGCGTGGCCGCACAGCGCGACCTCGGCGGCGGGCGTGAACCAGCGCAGCTCGTAATCCGCCTCGCCGCCCTCGTCTGGCACGAGAAAGGCGGTCTCCGACAGGTTGTTCTCGGCGGCGATCGCCTGGAGCGTCCCGTCGGGCAGCCAGCGCGCCAGCGGCATCACCGCCGCCGGGTTGCCCGCGAACGGCCGGTCGGCGAAGGCGTCGACCTGGGTGAAGGGTATCCTCAAAGCCTTTTCCCGAACCAATGGGGGGTGACGTCCGCCTCGGCGAGCTCGTCGTCGCTGTCGACATGGCCCTCGGGATCGAGGTGGATCAGCACCTCCACCTTGGGAAAGGCGCGGCGCAAGGACCGCTCGACGTCCTCGACGATGTCGTGGGCGCGGCCTACCGTCAGCCGGGGGTCGACCTCCATGTGGAACTGGGCGAAGTCGTGGCTGCCCGAGCGGCGGGTGCGGAAATCGTGGATGCCGCGCAGGCCCTGCTGACGCGCCGCGACGTCGAGGAAGGCGGCGCGCTGGTCCTCGGGCCATTCCTTGTCCATCAGCTGGTCGATGGCGTTGGACGAGGCCCGGATCGCGCCCCAGGCCAGCCACAGCGCGATGGCGATCCCGAACAGGGGGTCGGCCCCCGTCCAGCCGAGCAGCTGGTCCAGCACCAGCGCCGCGATCACCGATCCGTTGAGGAGGACGTCCGACTGGTAGTGGACGTTGTCGGCCATGATCGCCACCGAACCGGTTCGGCGGATGACGCGACGCTGATAGGCGAGCAGCATCACCGTCGCGCCGATCGCGACCAGCGACACGCCGATGCCGAAGCCTGCGTCGGCGGTGGGACGGGGATCGGTCAGCGCCCCTACCGCCCGCCACGCGATCCCGACCGCCGAGGCGGTGATGAGCGCGACCTGGAACAGCGCGGCGAGCGCCTCCGCCTTGCCGTGGCCGAACCGGTGGTCATGGTCGGCGGGCTCGGCGGCCAGCTTCACCCCGTACAGGGTGACGAGGCTGGCGAGCAGGTCCAGCGCGGTGTCGGCGAGCGACCCCAGCATCGCCACCGACCCGGTGTGCCATGCCGCGAAACCCTTCAGTCCCAGCAGGAACAAGGCGGTCGCGACCGACGCCAGCGCGGCGCGGATCGCGTGGGGAACCATGCGGCGGCGTTCGTCGAGGGTCATGGCCGCGCACTCACGGGTAGAGCAGTCCTTCGCTCCAGCCGTCGCCTGAGCGGACGAACAGGCGCCGTTCGTGGAGCCGGGCGGCGCGGTCCTGCCAGAATTCGATGGTCTCGGGCACCACACGATACCCGCCCCAATGCGGCGGCCGCGGCACGTCGCTGCCGGCGAACCGCGCACGCGCCGACTCGACGCGGGCCTCGAACGTCTCGCGCCGGTCGAGCGGGCGCGACTGGTCGCTCGCCCATGCGCCGAGCTGCGAATCGCGGCTGCGGCTGGCGAAATAGGCGTCGCTCTCCGCCTCCGTCGCCCACTCGACCTCGCCCTCGATCCGGACCTGCCGACGGAGCGACTTCCAATGGAAGAGCAACGCCGCATGGGGATTGGCGGCGAGATCGGCCGCCTTGCGCCCGTCGCGGTTGGTGTAGAACACGAACCCGTCCGAGCCGTGTCCCTTCAGGAGCACCATCCGGACCGACGGGCGTCCCATCGCATCCGCGGTGGCGAGCGCCATCGCGTTGGGATCGTTGGGCTCGGAGGCTTCCGCCTCGGCGAGCCAGCCCGCGAAAAGATCGAACGGATCGTCCATCGCCGCCCGCCTTACCGCATATCGCGCGCGAACGGAACGAGTCCGTCGCCCGTCGATTGAATCGGCCTCGAAACGGAGGGTTCACGATGGCGGCGCGCGCCTATTGGCAGGGGCAGATCAGGCTGGCGCTGGTGTCGATCCCGGTGGAGATCTACCCCGCCACCAAGTCGGGGGCGGCAGTCAGCTTCAAGCAGATCCACGAGCCCAGCGGCAAGCCGATCCACTACGAAAAGGTGGTCACCGGCATCGGTCCCGTCGATCGCGACGAGATCATGAAGGGCTACGAGGTCGACAAGGGCGAGTTCGTCCTCCTCGATCAGGAGGAGATCGACGCGGTCAAGCTGGAGAGCAAGAAGACGCTGGAGCTGACCCAGTTCGTAGACGCCAGCGACATCGACGTCGTCTATTACGAGAAGCCCTATTTCGTGGTGCCCGCCGACGACCTCGCGGAAGAGGCGTTCATCGTGCTGCGCGAGGCGCTGCGGCGGTCCAAGAAGGTCGGGCTAGGCCAGCTCGCGCTCCGGGGCCGCGAGTACGTCGTCAGCCTGAAGCCGTGCGGGCGCGGCATGGTGCTGGAGACGCTGCGCTACGGCGACGAGGTCCACCGCGCGCAGAGCTATTTCCGCGAGATCCCCGACGACAAGCCCGACGACGAGCTGCTCGACCTCGCCGAGGCGCTGATCGGCAAGCGGACGGGCGCGTTCGACCCGGCAGCGTTCAAGGACCGCTACGTCGACGCGCTGCACGAGCTGATCGAGCGCAAGCGCAAGCAAAAGGGCAACGCCCGCATCATCGAGGAAAAGGACGAGGGCGAGGCGCGCGGCGGCAACGTCGTCGACCTCATGGCGGCGCTCAAGAAGTCGATGGAGAAAGGCGGCACGGCGGCGGCGGAGCCGGCCGCGAAGAAGCCCGCGGCGAAAAAGGCGCCCGCCAAGGCCCCGGCGAAGAAGCGTGCCTGACCTTCTCTTCCCGCTTCCCTGCAAGGGAGGGGTCGGGGGCGGGTCCGGTGCGGCAGCGCCGTCGTGTCCGAGCGGCTCTGAAGCGGGCTGTCGTCCGCCACCCACCCCCTGCCCCTCCCTTGCAGGGAAGGGGGAATGACGGTGGACCCCCTCGCCCTCTACAACGCCAAGCGCGACTTCGCGCGGACGGCCGAGCCGGCGGGCACGCTGGAACCCGGCCACGGCAATTCCTTCATGGTGCAGAAGCACGACGCCACCCGCCTCCACTGGGACTTCCGGCTGGAGGTCGACGGGGTGCTCAAGAGCTGGGCGGTCACCCGTGGCCCCAGCCTCGATCCCGCCGAGAAGCGGCTGGCGGTGCGGACCGAGGACCACCCGCTGTCCTACGCGACCTTCGAGGGCACCATCCCCAAGGGCGAATATGGCGGCGGCACGGTGATGCTGTGGGACCGCGGCACCTGGGCGCCGGTCGCGGGCAAGTCGGCCAAGGACTTGGACAAGGGCCACCTCCACATCGTCCTCGACGGCGAGCGGATGCAGGGCGAGTGGCTGCTGATCCGCCTGAAGCCGCGCGCCGGGGAGAAGCGCGAGAACTGGCTGCTGCGCAAGATCGACGACGCCCATGCGGGCGCGACCGACACGCTGACCGATGAGGCGCTGACCTCCGTGGCGACCGGCCGGACGATGGCCGAGATCGCGGACGGCAAGGCGCCGGCTACACCCAGCTCGGCGTCGTCATCCGCGCGCAAGCGAGCATCCCGCTCCTCCCCGCCGCCCGAGAAGAAGCGCGCGTCCAGCCCCAGCGGCGATGACGGCAAGCTCCCTGCCTTCCGCGAGCCGCAGCTCTGCACCCTCGTCGACCACGTGCCGACCGGGTCGGCCTGGCTGCACGAGGTCAAATATGACGGCTATCGCGCGCTGGTCGCGGTGGCGGGCGGGCGGGCACGGGTCTTCACCCGCACCGGACTCGACTGGACCGATCGGTTCCCCGGCATCGCGGCGGCCGCCGCCGCGATCCCGGGCCGGGCGCTGATCGACGGAGAGATCGTCGCCTTCAAGGACGGCCGACCCGACTTCTCGACCCTCAAGGACGCGATCGCGAGCGGCGGCGCGATGAGCCTGTTCGCCTTCGACCTCCTCGAAAGGAACGGCGAGGACCTCGCCCCCCTGCCCCTCGTCCAGCGCAAGGACCGGCTCCGCGCCCTGCTGCCGGCCGGTGACGAGCGGCTCCACTTCGCCGAGCACGTCCTCGGCTCCGGCGAGAAGCTGTTCGACGCGATGTGCGCGCAAGGGCTGGAGGGGGTCGTCTCCAAGCTCGCCGACGCGCCCTACCGGTCGGGGCGGTCGAGGGGGTGGACCAAGGCCAAATGCCTGTGCCGGCAGGAGTTCGTGATCGTCGGCTGGCTGCCGTCCGACAAGGCGCGGCGCGGGTTGAGGTCGCTCCTCCTCGGCGTCCACCGCGACGGCGGGCTGGCCTATGCGGGCAAGGTCGGCACCGGGTTCGACGCGGCGACCATGACCGAGTTGCGCGAAAAGCTCGACCGGCTCGCGCGCAAGACCGCGACGGTGGAGGCGCCCCGCGCGATGGTTCGCGGCGCGCACTGGGTGACGCCCAGGCTGGTCGCCGAGGTCGCCTATACCGAGACCACCCCCGACGGCGTGCTGCGCCACCCGAGCTTCCTGGGGCTGCGCGGCGACAAGCCCGCGCGCGCGGTGGTGCCCGAGACCCCCGCCCCCGCCCCGCCGCCCACCTCGCGGGTCCGGATCACCAACCCCGACCGCCCGGTCTTCCCCGACACCGACGTCACCAAGGGCGAACTCGCCACCTATTACGCGCACGTGGCGCCGGCGATGCTCGCCTGGGCCGCGAACCGCCCGGTCAGCCTGGTCCGCTGCCCGTCGGGGCGGGGCAAGGCATGCTTCTTCCAGAAGCACGACGCCGGGTCGTTCGGCGACGAGGTGCATCAGGTCGCGGTGCGCGGCAAGGACGGCTCGACCGAACCCTACCTGTACCTCGTCGACACCGACGGGCTCCTCCGCTGCGTCCAGATGGGCACGATCGAGTTTCACGGCTGGGGAGCGTCGGTGGCGACGCTGGAGCGGCCCGACCGGCTGGTGTTCGACCTCGACCCCGACGAGGGGCTCGGCTTCGCGGAGACGAAAAAGGCGGCCGAGCATCTGCGCGACCGGCTCGGCGACCTGGGGCTCGCGAGCTTCCCGCTACTGTCGGGGGGAAAGGGCGTCCACGTGGTGGTGCCGCTCACCCCCGATGCCGAATGGCCGGCGGTGAAGAGCTTCGCCGACCGCTTCGCCACCGCCCTCGCCCAGGCCGAGCCCGACCGGTTCGTCGCGGTGATGACCAAGGCCAAGCGGAAGGGCCGCATCTTCATCGACTGGCTCCGCAACCAGCGGGGCGCCACCGCGGTGCTGCCCTATTCCGCCCGCGCGCGCGCCGGCGCACCGGTGGCCGCGCCGGTGTCGTGGAGCGAGCTGCGGGACCTCGACACCGCCGCGCGGTGGAGCGTGCGCGACGCCGGCGAGCTGCTGGCACGCGCGGGCGACCGGGGCCTGCAGGGCTGGGGGATAGCCGACCAGGTACTGCCGGACGTGTGACACCAGGGCGGACTTGATCCGCCGGGCCGGAGCGGTGCCGGTCGCGGCTTCACCCCCGTCGGGCGCACGATGCCTCGGCATGCCTGACGCCACCCTCCAGCGCATGGTGAGATCATTCGGTCCGTCATCGCGAGGAGCGGAGCGACGCGTCCACCCATGAAGCCCGCATGCCGCCCTGGCCCGCCTCGCCACGCTCGCAACGACCGCCGGTCGGCGGGACGTCATGCTTTCCCCTCTCCTCTTTACCGAGGAAGTGGAGACCGCCGGCCGACCAGGCGACGCGCGCGCGCCGCGGCTCGCTTGGTCGGGGACGACGGATTTGAGGTTGCGCCTGAGGCGGCAGGTGCGGCATCAGGCGCACTCGGCAGAGCGGGGATTACTGACAGGTGGCGACGCAGCCGATGCCACTCCCCGACGCCCGCGCCCATGCCCGCGCCTGGATCGCCGACTATCGCGCCCGCGCCGGTGCCGACGACCTCCTCGTCACCGGCGACGCCCAGGCTTGGGAGGAGACGCTGGCCGAGCTGGCCACGGTGGCGGGCGCCGATCTGGGCCATGCGCGCGAGCGGGTGCGCCGCCACGCCGCCGACATCGGCACCGGCTTCCGCATCCTCGGCGAGGCGGACGAGCGGCCCTGGCCGGTGTCGCCCGTCCCCCTGCTGCTACCTGCCGCCGAATGGATAGGGATCGAGGCGGGGATCGTCCAGCGCGCCGCGCTGCTGGAGGCGGTGCTCGCCGACCTGTACGGGGCGGGATCGCTGGTGGCCGAGGCCGGCCTGCCCGCCGCCGCGGTCACCGGCAGCCCCTTCTTCCTCCGACCGATGGTGGGGCTGCCGCCGCCCGGCGGGCATCATCTCCACTTCTGCGCGTTCGATCTCGGCCGCGATCCCGGCGGCGGCTGGCGCGTCCTCGCCGACCATGCCCGCGCGCCCGCGGGCGCGGGCTACGCGCTGGAGAACCGGCTGGCGGTCGGGCGCACGCTGGCGGGGCTCCAGGAACGGCTCCACGTCCACCGCCACGCCCCCTTCTTCGCCGCCTTTCGCGCCGGCCTCGCCGCCGGCTGCCGCCGCGCCGAGCCGCGGATCGGCCTCCTGACCCCCGGCCGCCTGAACCCGAGCTATGCCGAACAGGCGCATCTCGCCCGCTATCTCGGGCTGCTGCTGGTCGAGGGCGCCGACCTCGCCGCGCTCGACGGCGTCGTCTACCTGCGCACGATCGGCGGGCTGAAGCGGGTCGACGCGCTGTGGCGGCGGGTCGACCCGCGACTGATCGACCCGCTCGCGTTCGACAGCCACTCGCAGATCGGCGTCGCCGGGCTGGTCGACGCCTATGCCGCGGGTAACGTCCTCCTCGCCAACGCGCCGGGATCGGGGCTGGTCGAAGCACCGGCGCTCGCCGCCTTCCTGCCCGCGATCGCCGCCGCGCACGGGCAGCCGCTGCTCCTCCCCAACCTCGCGACCTGGTGGTGCGGGCAGGATGCGGCGGGGCGGGTGGTCGAGACCGACCTCGACGCCCTGCTGGTCGCCCCCGCCTTCGGCCAGCCGCCGCTGGGGCTGCCCGGCGGGGTCGCGGCCGCTGGGGCGGACCTGTCGCCCGACGAGCGCGGCGCACTGCTCGCCGACCTCGCGCGGCGACCGCAGGACTATGTGGGACAGGAACGGGCGCGGCTGTCCACGGTGCCCGTCGTGATCGGCGACCGGCTGGAGCCGCGACCGTTCACCCTGCGCGTCTTCGCGGCGCGCGACGGCCGCGGCGAGTGGGTGGTGCTTCCCGGCGGGTTCGCGCGGATCGGCGAGCATCCCGACGCCCGCGCGGCGGTGATGGGCGACGGCATCTGGTCCGCCGACGCGTGCGTCCACGGCGGCGGCCCGGTGCCGCCGACCACGCTGCTCCCCGCCCCCGGTACCTCGCGCGTCCGCCGCAACCCCGGCACGCTGCCCAGCCGGGTCGCCGACAATTTCTTCTGGCTCGGCCGCTATCTCGAACGCGGCGAGGCGCTGCTCGGCGCAGTCAGGGTGCTGCTCGGCCATTCGATCGACGCCGACGGCGGCGCCGCGCTGCCCGCCGACACGGTGGGACGGCTGGTCGGGCTGATCGCGGGTACCGGCGCCGCACCGCCGCCTGTCCTGCCATCCGCCGCGCGCGACCGCGCCGCGCTGACCGGTTTCGCCCGCGCCGCGCTGGAGGGCGAAGGCGAATCAGTCGCCGCGATCAACCGCCGCGCGCGCGCGATCGGCGGGGTGTCGCGCGACCGGTTGTCGGCGGACATGCTGCGGCTGCTCGACGCGCCGCATCCGGCAACGCCGGGGCTGCTCGACCGCGCCGGCGCGCTGCAGCGCCGATACGCCGCCCTCGCGGGGCTGTCGGGGGAGCACATGGTCCGCACCGCGGCGTGGCGGTTCATGGACCTCGGCCGCCGGATCGAGCGCGGGATCGCCATCGTCCGCGCCGCCCGACTGTTCGGGATGGCGGGGGCATCCGCCGACGACCTGTCCACCCTGCTCGACCTCGGCGACGGGCAGATCAGCTATCGCCAGCGCTACCCCACCGGCATGGCTCGGGTGCCCGCGCTCGACCTCGTCATGCTCGACCCCGGCAACCCGCGCGGGCTCGCCTTCCAGGCGGGGCGGATCGCCGAGCATCTCCAGGCGCTACCCGTGCTCGCTGACGACGGCATGGCCGAGCCGCAGCAGGCGCGCGCCCGTGCGCTGGAGGCGACGATCGCCACCGCCGCCGCCCCTACCCTCGACGCCGACGCGCTGGGGCAGATCGAGCGCGACCTCGCCGCGCTGTCTGAGGCGGTGGCGCGACGCTATTTCCTGCAAGGGGCCGAGCCGCTGCGTGCGGACGGGCTGACACTCGCGTGAGGACGGGGGCATGATCTACGACATTCGGCATGTCACCCGCTTCGACTACGGCGCACCGGTCAAGTTCGCGCGCTGCAACCTCCGCCTCAAGCCGATCGACTGGCCGGGGCAGCGGGTCGAGGAGCATGGACTGACGGTGGAACCGACGGGCCGCCTCGCCCCCGCGCGCGCCGAGGCGGGGCTCGCCCACGTCACCCGGCTTACCATCGACCATCCGGTCGAACGGCTCGCGATCGAGAGCCGCGCGCGCGTCACCGTCGACCGGCTGGTGCCGGTGCCGGACGCGAGCGACCCGACGCTGGGCGAGATCGCGGCGATGGCGCGCGCGAGCACCGACCTCTCTGCGGCGGGCCCGGCGGCGTACCTCTACCCCTCGCCGCTGATCCCGCTCGACCGCGCGATCGGGGACTGGTGCGCGCCCGACCTCGATCCCGGCCGGAACGCGCTGGAAGCCGGCATCGCGCTCGCCCGCCGCATCCAGCGCGAGTTCGTGTTCGATGGGGCCGCGACGCTGGTCGACACGCCTCCGGCGGAAGCGTTCGCGGCGCGGCGGGGCGTTTGCCAGGATTTCGCCCAGATCATGCTGACCGGCCTGCGCGCCGCCGGCCTGCCCGCCGCCTACGCGTCCGGCTACATCCGCACCATCCCGCCGCCCGGGCAGCCACGGCTAGTCGGGGCTGACGCCACCCACGCCTGGGTGCTGCTGTGGTGCGGCCCGGCGCGCGGGTGGGTGGGGCTGGATCCCACCAACGGCATCTGGATGGCCGAGGACCACATCGTCGTTGCGGTCGGCCGCGACTATGCCGAGATCGCGCCGGTTGACGGGGTGGTACTCGGGTCTGGCGCGCAGGCGATGCACGTATCGGTCGACGTCGCACCGATGAGCTGATGCCGTGGCCCAGTCCGGCGGCAGCGCACCCGGTAGCCGAATTGCCAACCGCGTTCGGCTCGCGCCCGGGCTGCCGCGCGGGTCGAGGCGCGTCGCCCGCCGCCGTGTAGCACAAGCTTGTGGCGGGCGCGCCTCGAGCGGTTACCGATCAATCAGAACCGCTTGTGCTGGGCGAAGTCGAAGTACTCACCGTGGCGCTTGGCCTTCGACTTCGCTCATTGCGAACGGAGGTGGTGCGGATCGGTTGGGAACTGCTCGAGCGGCACGGCTGGGTCAGGCCGCTCAAAAGCTAATTCGCCTCAAAGCCGGATCGGAACGAGCATGCTGCGCCGGCATCCGGCGATCGAGGTCGGCCCATGCTCCTTAGCGCGAGGCCCGAGATCTCCGATCGCACGTCAACTCACACCAGCCCGATACGCGCGATCGCGACGCGAACCCGCCAGTTGCCACCAACGACGGTGATGCCGGACCGTACTCCGATCCCCTCGCCGCGTGAACACCCGTACCGATCACCGAACCGGCCGGCGCGCGAGCATTCACCGCCCACGCCGGGCCATGCGCTGCTCCTGTCGCCGTGACGATGCCCGTGATCGCCGAGGCTCCCCGGTACCCGGCAAGACGATCCAGCAGAACGACGCGGGAGAGTCGTTCATCGCGTCCGGCGCCACGCCGGCCAGCGGCATTCCGCCCGCCGCCGCCGCCTTGCGTCAACCCTCCTTGGTCACCGCATTGTCGTTGCCGACCTCGCCATCGGTGTCATCGTCGCCAGTGCCCGAATAGGCAATGTCGGTCTGACCGCCATGACCCATGAAGCCGCCGCCGTCCGGCGTCTTGCCGGTCTGCGGGTTCGGGTAGCTGCCACCGCCGCTCTCCCCCGATCCGCCCTTGGCGGGAGCATCCGAGACGCCGTCGCCGTGCTCAGCCATCTTCCATCTCCTTCGGCGCCCCAACGCATGCACCGGTGATTGCGTTGCGCGCGCCGAGCGCCCACATAGCCGGGCAATACACCTTGGGGGCATGAGTGGCCGATCCGTACCAGACCCTGGGCGTCCAGCGGGGCGCCGATGAAGCCGCCATCAAGAAGGCGTACCGCAAGCTCGCCAAGGAGCTTCACCCCGACCGCAACAAGGACAATCCCAAGGCGTCCGAGCGGTTCAGCAAGGTGACGCAGGCGTACGACCTGCTCACCGACAAGGACAAGCGCGCGCGCTTCGACCGCGGCGAGATCGACGGCGACGGCAATCCCGCCGCCCCCTTCGGCTTCGATCCGCGCGCGCGGGGCGGCGGGGCGGGCGGTTTCCGCGCGGAGAATTACGACTTCGGCGGGGCGGGCGGCGGCGGCCCGGACATGTCCGACATCTTCGAGGGGCTGTTCGGCGGCGGCGGCCGGTCCGGCGGCTTCCAGGGCGGGTTCGGGCGGCAACAGGCCGCGTCCAAGGGGGCGAACACGAGCTACAGCCTGCGGGTGCCGTTCGTCGACGCCGCGACCCTCAGCCCCCAGCGGGTGACGCTGGCCGACGGCAAGGCGCTGGACCTGAAACTTCCCGCCGGGGTCGAAACCGGGACCCAGATGCGCCTCGCCGGGCGCGGCGAGCCGGGCCCCGGCGGTGCGGGCGACGCCACCGTCCAGATCGAGGTGCAGGGCCACCGCTTCTTCACCCGCGACGGCGACGACGTCCGGCTCGACCTGCCGGTGACCCTTGGCGAGGCGGTGCTCGGCGGCGCGGTGAAGGTGCCCACCGTCGAGAAGCCGGTGATGCTCACCGTTCCCGCAGGCACCACGTCGGGCAAGACCTTCCGCCTCAAAGGCAGGGGATTTCACAAGAAGGGCGGTGGCCGCGGCGACCAGCTGATCACGGTGATGGTCGACCTGCCCGCCGACGATGCCGGGTTGCGCCAGTTCGTCGAGAGCTGGACCCCGCGCGGGAACCCGCGCGCCGCGATGGGCGTCTGACGCTGGGATGGACCCCGACATGGATGAGGCGACCGATCCCCCCCTTCCCGGCCCCGGCCCCGGTACCAGCGGGCTGACGCCGGAGGACCGGCGCCACCAGCACGCCGCCAGGCACCGGTTCGACCGCCAGCTCGCCCGGGTGAAGCCGGGCTCCTACGCGTTCGAGGTGATGAAGCGGGCGGGCGTGGGCGTCTACAGCAACGGCTTCATCCATGCCGGCAACCTCGCCTACCTGGCGCTGATGACGCTGTTCCCCTTCTTCATCACCGCCGCGGCGATCCTGTCGCTGGTCGGCCAGTCGGACGAGACCCAGCGAACGGTGGTGTCGTTCCTCCACGTCCTGCCGGGCGACGTGGCCGAGCTGCTGCGCAAGCCGATCGCCGACGTGCTGACCGCGCGGACGGGTTCGCTGCTGTGGCTGGGCGGGCTGGTCGGGCTGTGGACGGTGAGCGGCTTCATCGAGACGCTGCGCGAGATCTTCCACCAGGCCTATGGCTGGAAATCGACCGCTCCGTTCTGGAAGTCGCGGCTGGGGTCGACCTTCGTGATCATCTGCTCGGTGGTGCTGGCGCTGCTCGCCTTCCTGATCCAGGGGGTCCTCGCCGCGGCCGAGCAGTTCATCTACCGGCTGCTTCCCTTCGCCGAGAACGCGGCGAGCTGGGTCGGCCTGTCGCGGATCATCCCGGCGGCGGTGATGTTCGGCGCGCTCTACATGCTGTTCTACTCGGTGACCCCGCGCCGCTATCGCTATTCGACCAGCCGCAAATGGCCGGGCGCACTGTTCACCGCCTTGTGGTGGATCGGGATGACGACGCTGCTGCCGGTCATCCTGGCGCAGCTCGGCGGCTATGACCTCACCTACGGCAGCCTGGCCGGGGTGGTGGTGATGCTGCTGTTCTTCTACCTGATCGGGCTCGGCCTGGTCTTCGGCGCGCACCTCAACGCGGCGCTGGCGGAGCCGCTCGAACCGGCGCATAGCGCGGTGACGGAAACGGCACCGGCGGCGACCGCGCCGGCATGAAGGGTTGAATGCGGTGAACGGACTGATGGCGGGCAAGCGCGGGCTCATCATGGGGCTCGCCAACGACAAGTCGCTGGCCTGGGGCATCGCGCAGAAGCTCCGCGAGCAGGGTGCGGAACTTGCCTTCACCTATCAGGGCGAGGCGCTGGGCAAGCGGGTCAAGCCGCTTGCCGAGAGTCTGGGCTCGTCGCTCACCATCGACTGCGACGTGAGCGACATGACCGCGCTCGACGCGGCGTTCGACGAGCTGAAGGACAATTGGCCGACGCTCGACTTCGTGGTCCACGCGATCGGCTTTTCCGACAAGAACGAGCTGCGCGGCAAGTTCGTCGACACCAGCCTCGACAACTTCCTCCTGACCATGAACATCTCGGTGTACAGCTTCGTCGCGGTGGCGAAACGCGCGGCGGCGATGATGCCCGCCGGGGGCAGCCTGCTGACGCTCAGCTATTACGGCGCCGAGAAGGTCATCCCCCACTACAACGTGATGGGCGTCGCCAAGGCGGCGCTGGAGACGAGCGTCCAGTACCTCGCGGTGGACCTCGGCCGCGACGACATCCGCGTCAACGCGATCTCGGCGGGGCCGATCAAGACGCTGGCGGCGAGCGGGATCGGCGACTTCCGCTACATCATGAAGTGGAACGAGCTGAACTCGCCCCTCAAGCGCAACGTGACGATCGAGGACGTCGGCGGCGCAGGGCTCTATCTCCTGTCCGACCTGGCCAGCGGCGTGACCGGCGAGGTCCACCACGTCGACGCGGGCTACAACGTCATCGGCATGAAGGCGGAGGACGCCCCCGACATCGCGCTGGCGTGAGGCGGTGCCGACCGTTCTGAGGCTGCACGGCCTTGGCTTCACGATCTACGTCGACGATCATCCGCCGCGACACGTCCCTGCGTTCGGCGATGCCGAGGCGGAGATCGAGATCGAGATCGGAGGCGACGGCGCCCCGCCGCGCATGATATATGCCGAACACATGAGCGGTGCGGAGCAAGGGTGAGCGATCACGGCGGTCGCGGAGAGCCGGGCGACGCTGCTGCAACGATGGATCGATATTCATGGTCGAGCTGACTGACGAGGACGTCGAGGCCGCGAACGAACGCGGCAGGATGGAGATGGCGACCAAGCCCCGCGCGCACGCCGCCCGGTACGACCGCGATCGGGACAGGATCGTGGTCGATCTGGTGAACGGTTCGACCTTCGCCTTCCCGCCACGGCTGCTTCGGGATTTGGAGAACGCCACCGCCGAGCAGGTCGAGGTGCTCGGGGTCGGGTCCGGTCTGCATCGGGAAACGCTCGACGCGGAGTTTACCGTCGCCGGGTTGATGGCCGGGCGCGTCGGGTCGCGGCGATGCATGGCGGAGCGCTACGGTCCGTACCGGAACCTCGAAGCAGCCGAATGAGCTGGAACAGCTTCGGGCGCGTCCTCCGCTTCACCACCTGGGGAGAGAGCCACGGGCCCGCGATCGGCGCGGTGGTCGACGGGTGCCCGCCGGGGGTCGCGCTGTCGGAGGCCGATATCCAACCCTGGCTCGACCGGCGGCGGCCGGGTACTTCGCGCTTCACCACCCAACGGCGTGAACCCGACGCGGTCCGCATCCTGTCGGGGGTGTTCGAGGGGCGCACCACCGGCACCCCGATCAGCCTCCTGATCGACAATGTCGACCAGCGGTCCAGGGATTACGGCGAGGTCGAGAAGGCGTACCGCCCCGGCCACGCCGACTACGCCTACGACGCCAAGTACGGCCTGCGCGACCATCGCGGCGGCGGCCGCTCGTCGGCGCGCGAGACCGCGTCGCGGGTCGCCGCCGGCGCGGTGGCGCGGCTGGTCGTGCCGGGCGTCCGCATCCGCGGCTGGGTTGAGGCGATCGGCGGCGACGCGGTCGACCCGGCACGGTTCGACGATGCCGAGATCGACCGCAATCCCTTCTTCTGCCCCGACGCGGCGGCGGCCGCGCGGTGGGAAACGCTGGTAGACGGCGCCCGCATGGCCGGATCGTCGCTGGGCGCGGTGGTGGCGTGCGAGGCGACCGGCGTGCCCGCGGGGTGGGGTGCGCCGCTCTACGCCAAGCTCGACGCCGAGCTGGCGGCGGCGTGCATGGGGATCAACGCGGTCAAGGGTATCGAGATCGGCGACGGCTTCGCCGCGGCGACGCTGTCGGGGGAGGCCAATGCCGATCCGATGCGCCCGGGCCCGGACGGCCCCGCCTTTCTCGCCAACCACGCCGGCGGGATCGCGGGCGGGATCAGCACCGGCCAGCCGATCCGCATCCGGGTCGCGTTCAAGCCGACCAGTTCGATCCTGACCCCCGTCGCGACGGTGACCCGCGGCGGCGAGGCGACCAGCATCGCGACCCGCGGACGCCACGATCCGTGCGTCGGCATCCGCGGCGTGCCGGTGGTCGAGGCGATGGTGGCGCTGGTCCTCGCCGACCAGGCGCTGCTTCACCGCGCCCAGTGCGGCGACAGGGCTCAAGGAACACCCGTCGACCTAGCGCGTTGAAGCGCCCGGACATTTTCTCGGGAGTTTCGGATATGCGTTGGATGACGATGGCGGCAGCGGCCGCCCTGATCGTGCCCGCCGCGGCGATGGCACAGGTCTCCGGCTCGAGCACCGGCTCGGTGGGTGGCACCGCCGGCACGACCGGCATGCAGACCGGTACCACCGGCGCGGGGACCGGCACCACGACCACCAACCCGCAGACGACCACGCCGCGCGGTTCCACCACCCGTTCGACCGCGCGTACCGGCGGGCGGACGACCACGGGTCGCACCGGCACCACGACGGGCACGGTGGGCGGTGCCACCACCAACGGCGGCGTCAGCACGCCGGGGACCGGCGGCACGACGGGCACCACCGGGTCCGGCACGATGACGACGATGCCGGACGGTACCACCGGCGGCGGCACGCTGGGCACGACCGGCACCGTCAACACGCCGGGAACGATGGGACCCAGCGTCGGGGTGGGTGCGGGCGGCACCACCACCACGACCCCGGGCGGCGTCACCGGCGGGGTCGGGGCGAGCGGCGGCATCGGCGCCACGACCGGCACCGGGGCGAGCACGGCCACGCCCGGTACCGGTACCACCCCCCGCTGATCGGAGACTGATCATGCGTGCCACCACTATCCTAAGCGTCGCCGTCATCGGGCTTTCCACCGCGGCGCTGGCGCAGGTACCCAACCGGTCGCCTCAGACCAACGCGGCCGGGGCGAACGCCGCCACCGCCAACGAGGTGGTCGAGGACAAGGTACCGCCCGCCAACATGATGAGCACCCCCTCGGGCAACGCCGCCGACTCGGCACCGCCCGCGGGCGAGCCGGAAGGCGCCACCAGCGGACCCCCGCGCCGCTGAGCGGTGAGGATGCCGTCCGCCCCAGGCGGCATCCTCAGTCGGCGAAGGGGTCGCGCACCAGGATGGTGTCCTCGCGCTCGGGACTGGTCGACACCAGTGCGACCGGGCAGCGGATCAGCTCCTCGACCCGGCGGATGTACTTGATCGCCTGCGCGGGAAGTTCCGCCCAGCTGCGGGCACCGGCGGTCGAATCCTGCCAGCCCGCCATCGTCTCCCAAACCGGCTCCACCAGCTCCTGGTCGGCAGCGTGCGCGGGATAATAGTCGATCAGCTCGCCGCGCAGGCGATAGCCGGTGCAGATCCGCACCGTGTCGAACCCGTCCAGCACGTCCAGCTTAGTCAGCGCGATGCCGGTGATCCCCGACACCGCCGCGGCCTGCCGCACCAGCACCGCGTCGAACCAGCCGCACCGCCGCTTGCGTCCGGTGACGGTGCCGAACTCGCGACCCCGCATGCCCAGCCGTTCGCCCGTGTCGTCCTCCAGTTCGGTGGGGAACGGGCCGGACCCGACCCGGGTCGTGTAGGCCTTGGCGATGCCCAGGACGAAGCCGACCCCCGACGGCCCGATCCCCGATCCCGCCGCCGCCGCGCCCGCGACGGTGTTGGAGGAGGTGACGAACGGGTAGGTGCCGTGGTCGATATCGAGCAGCACCCCTTGCGCACCCTCGAACAGGATGCGCCGACCGCGCGCGCGCGCCTCGGCCAGGTCGCGCCAGACCGGCTTGGCGAACGGCAGCACGAAGTCGGCGATCTCGCGCAGCGACGCGACCAGCGCGGCACGGTCGATGGGCGGCTGGCCGAAGCCGGCGCGCAGCGCGTCGTGATGGGCGAGCAGCCGGTCGAGCTGCGGCCCCAGCTGATCGAGATGCGCGAGGTCGCACACCCGGATCGCGCGGCGGCCGACCTTGTCCTCATAGGCGGGGCCGATGCCGCGGCGGGTGGTGCCGATCTTGCCCTGGCCGCTGGCATCCTCGCGCAAGCCGTCCAGGTCGCGGTGGAACGGCAGGATCAAGGCGCAGGTATCGGCGAGGCGGAGCACGTCGGGGGTCGCGACCACCCCCTGTTCGCCGAGCCGGGCGACCTCGTCGCGCAGCGCCCACGGATCGAGCACCACGCCGTTGCCGATCACCGACGGCGTGCCCCGGACGATGCCTGACGGCAGCAGCGACAGCTTGTACACCGCGCCGTCCACCACCAGCGTGTGCCCGGCATTGTGCCCGCCCTGGAAGCGGACCACCATGTCGGCGCGGCTCGCCAGCCAGTCGACGATCTTGCCCTTGCCCTCGTCGCCCCATTGCGCGCCGACGACCGCTACGTTTGCCAAGGCTTTTCCATCCTATCGCTGCTGCCGGGTCGCCCTAGTCCGTGACGGCGGCGAGCGTCCATCCCCGTCGCTCCGTTGACACCCCGCCGATGCGGCGGCACCGTCGCCGCGGAGGGGGAAAGCACGATGGGGCTGTTGCTCGCGATATCGCTCTGGGTCGTTTCGGGCGCGACCGGGGCCACGGCGCAGCAAGCCGAGATCGACGCCCAGAGCGCGGGCGGGGGCGAGATCATCGTCACGGCCGCCCGGCGCGAGATCGACGGCTATGACGACCGGGTACCGGTGATCGGCCTCAGGCGGCGGGCCGACTATGCGCTTCTTGAGGTGACGGTGAGCGGCGACACGCGCGATCCCGCCAAGCGGCACGAGGAGATGTACGCGACCATCCGGGGCGCGATCGAACTGGCCGACCGCCGCGGCATCCAGCTCGCCACCGGCAACACGGTGGTCGAGCCGCTGACCCTGGCCAATTACCGGCAGCTGAGCTTCACCAAGGACAGCCGCCCCGATGCCGAGCGGGTCTCGTTCCTGATCAAAACCTCGCTGACCGGCACCATCGATGCCAGAACCGCCGTGGCGCGCATGGACGGGTTCATCAAGGCGGTGCCAACCGTGGGTCGCGCCCTGATCGAGGCGGACGACGACCTGACCCTGTCGGTCGTCAGGCCCGACCAGTATCGCGGCGAGATCGTCGGGCTGGTCGCCGCCGACGCGACCGCCACCGCCGCGCGGTTCGGCCCCGATTACGCGATCGAGGCGCGCGGGATCGACCGTCAGGTCGAATGGACGCGCGCGGGGCTGACGGACGTGTTCCTGTACGTTCCCTACCAGCTCAACGTGGTGCCGCGCGGTCGGTAGGTATCATACGCACATGTGGCGGCACCCCGACCCGCACCCCCGCCAAACGGTGGTTGGCACGACGCGGGCGGCAGCGGGCCGGTGCCGCCTTGGTCCAGCTCCGCCGGGTCCGATCCTAGACCGGCTGCGGCCGCCCGGACGCGAGCCGATGCGTGGCCAGCTGCGCCTCGGGCGTGTCGCCGTCGTGAAGCGCGGCGACGGTGACCCAGCCTTCGGCCCGCAATCGCGCACCCTCCGCAGCCGCCGTCCCCAGCGGCAGGAACAGGCGTCGCCGCTCGGGCGCCGCGCCGCGGGGCAGCGCGTCGGGGTAGAGCGAGAAGCCGGTCGCGGGCTCCTCACGCCCGCCCGGATGGACGATCTGGTAGGTGCCGCCCCGCCCCAGCTCACGCGCCCCCGTCCCGTCGGCGCCGCCGGCGAACAGCGAGAAGCCGAGCCAGGACTGGATCTCGAACCCGTGCCGCTCGGTCGGATCGAGGGTCAGGCCGACGCCCTCCAACCCGGCGGCGATCGCCTCCAGCCCGTCGAGCCGGCTCGCCAGCACGCCCGCGGCGTCGAACGCGCGCAGCCGCGCCACCGCGCCCGCGAACGGTCCCGCCGCCT
>Ga0325400_1000216_pt1 | contig 39188 bp, 44 predicted proteins | sample PopdelMetagenome_2_FD_205662 | JGI IMG/M metagenome (GOLD analysis project Ga0325400, IMG submission 205662) | Populus deltoides microbial communities from Bellville, Georgia, United States - Xylem-PdKOR-R1 | ecosystem: Host-associated > Plants > Phyllosphere > Stem > Wood/Secondary xylem... | reverse complement strand
CCTGACCACGCAGTCGGACAAGCCGCCGGCCGGCGTGTTCAAGCAGAAGCTGGCCTATTTCCGCGACATCCGCGACGGCAAGGTGGACGACCGGCGCAAGCTGCCGGTCCTCTACGAGGTGCCCGAGGAGATGGTGGCGGCAGGCGAGCACATGCTCCGCACCAACTTCTACCTGACCAACCCGAACCTTGGCCGGTCCGTCACGCAGGAGTGGCTAGAGGAGAAAGCGGCGGAGGCCGATCACGACGCGGATGGGCCGCGGGCGGTGTTCTATGCGAAGCACCTCAATGTCGAGATCGGGATCGGCCTGCGGCACGACGCCTGGATCGGAGCCCTCTACTGGCCCGACGCCGCCGACCCGACGCTGACGCTGGCCTCCCTCATCGAGCGCTGCGAGGTGATCGTCGCCGGCATCGACGGAGGCGGGCTGGACGACCTTCTCGGGCTGGCTCTGATCGGGCGCGAACGCGGCACGCGGCGGTGGCTCATGTGGAACCATGCCTGGGCGCAGGAAGACGTGCTTGAGCGTCGCAAGGACGTGGCGTCACGGCTGGTCGACTTCGAGACTGCGCGCGAGCTTACGATCTGCCGCTCGGCGCCGGCTGAGGCCAGTCCGGACGTGCGAGCGGCGGCCGCGACCAAGGACATTCGCGGCGTGGCCGACATCCTCGTGCAGGTGGCCGAGGCGGGGCTGTTCCCGCAGCATGAGGCTATCGGGGTCGATCCCGCGCTGATCACGGCGGTGGTGGACGAGCTGGTCTCGCGCGGCTTCACCAAGGAGGCCGGCGGGCAGATCGTGGCCGTGCCGCAGGGCTACCGGCTGTCGCCGGCCGTGTGGACGACTGAGCGGAAGCTGAAGGACCGCACCATGTCGCACGCTGGCCAGGCCATGATGGCATGGCAGGCGGGCAACGCGAAGGCCGAGCAGCGCGGCAATGCCGTGGTCATCACCAAGCAAGAGTCCGGCAAGGCGAAGATCGACGCGCTGATCGCCGGCTTCAACGCCGCCGTCCTGATGGGGAAAAACCCGGAAGCGGCCGCCGCACTCAAGCCGACCTTGCTTTTCATCTGATCTCGGAGGGTTCGCCCATGAACCGCGCCTATTCCGTCCTGGAGATCAAGGCGATCGACAACGACACGCGCGTGATCCGCGGCATTGCGACCACGCCCAGCGTGGACCGTGTCGGCGACATCATCGAGCCGCTGGGCGTCCGCTTCAAGAACCCGCTGCCCTTCCTGTGGCAGCACCAGCACGATAAGCCGATCGGCACCTGCGAGTTCGGCAAGCCCACCGCGAACGGCATTCCGTTCACGGCCAAGATCACCGACCCCGCCGAGGTGGAGTCCCTCTCCTTGAAGGACCGCCTGCAGGAGGCGTGGGACTCGCTCAAGGCCGGCCTGGTGCGCGCGGTCAGCATCGGCTTCGCGCCGCTCGAGTACAGCTTCATGGAAGGCGGCGGCATCCGGTTCGTGGAGACGGAAGTCTTCGAGCTGTCGGCCGTCACCATCCCCGCCAACGCCGACGCCGTCATTACGGCCGTCAAGTCGATCGACCGCACGCTGCGCCAGGAGGCCGGCGTGCCCGAACCTGATCTCCTGCCGCCCCCCGAGCCTGCCGCGATCGGCAAGTCGGCTCGTGTGGTGCGGCTCGATGACCCCGCCCGCGATCGGGCTCCCCCCTTCGTGATCCGCAATATCCGGCGGCTCGCCTGATCAAGGACGAACACCCATGAACATCGCCGAACAGATCCGCGCCTTCGAGCAGAAGCGCGCAGGGCTGGTGGCTGCCAACGCCACCATCATGCAGAAGGCCGCCGATGCCGGCGCCACCCTCGACCAGCAGCAGGCCGAGGAGTTCGACGGCAACCAGGCGGATGTCACCGCCATCGATGAGCACCTGAAGCGCCTTCGCTCCGCCGAGAAGTCGGCGGGCGCCGCGGCCGCGCCGGTTGGCGGCCAGAGCGCCGAGGAGGCCGGTCAGGCGCGCGCGGGCGTGCGCGTCGAGGTGAAGGGCATGAACCTGCCCAAGGGCACGGCCTTCACCCGCTACGTGATGGCGCTCGGCCGCTCCAAGGGCAACCTGATGCAGGCGGCCGAGATCGCGCGCGGCTGGGACGACACGCCGCAGGTCGAGACGGTGCTGAAGGCGGCGGTCGCAGCCGGCACCACGACCGATCCCAACTGGGCAAAGCCGCTGGTCGAGTACCAGAACATGGCGAGCGAGTTCGCCGAGCTGCTGCGTCCGGCCACGATCATCGGCCGCATCCAGGGCCTCCGTCGCATTCCGTTCAATACGAAGATCCCGCGGCAGACGGGCGGCTCGACCGTGCAGTGGGTCGGCCAGGGTGCGCCGAAGCCGGTGGGCAAGCTTGCCTTCGACCAGATCAGCCTGGGCATGAGCAAGGCGTCGGGCATCGTCGTGCTGTCCGACGAGCTGGTGCGCTCGTCCACTCCTTCTGCGGAGGAACTGGTGCGCCAGGACATGATCGGTCAGACGGCCATGTTCCTGGATGGCCAGTTCGTGGACCCGGCGGTCGCGGCGGTGCAGGATGTATCGCCCGCGTCGGTCACCAACGGCGTCACCCCGATCATCGCCAGCGGCACCGACGCCGACGCGCTCCGCGCCGACGCTCGCAAGCTAATGGCGGCGTTCGTCGCGGCCAACATGTCGCTGTCCACCGCGGTGTGGGTGATGACCGAGACGCAGCTGCTCAGCATCTCGCTGATGACCAATGCGCTCGGCCAGCCGGAGTTCGCGGGCACCAATGCCGGCCCGGATGCGAAGTTCATGGGCCTGCCCGTGATCGCGTCGGAGAACATCCCGGCGCAGCCTGGCGTTGCTGGCCCGCCCATCGTGCCCGCCGGCTCGCGCATGCTGCTGGTCAAGGCGAGCGAGGTGCTGCTGGCGGACGACGGCGAGACGGTGATCGACGTGAGCCGCGAGGCCTCGCTGCAGATGGACAGCTCGCCGGCCAACCCGCCGACGCAGACCACCGTCATGGTCTCGCTCTGGCAGATGAACATGGTCGGCATCCGTGCCGAGCGGTTCATCAACTGGGCGAAGCGCCGGGCGGGCGCGGTCCAGTACATCGACGGCGCCGCCTACACGACCCTCTAACCAAGCGAGGCCGCCCTTCGGGGCGGCCTCCCACGGGGAGAACGCGTCATGAAGCACGCGATGATCAACATCAGCCTGCCGCGCTACGGCACGCGCATGCTGTCGGCGGGCGATCCGTTCGAGTGCAATCGCCGTGAGGCGCGTGTGCTGAACGCGCTCAAGAAGGCCCGCTACGCCACCGACGACGATCACGCGGCGGAGCCGGCCGAGCCCGTCCAGCCTGTGCCGCCCGTCGAACCCGTACAGGGTGACGGCGGCGCGTCGGCGCCCGGCGAAGGTGGCGCGGCCAACGGCGCTGCGGACGAGCAGGCGCAAGCGCTCGCCGCCGCCCGCACCGACTACCAGACCGCGTTCAACAAGCGGCCGTACCACGGCTGGAGCGTGGACGAGCTGCGCCAGAAGATCAGCGCGGGCGGCACCGGCGAAAGCTGATGCGCCTGCTCGGCTTCGACCTCACCCGCACCAAGTCGGCCCAGCCGTCGGCGATCACGGACCAGCGCAGCTGGTTCACCGTGATCCGGGAGTCGTTCACGGGTGCGTGGCAAAAAAATATCGAGGTGAAGCCGGAGAGCGTGCTGGCCTACCACGCCGTGTTCTCCTGCATAACGCTGGTTGCGTCCGACATGGCGAAGATGCGGATCAAGCTCGTCCAGCAGGACGCGGACAGCATCTGGAGCGAGGTGAAGAGCCCGGCTTACTCGCCGGTATTGGCCAAGCCCAACGGGTTCCAGAACCGCATCCAGTTCGTGGAAAGCTGGGTGCTCTCCAAACTCAGCCGCGGCAACACCTACGTCCTGAAGCAGCGCGACGGCCGCAACGTCGTCACCAAGCTCTACGTGCTGGACCCGTGCCGCGTGCGGCCGCTCGTAACGCCGACCGGCGAGGTGTTCTACGAGCTTAACACGGACAACCTCGCCGGCCTGCCTGCCCAGGTGGTGGTCCCCGCCCGCGAGATCATCCACGATCGCTTCAACTGCCTGTTCCATCCGCTCGTGGGCCTGTCGCCCATCTTCGCGTCCGGGCTGGCGGCGACGCAGGGGCTCGCGATCCAGAACAACAGCGCCTCGTTCTTCTCGAACGGCGCGCGGCCGGGCGGCATCATCCTGGCCCCCGGCAACTTGGACCAGGCCGACGCCGACCGGCTGAAGGAGCAGTGGTCCGAGAACTACAGCGGCAAGAACTCGGGTCGGACAGCGGTGCTGGCAGGCGGCCTCAAATACGAGGCGATGGCGACCAACCCGAAGGACGCGCTGGTGGTCGACCAGCTGCGCTGGACCGCGGAGGTGGTCTGCTCGACGTTCCACGTACCGCCCTACAAGCTGGGCATCGGGCAGGCGCCCGCGAACAGCACGGTCGAGACGCTCAACCTCGAATATTACACGCAGTGCCTACAGGTGCTGATCGAGGCCATGGAGCTGTGCCTGGACGAGGGGCTGGAATGCCCGGCCGGGCTCGGCACCGAGTTCGATACCGACAATCTGCTGCGCATGGACACGTCGGCGCTGATCAAGGCGATGGCGGACGGCACCACGAGCGCGCTGATCAAGCCCGACGAAGGCCGCGCCCGGCTCGGGTTCGGCAAGGTGGCCGGCGGCGACGCGGTCTATCTGCAGCAGCAGAACTACAGCCTGGAAGCGCTCGCCAAGCGCGATGCGTCGGCTGACCCGTTCGGCACCGCCGCCCCGACCACTCCCGACCCGGCCGCCAACGACAACGCTGCCGCGGAGGCCGAACAGGCGCGCGCGCTGCTGACGATCATGAAGGGGCTCGCCTGATGTTCGACGGCAAGGCGTTCGGCACCGAGGTCGTGGACATGGTGCGCGGCTATGTCGAGCGGACGGTAGCGCCGTTGCAGGCGCGCATCGCCGAGCTGGAAGCGCGAAAGCCGGAGCGCGGCGAGCGCGGGCAGGACGGCCGCCCCGGGAACGACGGCCGGGATGGGCGCAACGGCGAGCCTGGAATGAACGGGATCAATGGCGCTGATGGCCGCGACGGTGAGCCCGGCGTTCCCGGCCGAGATGGTGCCGACGGCGCGCCGGGCGTCCGCGGTCAGGACGGCGCGAGCGGTCGCGATGGCGCTGCGGGCGCGGACGGGCAGAACGGAGCGGATGGTCGCGACGGCGTGAACGGCATTGGCACCAGCGGCGCGCTAATCGACCGTGACGGCGTGCTGGTGCTGACGATGTCGGACGGGACCGTTCACAAGCTGGGCGTGGTGGTTGGCCGGGACGGCGAGGCTGGCGAGCGTGGATCGGACGGCCGCGATGGTGTTGACGGGCGGAACGGCACGCATGGCAACGATGGCGAGCGCGGCGCGGACGGCAAAGATGGCCGCGATGGTGATGCGGGCGCTGATGGTCGCGACGGGGTGGACGGCAAAGACGGCGAGCCCGGCACGAACGGTACGGATGGCCGGGACGGCGAACCGGGAGCCGATGGCCGCGACGGTGTTGATGGCCGGGATGGCCGTGACGGCACCAATGGCCGCGATGGTTTCGGGTTTGACCACCTCACGGTGGAGCAGTCGGGCGAGCGCGGCTTCGTGTTCCGGTTCGCGCAGGGCGACCACGTTAAGGAGTTCCCGTTCCGCATGCCGGTCGTGATCGACCGCGGCGTCTACTCGGCCGGCAAGGCCTATGAGGCTGGCGATGCGGTGACCTGGGCCGGCTGCCTGTGGATCGCCAAGGGCGATACGACTGACAAGCCCGGTGAGGGCGAGAGCTGGCGCCTGGCTGTGAAGAAGGGTCGCGACGGCAAGGATGCCGCTCGTGGCTGAGCAGCTGGTTGAGCCCGTCACGATGGCGGAGGCGCGGCTGCGGCTGCGGCTCGACGTGCCGGACGATGACCCGACGCTGGAAAGCCTAATCATCGCGGCGCGTGAGCATATCGAGAATGTGTGCGACGGGCTCGTGCTGGCGGCGCGCACGGTGACGGAGGTGATCCGGCTTGATCGCCCCTATGCCGAGCTGACCGCCTGGCCGATCGCCGAGCCCGCCCGGATCGCGCTGGCGACCGCTGGCGGCGAGGTCGCGCAGGCCGAATGGCTGGCGCTCTACACGGGCGAGAAGCAGCTGAAGCGGCGGCCGGTTCGCATCGAGCCGGTGGGCGGCGCCTGGGGCCGTGAACGCGGCGTGATCGCCACGGCAACGGTGCAGGCGGGCTGGTCCGATCCGCAGTCCGTGCCCGTCGTGCTGTGCAACGCCATTCTGATGCTGGTGCTGCACTGGTATACAAACGGCTCGGCTTCCACCCCCGGCGAGCTGAAGGAAACGCCGCTGGGCGTTGCGGCCATGATCAGGCGCTTTCAGGTGCAGACGATCTGATGGCCATCCAGCCCGGTGACCTCAACAGACGCATCACCTTCCTCGCCGCTGGAACTGAAGATGACGGCTTCACGCAGCAGGAAGGCGCTTTCCGCCCTGTTGCTCAGCGATGGGCGTCCAAGCGCGATGTCAGCGATCGGGAGCGGTCCACCGCAGCGCAGCAGGGTAGCGATGTGACGACGCGCTTTGTGGTGCGGTGGGACAGCTTTACGCGATCGCTTTCCACCAAGTTCCGGTTGGAATGTGAAGGTGCGGCTTACACCGTGTCGGCCGTTAAGGAAGTCGGCCGGCGGGAGGGTGTCGAGATCACAGCCAGCCGCCGCGATGATGGCGGGCTGTGATGGAAGAAGACCTACGGCACCGCCTCATGAATACCGTGGGAGTGCGAAACAGCGTTGGATCGAATATCGATTGGGAGGAGCGGCCCAAGGCGGCCGGTTTGCCCGCGATCACATTGACGCTGACCAGCCGTATCCCGATCCAAACCTACAAGGGGCCGGTCTCGCTCGTGCCGTCTCGGGTGCAGGTGGATGTTTGGGCCACCTCCGTCAAACAGGCGGTCATGATCGCCCGGTTGTTCAACCCGATTGTGCCCGATCAGGGCATTCTAGCGAATCCCGCCATCAGCGGCAAAACCCGGTTCGGACCGTCTTTTGTGGAAAGCGAGCAGAGCGGCGGCACCGATGAGGTTGCCGGTGGCACGCTAGTTTTCCGCCGCATTCTTCATCTCACCGTCTGGCACAGTCCAGCATAGGAGCAACGACCATGCCCCAATCCGCTGATCCGTCGATCGGCTACGACAGCGAGTTCTGGCTCGGCACCAGCGACCAGAGCAGTTCGTTGACCGCGCTCGTCGGCGTATTCGATATGGGCCTGCCCGACGAGCAGTTCGGGCGCGTCGAGGTCACCCACTACAAGAGCCCCGGCAAGCGCAAGCAGTACATCGACGGCCTGATCGAAAGCGGCACGTTCCAGGTCAAAATGAACTACGCGCCCGGTTCCGCAACCGACCTGCTCATCCAGGCCGCCAAGGACGGGGGCACCGCTCGTGCGTTCAAGCAGGTGCTGCCCGACGCCGCCGGATCGGACTGGGCGATTTCCGGCCACTGCGTTGTGCGTGGGTACGAGCGCACCAACCCACTGGAGGGGCGGCGCGAAGCGACCATCACCTGCGAATTGACCGACGATCCGGTTGAGGGCGCCGGTTCGTGAACCGCTTTCGCGGTGAGGCCGAGCTAGCCGCAGGCGATGCCAAGCACACGTTGGTGCTCGACATCAACGCGCTCGTTCTGGCTGAGGATGCGCTGGACGCGGACCTGACCGAGCTAATCAACCGCCTGAACGGCAAGGTCCGGCTCGGCACGGTGCGCGGCATGGTATGGGCGGCCCTCCAGCACCAGCCGCAGCCACCGAACCTGCTACGCGCGGGAGAGATCGTAGGCGAGGCGGGTATCGGCGCCGCTCACACGGCCGTTATGAAGGCGCTGTCCGATGCTTTGCCGAAGGCGGAGAAGGGGAAGGCCGACGCCGACCCTCGGAAGGCGACGGGTGGGACTGGGAACGGCTCTTCGGCCGCTGGTGCGGCCTAGGGTTCGATCCTGGGGCTTTCTGGCGACAGACGCCCCGCCTGCTCGTCGCCGCGATGAAGGGACGCATGATAGCCGATCAGGAAGCGCGGGTGTCGCTGGCCTGGCACACTGAAGCTCTGGCGCGTGAGAGGCTGCTCAAGCCCTTGCGTCACTATCTCTCGTCAGGCCGGTCAACCAACCGCGAAAGCGACCTGCTAGCAGCGATGAAGCGAGCCAAGCGCGGCGGCGCCAAGCTGAGCATCTTCAAGCTCGAAAGGTGAGCCGATGGCATCGGGTCGGGTCAAGCTGGAGGGTGTGGCCGAGCTCAAGGCTGCTTTAGAAGCGTTGGGGCCGGAGGTGGCAACCAAGGTGGGGGCTGGCGCCGATCGCAAAGCTGCCGTTCTGCTTCAGAACCATTTGATCGAACAAGCGCCCGTAGGCCCTGGTAGGCACCCCGAAGGGCATCTGCGCGACAACATCCGCGTTCGGAAGCAGAAAGCACGGCAACCCTATACCATCCGGTACATCGTCAACACTGGCAAGGCGTTCTGGGGCGCATTTCAGGAGCGCGGCACTGCCAAGATGGCTGCGCGTCCTTGGATGGGCCCGACCTTTGATGCGGCTGTGCCGAACCTGATCAGTGAACAAGTCGATGGTCTGAAAACCGGGATCGAGCGCACGGCCAAGCGGCTCGCCAGGCTGCGAAGGAAGTAGCATGGCTGCGAGAGGGCAACAGGTCGGCAGTCTTTACAGCTCCCTCACGCTCGAAAGCTCCTCTTTCGTCTCTGGCCTCAAGAAGTCAGTCGACGCCACCGCGTCGTCATCGGCCAAAATCGAGAAGCACCTCAGCCAGATCAAGACAGCCGCCATCGCCGCGTTCACGGGCGAGATCGCCAGCCGCGTTGTGGAATTGGGCAAAGCCGGGCTCGACTACGCCTCCTCGCTCGGCGAAGTGTCGCAGCAGCTCGGTGTTACCAGCCGTGATCTCCAAGTCTATCGCTATGCGGCCAGCCAGGTTGGCGTCAGCCAGGAGGAGATGGACGGCGGGCTCCAGAAGTTCACGAAGACGCTGGGCGCGGCGCGTGCGGGCAACGCCGCGGCCGTAGGCACGTTCACGGCGCTCGGCCTCAGCATGTCCGACGTGAAGAAGGGCGATCCGCACGACGTGCTGCTGAAGGCGGCCGATGGCATCGCCCAGATCAGGGATCGGGCCACACGCGCTGCGCCAGAGATTGCCCTATTCGGCAAGACTGGACAGCAGCTCGACCCGCTCCTGTCGCAGGGCAGCGCCGGCATCAACGAGCTTGCCACCGCGGCCGAGAAGCTGGGTTTGGTGCTGTCCGCCGAACAGATTGCCCGTGCCGACGACGCGGCCGACAAGCTCAGCGCCGTCAAGCAGGTGCTGGAGGCTAACATCGCCGGAGCGGTGGCGGATAACGCTGAGGCCATCCTGAGCCTTGCAACCGCGATCGAACGTGTAGTGGTGGCGCTCGCTAAGCTTCCTCGGCAGAAGGACCTGGCGGCCAAGCTTTCGCTGCTAAACGACGACGCGACCCGCGTTGATGTGCCCCTTGCTCTGTACAACCGCGTGGCGCTGGGAAAAAGCAAGGCGCAGACGCAGGCAGATACGGTCAAAGAGCTGCTCGGTTCACGCGATGGCCGAGAAGCACTGTTCAACCGGACGCAAGCGCAAATCAGGTCGCTTAATCGTGGGCGGACGTATGACCCCGACCTCAACCTGAGCGTCGCGGACAATCCTCAGGCAATCGCAGCCGAGAAAGCGCGGCTTCTCGCCTTTCGTATGCAGATCGTCGCCCGCGAAAAGCTTGGGAACCGTCCGGCCAACGACAATCCCGGCGGCGGGCGTGGCTACACCGATCCCGGCGCGGCGTCGGCTGCGGCGGCCAAGGCAGCGGCCGCTGCACGAGCGGCAGAGGCGGCACGACAGAAGGCGTTGCGCCTAGAGGAAGGAAGTCGACAGGCGCTCCAACAAGCTGCCGACGAGACCCTGAACCTGCGTCAGCAACTCACTTCGGATGTCCGCGAGCAGGCTCAATATCAGCACGAACAAACCGACCTCGAGGGCAAGGCGGCCCTGCGCAAGATCGACCTGGATGTGGCCGAAGGGCAGATCACCGCGGCGGCGGGCGAGGAGCTGAAGCGGCGCACCACGCTCAACACCGAGTTGCAGCATAGCGTCATTAATCGCGAACTGGACGGCAGGCTGGACCAAGCCGATCTGGAGGCCCGCACCGCCGCTATCGGCGACCAGCGTGACTTGCTGAGCGCACAAGCCGCTCTGGCGAACACTGCGGGCGAACGACGCGACCTCGAACTGCGCCTGCTGGACCTCCAATATGACGAGGAGCGCGTCCGGCTCGCGGCCGTGCTGGCATCGCGAACGTCAACCGATGCCGAGAAGAAGGTGGCGCAGGCCCGCATGGACCTGCTGCCGCAGTTGCAGGGGCTGGCGGCAGAAGGTGTCCGCCAGCGCAACGCGGGTCCTCTGGAGCAGTATCGGCAGCAAATCAAAGCATCGGTCGGCGACCTTAACACCTCGCTGGAGACGGTGGAGGCGAACGGCCTGCGCGGCCTGGAAGATGGCCTGCTCGGCATCGTGACGCGGACGGAAAGCGTCAGCGACGCTTTTGGGCGCATGGCGGAGAGCATCTTGGCCGATCTTGCCCGCATCGTTATCCAGCGCGCGGTCTTGGGGCCTCTGGTCGACAGTCTGTTCGGTGGTGGCGCTATTGCCGGCAACGTGGGGCAATTCGCTGCGCAGACGCCACTAGCCTTGTCCGCCGGCATGGCTCCGCTGAAGTTCGCGACCGGTGGTAGCTTCAAGGTCGGCGGCTCAGGCGGACCGGACAGCAAGCTGTTCTCCTTGGCGCTCTCCCCCGGCGAGGCGGTGGACGTGCGCCGTGGCGACCAGGAGCGGGCGGGGCAGTTGGTCATGGTACAAGTGGACAAGTCAGCCCTGTTCGACGTCCACGTTCAGCGCGCGGCTGCGCCGCTTGCGCAGGCGGCTCAGGTCGGCGCGGTGGGGCAGGTAGAGGATCGTGCCCGCCGTCGCGCCCGGTCTCGTCTATGATCGACCTGACCGACCTGGAGCTTACGGGCGGGACCACGCCGCGGCTTCTCGACTGGGGCGGCGAGCTCGTCCCGCCGTTCGGAGGCGTGACACAGCGCCTTGATCGGCTCGGCAGCCGCCATTCTGTTGACTGCGTCGCCCCCGCCAGGGCGATGGAGCCGAACGGCCGTCTTTGGATCGCCCGACTGAAGCGCGCCAAGCGCGAGGGCGCGATCATCGCTTTTCCGCAGGTCGGCTTCGATCCGGGCAATCCGGGTACGCCCGTCGTCGCCGCGGCTGTGACGGCCGGAAACACCGTTCCGCTGTCCGGCCTCACCTCCGGCTATCGGCTGCATGAAGGGCAGTGGCTCACAATCTTCCACGCTGGGCGTCGCTACCTGTATTCGATCAACACCGAGATCGTCGGCACGAGTAGCGGCACCGCGACGATCCAGGTCACGCCTTTCCTTCGCACGCAGCTCAGCCAAGGTGACGTGATCAACTTGAGTGAGCCCGAGATGGAGGGATGGCTGGCAGGAGACGAATTCGCCTGGTCGCCGGATACCGATCGTACGGTCAGCCTGAAGTTCACAGTGACGGAGCGTGCATGACGGCCCTGACGCCCGCGCTGGACGCGGCCTTCTCCTCCGATCGCATGCTGATCTTCGGCTCCGTCGAGATCAACCTGCCGGGTTACGACCTGCGGCTGCTGGACGGCTCGGGCATCCTGCTGGTGGACGGGCAAACGTTCGTCGGCGAAGACCCGATCTACGGCGTGCTGGACAGCATCGACGAGCTGACGGACGGGCTGGGCGACGAAGCGCCCGCCCTGTCGATCAACCTGCTGCCCGCGTCGGGCGCGGCGGTCGGCCAGCTCGCCTCGCCTGCGTTTCAAGGCTCGCGCGTTCGCGTGCGGGTGGGCGCCGTCAGCAAGGAGACGGGCCTGACCATCGGCACGCACCTGCTGTTCGACGGCGAGTTGGACGTGCCGGTGCTGACGGTGGGCAAGGGGTCGCGGCGGCTCGCGTTCGAGTGCGTGTCGTCGTTCGAGCGGTTCTTCGAGAACGACGAAGGCGCCCGCCTGTCGGACAGCTTCCACCAAGCCATCTGGCCCGGCGAGACGGGGTTCCGGAACATCACGGGCATCGAGCAGACGATCTATTGGGGCGTGGCGACCCCGGCGGGCGCGAACGCCATCCAGGTTGGCGGCCTGTGACGCCGTACCAGCGCAAGGTCGCTGCCGCGCAGGCCACGCTGGATAGGTTCAAGGATGTGCCGCTGCGGCTCGGCCGGAACGATTGCGTGCGCATGGCGGCGTTTCACCTGCGAAAGCTTGGCCATCGCGTGAAGCTGCCGCCCGCCGGTGCCTATGCCTCCATCCGCTCCGCCAAGCGCGAGCTAGAGAAGGCGGGGCACGAGACAGTTGCGGCAGCGCTGGATAGCTTCGGGTTCGAGCGCATCCCGCCCGCGGCCGCGGTAGCGGGCGACCTGATCATGCTGCCCGGCGACACGGACCTAGGGGCGCTGACGGTGGCACTCGGCAACGGAAGGTGCGTCGCCTATCACCAGGACCTTGCCGGGGCAGGCGTCGTGCAACCCGTCGAGTGGCTATTCGCGTGGAGGGTGCAGCCGGTATGACAGACGATGCCAAGGCGCGGTGGCGTAAGATCAGCGAAGGCCAGCTCGCCGCGTCCGTGGAGGACGCCGCAAGCCGGGCGAAGACGCAGCTGGCGCTCGCGCAGGATGCCTTGAAGGCGCTCCTGCTGGCGAATGGCGGGGCGCTGGTCGCCCTGTTCACGTTCGTTGGCAACGTGCTGTCCAAGAGCGGCAGCGTGCGCTTCGACCTGCATCACCTCTGGCTGGCGTTCGTGCTGTTCGTGGCCGGGTTTAGCCTCGCCCTTGTCGCGCACGTGCTCGGCTTTCTTTCGCAGGATCGCTTCTTCCAGCAAGCCGGTGCCGAAATAGCGCGCATCACGCACTCACTCCTGGCTGACGAGCCGAATGCGGACCAGCAGGTCGAGATGCGCCTCTTGGCGAGCGGACAGGCCTTCTACTGGGGAGGTGTGCTAATCGCGGTCCTATCGCTGACCGCCTTTGCGTGCGGCAGCGGTTTCGCGCTGGCGGGAGTGCTGGTCTAGGTCGCGCGTCGCTGAATGCGACGCTCCTCGGCTAGTCGCAATCTTTCAGGTTCGGTGAAGGCGCGTTCGAGAAGAGAAATGGCAAAGTCCACTAAGTCTTCTGCATCAGCCTTGCCAAGTGTTCCATCATGCGCGCCATCATTGCCGTCTTCCCGAACGCAAAATGCAAGTGGCCCTAGTCCGGCCGGCAAACGACCGGTAGCTATCAGCCAATCTACGCGATCGAAAAGCTTCTTACGCTGGTTTTGGTTTGGGCCACCTGTTGCCCCGTCCGCCACTGGCAAAAGGGATTTCGTGGCTAGGTCAAGACAAAGACGAAACATTGCCGCAGCTGCGTTATATGCGCCAATAGCGAGGCACGCAGCGCCCTCCTGAAAACACTTACGCACGGCCTCCGGTAGATAATCTGGTGGTGTGACAGTCGCCTGATCTACGACAGATATAAACCTAACTAAGTTGAATCCGCCATTTACGTTTCCGTTGAACTCTATGATGGCGCCATCCCTGCACATCTGACCGCTCGGATCACGAAGGGCTGCTTTCAGAATGGCAATCGAAGAATTGCGACAAGATCGGCAACGCATCTGCGCCTCGTGCAAGCTTCTTTCGATCTCGCCCAAACCCTCTTTTCGTAGGTAGGCATCGCCCCTGACGTCAAAGGTGACTGCCTTCGTTCCGCAACGCGGACAGTTCGCAACGAACTCAGCCACTCTGCAGACCCTTCTCCACCAGCCTGCGGATCATATGCAGCTCCGCGCCTTGGAGATGATGACGAAAGGCGCCCCACTTTTGCGTCCGGTTGCGTACCCGACGACCCGTCGAGCTCGATCATCAAAGAAGATATCTATAGTGCCGGCGCGTGCCGCTATACCAGCGGCTCTGAACTTGAGGCTGAAAGCGTAGCGGTTTTCAAACTGCTCGCGTCCAATCTCGTAGCCTGGCGATCCACTAAGTTGCAGCGCAATACAGCCCGCCAGCTCAGCTAGCGGTTTGTCTGATCGCAGGTCGAAAACCGGTTTGTGAGTCCGCATGCTCTCGGCGGTGGCGCATCCGGTCAAGATGGCCAGGACGGCAACGACGTAGCCCTTCACACCTGTTCCCTTCGACGGAGGCTTGCATGTCGCGTGTAGCACGCACCGCTGCCCTCGTCGTGGGCGCCGTTGCGCTCGCCGCCACCGGGATTGGTGCGGCAGCGTCGGCCGGTTTAATCGGAGGCGCCGTGACTACCGCTGCTGGCGCAACAGTGGCGGGGTTTGCGGGTGTAGCGGCAAGCACCTTTACCGCCGTCGGGGCCATAGCCGGTGTAGCCTCAGCCGCAGTTGGGGCGCTGACCGCGAAGAAGCCAAAGACATCCTCTAGCGGTGCACAGGAGCGTTTTACCGCCAACAAAGACCAGGGTCTCCCTGTAATTTTGGGGTATACCCAAGTCTCTGGCTTCATCATCCACCGCGCCACGAGCGGTCCGAACAACCTCTACCAGACGTTCTTCGCGGTGCTATCGGCGGCCGGCCCGATCGAGCGGCTGGACACGCCTACGATCGACGGCGCCACCACCATCTTCGTCGGTGGGGCGGCGCAGAGCGACTATGCCGGCTGGATGTGGATGACCACGCAGCTGGGGCAGACGCCCGAGCCCGCGGCGCTCGCATCGCCCACCGGCAGCGTACCGGGGTGGGACAGCTCGTCCAAGCTGTCGGGCTATGCCGCCTACTGCTGGACGCTGAAGTTCGATGAGAAGGGCAAAAAGTACGCAGGCGGGGTGCCCAAGCCGGCCTTCATGGTCGCGGGCGTCAAGGTCTACGATCCCAGGCTCGATAACACCTATCCGGGCGGGTCCGGCCCATGCCGCGCTGACGACGAGGACACCTGGATCTGGAAGGAGGAAGGTTTCCTCCACGGGCTGACTTGGCTGCTCGGCCGCCACCAGAACGGCAAGCGGGTCATTGGCGTCGGTGCGCCTATCGACGGCATCGACGTGCCCGCCTTCGTGGAAGCGACCAACATCGCCGCCGCCAACGGCTGGAAGATGGGCGGCGTCGTCTACAGCACGGACGAGAAGTGGGGCGCGCTCAAGGCCATGCTGCAGGCGGCCGGCGGCGAGCCGGTGCGCAACGGCGCGCTAATCTCCTGCATCATCAACGCGCCACGGGTCAGCCTGGACACGATCCGCTCAGCCGATCTGGTGGGCGAGGCATCGGTTGCGGCCACGCAGTCCCGACGCGAGCGGATCAACGCGGTGGTGCCGCGCTACCGCAGCCCCGATCATGGCTACGAGATGGTGCCGGCCAAGGTGGTCACCGTCCCCGCCTACGTCACGGAGGACGGCGGGCAGCGTACGCGCGAGATCGAATACCCGCTCTGCCAAGACGCCAAGATCGCGGCGCAGCTGGCCGCATACGACATCATGAACGCTCGCGAGTTCGGGCCGATCACGCTGCCGCTCAAGCCGCGCTGGATCGGCTACAAGCCGGGCGACTGCCTCACCATCGACGTGCCGGAGCTCAACCTGGTCGGGCAGACGGCGCTGATCATCGGCCGATCGCTCGATCCGTCCACGGGCATTGTGACGCTGACCCTCAAGTCGGAGACGCCCGCCAAACACGACTTCGCTCTGGGGCGGGCGGCCAACCCGCCGCCCACGCCCGCCTTGCAGATCATCGATCCTGCGGACCTGCTGCGGCCCGGCGTCACCGCCAGCTGGACGGAGGTGCGCGACGACGACCCAGACAATCGCCCGCGGCCGCAAGACGGTGCGGACGTGACGATCGAGAACACCTCGCTCAACACCCTGAACGTCGGCACACGCACCGCCGATCAGGTCGTTGACGACATCGCGACGGCCGGCAGCAACATCACCGCACTGGCGGGCGACCTCAGCGACGAGGTCCAGCGGGCCAAGGCGAAGGAGGGCACGCTCACCAGTCTGGTGGGGATCGCGCAGAGCACGGCCGATGGCGCGCAAGCGGCTGTCACAAGCGAGAGCATCGTGCGGGCGGACGAAGATGGCGCCCTGTCGGCTCGCATCGACACGGTGAAGGCGACTGCAGACAGTGCCGCTGCCAGCGTGACGAGCGAGGCGGCTGCGCGCGTCAACGCGGATGGCGCGCTGGCGGGGCGGATCGACGCTGTGAACGCGGAGGTAGATGACGTATTCGCCGCCGTCACCAGCGAGGCAGTAGCGCGGGCGGATGCGGACGGTGCGCTGGGCGGCCGGGTGGATACGGTCAGCGCCAGGGTGGATCAGGCTTCGGCCGACGTGACGGACGTGCGCGAGGCGGTGATCCTGCCCGACGGCCAGGGGTATGCGCGCGCCGTGCTCCGGGTGAGTACCAACGGCTATGTGGCCGGCACTTCTCTGACGAACAACGGCACCACCAGCAGCTTCGACATCCTGGCGGACGAGTTCCGCGTCGTGAACCCGAACGGTGGCTCGCCGCGCCAGGTGTTCGCAGTCGTTGGCAACACGACTTACGTCTTGGGCCGCCTTCAGCTGGGCACCGCCGGCAGCGTCGGTGCCACCGTCGCCTTCTCCGCCGGGCAGAGCGTCGCCGGCTCCGGCCCGCCCCCGTCCAGCCAGGAGGTGGTGCTCTGCAATTACGTGCTGCACCTCGATGGTCCCGCAACGATCGCGGCGATCTACGCGATCAGCCATGCGTATTCACAGCCTGCCGACTACGGGGCGACCCTCATCGTCGGCGGTCAGGCACTCGGCTCGACCGGGGGCGGCACCAATGGCGCCCAGGACAGCATCGTCGGCGTCGGCAAGGCGACCCTACCGGCCGGCAATCATTACTGCGAGCTGCGCTGGAGAGCGTCCGCGGGCCTGACCGCAATGAGCGCCAATGTGGTCCTCACCATCGCCTATTAGGGAGAGCCCTATGCTCTATGCGATCGGAACACCCGGCCAGCGCGTGCGGCTTTACATCGATCCGGCGAACGACGCTGAGGCTCGCTTGCAGCTGCGCGACGGCGAGGAACTGATCCCCGCGCAGGCTATCGTGATGAATGCGACGATCGCCGACGATCTGACGCTCGTCCCGCCGCCGGCCGGGCCGGCCGCCTAGCCCGCACTTCTTCTCCACGGAGGTCCACCATGACGCCAGCACTGGCGCGCGCCGTCGTGCGCGCGGGAGCCGCCCTGTGAACGAGCTGCCCACCTTCGACCTCACCCTCTTTCCCGGCGAGACGCGTGCCTTCGAGGTGACGCTGACCGACCTGGACGGGATCGCGATCGACCCGACCGGCCGCACGCTGGTGCTCAGCTTCTTCCGCCGGAAGGATCGCTCCGCCATCCGCCGCTTCCCGGTGCCCTGCACGGGGCTGGTGACGCGCTACGTCCTGGACGGCGCGGACACGGAGGCGATCGTCGCCGCCGCCCGCCAGGTCACCGTCGACTGCGAGCTGTACTTCGCGGCCGGCGAGGATGCGGTGCCGGTGGCGATCGGCACGGTGAGCTACGTCCTGCGCAGCTCGCGCGCGCTTTCGACGGGCGCGGCCGATCCGGGCGAAGACCTGATCAGCGTTGCGCTCGGCGCAGGCTCGGTGGAGATCAAGGCCCGCGGCGTTCCCGGCCTTGCCATCTGGCAGGCTGTGACGAAGCCGGACGGCACGCCCTACATCGACGCCGACGACTACGACGCGACGAATAAGGCGCCCGCTGAGGAAGCCGCCGCTGCCGCCGAAACCATCGTCGCCGGCAAGGTCGCAGAGGTAGACGACAAGCTCGACGCCGCCGACGCCAAGCTGGTCCAGGTCGAGACGGCGCGCACGGACACGATCGCGGCGACGGGCAATGCCAATACCAAGGCGGCGCTGGCGGCGGAGAAGGCGGCGCTAGCTGACCTGAAGGCCGGCCTGGCGGAGATCGCGCGCGCGGCCGCAGAGACGGCGGTGGCGCAGACGGTGGCCGCGATCGCCGCCGCCGGCCAAGCGCCGTCCGCCGCGGGCGTGGAGGCATTCCGCAAGCGGGTGGAGGGCCTGACCAGCACTGACCAGTCGGCCGATCCCGCGCCGTTCGTGGCACCGATCACCGACATCAACGACGTGCTGATCGCCAGAGGCCGTGATCCGACGACGGGCTTGCTGGATGACACCCTCACGCTCGCCGCCGCCAAGCGTGTCGGCGCGCAGCTCGGTGTCGACTTTGCGGATGCGGTTGCGACCACGGACCAGTCCGCCGACCCGGCACCGTTCGTCAACGCGCTCACCGACGTGAACGGCCGCACGCTCTACGCCATGACGTGGGCGGGCAAGCTGGTGTTCGACCCCACGGACGCGCTCGTGGCGGCAATCGGCCGGGTCTACACCGATCCCGCGACCGTCTCGGGCTACACCGGCTCGGCCGTGCTGGCGCAGGCGCCGTTCGGCGCGGTGACGCTGGAGAGCTGGGACACGTTCGCGCACGCGGCGCTGGTCACCTCCACGACGCGCGCGATTATCACGCCCGTGCGCGCGCTGGCCGCCGTTTACAGCGGACAGAGCCAGGGCGGCCCCGCCGGCACCAAGGCGACCGTAGACGCGCTCGCGCCGACGCTCTGCTGGATGCCGAACGGCGGCAACCAGTACCCGGCCACGGCCGCCTTCAACGGTGCGGTGTCCGCCGCCAACCTCGTGCCGGCCAGGGACGCCGATAGCGCGGGCGGCCAAGGCCCGGCCACCCTGTTGAGCATCGCGCTTACCGCGCAGCAGCGTGACGCGGGCGAGACGGTGACCGGCATGCTGGCGGCGTCGAGCTACTATGGCGGGCAGAGCATCAAGACGTTCCGCCCCGACGCGACGGCGGCAGACGATGGCACCTCGCCCAACTTCTTCTGGGCCAACACGCAGGCGCTTGCGGGCAAGCTGATCAGCCTCGCGCCGTCGATCGGTCGCAAGTCGATCCTGATCGCCTGGCCCATGTTCCAGGGCGAAAACTACACCACCGGGTGGGAGGCGGACGCCACCACGATCTGCGACGCGCAGGCGGCGGTGCAGCAGGCGATCAACGCGGCCGACGGCGTCGCCTGGCGCCCGCCGTCGATCATCGGCCAGACGCACGACCTCAGGCACGTCACCACGCCCAGCGGAGCCGGGGCGGAACAGCGGAGCCTCGCCCGCAAGCACTATCCGTCAATCAACGGTGCAGGCCCGACCACCGCCATGGCGAGCCAGGCCATGATCGTGCCCTGCTACCCGTTCTCCATCAAGAACGACGAGAACACGCACTACGACTGGCGCGGCAACTTCATGCGAGCCGAAACGACCGCATGGATGATCCGCCGCTTCCTGAACAACCTGAAGCGTGCCGGCTATGACTACGCCTCGTCCACTGCGACCCCTGATGCGGCGCTTAAGGCGGCAGTGGTGCCGGCGCTCGACCTCGACCACATCGACTATGTCGAGGGCGCGACCACCCTTCGCGCCTACCTGATCAATCCGACCGCGATCGCGTCCACGGTGGGCGGCGGGCCGGGGTTCACGAACATCCCGGCGCATCCCGGCAACCCGATCTATGCGGAGCGTGATTGGCTGGGGCGGTGGGCGCTACCCCCGAACGAAGGCTTCGGGCTGGAGGGCGCGGGCGGCGTCACCATCACCAGCGTCACGCCCGGCGGGTTCGCCAACAACTGGATCGACATCGGCCTGTCGGGACCGCTGCCGGCCGGCACGGGCACGCGGACGCTCACCTATGGCTACACGCCCACCGTGATTGCGAGCGGCGTCCAGCCGGTGAACTGGTCGAGCACCCGCGGCACGATCTGCATCGATACGGGCCACCTGTCCTGGTTCCGCCAGCAGCCGGCCTTGCTCACACGCATGGGCAGCCACGTCATCCCCGAGCGGGTCCGCCTCTACCTCATGCGCTTCAAGGAGAGCTTCTGATGCCTCGCCTTTCTGTGGCGGTCGGCGCCGCCGGCTCCGGCTTGTTCGGTGGCGACATCAACGCCACCATTTTCGGCTCGCCCTACCACGTCGCATCGTTCCTGCCGCGGGCGGTGACGGGCGCGAATGGCATCGTGCGGGCGGACCTTGCAAGCGGCGCGCTTCAGCTTCTCCGGGACGCGGCCGGCGGGCAGGGCGTGTTCACAGCCGTCACCACCAGCAGCGTCGTGCGACGTCCGTTGGTGATCGCGGCGGCCATCCCCGACCTGGTCGGCGGATCGGGCGGCTTCTCGGCGGCGCGCTCGTTGCTCGCCGCAGACGGTGGGCCGAACTTCATGCAGCTTTCCGGAGTAACGCCCAACTGGGACAGCGACTTCGGCTTCGCCATGATCGCGCGCCCGCGCGGCACGGCCACCATGGGTTTGCTCGGCCGGCAGGCATCGGGCACGTCGCGGGCCTGCTTGCAGCGGACGGCCAACCAGCAGGCGCTCTCGCTCTACTGGGGCTCCGCCTTTGCCACCGCCCCCTGCGTCAACGAGGTGTGGGCGCTCGTGCTCGGCGGGGTGCAGACCTACAGCGTCAACGGCACGCCCACCCGCATGATCCAGCTGGAGGTTGGCAGCGTTCGCGCGACTGATGTTGCGGTCGGAGCAGGCGACGGCGCGCCCGCCAGCGCGTTCGTGCTCGGCTCGCTCGGCGTCACCGGCACCTCGCCTTACAGCGGCGACTTTCTGGACGTGAACCTGTTCAGCAAGTCGCTGTTCGATCCCGCCATGGCGAAGGTGAAGAGCGCCCTTCGGACCAAAGCGGGGCAGGTTCATGGATTGGCGGTGGGCGCGACTTGATCTGCCTCTTGCGAGATGGCAGACAGCTCATATTCTGCCTGATTTTCAGGGGCATGCGCTATGCCGGCTAGTCCTACGCACATCGGGATCGTGAGCAATGCCGAAGTCGTTGAGCGACTCGGACGGGCTGTCCTGAGGGTGTCAGTGCCCGATATTGGCACCGTCGAGTTTGGCCTGACGAGCCAGCAGGCTCATATGCTAGCAGTGCAAGCCGATCAGGCGGCTAACGCAGTCGACTATCTTACGATGGCATCCGCGGGCGGCTGATCGCTGGTTGCCGCCCTGTCGTGCCCTGCCCTATGTTGGTGAGACTCGGGCAGGGGAACAGCTATGGTGGACCGTCGCGCGGAAGAGCTTAGCTTTGCCGAGATCAAGGAGATCGTCGGCAGGGACGATCCGCTGATCCTGGAGATCGGTTGCAACAACGGGCACCATACCCGCTTCTTCCTCGACACCTTCCCTGGCGCAGAAATCCACTGCTTCGAGCCGGAGGTTCGCGCATCGGATCGGTGGGAGGGGTACATCAAGGACCCGCGTGCCACGATCCACAAGATGGCGATCGGCGCCACGACCGGCACGGCCACCTTCAACATGAGCGACGGCCGAGAGGACGAATACGAAGGCGGCTATTACGGCTCCGGCTCTCTCCGCCCGCCAGTGTCGAACAACCATGCTTGGCTTCGGTTCGATCGCACGGTCGAGGTAGAGATCAACCGGCTGGACGACTGGGTCGCGAAGAACATTCCCGGCCGCACGATCGACTTCATCTGGGCCGATGTGCAGGGCGCGGAGGTTGACCTGATCAGCGGCGGACGCGAAGCCCTGAAGGGCACGCGCTGGTTCTTCACCGAGTTCAACGACCGCGAGTCGTACAAAGGCCAGATACCGCTCTCCGGCATCCGCGAGATGCTGGCCGACGACTTCGACGTGGAGGTGGTGCTGCCCGGCGACGTGTTGCTGAGGAACAAGCACTTGGAGGCCGTCTCGCCGCAGCTGTTCAAGCGCGGCACGGTGCTACAGCCTCGGCCGAAGTCGGAGGCGGACAGCCTGCGGCGCGGTGCAGATGGCGAAGTGGTCGCTATTCCGCACGGCTACACCTATCGCCAGGGCAAGGACGGAAGGCTTGTGGCGCTGGCGCCTACCAGCACGTTCCGCCAGGGCAACGACGGACGCATTGTCGAGATACCGGAGGGCCACACCTTCCGGCAGGGCAAGGACGGCCGGATCGTCGCCATCCCGGCAGGCAAGTCCTATCGTGAGGACGCGCAGGGACGCATCAACGTCACCGATTAGGTTGCCGCATAAACCACCGACTGTACGGAGCGCCCCTCATCCGGGCGCCCGTTTGTGTGCCCTCGTGTAGCCAGGGGAATACCCGAGCAGCGCGGTTGCGCATGTTGACGACCTCGCAAGCGATGCTGCACCCTGGCGACACTGGGGCAGCAGGTGGGGTGGACGCGCAATGGCACGGTACGACGGTTCTAACGGTGACAACACCCTTGCCGGTACCGGGGCTGATGACGAGTTCTTCCCGCTATTGGGAAACGACACGGTCAATGGCGGCGGCGGGTTCGACACGCTAACGGCAGATTATAGTGGGACTGCAGCCGTCGGAGTCGCGCAGTCCATCCGCTACGATCCCACTGACCAACATCTTTTTGGCATCCTTCGGTCCAGCAATTCATCCGTCTCCTTCTCTGATGTTGAGGCGCTGGTTTACAAAGCGAGTAACGGTCACGACGAGCTGATCGTTGATGCCGCCGGGCTCGCGTTCGGAAGAACGCTGAACCTCGATGGCGGAGAGGGCAGCGACCTCCTGAGCATCGATTTCTCGTCTCTCACCGACACCAGCTTCAACGTGGCAACTGGCGGCGGCATCACGAGCAATCGTGGCACCTACGCAAACTTCGAGACCTTCAATGTGACGCTCGGCCGTGGCGTCAACAGCGTCACGACTAGCAGTGGGGATGACGTCGTCCGCTCTACCAGTGGTGCAGACACGATCGACGGCGGCCAGGGCTTGGATGCATGGAGCGGCAACTTCGCCGCTAGCACGGCCGCGCTCACCTTCGACGGGGCGACCGGGCAGCTTTCGAACGGTACGTCCCTTACGGGCATCGAACAATACGATCTCACGACCGGATCAGGCGGCGACCGGTTGCTGCTGTCCGGGGCGGCGGTCGCTTCGCCCGGCCTGTTCTCGGCGTTCAACGCGGGCGCTGGTCAAGACAGCCTGACGCTTGATCTGACTGCTAGGGCGGGGTCTCACAACGTACGCGTCGCCGGCGCAGGCGTGTCGCTGCTCGACCAGTTTCTGCTCAGCGACTTCGACGTGCTCAACGTCGAGAACGTGGCGGTGAAGGGCGGTACACAGGCCGACTATTTCACAGTTGTGGCGTCAACCTTCCCCGCTGTGGGCACGCTTAGCCTGGACGGAGGCGCGGGTGCAGATATCGTGGAGATCGATTTCTCCAATCTGACCAGCACGACGTTCACCGTGGGATCGGCCGGCGCGGTCACAAGCAACCAAGGCAGCTTTCTAAATTTCGAGCGCTATCGCCTGACGGTCGGTGCCGGGACCAACAACCTGACTGGCGGCGACAACAACGACAGTCTCGCTGCCACACAAGGCGGAACAAACGTGCTCGATGGCGGGGCTGGCAACGATGTCATCAGCACCACCGGCGGGAGCGCGACGGTGACGGGCGGCGATGGAAACGATCAGATGTCCTTCACCGGGAGCTTCGGCACGGGCGACGGCGGTGCCGGACAGGATAGTTGGAAGGGAACCTACTCCGGCAACACGGCGATCACCTTTTCGGACACGTTTGCCAACTCGTCGGCCGACGTCGCGATAGCTCAAGTCGAGAACTACGAACTGGCGACCGGGTCCGGCAACGACACCTTCTTGCTATCGGGCGCCGCAACCCAGGTCTCGATCAACGCCGGCGCCGGCACCGATAGGCTAGTTTACGATCTGTCCGGGCGATTGATCGCGGCCTCCATCGGCATCATCGGCACAAACGGCAGCCTGCGCGTCGACGGGCCGGGCGGCAGTATTCGCGACGTCGAACAGGTGACCATCACCGGCACCACAAAGGCCGACACGATCAACGTAGATGCTGCAGCGCTAGCGAATGCAACGTCGCTAACGCTTGATGGACAAGCAGGACTAGACACCCTCAACCTCGACTTCTCGCAGGTGGCCGGGCCGGCCACTTTCCGCGACAATGGCGATGGTACCGTCACGTCGAGCCGGGGCACCTTCTCGAACTTTGAGATCTACAATCTCGTTGGCGGGGCGGACGGCGATGCGCTGACCGGCGGCGGGGGCGCAGATTTGTTGAACGGCGGGGCAGGAGACGATGTGCTGAACGGCGGCGCAGGCTTGGACACAGCGAGCTATGCGGGAGCGTCGGGGGGCGTGATTGTAGGCCTCGCCATCACCAGCCCACAGGACACCTTCAGCGCAGGCTTCGACACGCTGACCTCAATCGAGAACCTCACTGGATCGAGCTTCGCCGACCGGCTCACCGGCAACGGTAACAACAACACACTGCGCGGCGCGCTCGGCAACGACCTTTTGGACGGTGGGAGCGGTGCCGATACAATGTTCGGTGGATCGGGCAACGATGTATACGTTGTCGAAGCAACCGGCGACGTGGTGCGGGAAGACGGCACTAGCGGCTTTGATGATGGTGGAACAGATACGGTGCGCGCCTCGATCAGCTACACGCTGGGCGCGTTTGTCGAGTATCTGATCCTGACCGGCACCGATAACATCAACGGCAAAGGTAACGGGCTCGTCAACACGATCACCGGCAATGCGGCTAGTAACGTGTTGGACGGCGGCGGCGGCAGGGATCGCTTGGCGGGCGGGCTGGGCGACGACACCTACGTCGTCAACAATGCGGGCATTGCGGTGGTGGAAGGTGCGGGCGCAGGCTCCGATACTGTACAGACCAGCATCAACTACACGCTGCCGACTAACGTCGAAACTCTCGTGATGGTCGGCTCCAAAGGTTTGAACGTCGCTGGCAACGCCGCCGCGAACGCGATCACGGGCACTAGCAGCAACGACGTGATCGACGGCAAGGCCGGGGCCGACACCATGACCGGCGAGGCTGGCAACGACACCTACTACGTCGACAATGCCGCTGACAGCGTCATCGAGCTGACGAACGGAGGCACCGATACCCTCTATGCGAGCCTCAGCTATACTCTGGCGGACAACGTCGAACGGCTGATCTTGAGCGGCGCCAGCAACCTGCGTGGCACCGGCAATGCGCTGATCAATACCGTCATCGGGAACGACGCCGCGAATCAGATCGCCGGACTAGGAGGCCGGGATACGCTCACCGGCGGCCTGGGTGCGGACCTGTTCGTGTATCAGCAGCTCTCGGAAAGCACCGTGGCGACCGGCGGGCGCGACACGATCACCGACTTTAGCCTAGCCGATCGCGACCGCATCGACCTGCGCGCGATCGACGCGAACACCAGTGTCGGAGGTGACCAGGCGTTCCGTTTCGTTGGCGCCTCAGCCTTCAGCGGCTCGGCCGGCGAGCTGCGCTATGCTCCATCGGGTGGCGACACGCTGATCAGCGGCGATGTAAACGGCGACAAGGTGGCTGACTTCGCGATCCTGCTCAGCGGCACCATCGCACCTATGTCGGGCAACTTCTTGCTCTAAACCTATGTCGCTGATTATCCAGAATGGGCAACAGCGGGGCGGCTGATGCGACCGCCCGTCGCTTAGCTCACCCACCGCCAAACCACTCCAGCTTCAGTCTTGCAGCCCCTTCTCCACCAACCTGCGGATGGCTTCGGCTCTAGACGGCACGCCGGGCTGCTGGCCCCGCCAAGCATCTATCCGCTCGAACAGCGACGGTTCTGCGGAGAAGATGAAACGGACGGTCTTGAGCGCAAGGCGGGCCATAGAGGCATCACCTATATCACTTTTCGCTTGCGCTCAACGAGATTACACTGATATCAGTGATGCAGGCCGGGAGAGAGGATTAGGCCCCTCGCTCCCGGCCCTCACCGCAACGCGCAGGAGGACTCCGCGTCATGGCTTCGATTGCACCTATCACACCCGCGCCGGCAATGCAGCCCGGCCTCAAGCCTTTCATCGTCTACGACCAAGTGCCGGCCGGGCTCGCCGCCTACCCCGTCACCAACAACCATCACGCCCCGCTGCTTCGGGCCGGCGATTGGGTCATTTACGACCCGACCGATCGCGAGGCTGTTCACGGTGAGTTGTACGTACTCCGCTGGCAGAGCGGCGATCGCATCCCGCAGGTGGTCGAGGTCGGCTTGCAGAAGGAGGATCGCTGGGCGGTGGGCGCCCGTCACCGCGGCGTAAACGCCAAGGAGCTGGTGTTCGGCAACATCGGCGAGATCGTCGGCGATAGCGGCTACCGCGCCGCGCAGCTGACCGAACGGTTTCTTGGTCGAGTGGTCGGGCTGCTTGAGCCCGCCTCCGAGCCGATGCTCCAGATCGTGGGAGGGCTGAACTGATGCCGGCCCCTACCCTGCTCCGCGGCACCGGCGCGATCGCTGCACATCTGGGGACCACTACTCGCCGAGCTTCACATCTAGATCGCCAGCGCATGCTGCCAACGTTCCGACTGCCGGGCGACAGCGCACCACACGCTACTGGCGGAGGTCTGGACGAATGGCGTCAGCTCGCCGCGACCGCTGGCCTAGCGGAAGGGCTGAGCTGATGCCCGCCCAAAAGGTCACCGCGTACCTCACCGAGATGCCACTTGAGACGATCGTGAACCCGATCTGCGAGGTGCAATCCTACATCATCAACATGCGCACCATGGTCGGGCTGATGTCCGACTGGGGCGAGGTGATCGAGCGCGCGATTGAGCGGGGCAACTATGGCGAAGCAAAGTCGCTCGCGTCCAACTCCTACCGCATCGGCTGGATCGCGATGGAAGAGCTGACCCGCATCCACGACACGCTGGAGGCGGGCGAGGACAAGATGCGCCAGCATACCGAGTTGCGCGCGCTGGCGGCGTAGGCTGCCGTCCTGGTTCCTGTTCGGGGCGCCCCTCGACCGAGCTATACAAGGAAACGGTCGACAGCCGCTCTGGATAACTCTGTGGGCTGTTCTGGGCATAAGGTTGAGGCAGCGGCTGATTTCCGCCCGCTTTCTGTCCACAGTTTTTGTGCCGGCCTCTGCAACCCGCGGCTTGATCATTCCCGGATGAGGTCGGACACTCCCCGAGCTTCGCCCCTGTCGGGCGAATGTTGTGCCATCGTCGTGAGACTGAAGGCGTGTGTAGCGTAGCGTAAAAGGCGACGGAGGGGCCGAGCTTGCCGGCGACCGCCCCTCCGCCTCCGATCCAGCAACCTCACCCTCCGCCAGAGCGGCGCGAGGCAGCCTTTGGAGCATCACGAAGATGTCCGACCACGAAAATACCTCAAACCTGCCGGAACGCCAGCCCCAGGCGGACCCGGCCTCCACGCCTCTCGTATTCATGCGAGCGGGCGCGGTGTTCGCCAACAGCCGCGACGTTGCGGCTTTCTTCGGCAAGCAGCACGGGCACGTCCTCCGCGACATCGACGTGTTGATCGCCTCGGCGGGACCCCTATCCAGTTTTGGAGAGGGGTGGTTCACACTGGCTTCTACCGGGGAACAGCGGCACCGCTGCTTCGACATGGACCGGGATGGCTTCACCCTCCTCGCCATGGGCTTCACCGGGGCCAAGGCGCTCAAGTGGAAGCTGGCCTACATCGAAGCGTTCAACCGTATGGAAGCCGAGCTGCGGTCGCAGCTCGACCCGGCGGTGGCGCTGAGCGACCCCAACTCGCTCCGCATCCTGCTGTTGCAGAACGTCGAGAAGGTCATCGCGCTAGAGAGCAAGGTGGCGGCCGATGCGCCGCGGCTGGAGGCGTTCCACCGGTTCGCGGAGGCAGACGGTAGCCTCTGCATCACGGACACTGCCAAGACGCTGCAGCTTCGACCCAAGGCGCTGTTCGACTTCCTGCGCGCGCACGGCTGGATTTACACTCCGCACGGCAGCCGGGGCGACATCGCCTACTCGACCAAGCTCCAGCAAGGGCTGATGGAGCACAAGACCACCACCGTGCATCGGTCGGACGGGTCGGAGAAGGTGGTGACGCAGGCGCGGATCACGCCAAAAGGGCTGGCCCGGCTGGCGCAGGAGTTCCCGCCGCCCATGAAGCTGGTAGCGTGAGTGCCTAACGAGGGTGTCCTGCAATGGGCGCCCTCACTTCTAGTCGATCCCGCTGGTTTGCCCCTCCGGAAGGGCTGCGCTAGCGCATCCAGATGGACCGAACGCGACTTAGCGGGGTACCCCTCGAAAGCCGCCTGGCTGCGGAAAGCCTGCCATCGCCGGTCATCGTTCCGGACGCGCTAGTCTGCCCCATACTGCCGCGGGAAACTAATCCAGGCGGCTCCATGTACACCTTTGAGGCGGAAGTGGAGCCGGCTGACCTTCGCTCCCTCAGGTTCTACAAAGGCGCAGTCGGTAGCGTGTCGGAGCAGCGCCCGCTGTCCAGGGCCTACCCGGAGGCCAAAGATGTCCCTGGCCGCACCATCTTTGCCGGACCATGGTTTAGTCACTTCGGGCACTTCATTGCAGAAGGAGTGCATCGTCTCTGGCCGGCGCTTCTACCCGGTATGGGAGACGCCAAGGTTCTATTCCAAACCGGCAGTCGAGCACCCCGCGTTCACGAATGGACGTGGGATATTCTTGACCTGTTTGGCATAGTACCCGAGAGGGTACTGTTTACTACCGAAGCTCGACGCTATGAGAGGCTCATTGTGGCTCCTCAAGGCAGGCTGCTCAATGGGCCGGTGCTGACTCGCAATTATCTCGACGTCTTCCCGCTGATCCAGCGGGATACCCCGTCTGGTTCTGGAGCACCGATCTACCTTTCCAGGTCTCGTCAGATCGCTACCGGCACTTACTTCGGCGAGCCTCTGATAGAATCGGTTTTGACCGGCGCCGGATACGAGATCGTTTATCCCGAGCTGCTGTCGATCAGAGACTTGTTACCGAAGCTGATTGAAGCGCCAGTCATCATCGCTGCCGAAGGTAGCGCACTGCACAACCTCGAGCTGTGTGGACGCCTCACAGCTTCGGTCTACGTGATCGGGCGTAGACACGGCTTCAACAACTTCGTTCACCTGCTTAAGGCCGCGACTTCGGACTGGGGCATTTTCGATCCGGGGAAGCGCCCGGCTGTATTCAACATGGATCACGATCCAGCAACCGGGCGATCTCTACCGTCACATGGCTGCACGCTCCTAGATCTAAGCAAGCTGATAGCGGAGATGGCATCTTTCACGGGAGAGAAGCTGCGAGTACCGCCTTCTGCAGTGATCAAGGACGCGATCCAACTCGACATCGCTAGGTACATCCTCCAGGCCGACTCCCCGATGCACGGCAGCGATGAGCAGCTTGGCGCATCCATCCGCGAGATGCGGCGACTAGCTGCGGCCGGAGAACTTCTCAGCTCCTGACGGGGCAATCGGGCATCACCACCGATCACCACGACACACGCGGCAGCGCACGGATGACCCCCGCTGCAAGTTGCCACACCTAACGAGACACGTCCGTTGGCTGATCGCCGGCGGGGGTTCCGCGCGCCAACGCGGAAACCGGCGGGCTAGCACCCGTCACGCGCGGCCCGACGCGGCCGCCTCGCCCCGCACCCGGCAAGCCGGGCGGGGCATCCTGAAAGCAACTCACGATGGAGTCCACCACGAACCGGGCCGTTCGCGGCCGGGCGCCACTAGGCGCCTCTGACGCACCTTCAACTCGGGACACCGATCCGCAGGGGGGTGCGAAGCGTTTAGCTGAGAAGCTTCTACCGCTCTGCGGCTTGCTTGCCGAGCTACAATCCGCTCCAGCCGCCCGTCGACGGCAGGTTTGGGAATGTGCCCGCGATGCACTGGATGCGATCCTACCCGCGTTAGCAGAGCCTCCACTCACACCGCAGGAGGCAAGTGTATTTGCCGCGCTCGAGAGAGCAGCCGAGCTCGGCTTGCCTTGCCCTACCGCCGACGATCTCTTGGAGCACACGGAATTCGGTGCGCACAGCACAACCGTGGCCATCATCAAACGGCTCGAACGGCGCGGGCTGATCCGGGTCGAACGATACCAGAAATCACGCCGGGTCTTCATAGTTGCAACCGGACTCGCAACCCGCGAACCTCAGAACAAGTCCAGGCACTGGCGAAGTCTTGATACGAACCAGGCTTGAGTCGGCAACTCCTGCGATTCATACAAACCAAGCCAGACCGCATGCCACTCCCGCAAAGCAAGGAGTGCTCCTGTGCCCATCTCTGGTGATCCGTACACCCTTTACCTAGAAGACTTCGGCGCCGTATCCGGCGGCGCTGGTGCGACTAACCGTGCGGCCATCGAACAGGCTGCCGCAAGTGGTAAGGTCGTTCGTCTCCGCGACGGGGCCAGCTACCCCATCGACAAAGCTTGCAACATCGTTAGCGGTGCCAAGCTAGTAGGCAACGGTGGCAAGAATGCCGCAGAGATCGTGCTGCCCGGCGACAACACCTTCGGCTATCCGCCGACCCGAGGCTTGCAGGACACCAACGTTGGCTTCAAGATTTGGGGCTCGCTGACCGACATCAATGCACCACGGGCAGATGTGCATCTGGAGGGGTTTAGGTTCCGCTGTCAGGGCGTAGACGGACGGCTTTATCATGCCATCTCGATCCGCAATGCCCTGCGGGTTAAGCTCCGCCGTATGGAATTCGGGCCGTTCGACGGCGCCGCCATCGGCATCAAGCTGGACACGGCCAACGCCTACGATTTCGAGGATCTCTACTTTCACGACTTCTACTCAAACTCGAACGCGCTGGTATCGAACGGCGTCAACCTCACTGCCCTTTGGATCGACGACGGCATTGTTGCGAGCACGCCGTCTCAGTCCGGTCGCGTCTCCAACATGCGTGTCGACAACATCTCCGTCGGCCCGACCTTCCAGGCGGCCTACGGGGGCGACCAGACAGACGGCATCACGGGCGGCGGCCTCAACTCCTACTTCGGTGACTTGCGCTTCAGCAACGTTGGCGAGGCGCTCGACTGCGGCTTCGCTGAGAACTGCATCTACGAAGATTTCGTTTTCACAAAGTCGCGGCTCGCCGCTCTGAAGCTTATTTACGGCACCCGTAAGTGCCAGTTCTTGAACGGCACGATCGTTGATCCAAACGGGTCCGGGAGCCCTACGGGCGTATCGGCAATCGTTCTGGCGGGGAGCGGGCAGAACATCTCGTCCATCACGGACACCTACGGCAATCTTTTCGATAACATCGAGATCGTAAACTGCGGCAATGCCGGCATCAGGTTCGACAACGCTGGTGTCCGGAACATCCGCGATAACCGCTTCAGCAACATCGTCATAAATGCAACGTCGGCGACTACGCGTCCATTCGCGGATAGTACGGCGGCAATGTCTGGGGGCGGATCGAACATCGTTGACGGCCTTAGTGTGCTCGGCGACACTTCGAATACGGTCTCGATTTTCCAGACCACTGCCGGCAACACGTGGTGCCGCTTTAGCGGAACTTCCTCGTGGACGAACGGTGTAGTCACTGCCAGCCGAGTGCCCGCTTTTGGTTCGGTGGTTCCGCAGAGCGTGGAGGCGATCGGCTTTAGCGGACAGAATAAGACGCTGACCTTGGCGGATGGCGGGAAGGTTTTCACCTGCAGCTACAACGGCGTGGTCACGATTACCGTACCTGCTGGACTGCCCGTCTCCGCGGCGAACGGGTACAAGGTCAAGTTCATTGCCTCTATGCCGCCCAGCTCAAGCACACGGGTCGCCCTGATGGCGGGTTCAGGTGTCGACCTTTATTCTGGTGGCCGAGCTACTCAAACCCCCACAGGTCAGCCGGGCGCGATCACGCTCGAGTGGTTTGGCGCTGACCATTACCTCGTATCCGGCGACCTACCGTAAGTAATCAGGGGCCGGGGCGGCGCAGTTAGGACAGCTTTCAGCTAGTGCCGCGCTTGTCCCCGGCCCTGATAATTGGTGAGCCCCGCGATCGCCAGCGAGGTCTGGACGCCTTCTTTGTCCCCTGCTCTCGCCAGCTCCGTCACGCGCGGCCCGATGCCGCCCCTTCGCCCCGCACCCGACAAGCCGGGCGGGGTTCTGTGTGAGCAACGTTCCATGAAGTCCATAAATCAATGGGCGGACCAAGTGCCCAGCTCGGAAGTGCATGCGACAGGCCTGGGAGGCGCTCATGCCTCGCGCTGGTGAGACAAGTCCTTATCGCGCGCGCCCCGAAAACTTCGAACAAGCTTTTGTGGAGCATGGCTGGGGTGGCGTTGGTGCCATCCTGCGGGCCCACCGCCGCAACATCAAACGCTGGCTGATTGAGGCTGGAGAGGCACGCTTACGCGCAGCCCGGCGCATGTATTTGGAGCAACAGTACGCCACACGCGGCAAGCGCGTGCCAGGTATCCGCCCGGGACTGCATGCCGATTGAAGGCCCCAATTAATGAGGATGCTGGCCGTAAACAGAAGGCTGCAGGCCTTCTACCTCGTACCTCGATCGAGCGTGTCGTTGCTGCGGAGTATAACATGCCTTTGTCTACTACGCAGATTAACACAGTCCGTGATAACGTGATCGCGAGTTTCTGGCAGCCAAACCCTCCAGCGCCGGGCAACAACTTGCCTCGCATTCTGGCCACGGAAGGCGGCCCGACTAGCCAATTTGGCTTTCCGGCACCTTCGCAGTTTCCCGGAACCTACTGGCAGATGACGCAGATGCTACGGTTCATGGTCTCCTGGTATCAGGAATTTCCATCCGACAGCCTGATGCTTACCCGTATACAACAGCAGGCTGCCTTCATCGCCGATACACAATACGGCTTCAATCGTCCAAACGGGGCCGGCGGATTTTATCTTGACGATAACGGCCTCAACGATAGCACCATCAACGTTTCCGACGATGCGGCTTGGAAGCTACTTAGCTTTTGCGACCTGCACAAGGTCACGGGCGACCCGGCTTGGCTGCAACGGGCTCAGCTCGTGCTACCCAAAATACTATCGGTCTATCGCGACCCAAATGGCTCGCCGACCGATGTGGGCAACGGGGTAATCTTCAGCGCTTACGGGATCCTCTATGGCATCCAGTACGTCAACGCGCGCGGTGAGACCGTGTATCAGGCCACGTACGACACCCCGCAGTCAAGCCTCTACGAGTCCGGCATCGCGCTGGCAGCTCTATACATCTATGAGCAGACCGGCATCCAAGGCTTTCGCGAGTATGCGGTAAAGATCACCGACCGCTTTATAGCGGAGGCGACCCTACCCGATCGGACGAGCTCTACCGCCAGCTATGGCTTACGCGACAGGATCGACAACCCTGGCGCCTACTTCCAGGGCCTTCATCTGGTCGGCCCGCAAATCAACGGCGATCAGACTCCACTTCATATGCCTCGGGACTTGTCGGTCGCGCCGACCATAAACGGCGTTCGCCGGATCGCGCGTAACGGGGGCAATCCTTATTTCTTTCAAGGTACGATCGCAGTTGGTCTACTCTGCGCCCGCCTGTACAGGCTTACTGGCAATACGGGCTATCTCAATCGCATCCGAGAAATCGTCGGCGCATTGTCCAGCTCGTCGAGCTTCTTGGTGGCCAGCGACAACACCCTGCTGAGCAATCGAGATCCCTACACGGCGGGTTTCTTTGTCTGCGAGTTCGTGCGGGAGGTTCTGTACGGGTTACGATCGAACAATATCGGCGATGTCGACACCTTACTGGGGATCTTTGCGTCGACGGGCTTGTCGATTGCGACGAACGGAATTCGTAGCAGCACCTACTATTCTGCTGATTGGGGCTCGCCCAGCTATCCGCAAAACGGCGGCTCGTCCGCAACGGACACCGGCTCGTCCACGAGCTGGGACAAGAATTATGCGGCTCATCCGGGAAGTTCGACCACGCCAGCCGATCAGGCGAGCGCGCTGCAAATCATGACGACGGCGAACTCCGCGAGCATGGCGCTGGCGGGCTACATGGCCGGCCTACGCGGGACGACGCTCGTCGACGGCAGTCAAACACTGTCCGAAACTAATGGTTCAACCCTCGTCGAGGGCTAACTGGAGACCATCATGAAGACCTTTTCTGCAATCCTGCTTCTGGCGCTTGCCACCCCTGCGCTCGCGCAGACGCAGCTGAGTTCGTCTCCGACCTTTCAGAATGCCCTCAACGGCAAAGCCAGTACGAACAACCCCGCCTTCACCGGCACCGCAAGCTTTTCCGAGGTAAGAGCGAGCGGTAATGTTAGTGCGGGGAGGGCGAGCGGGGTAGGTTACGTCTCATTGGCTAGTGGCTCAACCACAAGCCCAGGTCAAGTCCAGTTCTTCACCGCCGATAACATCCGGCGACTCTACATCGGCTACAGCTATCAAAATCAGGGCTCCGATGTACAGCTTCAGACGGAAAACGGCTATGGCCTGAACATCCAGGGCCGTGTTGGGTTTGGCTGCCTGTCGAACAGCACTTACGGCACCTACTTCTGCACGTCGGCCTACTTTGGCAACTCGGCATCGTTCAACGGCGGCCTGTACACAAACTCTCAGCGTATCGATCACCTTCGCGGCGCATCGGTGGCCGGGGGCGCTTTTACGATGCCGGCCAACAGCAGTCTCGTGATTAACGTACCGCTCAATGGCGCCGTTGCTGGCGACTTCGTAAGCTGCTCGCTCAGCGTGGTCCAGCCTTACGGGCTTATTATCTCGTCAGGCGGCGTGGTAAGCAACAATAATGTGAGCTGCGTGCTACAGAACCCAACGTCGAGCGGCATTTCGCTGCCGAGCTACGTTGTTTATGGCGATGTAATGAAGCGGCAGTAGATTAGTGCCTCAGGCGCTCCCGAGCCTCGCTGTCCGCATGCGAGGCTCGGGTGCCTTCGATGCAGCACTCAGAGGTAATTGGACGCCTGGCACGTCCAGTTTGGACCTTAGTGCTGCGCCACACCCTCGCCCTCTTAGTCGACGAGCTGACCGACCTGCGCGGCGATCGCCAATCACGTTTGCACGCCTGCTTCATCTCCGGCCTTCGCCAGCTCCCTTACCCGGGCGTCGATGTACCTCGCTGCCCCTACCCCGTGCTGGCGCACCACTTGCTGCGCGCAGGCCCAGAGTTCCCAGTCGGAAATCATAGCGGCCGGCAGATCACGCTAGATCACAGCCAACCCATAGCCCAACCGAGCACCGCGTCTGCCACGCACCATAGCAACCCGGCGATCGCAATCGCCAGCGCCAGCCCGGCAACGGTGTCACTAACTTCTCTCGTCTGATCCCGCTTCATCGGCACCCCCGTCCCGACCGCCTGACCCGCATCATCCGCAATCGCCCCGTCCAGCGCAAGCCATGCGGCGCTCACCAGACTTCGAGAAACCACCCGCACAGAAAGACGACGACGATTAGCGTCGCAAACGCGAACGGCAGCACGGCGGCTAGCCAGCCGGCGCCTTCTTTTCGATTTGGCATGGCCGGGGCTGACCACGTCCATCGATCTACCGCAAGCGCCATCGGAGGCACCGCATGCTGGCACGCACCTGCGTGGGCCTGGCGCTCGCGCTGCACCTGCCGACGTGCCGGCCAGCAGTGGGGGTGATCCTGCGCGATCGCCCCCGGTGCGTGCCCGCTCCCTACGTCGGCCATGTGCCGTCACCACCGATGAGGCACCCGCTATGAGCGACAAGAGCCTGCCGATGCACATGGTGCAGGCAACCCCCAGCCTGACGCCACCGAGCTTCAACGGCGACACGAGTCTGTTCACGTTCAACCTGTTCGTGATGACGGCGATGTTGTTCCTGGGCATGGCGTTCGCCGGCCGCCATGGGCTCCGCATCTGGCAGCACCGCCACCACGACCACCCGCTGCACCCCGTGACGCTGGTGCGCCTGGTCTGGTTCTTCGCGGGCGTGGCGGTGATGCTCCGATGCGGTGCGGAGGCGATGCTGCTCTACGGCTGGTCGCCCCAGGACGCCGACCTGACCGCTCGCGTCATCATGGCGAAGCGGTGGATCGACCCCTTCTCGGTCGGGTGCGGCGCTCTCTGGATGACGATCAGCACGCTGGGCGAGCCCGGCATCGAGTACCAGCTGCGGAACAAGCCGATCCCGATCGACCCGTGGTCGCGCTGGCCCATGCTCGTCCGCGCAGGGGGGATCGTCGGCCTCAGCCTGATCATGGCTGTCGCCGCGGTCACGCTCCGGTGAAGAGCGCCGCCGTGGGCGGTGCCGCCAGCGCCGTGTCGGTCCCGGTCGTGTGGGACTTCCTCGGCTACCACTTCCAGGCCGGGCCTCTGATCGTCACGGTATGCTGCGCGCTGATGACGCGGCTGATCGTGTCGCTGAACGCGCCGGGCCATAAGCGATGGCTGCTCGACGGACTGGTGACGGGCCTGTCCGTGCTGGTGTCCGCCCTGTGGGTGCAGGCCAACAGCCTTTCCCTGCTGCCGGCTGGCGTGTCGGGCATCGCGTTCGGCGCGATCGGCATCGGCATCATCGGCATTGCTAAGAGCCAGGCAGGCGCGGCGTTCAAAGCGGCTGTGCAGATGTTCCTGCGCGGGCTGTCCGGCACGCCTCTGCCGCACGCGAATGATCCCGACGGCGACCTACTGCGCGAGATCGACAAGGCAGACCAGCCGAAGCCCTGACCCGCCCGCGCGGCTTCCGCGCGCGCACCGCCGCTGCCGCGCGGCCACCCAAAAGGATAAGCCCATGCCTGTCGTGCCACAGGAGATCATCGCGGCTGCCCAAGCCAGCGAGCGCAAGCTCGGCGTGCCGGCGTCCGTCAGCCTCGCTCAATGGGCGCTGGAGAGTGGCTGGGGCAAGTCGGTCAGCGGAAAGAACAACTATGGCGGGATCACCGCCAAGGTCACGGGTGCAGTGTTCCCGTTCAAGCCTGGAACGCCGCTGGAGCCGGCCACACTCTGCTGGACATCGGAGGTCTACCGCGGGAAGCGCGTCCGCTGCCAGCGGTGGTTCAAGGACTTCCCGTCGGTCGAGGCCTACTTCGACGCCCACGGCAAGCTGCTCGCCACCGCCAAGGTATATGCGCCCGCGCGCGCCAAGCTGCCTGACGTCGACGCCTACGTCGACGCCATGGGCGCACGCTACGCCACCGACCCGAACTACGCGGCCACGCTCAAGGCGATGATCCGGCAGAACCGCTGGCGTCGGTACGACCTGCCAGCAGCCACCTGAATACGCTTCCCCGATCAGGACCACCAGCGCCCGCGCCGGATCGGCGGCCGGGCGGGAGAACACCCATGTCCCTCAAGAAGATCGTCGCCCGCGTGCTGGGCGTCGTCGGACCGGCCTTGCTCGCCTGGGGTCGCACCGAAGCCGAGAAGGCCCTCGCCGCGGTCAAGAACAGCCCCACCGGCAGCCGCATCACGGAGCTTGTCCGCGACGCCGAGGACACCGGCAAATCAGGCCCGGAGAAGCTGGCGGCCGTGCTGGCGGACGCCGCGCCGCTTGTGCTCGCGCTCGTCACCAAGGGCGGGCTCAAGGCCGAACTGTCTGCCGTCGAGACGCTGACGCGCAGCGTGATCGAGAGCATCGTCGCCGACGCCAAGGCCATCCCGCTCGCCCGCGCGATCCTGGTGGCGCTCGGGCTCAAGTCGAGCGCGTGACGACGCGGGTCGCCACCGTTCAGCAGGTCGGCCGGGTGAACTATCCGCCGGCCGACCACGAGGAGGTGGTGCAGGTCATCACGGACCAAACGGTGGCGTACGAGCGGGCATTCTACCTGCGCGTGGGTCAACCCGAGCCGCCGGAGGGCGCAAGCGTCACCTATGGCGATCACCGCGCATGGTGGATGGTTGACGGCTGGCAGGTCAGCGCGCGCAAGCGGGGCTACAACTTCGATCCCGCGGCGCCAATGGGCTGACGCTCTAACAAAAAGACCGACCCGAAGGCCGGCCCAGAACGAGGAGGATTGCCTAAAAGGCGTGGTCCTGTTGCGACAGCGAAGGCTCTTTCGCAAGCGCGAGCAGGGCGTCTACGTCATTTCACGCGGTACGCTCTGAAGCGAGTCTAGGCTGTAGGCTTGTCGACCAGCCCCGCCCGGTAGATCGACCAGCTCACTCGCTGCCGTCCTTATGGGGCCAGCATTGGCTTGCACTCAAGGCCCAGCTTGCCCTCCGCACGTTCAATCAGAAATGGAAGACTACGCCAGCCATAGGCCGAAGACTGTCCAAGTCGTACGACTCAAATTGCAGCCGAAGGCGGGGCCCCTTCTCGCCTCCGAAGTTCGACAACCCAAGGTCAGCCGCTCCAAGTTCCACGCCACCGCCAAACACGGTTCCGTTGTGCCTTTGGTACAGGCCTTTCGGATCGACGAAGTGCGTACCGCCCGTCAGAAACAGAAGGCCGCCGGTTGCCGTGCGTACGCCGACACGACCGCGGACGCCGTATTCCCAGCGGATCTGGTCGAAGCCGCGACTGACATCACCTTCTACCCCCACGAAAAAGAGTGAGCCGAGCGGTACGTTCACACCGGCCACGCCTTCTATCAGTGCGCCATGAACGTCTCCGCGGAGCTGGGCTCCGGGACGTGTATACTCGCTACCAACGTTAAGGGTGTGGTAGCCGCCAAGCACCCCCGCGTAAGGCTCCAGCTTCACGCCTCCAATTTCGGCAGCTGAAATCGATTGTGAGGTAAGCGCGGCAAAGGCAGCGGCTCCGAGCACGGCTATCGAGTGGATACGCATATCACGATCTCCTGCCGGCCATGCGCCAGCTTGTTAAAACGCTTTAACATACACTCGATAGTGAGTATGCGCTAGCCCCTTCGCTTGGTCGTAAAGACAAGATGGACCACGCCCATCAGCTCGGCTCGCCGGCATCCAGGGCAGGTTCGTGCTGTCCATCAACGGCACGCCGCTCGCGCTGGAGGTATTTGGCGGGTTCACGATCGAGGAGGTAGCGTTGACTTACACGATCGCGACGGCTTCGGCCGGAGCGGGGACGAGGGCAGGGGAGCTGATTGTCATCGGGCCAGCGTGAGCGTCCGTGCATGCTGGACCGGCCGGTCGACCTCGTGTCTTGCAGGCAGCGCTAGAGGGCGGCATGCTCGACTGATGATTGGCGTACTGATGTTCGGCTTGGCCATCGGTGTAGAGCATGCTTCTGCCAAGACGCCATGCATTCCGATCGCTTCAGAACGGCTTATCCCGGCTCTATCGGCGATCCCTGAACATCAGGCTCTTCGGCTCGCTATGAACGAGCCGATGCCGCAC
>Ga0325400_1000215_pt1 | contig 39233 bp, 34 predicted proteins | sample PopdelMetagenome_2_FD_205662 | JGI IMG/M metagenome (GOLD analysis project Ga0325400, IMG submission 205662) | Populus deltoides microbial communities from Bellville, Georgia, United States - Xylem-PdKOR-R1 | ecosystem: Host-associated > Plants > Phyllosphere > Stem > Wood/Secondary xylem... | reverse complement strand
CCGAGACCAGCCCGGAGGATATCCACGGGATGCACGCCGCGCGCGGCATCCTGACCGCGCGCGGCGGCATGACCAGCCACGCGGCCGTGGTGGCGCGCGGCATGGGCCGCCCCTGCGTATCGGGCGCGGGCGCGCTGTCGATCGACTTGCACGGCCGCGTGGCGCGCGTCGCGGGGCGCGAGCTGCGCGAGGGCGACCGGCTGACCATCGACGGCTCGACGGGCGAGGTGATGCTGGGCGAGGTGCCGACCGTGCAGCCCGAGCTGGGCGGCGATTTCGGCACGCTGATGGGCTGGGCGGACGAGGTGCGGCGCCTACGCGTACGCGCCAACGCGGAAACGCCCGCCGACTGCCGCACCGCGCGCGATTTCGGCGCGGAGGGGGTGGGGCTGTGCCGCACCGAACACATGTTCTTCGACGCCGACCGCATCGCCGCGGTCCGTCAGATGATCCTGGCCGAGGACGAGGCCGGCAGGCGCGCCGCGCTGGAACGGCTGCTGCCCGCGCAACGCGACGATTTCCGCGGCATCTTCGAGGTGATGGCCGGGCTGCCCGTCACCGTCCGCCTGCTCGACCCGCCGCTGCACGAGTTCCTGCCCGTCGAGGAGGCCGATTTCGCGGAGGTAGCGACGGCGTCGGGCGTCGAGGTGGAAGCGTTGCGGCGGCGGGCGGCCGAACTGCACGAGTTCAACCCGATGCTGGGCCATCGCGGTTGCCGCCTGGGCGTCACCTATCCCGAGATCTACGAGACGCAGGCGCGCGCGATCTTCGAGGCGGCGCTGGACGTGGCCGACGCCAGCGGCGAAGCGCCCATCCCCGAGGTGATGATCCCGCTGGTCGCCACCAAGCGCGAACTGGACCTGATGAAGGCGGTGGTCGACCGCGCCGCGCAGGCCGTGTTCGCTGAACGCGGCCGTGAGGTGGAGTATCTAGTCGGCACGATGATCGAGCTACCGCGCGCCGCGTTGAAAGCGGGCGAGATTGCCGAGACGGGCGAGTTCTTCTCGTTCGGCACCAACGACCTGACACAGACGACGTTGGGCGTCAGCCGCGACGACGCGGGCCGCTTCCTGGGCGCATACGTCGAACAGGGCATCTATCCCCGCGACCCCTTCGTCAGCCTGGACGTGGACGGCGTGGGCGAACTGGTCAGTCTGGCGGTGGAACGCGGCCGGGCGACGCGCCCCGACATAAAGCTCGGCATCTGCGGCGAACACGGCGGCGACCCCGCCAGCATCGCCTTCTGCGAGGGGGTGGGCCTCGATTACGTCTCGGCCTCGCCCTATCGCGTCCCCATCGCTCGTCTGGCCGCGGCGCAGGCGGCGCTCAAGGCGAAGGGCTAGGCCCGCCCGAAGTCGAACCACCCCCGCCGCTCGCCTGCCGGATAGGCCGGGCGTGCGGCGGCGGCAGCGCGGGCTGGGGCGACGGTCGACGCCGTCACCGGTGCCGCACGCGAGAGCCGGTCATGCTCACGCTGCAACTCCGCGTAGCGCGCGTCCTGATCGGCGTAGCGCCTGTCGTGTTCGACCCGTGCCGCCTCGGCGTCGCGCCGGGCCTGGGCGGACGCGTCGCGCTCCGCAGCGTAGCGGTCGCGCCACTTGCGCCCGCCCGAACTGCTGGCCAGCCCCAGCAGCCATCCGGCGAGAAGGACCAGCGCCAGCGCGATATACTGGTTGGACGAACTGAACAGCATGGGGATCGCCTCCGTTACGCCGCCCCAACGAACGGCGTCGCGGCCGGTTGCCCCACCCTACATCGTGCCGCTGAGCAGCGTGTCGTGGATCGAGCAGGCGGCCGGGCCCAGGATCACCAGGAACAGCGTCGGCAGGATGAACAGGATCAGCGGCACGGTCATGATCGCGGGCAGGCGCGCGGCCTTTTCCTCGGCGCGCATCATGCGCTCGTTGCGGAACTCCGCCGACAGCACGCGCAGCGCGCTGGCCAGCGGCGTTCCGTATTTCTCGGTCTGGATCATGGTGGTGACGACGCCCTTCACCGCGTCCAGGTCGACGCGGGTGGCCAGGTTCTCGAACGCCTGGCGCCGGTCGGTCAGGAAGCCAAGCTCGATCGCCGTCAGCGTGAACTCGTCACCTAGTTCCGGATATCCGCGCCCCAGCTCGCGCGCGACGCGGTGGAACGCCGCGTCCACCGTCAACCCGGCCTCGGCGCAGATCACCAGCAGGTCCAGCGCGTCGGGCAGGCCCTTTCGGATCGCGTCCGACCGCTTGGAGATCTTGTTCTTGAGGTACAGGTCGGGCGCCTTGTAGCTGAGCAGCAGCGTGCCTGCGACCAGCATGTATTTCTTGAACGGGCTCCACGTCGCCCAGCCATCGGTGCCGTAGACCCAGAAGATCATGGCGCCGCCCAGCACCAGCGGCAGCACCAGGCGTCCGAAGATGACGACGACCGCCATCTCCTTGGACCGGATGCCCGCCTGCGCCAGCTTGACCTGTGCCAGCTTGACCTGCTCGTCCTGGAGTACGCGAAAGCTTTGAAGCAGGCCGCGGATGCGATCGGTGGTGTCGTTGCGCTGGACCAGCTTGGCGCGGCGCTTGGTGGACGCGGTGATGCCGGCCTTCAGCTGCTCGCGGCGATCGTTCAGCGCCTTGACGCGTTTTGCCATCGGGTCGCGAACCGTGGTGGCGGCGTAGATCGCCACCATCACCGCCATCGCCGCCACGCCCGACAGCATGGTCGCCACCCAGATCACGTCGACGCCCAGCAGCGTCGGTCCCGAAGCCGGAGCCATCGCGCCTATACCCCCTCAGATCTCGAAATTGACCATCTTGGCCATCATCGCTGCGCCCAGGCCCATCCAGACCATGCCGCCCAGGCCGATCGCGATCAGCCGCTCGTCGATGAAGAACCGGCCCATGTAATGCGGACTGATGAAGTAGATCAGCCCGAACACGATGAACGGCAGCGAGCCGACAATATAGGCAGACGCCTTGGATTCGGACGACATGGCGCGGATCTTCAGCTTCATCTGCCCGCGCTTGCGCAGCACGTCGGCCAGGTTCGCCAGCGTTTCGGCCAGGTTGCCGCCCGTCTCGCGCTGGATGGCGATGGTGATGACGAAGAACTGGAACTCGGGCGTGCCCAGCCGTTCCGCCGTTTCCTGCAACGCCGCGTCCATGGTGCGGCCGATCTTCATCTTGTCGGTGACCGAACGGAATTCCTCGCCCACCGGCCCCGGCACCTCGTGCGCGACCACGCCCATCGTCTCCGATATCGGCAGGCCGGCGCGTAGGCCCCGGACCAGCAGCTCGATCGCGTCGGGAAACTTCGCGTTGAACTTGCCCAGGCGACGCGCGATCACGCGCCCGATAAAGAAGTGCGGCAGGCCCAGCCCGCCGATCACGCCCGCGAACAACGTCAACAGCCAGGGCGCGCCCTGCACCTTGACCAGCAGCGCGGTGGCCAGGAACAGGCCGACCCCGGCCATGCCGTACTGGCCGACCGTCCAGTTCTTGCCGGTCATCGCCAGCCGCTTGGCCAGCTGTTCGCGATTGGGCAACACGCGGCCCACGGCCGCATCCATCCTGGTTTCGCGCTGCGCGGTGATGCGCCGCAACTGCGCGTCCGCGACGACGGCGGCGTCCCCGTGCCGTTCCTTGACGGCGGCCAGTCGGCGGTTGCCCGCCCGGCCGCCGGACGGGCCGTTCGCCGCCAGCAGCAGGAGCAGCATCGTGGCGCCGCCGCCGAGCAGGACCAGCAGCGCGGCCACCTTACTTGGCTCCCTTACGCGGGATCAGCCCCTTCAACTCGCCGAACTTCTCCAGCAATGATCCGCCCTTGGCGCCGGCGGCCTTGGTCTTGCCCTTGGCCTTCGACGGTGCGGCCGACTCGATCGCGTCGGCGGCGCCGGCGATCACCCGAGCCAGCTCCACCAGGGGGGCGGCGGTCTTGCCGTTGCGTCCCGCCTCCGCGATCGGCTTGCCCAGCTTGGCCGCCTGCGCCGCCAGCTTCTGGTCATGGGGGATCAGATGGTCGACCTTGCGCTCGATCGACGTCTCGAAATCCTTGCGCGACAATTCGGGCCCGGCCGCGTGGAAGCGGTTGGCGACCACCAGCACGCGGGTGGCGGGTGCGTTGGTCTTGAGCCAGCTGAGGATGCGGATGGAGTCGCGGGCGGCGGCGAGCGTCAGCTCGGTCACCAGCACGGTCACCTGGATGTCGGACATCAGGTGCGGGTGCTGGACCAGCATCGCGCGCGGCAGGTCGGTGACGGTGCATTCGAACGCGGAACGCATCTCCTCCTGCAACTGGTAGAAGGCGGCGCCGTCGGTCATCACCGGTGAGCTGATCGGCGCTTCGGCGGACAGCACCGCCAGCTTCTCGGTCGCCTTGACCATCGCGCGCTCGATGAACAGGCCGTCGATGCGGCTGGGATTCTCGATCGCGTCGGTCAGGCCGCGCCCCGGCTCCAGGTCGAGCGCCAGCGCGCCAGTGCCGAAATGCACGTCCAGGTCGAGCAGCGCCGTCGTGCGCGCCTCGCGTTCGGCGAGCAGCCACGCCAGCGAGGCGGCGACGGTGGACGCGCCCACCCCGCCGCGCGCGCCGATCACGGCGGCGGAGCAATGCACGTGCTCGACCTGCGGCTCGCCCGCGCGCGGAGCGTTGAGTACCGCCTGCGCGTGGGCGAAGGCGTCGCGGACCGTTTCGGGCGACAGCGGTTTCAACAGATAGTCCTGGATGCCGCTGGTCATCAGGTCGCGGTACAGGCGCACGTCGTTGACCTGGCCGGCGGCGATCACCACCGTGCCGGGTTCGCACACCTCAGCCAGCGCGTTGATGTCGTTCAGCGGATCGCCCGACGAACTCAGGTCGACGAACAGGATCTGCGGCGACGCTGCCACCGACAGCGATTGCACCGCATCGCGCAACGTTCCGCGCACCACCTTGTCGGGCAACCAGCCCAGGTCGGTGGCGACGCCGCGCAGCACGGAGGCCGTGTTCTCGTCGCAGGCGAAGGCCGCGAACGGCTCGCGCTGCGCCGCGCCGGCTGGTTTCCAGGGAGCGTTCATTATTTGGACCCCGCCTTCTCGGCCCGTACGTTCTGCCCGCCGCCGCCGCTGGGGGCGGCCGCTCGATAGGCGTCGATGGTCTTGTTCAGCTGGCGCGGATCGGCCGTGGTCGCGCCATCATGGCCCCGGACCAGGTCGGCCGGGTTGGCGATCATCGCCGCCAGGCTGGCGTTGACCGCGCAACCATAGCCGGACGAAGTGTTGCTTTCGAACTCGTTGCTGACGTCGCGGCTATAGTCGGGACAGCCGGGGACGGAAGCGCGCATCCGGCTCAGCACCACGCGCACGGTACCGGGCTGGATCGCGCCGGGCGTCACCGGCGCCCCGGATTGCGCCAGCAGCCCACGGGCCGCCAGCGCCGCAGCCACCTCGGCACGAGCACTCCCGCTGCCGGTCGGGTCGTCGACCGCGACGCGATCGCCATAGGCCACGCGCATCCCGTCCAGCCATGCGGACAGGCGCGCCGCCTCGCCATAGGCCAAGCCGCGGCCGTCGGTGCCGAGGTCGAGCGAATAGTCGGTGCGGCCTACCACCGGCTGGTGCACCGATTCGAGCCCGCGGTTGGGCGTGCCGCCGCAGCCGCTCAGTGTCAGGGTGGACAGGCCAGCGGCGGCGATCAGGATGGCACGAGGGGTCATAGCTATAACTCCCGTCACTCGGAGAAGCCGGGGGCGGCGGTATCGTCGCGGCGTCGCGACTGGCGGGGGTCCGGCGCGGGCGCCGGGGGCGGGGTGGTGCCTGGGGTGGCCGGCGTCGCACCGGGCGCACCGGGCACCGCCATCGTCGGCACCGGCCGCGTACCGCCCGTGGTGCCGCCGCCTAGCTCGCCCATCAGCACGCGGCCGAGATCGGTCGGAGCCTTGTAGCCGTCGGTCGGCAGGTGGATGTCGGACGGGTCGCTGACCGGCTTCACCAGATAGGGGGTGATGACCACCACCAGCTCCGTTTCCGACCGGCGAAAGCCGTTGGATCGGAACAGCGCGCCCAGCACCGGCAGATTGCCCAGCCCCGGCGTCTTCTCGATCGAGTTGTTGTGATTATTCTGAAGCAGCCCGCCGATCACCATCGATTGGCCCGATCCAAGTTCCAGCGTCGTCTCCACGCGGCGCGTGATGAGTCCGGGCACGGTGGTGCCGCCGATCGTTACCGCGTTGTCGTAGGACAGCTGCGACACTTCCGGCCGGACGCGCAGCGAGATGCGCCCGTCGGACAGGACGGTCGGCGAATAGGCGAGGCTGACGCCGTACTGCTTGAACTCGACCGAGACGGTGCCCAGCCCCTGGCTGAGCGGGATGGGCAGCTCGCCGCCGGCAAGGAAGCTCGCGGTTTCGCCCGACATGACGGTCAGGTTCGGGTTGGCGAGCGTCGTCACCTGCCCGATCGTCTCGCCCAGGTCGAGCGAGCCGAGCACGTCCAGCCCGAGCAGGCGGCCGGCCCCCGCCAGCGTGGAATTGTTGGCCGACTGGGTTACCAGCGACGTCCCCTCCGACGCGGCAGTGCCGCCGGTGAACAGGCCACCGCCAACCGTATATTGTGGCCCCTGCGCGCGCCCCCGCGACAGACCGAACTTGAACCCGCCCGTCGAGTCGAAAGTATTGAGATTGACGCCGATGTTCTTGACGAAGCTACGGCTGACCTCGGCGATCCGCACCTGCAGGTTCACCTGGAGCGGCGTCGCGGTCTTGAGGCGCGACAGTACCTTGGTCTGGTCGCCGACGAAGGCCTGAACCAGCTTCTCCGCCTCGACGGCGTCCTCGGGCGCAGCGACGGTGCCGGTCAACAGCACCATCGAGTTGAGCGAGGTGGCGGTGATCCGCGCCTCGGGCATCGCCAGCGCCAGCATCTGACCGATCGAGTCGTAGTTGTTCCCGACGCGAACGGTGGTCGCGTAGACCACTTGGCCCGCGCGGTTCGTCGCCGACAGCGTCGTCTCGCCCGTCTTCTTGCCGAACACGTAGAGCTGGGTGGGCGATCGGACCTGGACGTCGGCCACCGCGTCGTCGGCGATGAACAAGTCGCTCATCGGCCGCGCCAGCGTCACCAGCCGGCCGCGGCCGGTATTGACCTGCACCACGGCGGGGGCCGCGGGGATCGGGACCTCGGCGGCCGCGCTGCGCAGCGACACGGTGCGCGGCTCGACGGCGGCGGCCGGGGCGGCGGAGGGGCGGGGCGCGGCGAGCGCGGCGGCGGCGGTGCCGGCGGCCAGCGCTACGGCGAGCGTGCCGCGATAGGGCAGGGCAGCGAACATCACTTGGCTCCCACGGGAATGACGGAAACGTTGTTGCCGCGCGCGATCCGCACCATCGACGACGGCGCGGGAGCCGCGGCGGGGGCGGGCAGTGCGGCGGGGCCGACCGAAACCTGGCCGCCCCCCATGCCCGGCATCGGGCCGGCCGGCGTGGTCGGCGTGCGGCCGGGCACCGATCCGCGCTGGAACCGCGACACGTCGGCGCCCGTCGAATAGCTGGCCTTGCCCGACTGAGGCCGTGCCGCCAGTTGCAGCATCATCGCGCGCTCGGTCCGGGGGTCGACGTTGTCGGGGACCTTGACCGCGCCCGACGCGATCGCCTGTTCCAGGTCGGCGGTGCCGTCGGCGATCGAGCGCAGCGACAGGGAGAGCGACCCCAGCGTCTGCGCGACCGCCACTTCCTCGGCGATCTTGGGCGTCGCCTCTATGGTCACCAGCGAGAAGTTGCTGACCTGGGTCTTGCCGTCCGGGCCCACCGAATTGTCGGTGCGCTGGTCGGTGGCGAGCACGCGCACGTTGCGCATGATCGTCTCGGACACCTTTAGCGGCTGGCCGTCGCCGCCGCCCGGCACCTGCTGCGTCAGCACCAGGTCGATGCGGTCGCCCGGGAACACGAAGCCCGCGACGGAGGTCTGGCTGGACACGGGAAACGTCACGGCCCGCATCCCCGGCCCGAGTGCTGCGGCCAGGAAGCCGCGGTCGCCGGGCTTGACCAGCGCGCCCTGCGTGATCGGCTGGCCGGCCGTCACCGCGTTGCGAACCACCGTGCCCTGCAACGACGCCAGATCGGTGCCGGCGCGCAGGAAGTACGCGCCGTCCACCAGTTCCTTCGGCCAAGGCTGGAACTTGAGCGCGGTCGCGTCCAGAATCGTGCCCACCGGCAGCGCGCGGGTGGCGACCAGCACCTCGGGCCCGTCGATGGGGGCCGCCGGCATGGCGGTGGTCGCCGCCGCCTCGGGCGCGGCGCTGCCCAACATCAGCGACCGCGCGGCGAACGCGGTAAAGGCCGCCACGATCAGCGCGCCCGCTAGGAGTAGGATCTTTCGATTGTCCATGAGCTATTCCGTGCCCTTCGCACCTCGCCGGTCGGGGCCGATCCACGGCCCGCCGGTCACGGGAATCGTTGTTACAGAGATGGGTTAAGAAGCGGTTCGCGAAGCGCCAGCAGCCCCGCGGCCGCGATGGCGACGCCGTAGGGCACCTCCACCTCGCCGCCGCGCACGCGCCGCTCGATCAGCATCAAAAGCGTGATCGCCCCGCCCGCCACCGACATCACGAACAGGAACTCGGCGAAGCGCGGCCAGGGAAACCACAGCGCCAGCGCCGCGATCATCTTGACGTCGCCGCCGCCCATCAGGCCGAACCGGAACGCCAGCGCGAACACGAACAGCGCGATCAGCCCGGCGGCCAACTGCACGCCCATGTCCGGCCAGAACGACAGCCCCGCCGCCCACCACCAGATCGGCGCGGACAGCGCGATGGCGGCGTTCTTACCGTTGGCGATGGTGCGGTGGCGCACGTCCTCGACGCCCGCCGACAGCAGCAGCGCCGCCAGTCCCGCCGGCAACAGCGCCTGGACTATGGCGCCGGTCATAATGGGGTCATCATGGGGGTCGTCATGGACCTGCGCTCTAGACGGCGTGGCTTGCCAAAGCGTAACCGCCTGGACCGATGAATGCCCCCTCCCTCCTGACGGTCGACGTCGCCGTGGTGGGCGCCGGCATCGCGGGCGTCGGGCTGGCCGCCGAACTGGCCCCGCACGCTTCGGTCGCGATCCTGGAGGCGGAGGCGCATCCTGGTTACCATGCCACCGGGCGCTCGGCCGCCTTCTGGTCGGAAACCTATGGCGGGCCGGGCGTGCAGCCGCTGACCAGCGCCTCGGGCCCGGCGTTACGCGACGGCGGTTTCCTGCAACCGCTGGGATCGCTCCATATCGGACATGATTCCGATCGAACGCGCGCCGACGCGTTCCTTTCCGAGTTCCGGGATACGGGCGTTGCGCTGAATCGAGTCGACCCCGCCGGGCTGGTGCCGGGCCTACGCCCGGACTGGACGGTCGGTGTCTTGGAGCCGAGCTGTGCTTATATCGACGCCGCGGCGCTGCTGGCGGACGGCCTGTCCCGCGCGCGGCGGGGCGGGGCCGTGCTATTGACTGGCGCGCCAGTCGTCCGTGCCGAGCGGACGGGCGGCGCCTGGACGATCGAGACGCCGGCCGGCACGGTGCGCACCGGCGTGATCGTCGACGCGGCCGGCGCCTGGGCGGACGCGCTGGCGGCGCTATGCGGGGCCGCCCCGCTCGGCATCCGCCCCTATCGCCGCACGATGGCGCAGCTGCGCGTCGACCCGCCCGTGCCGCCGGGCCTGCCCCACGTCATCGATCTGGCCGGCGGCTTCTACTTCAAGCCGGAGCCCGGCGGCCGCGTCTGGCTGTCGCCGCACGACGAGACGCCCTGCGAGCCGCGCGACGCCGCGCCGGAGGAACTGGACGTGGCGCTGGCGATCGACCGGTTCGAACGCGCGGTGGACTGGCGCATCGTGGCGGTCGAGCGGCGCTGGGCCGGCCTGCGCAGCTTCGCGCCCGACCGGCTGCCGGTGTACGGCCTCGACGCTAGCCGGCCCGGCTTCTTCTGGTGCGCGGGCCAGGGGGGCTTCGGCCTGCAGACCGCGCCCGCCGCCTCCGCGCTGGCGGCGGCGCTGCTGATCGGCCACGAGCCACCCGTCGGGGTCGACGCGCAACGCTACGCGCCCGGCCGGTTCGGCTGACCCGGTCATGCCGGTATAGCTCCAATCCCGTCATTCCCGCGCAGGCGGGAATCCATATACTCCGACGTTCGCCAGTCCGACTTCCCGCCGGCGCGGAGATGGCGGGGGGCGTCGAGGGACGCGATCTATACCTTAGATCCGTGCCGCCACCGCCGCGTCGCTGGCCAGTCGGTCGGCGCGTTCGTTGTCGGGGTGGCCGGCATGGCCCTTGACCCATTGCCATTCGACCCGGTGCCGCTCCGCCGCCTGGATCAGAGCCTGCCACAGCTCGGCGTTCTTGACCGGCTCGCGCGCGGCGGTGCGCCAGCCGTTGCGCTGCCACCCCTTCACCCACTTGGTCAGCCCGTCCATGACGTAGCGGCTGTCGGTTGACAGCTTGACCCGGCAAGGGCGTTTCAACGCGTTCAGCGCCTCGATCGCGGCGGTCAGCTCCATGCGGTTGTTGGTGGTCACCCGCTCGCCGCCCGACAGCTCGCGCTCGGACGTGCCCGACCGGATCAGCGCGCCCCAGCCGCCGGGGCCCGGATTACCCTTGCAGGCGCCGTCGGTGGCGATCTCGACCAGCGTCAGTTCCTCGGTCACGCGGTCCGGCTCCCCAATGCGGGGGCGTAATGTCTCAAGCGGCGCATATAGGCTAGGGGATCCTTTCGGGTGACCAGCGCGTCGGCCGGCGTGTTCAGCCAGTCCCAGGCGCGCGACAAGGCGAAGCGGACGCAGGCGCCCGCCGCCAGGGTGCGGAACGCCGTCCGCTCGGTGGGCAGCAGCGGATGGTAGCGCTCGTAGCCCGCGGTCAGCGCATTGGCCACGTCAACGTCGTACGTCCGGCCCCCGGCGTCGAAGCTCCAGGCCGTGTGCGCCACCGCCAGGTCGTACAGGCGAAGGTCGGTGCAGGCGAAGTAGAAGTCGATCAGCCCCGTCACCCGGTCGCCCAGCATCAGCACGTTGTCGGGGAACAGGTCGGCGTGGATCACCTGGGCGTCCATGTCGGCCGGCCATTCGGCCAGCACATGTTCCACCGCCGCGGACAGGTCGTCGTATAGGCCGGGCGCAATCGCATCCAGGTCGCGCCCGCACCGGGCCAGCAGCGGCGCCCAGGCCTCCGCCCCCATGCTGTTGGCGCGGTGGCCCGGAAAGTCGGCGGCGGCGCGATGCATCGCCCCCATCGCGTCGCCGGCCGCCAGCGCCTGGGACGGCGTCGGGGCGGACAGCGACACGCCGGGCAGGAACCGGATCAGGCACGCCGGCCGCCCCGCCAGCTCGCGCACCGCGCGGCCGTCCCGGCCGGTCAGTGCGGGCGGCACGGGCAGGCCCTTGGCGGCCAGGTGATCGAGCAGGTCGAGGAAGAAGGGCAGGTCGCCCGCCGCCACCCGCTTCTCGTACAGCGTCAGGATGAAGCGGTCGCGCGTCGTCTCGACCAGGTAATTGGTGTTCTCGACGCCCTCGGCGATGCCCTTGGCGCTGACCAGGTCGCCTTGGTTATAGTCCGCCAGAAAGGTCGCCAGCGCCTCGGCCGGCACCGCGGTATAGACGGCCATCGGCCCGGTCGATCAGGTCGCGAGCGCCGCGGACACGGCGGGGCGCCGTTGGCGTAGCGCGACGCCGACCGCGCCCGCCCCGATCACCAGCATCGCCCAGGCGGACGGCCCCGGTACGGCCGCGGTACCCGCCGACACGGTCAGGCTGGTCGCGTTCGCGCCCGTATAGGTGGCCGGGGTCGAGAAGGCTCCGTTCGCGAAATAACGATAGATGATGCTGGACCCAGCCACGATCGTCAGCTGGTCGCATGCGCCTGCCCCGCCGCCGAACGGACAGCTCGCCTCGAAGCGGATGCGCTGGACGTTCGCGCTCGCGCTGCCGAGCGCGGACCGGTCGATGAACGCGGTGTCGCCGACGAACGATGGGGTCTCGTAGGTGAACGACACGACGCCGCCCGCGAAGGGCTCGTCGGTGGTGAAGCTGTAGGTCACTGCCCCGGCGGTGCCGGGCAGGGCAGCGGCGGCAAGGCTGAGCATCAAGCCCTTCAACATCGCGATCTTCCCCTCTTGTTTGCCGGCGACGATGACGGCGCATCCCCCGCCGGGCAAGCGTCCCGCCGCGAGCGGGCGTCCCGGATCAGGCTGCCCGGTCGAGCCCGCCCGCTTCCGCAGTCGCCTCCAGTCCCTTGGGCAGTTTGAACGCGATCGTCTCGCGCGTCTGTTCGACCTCCTGTTCGTGCACGTCGAAACGCGTCGCCAGCTTGTCCACCAGTTCGCGCACCAGCAGCTCGGGCGCCGACGCGCCCGCGGTGATGCCCAGCGTCGCCACCCCGTCCAGGAACGGCCAGTCCAGATCGGCCGCGCGCTGGATCAGACGCGCGGGTGTGCCCTCGCGCTCCGCCACCTCGACCAGGCGCACCGAGTTCGACGAATTGGGCGCGCCGATCACCAGCACCGCGTCGCACGCCGCCGCGATCGCCTTGACCGCCGCCTGGCGGTTGGACGTGGCGTAGCAGATGTCCTCACCTCGCGGCCCCTGGATCAGGGGATACCGCCGTTGCAGCGCCGCCACGATCTCCGCCGTGTCGTCCACCGACAAGGTGGTCTGGGTCAGAAAGGCGAGGTTGGCCTCGTCGGCCGGCGCCAGCGCGGCGACGTCGGCCACCGTCTCCACCAGCGTCATCGCGCCCGCCGGCACCTGGCCGAACGTGCCTACCACCTCCGGGTGGCCGGCATGGCCGATGAACAGGATGTGCCGCCCAGCACCCACCAGTCGCTCCGCTTGGCGATGGACCTTGCTGACCAGCGGACAGGTGGCGTCCAGATAATCCAGCCCGCGTGCCTGTGCGTCGGCGGGCACCGACTTGGGCACGCCGTGGGCGGAGAACACGACCGGCGCGCCGTCGGGCACCTGATCCAGTTCTTCGACGAACACCGCGCCCTGGGCGCGCAAGGTATCGACCACGTACCTGTTGTGCACGATCTCGTGGCGGACGTAGACGGGCGCGCCGTGCTTCTCGATCGCCAGCTCGACGATGCGGATCGCGCGGTCCACGCCCGCGCAGAAGCCGCGCGGGGCGGCGATCATCAATTGGAGCGGCGGGCGGGCGGCTGAAGCGGGGTCGACCATCGCCGCCCGTCTACCTGCTTGCTTGCGCGGGCGAAAGCCGGTTCCTATGGCCCGTGCCCGTGATCCCACCGCTTCAAAAGGTTCCGCCCGTGCGCGTCAAAGCTCCCCTTCGGCCGCGCGGCGCGGCGTGGCTGACCTGCGGGGCGGTATTGACGCTGGGACTCGGGGCCTGCGCCAAGCAGGGGGAGTTGGACGCCAGCGGCGGCATTACCGCGGTGCGCTCCGCCTGTCCGGCGGTGGCGGTCCCCGCGGGCACGGGCGACGTGACCGTGTTCGACCCGCCCGCCAGCCGCGACGCGGCCGCGCTGGACGTGTCGGCGACGCTGACCGACGTCACCTCCACCTGCCAGGACGTGGGCGACCAGATCGTCACCACCGTCGACTTCCAGGTCCAGGCGCGGCGCGTCCGGACCGATGGCCCACGCGACGTGGCGTTGCCCTTCTTCGTCACGGTGGTGCGCGGCGGCAACGCGGTCGTCGCCAAGCGGATCGGCACCGTCACCGTCCACTTCGACGCCGGCCAGGCGCGGGGTACCGCCCGAGCCCAGGGCAATGCCTATGTCTCGCGCGCGGCGGCGACGCTGCCCGACGCGATCCGCGAACGACTGACCCGTCGCCGCAAGGCCGGCGACGAGGACGCGGCCGTCGACCCGCTCAGCCAGCCCGAGGTGCGCCAGGCGGTGGCGACCGCCAGCTTCGAGGCGCTGGTGGGCTTCCAGCTGACCGACGCGCAACTGCGCTACAACGCCCAGCGATAACCTATCCCGATTGACAGCGGGCGCGCCGCCCCCCAATCGCCGTCGCGTCGAGGCCGGGCAACCGGCGGCGGCGCGCGGGAGAGCGTTTTCCGGTCCTTTCAGGATCGACCACGGAAACCGCCGAAGGAGCAACCGCCCCGGAATCTCTCAGGCCAAAGGACCGCGCGGCCCCTAGACGCTCTGGAAAGCGCCCCCGGTCCTCCTAGTGATCGGCCGCGGGGCCACCGAAGGGGTAACCTCGCGCAGGGACGCGGGGGAAAGCTCTCAGGTATCCGTGACAGAGGGGGACGGACGCGGCCGTGACGGCCGGGCCGTCTCTTGTCCCAACGGAGCGCGCATGGCCGACCACACCCCCCCCATCGTCGAGACGCGCGAAGGCGTGCCCGTCCCCGCTGAGGCCGATCCGCGCGGCGGCGACCTTGCCCCCGTCGTTCCGCAAGAGGGCGAGGAACTGCCGCCCGAGCCGCTGCCGCTCGACGCGTGGCACCGGGCGCGGGGTGCGCGCATGGTGCCCTTCGCCGGATATCACATGCCCATCCAGTACGAGGGCATCATGGCCGAGCATCTGTGGTGCCGGTCGCACGCCGGCCTGTTCGACGTCAGCCACATGGGCCAGGTGACCGTGACGGGCGAGGGCGCGGGCGCGGCGCTGGAACGCGTGCTGCCCGGCGACGTGACGTCCCTAAGCGAGGGGCGGATGCGCTATTCGTTGCTGCTGGCGGACGACGGCGGCATCCTGGACGACCTGATGGTGACGCGGCGCTCGGTGCCGGAGGGGGCGGAAGAGTTCTACGTCGTCGTCAACGGCGCCACCAAATACGACGACCTCGCCTATCTGCTGGACGTGGTCCCCGACGAGGTGACGCTGAACCTGGCGGACGACCAGGCGCTGCTGGCATTGCAGGGTCCGGAGGCGGTGGCCGCGCTGTCCCGCGTCGTGCCGGGCGTCGAACGGCTGGTGTTCATGACCGCCGCCGCCTTCGACTGGCAGGGCCATCCCCTCTGGATCAGCCGCTCGGGCTACACGGGCGAGGATGGGTTCGAGGTGTCGATCCCGGCGGAGGCGGCCGCCGCCTTCGCCGACGCGCTCTGCGAGCAGCCGGAAGTGAAGCCGATCGGGCTCGGCGCGCGCGACTCGTTGCGCCTGGAGGCCGGGCTGCCGCTCTACGGGCACGATCTCGACCCCGGCGTGACGCCCATCGTCGCCGACCTGGGCTTCGCTCTGTCCAAGCGCCGCCGCGAGGCCGCGGACTTCGCGGGTGCCGCGCGCGTGCTGGCCGAGCGCGAGGCGGGGCCCGCGACCAAGCGCGTCGGCCTGCTGATCGACGGTCGCCAGCCGGTGCGCGAGGGCGCGGACGTGGTCGACGCCGACGGCCGGCCGGTCGGCCGCGTCACGTCGGGCGGCTTCGCGCCGTCGCTGGGCCAGCCGATCGCGATGGCCTTCGTTCCCGCCGCCATGGCCGCGCCTGGCACCGTCGTCGCCTTGTCCCAGCGCGGCCGCGCGCACGGCGCCACCGTCGCCCCCATGCCCTTCGTCCCCCACCGCTACGTCCGCCAGAGGAGCTAGAGCCATGCCGCGTTATTTCACCCAGGATCACGAATGGATCGACGTCGAGGGCGAGGTCGGCACCGTCGGCATCACCGAGTACGCGCAAGGCCAGCTGGGCGACATCGTGTTCGTCGACGTTCCCGCGGACGGCCGCGACCTGTCCAAGGGCGACGAGGCCGCGGTGGTCGAGTCGGTCAAGGCGGCGTCGGACGTCTACACCCCCGCGTCCGGCCGCGTGCTGGAAGGCAACCCCGCGCTGGCGGACGACCCCTCGCTGGTCAATTCGGACGCGGAGGGCGAGGGCTGGTTCTTTCGCCTGACGCTGTCCGATAGCTCCGAACTCGAAGAGCTGATGGACGAGGGCGCCTACGAGGCGTTCGTCGCCAAGCTGTAAGTCCCCCGCATCTCAGGAACCGAACGATGCGCTACCTGCCCCTGACCCAGCCCGACCGGGACGCCATGCTGTCGGTGATCGGCGTCTCCTCGGTCGACGACCTGTTCGTCGACGTGCCCGAGGCCGCGCGCCTGTCCGGCCCGATCGCGGGGCTGGCGAATCACGCCTCCGAACTGGCGGTCGAACGCCACATGACCGCGCTCGCCCGGCGCAACACGGTCGCGGGCGAGGTGCCGTTCTTCCTGGGCTGCGGCGCGTACCGGCATCACGTGCCGGCGTCCGTCGACCACCTGATCCAGCGCGGCGAGTATCTGACGGCCTACACGCCCTACCAGCCCGAGATCGCGCAGGGCACGCTGCAGATGCTGTTCGAGTTTCAGACCCAGGTCGCGCGTCTGCTGGGCACGGACGTGGCCAACGCGTCGATGTACGACGGGTCGACCGCGTGCTGGGAAGCGATCGGCATGGCCAGGCGTATCACGCGGCGCGGCCGCGCGATCCTGTCGGGCGGGCTGCACCCGCACTACGTCTCGGTCGCCAAGACGATGGCGAAATATACCGGCGACCTGCTCGATACGCGCGTTCCCGCGCTGTCCGCGGACACGGACATTTCCGACCTGATCGCCGCCATCGACGACGACACCAGCTGCGTCGTCGTCCAATATCCCGACATCCTCGGCCGCGTCGCCGACCTGTCCGAACTCGCCGCCGCGTGCCATGCCAGGAAAGCCCTGCTGATCGCCGTCGTCACCGAGCCCGTCGCGCTTGGCGCGCTGAAATCGCCCGGCGAGATGGACGCCGACATCGTCGTGGGCGAAGGCCAGTCGCTCGGCGTCGGGCTCCAGTTCGGCGGACCGTACGTGGGCCTGTTCGGCTGCAAGGACAAATACGTTCGCCAGATGCCGGGCCGGCTGTGCGGCGAGACGGTGGACGCCGACGGCCGCCGCGGCTTCGTGCTGACGCTGTCCACGCGCGAGCAGCATATCCGCCGCGAAAAGGCGACCAGCAACATCTGCACCAATTCCGGACTGTGCGCGCTCGCCTTCTCGATCCACGTGACGCTGCTGGGTGAGCGGGGCCTGCGCGATCTGGCCGCGATCAATCACGCCGCAGCCTGCGCCGCCGCCGAACGTCTGGCGCAGGTGCCCGGCATCGAGCTGGTGACGCCCGCCTTTTTCAACGAGTTCACGTTGAAGCTGCCGGTCGAGGCACGCCCCGCCGTCCGGACGCTGGCGGAACGCGGCGTGCTGGCCGGCGTGTCGCTGGGCCGGCTCTATCCGGGCGAGGACGCCCTCGCGAACGGCCTGGTCGTCGCGGTCACCGAGACGACGACCCCGGAGGATGTGGAAGCGCTGGCCACGGCGCTTGAGGAGGTGCTGGCATGACGATCAACGCGAGCGGCTGGAAGCCCGAGATGACCGCCGAACAGGGCGACGCCCCCGCCACCCACACCGGCAACCGCACGCTGATGCTGGAAGAGCCGCTGATCTTCGAGATCGCCGGCCCCGACACCACCGGCGTCGACTTCGCCGACGCGCCTGCGGCCGGCGGCGACCGTCTGGGCGGCCTCGCCCGCACCGCGCCCATCGGCCTGCCCGGCCTGTCGGAGCCGGAGGCGGTGCGCCACTATACCCGCCTGTCCCGCCAGAACTACGCCATCGACCTGGGGCTGTTCCCGCTGGGCAGCTGCACCATGAAGCATAATCCGCGCCTGAACGAGAAGATGGCGCGCCTGCCCGGCTTCGCCGACGTCCACCCGCTGCAACCCGTCGATACGGTACAGGGCGCGTTGGAGGTGATCCGCCAGCTCGCACACTGGCTCGTCACCCTGACCGGCATGTCGTCCGTCGCCATGAGCCCCAAGGCGGGCGCGCACGGCGAGCTGTGCGGCATCCTGGCGATCAAGGCAGCGCTCGCGGCACGGGGCGACGGGGACCGCCGCGTCATCCTGGTGCCCGAGAGCGCGCACGGCACCAACCCTGCCACCGCCGCCTTCGCCGGCTTCGCGGTGGAGGACATTCCCGCCACCGCCGACGGCCGCGTCGACGCGGACGCGCTGATCGCGCGGCTGGGCCCCGACGTGGCGGGTGTGATGATAACCAATCCCAATACCTGCGGCCTGTTCGAACGCGACCTCCGCGCGATCAGCGACGCCGTCCATTCGGCCGGCGGCTACGTCTATTGCGACGGCGCCAACTTCAACGCCATCGTCGGGCGCGTGCGGCCGGGCGACCTGGGCGTCGACGCCATGCACATCAACCTGCACAAGACCTTCTCGACGCCCCACGGCGGCGGTGGGCCGGGCTCGGGTCCCGTGGTCTTTTCCGAGGCGCTGGCCCCCTTCGCGCCGCTCCCCTTCGTCGAGGATCGCGACGGTCACCTGGTGCTGGTGGAGGAGGAGAATGCCGAGGACCACCACGCCCAGAGCTTTGGTCGCATGGTCGCGTTCCACGGTCAGATGGGCATGTTCACCCGCGCGCTGACCTATATCCTCAGCCACGGCGCCGACGGCCTGGCCCAGGTGTCGGGCGACGCGGTGCTCAACGCCAACTACGTGCTGCGCAGCCTGGAGGGCGTGCTCGACGCGCCCTTCGCGGGGGTCGGCCCCTGCATGCACGAGGCGCTGTTTTCCGACCACGGCCTCGCGGACGGCTTCTCGACGCTCGACGTCGCCAAGGGGCTGATCGACGAGGGTTTTCACCCGATGACCGTGTATTTCCCGCTGGTCGTCCACGGCGCGATGCTGGTCGAGCCGACCGAGACGGAGTCCAAGGCGGCGCTGGACCAGTTCGTCGGCGCGCTCCGCTCGGTTGCCGAACGCGCACGGGCGGGGGACCGGTCGCTCAAGACCGCCCCGCATTTCGCGCCCCGCGCCCGGCTGGACGAGACGCGCGCCGCCCGCAAGCCGGTGCTGGTCTGGCGCGAGCCGGACTTGGCTCAGGCCGCCGAATAATAGGATAGAAGACCGACCCATGTGGCAGGGGCTATTCCAGGCGATCAATCTCGTGGCCCTGGTCGCCTGGGCCGCCCTGCTGTTCGGTACCCCGCGCCGCGTCGTGTCGGCGGTGCGGATCGGCGGGGTGGGACTGCTCTGCCTCGTCTACGCCGTGCTGCTCGCACTGCTGATGGCGGGGGCGGTAGACGCTAACCGCGCGCCCGGACCGCCGCCGTCGCTGGCGGACTACTCGGTCGCGGGCCTGCGCCGCCTGTTCCAGAGCGACGGCGGCATCGTGGTCGGCTGGACGCATTACCTGGCGCTCGACCTGCTGGCAGGCAGCTGGATCGCGCTCGCTGCGGCCGATCGCGGCTGGGGCAGGGTCGCACGGGCACCGATCCTGCTGCTGACCTTTCTCGCCGGACCGTTGGGCGTGCTGACATGGCTGGCGTTGTCGGGCCTTGGTCGCCGGTCGGGGCCGGTGCTGCACTGATCGGAGCCGCGTCGGCCTTTGGGCGTTTCGCCCGCCGGACCATTCGGAGCCCTCACCCGTGAACGACGCCGACCGCGACGCCATCCAGGACCTGTTCGCCCGCCTCCGCTCCGCCGAGGCCGGCAACCCAACCCGCGATCCTGCCGCCGAGGCGTACATCCGCGACCGGCTCGAGCAGAACCCGGCCGCCGCCTATTACATGGCCCAGACGGTTATCGCCCAGGAACACGCTCTGCGCGCCGCGCGCGACCGACTGGCCGCGGCCGAGGACCAGCGCCCGACCGAACAGGAAGAGCCCCGCCGCGGCGGCATCCTGGGCGGCCTGTTCGGCGGTCGCCCGCGCGAGCCCGACCGTGCCGGGCCCTGGAGTCAACAGGCGCCGCAGGGCTACGCCCCCCAACAGGGCGGCCCCTGGGGCCGGCCCACTGGCGGGGGGATGTTCGGTGGCGGGGGCGGGAGTGGCTTCCTGGCCGGCGCGGCCCAGACCGCGGTCGGCGTGGCGGGCGGCGTGATGTTGGGCAACGCGTTGACCGACCTGTTCGACGGGCATGACGATCATGGGTCGGACCATCAGTCCTTCGCTGACACGGGCGGTCAGGGCGGCGGCGAGCAGGGTTTCGGCGGCTTCAGCGGGGACGGTTTCGGCGGGGACGGTGGCTCGGCCGGCTTCGGCGACGCCGGGTCGGACGACGATCTGGGGGGCGACTGGTAGCGGGGTGCCCCCGCGCGACCGGCACCTTCGCCGTTCAGCCTCCCCAGATCAGGCCGGTCGCCACCGTCGCCGCGCCCAGCACGACTCCCGGCGCGTTCGCCAGTGCGATTGGCCATTCGCGCGGCCGCCGCAGCAATCCATAGGCGACCCACAGCGTACAGTTGGCGGCCGCGGCCAGCGGCTGGATGATCGATCCGGTCTCGCCCGCCATGTTGAGCCTGATCTGATCCAGGTACGACCCGTACATCGCCAACGACGCGCCGGTCGCGACCCACCCCAGGTGGCGGAGCTGACGTTCCGTCACCGCGTCGCCTCCGCCTCCGCCGCGTAGGGCGATCGGCCGCCCCCCGCTGCCCAGCGATCCACCGCGTCGTCCAGCACGGGCAGCGGCACCGACCCCAGCGCCAGCACCGCGTCGTGGAACGCCCGCACGTCGAACCGCGGCCCCAGCGTCCGCTCTGCCCGGGCGCGGGCGCGCTGGATCGTCAGCTGGCCCAGATAGTAACTCAGCGCCTGGCCCGGCCAGCCGATATAGCGGTCGACCTCCGTGCCGATCTCCTGCTCGGACAGGGCGGTGTTGTCGCGCAGGTACGCGCGCGCCCGCTCGCGGCTCCAGCCCAGATGATGCAGCCCCGTGTCCACCACCAGTCGCGCCGCGCGCCACGCCTGATAGCTCAGCATCCCGAACCGCTCGTACGGATCGCGATACATGCCCATCTCGTCGCCCAGCCGCTCGCAATACAGCGCCCAGCCCTCGCCATAGGCCGAGATGTAGCTCCGGCGCCGGAACGGCGGCAGGTCGGTATTTTCTTGCGCCAGCGGTATCTGGAACGCGTGCCCCGGCGCACTCTCGTGCAGCGTCAGCGCGGTCAGCTGGAAGAGCGGGCGGGAGGCCAAGTCGTAGGTGTTCACCCAGTACGTCCCCGGTCCCCCGCGCCCGGCGGTGTAGAAGGGCGCGATCTCGGGCGCCACCGGCCGGATCGCGAAGCGCCGCCGCGGCAACCGCCCGAACCAGCGGTCCGCCACCCCGTCGAACCGCTTCGCCGTCCAGGCCGCCTCCTTGAGCAGCTCGTCCGCGCTCTTGGGATAGAAACGCGGGTCGGTCCGCAGGAACGTCAGGAACGCCGGCAGGTCGCCCTTGAACCCCGCCGCCGTCCGCGCCGCCTCCATCTCCGCGCGGATGCCCCCCATCTCCGCCACGCCCATCGCGTGGATCGCGTCGGGAGACAGGTCGGTGGTGGTGTAGACGCGGATGCGCGACCGGTAATAGGCTTCACCCTCCGGATAAGCCTCCGCCGCCAACGTCCTGGTGAGGCCGGGGAAATAGCTGCCGCGCAGATACGCCAGCAGCCGCCGGTGCGCCGGTATCACGCCGTTCGCGATCAGGGCCTTGGCACGCGACCGAAGCTCCGCCTGCGTAGCCGCGGGGATGCTCACGGGGAGGGTGCAAAACGGCTGGTAATAAGCTGTATCTTCGGGACTCTTGGCCTCCGCCACCGCGGCGACGGGCGCGTCGCGTCCCGTCATCACCACCGCGGGCGGTACGAACCCGCGCTTCAGCCCGGCGCGCAGATTGTCCGTCTGCCCGTCCAGGTAGCGCGGCACCTCTCCCAGCCAGCTTAGATACGCGCGATAGTCGACTTCCCCCCGCGCGAAGCCGCCCCGCGTCGCGTATTGCAGGTCGGACCAGAAGGCGCTGTCGCCGTTGACTGGCTTTTCCCATTCGCGGAACCGCTCGTCCTCCAGGAACGACGCGATTTGCTGAGCATAGACCTGATAGTCGACGCGGCGCGCCGGCGACAGCGCGTTCGCGTCGATCGCGTTCAGCGCCCTGGCCGTCGCTTCCCATTTCGCCCGCCGCCGCGCATGGGCCGCCGCCGTCACCTCGGGCAGGTGCGCGTTGACGCCGTTCGCCCCACTATCCTCACCGTCGTCGGCCAGATGCTCCGCTACGCGCCAGCGCCACTCGTCCTGCCAAACCCGCGCGAACTCGGCGTCGGGGGCGGGGGCGGGGGCCGCCGCTATCAGCAGCAGGGCGAGGGGGATCAGGGCGCGCATCCCGCGCCCATGCCCCAGCCGGTCACGCATCGTCCACCGCGCGGGTCGTCACCCGGCCCCGCCGCCCCTCGCGCCAAACGATCACCAGCCCGGCCGCGACGATGATCGGCGCCCCGGCCCAGGTCGCCGTCGCCGGCAGCACGCCGAACATCGCCCAGCCCAGGACGGTCGCCCACAACAGGCTGGAATAATCCATCGGTACGACCACCCCCACGGGCGCCAGTTTCAGCGAGTTGGTCATGGCGATCTGGCCCAGCCCGCCAGCGACCCCGATCCCCGCCAGCATCGCCCAGGCCGCCGCATCGTGCGGCCGTGCCGCGAACGCGTAGGCTATTGCCAACGGCCCCAGCGACAGCACGGAGAACCAGAACACCGTCGTCAGCGCCGCCTCCGTCCGCCCGATCTGCCGCAGCAGGATGGTGATGACCGCCGTCAGCGCCGCCGCCACCAGCCCCAGCACCGCCCCCACCAGCGGAAAATGGCTTTCCGGCCCCGGTTGCAGCACCACCATCACGCCCGCGAACCCCGCCAGCACCGCGCCCCAGCGCCACCGCCCCGTCGGCTCGCCCAGGACCAGGGCGCCCAGCACCGTCGCGAAGATCGGCACGGTGAAGCCGATGATCGTGGCCTCGGCCAGCGGCAGCAGCATCACCGCGGAAAAGGTGAACGCCATGCTGGTCAGCCCCACCGCGCACCGCGCCGCGTGCGCGGGAAAGCGCTCGGTCGCCACCGACCGCAGCCCCGGCCCGGCCAGGATCACCCCCGTCACCACCGCCGCCGCGCCCAGCTGGCGAAAGAACAATATCTCCCCCAGCGCCGCCCCGCGCCCTTCGGCCAGCTTGATCCCTAGGTTCATCAGCGCGAAGCACGCGACGGACACGAGCCTGAGCCCGATCGCGAGGAGGGTCCGCTCGCCGTTCAGTTCAGCCCCCATTGCCGCCGCACCACGCGTTCCAGCACGGCCAGCGGCATTGACCCCTGGTCCAGCACTGCGTGGAACCGCTTCAAGTCGTAGCCCGGCCGGCCGCGCACCATGTCGCGCAGCCGAACCCAGGCGGTGTGCCCCACCTTGTAGCTGCACGCCTGGCCCGGCCACACGGTATAGCGGTCGATCTCGCCCTGGCTGCGCCCGCGCGCGATGCCGGTGGTGGCGATCAGGTAATCGGTCGCCCGCTCGCGGCTCCACCTCTTGGCGTGCATGCCGCTGTCCACCACCAGCCGCGTCGCGCGGAACAGCAGCGATTGCAGGTATCCGACCTGCCCCAGCGGGTCGCCCGCGTACATGCCCATCTCGTCCGCCAGCTGTTCGGCGTAGAGCGCCCAGCCCTCCGAATAGCCGCTGAACAGCCCGCGCCGCCGGATCAGCGGTATATCCTCGCTCTCCAGCGCCAGCATGACCTGCAGGTGGTGCCCCGGCACCGCCTCGTGATGCGTCAGCGTCGCCAGCCCGAACTTGGGCCGGTCGAACGTATCGCGCAGGTTGATGTAATAGATGCCCGGCCTGGACCCGTCGAGCGAGGCGGCCTGGTAATAGCCGCCCGGCGCCCCGGCCTGGATCGTCGGCGGCACCCGCCGGACCTCGACCGGCGCCTTGGGCACCCGCGCGAAGGCTTCGGGCAACCGTGCCTGCATCGCCCGGATCTGCGTGTTCAACTGCGCCAGCAACGCGTCGCGACCCGGGTCGGTGTTGGGATAAAGCTGGTCGGGCCGCTTGTTCAGCATTACCAGCCGCTCGCCTACGGTGCCCGTCGCCATCCCCTGGGCTTTCAGGATCGCGTCGATCCGCCCCGATATCTCCGCCACCTGCGCCAGCCCCAGCTGGTGGATCTCGTCCCCCGTCATCGGCACCGTGGTAGCGGCTTCCGCCGCCGCCGCGTAATAGGCGTCGCCGTCGGGCAACCGCCAGCAGCCCGCGTCGTGGACCGCCTTGGCCCGTAATTCCGCGAGCAGCGCGCGTTGCCGCGCCAGCGCCGGCATCACGCGGGTCCGCACCGCCTCGGTCGCCCGCGCGACCCTGTCCTCGGACAGCTTCGCCGCGCGCAGCTTGGCCGCCAGCGCGGTCACCATCACCGTCTGCGCCGGCTGCTGGCCCAGCACCACGTCCATCTGCTTCAGCGTCGTGTCCAGGATATAGTCGGGCGCGAACACGCCGCGGGCCGCGTCCGCGCGCTGCCGCTCCGTCTCCGCGTCCACTACGCTCGCGAACGCGTCCAGCCGCGCCAGATACGCGTCCGCTTCGCCCGCGTCGCGCACCCGCGCCTGCGAATCAAGGAAGTCGGGCACGTCGCGATACGCGCCCGTCAGTTGGCTCAGCGTGTACGGCGCGAACCGCCCCATGCTGCTGCCGTAGGTGAAGCGTTCCGCCCCGCGCACCGCGCGCGTCAGCTGGTACAACACCACCTCGCGGTCGATCTTCGAGGCGGGCGACAGGCCGGCCTCGCCGAACGCGGTCAGCTCCGCCAGCTCGCGCTTGGCCCGCGCCAGTTCCGCCGCGCGCGCGACGGGCGACGCATCGTCCAGCCGCGACCGCAGGCCGACCCGTTCGCCCGTATCCAGCCCCAGCCGCGTCGCCTGTTCGGGCGAGGCGTCCAGCCGCTGATAGAAGAACCGGTCCAGCATCGCCCGCAACTGCCGGTCGCGTCCGCCGGCCGGGGAGGGGGCGGGGGAGGTCGTCTGCGCCCCCAGCGGCGCGGTCGCGGCCGCCGCGGCGGCGCTGGTGAGGAAGCGGCGGCGATGCATGAACGTATACTCCCGACGCGGTCCCGCGCCCCCGTGACGCCGCCGCACCCCCGCGCTAGGGCCGCGGACATGACCGTCAAGCACGCTTTGCCCGTTTCCCGCGCCCAGGACTTCGCCGCCTGGTATCAGTCCGTCGTCGCCGAGGCCGATCTGGCTGAGGAATCGGGCGTTCGCGGCTGCATGGTGGTGCGTCCCTGGGGCTGGGGCATCTGGGAACGGATGCAGCGGCTGCTCGACGACCGCATCAAGGCGACCGGCCACGAGAACTGCTATTTCCCGCTGTTCATCCCGCTCTCCTATTTCGAGCAGGAGGCGTCGCACGTCGACGGCTTCGCCAAGGAGATGGCGGTCGTCACGCACCATCGGCTGGTGTCGGACGGCAAAGGTGGTCTGATCCCCGACCCGGAGGCGAAGCTGGAGGAGCCGCTGGTCGTGCGACCCACCTCTGAAACGGTGATCGGCGCCGCCTTCTCGCGCTGGATCCAGTCGTGGCGCGACCTGCCCGTCCTCATCAACCAATGGGCCAACGTCGTGCGCTGGGAAATGCGCACCCGCCTGTTCCTGCGCACGGCCGAGTTCCTCTGGCAGGAGGGCCACACCGCCCACGCCACCGCCGACGAGGCGCGAGAGGAAACGCTGCGGATGCTGGAGGTCTATCGCGACTTCCACGAGAACGCGCTCGCCATCCACGTCGTCGCCGGCGAGAAGCCGGAGAACGAACGCTTCCCCGGCGCCGTCGCCACCTATTCGATCGAGGCGATGATGGGCGACAACAAGGCGCTCCAGGCCGGCACCAGCCATTACCTCGGCACCAACTTCGCGCAGGCGCAGGACATACGCTACCAGTCCGCGGCCGGTGGGCACGAACTGGCGCACACCACCAGCTGGGGCGTGTCCACCCGCATGATCGGTGGGCTCATCATGGTCCACGGCGACGATGACGGGCTGCGCGTGCCGCCGCGCGTCGCCCCGTGGCAGGTCGTCATCGTCCCCCTGCTGCGCGACAACGCGGACGACGAGGCGGTAATCGCCTATGCTCGCGAATTGCAGTCGGAACTGGCCGCGCAATCGGCGCTGGGCGAGCCCATCCGCGCGCTGCTCGACCTCAAACCCGTCAAGGCGCAGACCAAGCGCTGGTCCTGGATCAAGAAGGGCGCCCCTCTGGTCGTGGAGGTCGGTCCGCGCGACGTGGCCGCCGGCAACGTCTCGGTCATCCGCCGCGACCGCCTATACCGCCCCGACGGCAAGCTCGATGCGCAGGTTGGCCCCCGCGCCGACCTGATGGCGACCGTCGCCGCCGCGCTGGCGGAGGTACAGGAAACGCTCCACGCCCAGTCGGCCGAACGGTTAAAGAAGAACATCCGCCCCGCCTCGCAATGGTCTGACGTCGAGGAACATTTCGCGGACGGCCAGGACGCCCCCGGCTGGCTCGACGTCGCCTGGTCGCGCCCCACCGGCCCCGCGCTCGACCGCGTGGTTGAACGTCTCAAGGCTTTGAAGCTCACCATCCGCAACGCCCCGCTCGGCCAGACCGGCCACCCCGGCGACCCCTGCATCTTCACTGGCGACGCCGCCGTCGAACGCGTGCTGATCGGCCGCGCCTATTAGGGCCGCGCCAAGATCCGGTATCTTCCACCTTCTCCGTCATCCCCGTGGGGGCGGGGATCTAGACGCGCTACCATATCCCGGTAATCACCGGCGTTGCCGTCCCCGGATTTTCACCTTCGTAAGAATGACGGCAAGCGGCGTCAGAATGACTATTGATAAATCCCGGGGCAGGTTAGGGTAGCCCACTCCCCCAAACCTGCCGCCCCGGAACCGTCACCCTGGAACACGTTCGGAGTGACGCCGTGTGACTGACGGACGCCCTCCGCCAACACAGATCACATTCCGGTCATTCCCCGCGCGCCCCGCGGATAGCTCGCGCCGCCCCCCGTGTTCCCGCTCTCGAAGGAGAATACGCGCATGGGTTTCGCCCTTGCCGCCGCGATCGCCGCGGGCATCGTCAGCACGATATTGGCCGGCTCCAACGCCGCCCTGTCCAAGGGACTGGCTCAGCCGATGACCGCCGGTTTCTTCATCCTCACGGTCAACGCCGTCGGTCTGCTCGGCTGGGGCCTGTGGCGCGGCGGCATGAGCTGGCCGGAGGCGAAGGCGTTTTCCGAACTGCCCTGGTGGGCTTGGCTCGGCGGGCTGGGCGGGGCGGCGATCATGCTGGCGCAACTGTTCCTGGCCCGCGAACTCGGGGCAGGTGCATTCCTGGCTCTCACCGTCACGGCGGGCACCGTCACCTCGATCGCGATGGACCATTACGGCTGGGTCGGCTTCGACCGCCAGACCGCGCATTGGGACCGCCTGTTGGGCGGCGCGCTGATGGTAGCCGGGGTGATCCTGATTGCCCGCAACGGCGGCGCTTGGGGAGGCAAGTAATTCCCGTATGTTAGTAGAGAACGCTGATATGAAATATAAACATATGGCTTCGGACCAAAGCCACGATGCGCGGCAACTTGGCCAACATCCGCGCCCCGTGACTAGGCCGCCTCGCCGCCCTATCTAGGCTTTCATGCCCCGACCCGCACCCGCCGGCCTGCCCACCTCGCAACAGGTGCTGGACTTCATCGCCGCCTCCGGCCAACCCGCCGGCAAGCGCGAGATCGCCCGCGCTTTCGGCCTCCACGGCGCCGAAAAGATCGCCCTGAAGCGCCTGCTCGCCGACATGGCCGACGAGGGGCTGATCGACGCGTCCCCCGGCCGCGCCTTTCACGCCGCCGGCGGCCTGCCGCGCGTCACCGTGCTGCGCGTCGTCGACGTGGACGACGGCGGCAACGTCTGGGCCGTCCCCGAGCGCTGGGACAGCGACGCCCCCCAACCGCGGCTTCGCGTCCGCGAGCGCAAGCGCGGCGCCCTCGGCATAGGGCAGCGCCTGCTCGCTCGCACCGAGGAAGCGGGGCAGGGCTGGATCGCCCACCCCATGAAGACGCTGGCGCCGACCTCCGAACAGCTGCTAGGTGTGCTGCGCGGCGAGGGCGACCGCCTGTGGCTCACCGCCGTCGACAAGAAAGACCGCCGCGAATACCCCGTCTCCGACGCTGCCGACGCCCAGCCCGGCGACTTGGTGCTGGCGGAAAAAGCCGGCCGCCCCCCGCGCATCACCGCCCGCGTCGTCGAACGGCTGGGCGACCCCTTCGCGCCGCGCAGCTTCTCGCTCATCGCCATCCACCGCCACGGCATCCCCACCGCCTTCTCCGCCGACGCGCTGGCCGAGGCGGAACGCGTCGCCGCCTTGCCGCTGGGCGACGATCGCGAGGATCTGCGCCACTTGCCCATCGTCGCCATCGATCCCGTCGACGCCCGCGACCACGACGACGCGGTATGGGCCGCACCGGACGACGATCCCGCCAACCCCGGTGGCTGGCGCGCGATCGTCGCCATCGCCGATGTCGGCTTCTACGTCCGCCCCGGCTCCGAGCTGGATCGCGAGGCACGTCGTCGAGGCAACTCGGTCTATTTTCCCGACCGCGTCGTGCCGATGCTGCCCGAACTGCTGTCTGCTCACGTCTGCTCGCTGGTCGAGGACGAGGATCGTGCCGCACTCGCCTGCCACCTCCGGATCGCGGCCTCGGGCGCTCTTAAGTCTTGGCGCTTCACCCGCGCCACCGTCCGCATCGCCGCCAATATCGCCTATGAAGACGCGCAGGCTGCGATCGACGGCACGCTCGACCATCCCCTGACTGATACGGTGCTGCGCCCGCTGTGGGGTTGTTGGTCCGCCCTTGCCAAAGCGCGCGACGATCGGACGCCGCTCGACCTCGACCTGCCGGAACGCCGCGTTGTCCTCGACGCCGACGGTGCCATCGCTTCCGTCGCGGCGCGTGAGCGGCTCGATGCGCACCGGCTGATCGAGGATTACATGATCGCCGCCAACGTGGCCGCCGCCAAGGCGCTGGAGGCGAAGCGCGCCCCCGTCATGTACCGCGTCCACGAGGCGCCTGCGGCCGAGAAGCTGCGCGCGCTCAAGGATTATCTTGAAACCTTCGGCATCGCTTTCGCGCTGGGCCAGGTAATTCGCCCCGCCACCTTCAACCGCGTGCTGGAACGCGTAGGCGACGCTGACTATCGCCCCCAGGTCACCGAACAGATCCTGCGCACGCAGACCCAGGCCTATTACGCGCCGGCCAATCAGGGACATTTCGGCCTGAGCCTCGGCAGCTACGCGCATTTCACCTCCCCTATCCGCCGCTACGCCGACCTGCTCATCCATCGCTCACTCGCCGCAGCCTACGGCTTGGGCGCGGGCTTGCTGACCCCGGCGGAGGCGGATGGCATGGACGCGGCGGGGGAGGGCATCAGCCGTCTGGAACGTCGCGCCATGGAGGCGGAACGCGAGACGATCGACCGCTACGTCGCGGCCTATTTGTCCGACCGCGTCGGCCAGGCTGTGGACGTGCGCGTCACCGGCGTGTCGAACTTCGGCTTGTTCGCGACCGTCGAGGGCATCGGCGGCGACGGTCTGCTCGGCGTGCGCGACCTGGGCGGCGAATATTTCCGCTTCGACGAGGCCGCCCGCACCCTGACGGGCGAGGATACGGGCGAAGCCTATTCACTAGGCCAGCGGCTCAGGCTGCGGCTGGCACAGGCGGACCCGGTATCCGGCGCGCTACGCTTCGAGCTTCCCGGCGTCGCCGTGTCCTTGGCGGAGCCAGCACGCGGTGGCCGGCCGCGCGTTCTGAAACGCCGCGGCCGACCCGGCAACATCCGCCACCAGGGGCGGCGTTAGCCCGCGGTGAAAGTGAGCCCGGCCTTCGCCTTTAATCGATCGCGTAAGGGGCCGCCCATCAGTGCGCCGGGAGTCCATACCCCTCCCGCCGCGTCTGGCACGTCCTGCCCGACACACAACGCCGCCTCCGCGATCATTTTGCTGGTCGATCCGTAGCCGGGGTCGCGGTCGCCCGTCACCACCGCGTCGATCCGCTCGCCGCCCGGCATCAGCCCGACGAACAACAGGTCGTAGAAGCCGGCGTCGCGTTCCGCCTTGGACGGTCCCTCACCGGGCTTGGGGCCCTTGTCGCCGGCGAAGGGGTTCAGCTTCGAGATCGCTTCGGCCGCCGCACGGCCCACGTCGCCTAGCCCCGCTACCATCATCTCGTCGTACACGAAGTCGGTACCCCAGGCGTGGTTCAGCAGGTGGTTGGTGCGATGGACGTTCTTGGTGTTGATCGGCGCCATCACGAACGGCGCCACCCACGCGTTCAGCGTGTCGTCGAAGCCGGGCACGATGCCCGCTGGTTGCGAAGGACCTGAAAAATCCGGCGTCAGCGCGAACGGATTGGTCAGCAGCTTGACCAGCGAGGGCTGGCGCGCGGCGGCGGCCAGCGTCGCCTTCAGGCTGGCCGCGGTGCCGCCGGAAAAGCCGCCTTGCATCTTGCGAACGCGACCCTTCACTCGCGGCGCCGGGCGGCCGAAGATGCTGGCCGCCGCTTCCTGCAACGTCAGCACGCCCAGGTCGAACGGGATCGAGTCGAACCCACAGGAAAAGACGATCCGGGCGCCCGTGCGCTTCGCCTCCGCCTCGTGCGCGTCGATCATCTCGCGCATCCAGGCGGGCTCGCCGCACAGGTCAACGTAATGCGTCCCCGCCGCCGCGCAGGCCGCAACCAGCGCCGACCCGTAAAGTTGGTATGGCCCCACAGTGGTCAGCACCACCGTCGTCCGCTCCACCAGTGCACGCAGCGTTTCGGGTCGGTCGGCGTCGGCGATCATCAGCGGCAGATCGGGGGGCGCGCCGATCAGGTCGCGTATCTCGGCCAGCTTGGCCCTGCTGCGGCCCGCCATCGCCCAGCGAATCGACCCCGTGGGGTAGGTCGACAGATATTCCGCCACCAGTCGGCCGGTGAACCCCGTCGCTCCGTAGACGATCAGGTCGAAATCGCGCGCCATTCCTTGTCTCCCCTGTCAGGCCGCCTCACTGAATTGGAGGTTGGCGAGCCGAGCGTACAGGCCCGACCGCGTCATAAGCTGGCCATGCGTACCTTCCTCCACGATGCGCCCGCCGTCCATCACGACGATGCGCCCTGCGTTACGAACGGTGGCCAGCCGGTGTGCGATGACCAAAGTGGTCCGCGATGCCATCAGCCGCTCCAATGCGTCCTGCACCAGCCGCTCGCTTTCCGCGTCTAGTGCGCTGGTCGCCTCGTCGAGGAGCAACAACGGGGCGTCGCGGAGCAGCGCGCGCGCGATCGCTACCCGCTGGCGCTGTCCGCCGGATAGCCGCGCGCCGCCCTCGCCCAAGTAGGTGTCGAGCCCGTCCGGCAGCGCGCGCAGGAAGTCGGCGGCGTTGGCGGCCTCGGCCGCCGCCCAGAGACGGTCGTCGCCCGCTCCCCACTCGCCGTAGCGCAGATTGTCGCGTGCCGACGCCGCGAAGATCACCGTTTCCTGCGGCACCAGCGCGATGCGCGCGCGAACATCGGCCGGGTCCGCGTCGCGCAGGTCGACGCCGTCCAGCGTCACGCGGCCGGCCTGGGGGTCGTAGAAACGCTCGGCCAGCTGGAACAGCGTCGACTTGCCCGCGCCGGAGGGTCCGACGACCGCCACCGTCTCGCCCGCGCGGATGTCCAGGGCGAAGCCGTCCAGCGCCGCCAAGTCGGGACGCGTCGGATACCGGAACGTCACCCCCTCGAACGCCAGCGCGCCGCGGGCCGGGCGGGGCAGGGGAACAGGCGTTGCCGGAGGGGCGATCTCGGGCACCTCGCGCAGCAGTTCGGACAGCCGGCCCGCCGCGCCCGCGCCGCGCAGCAGGTCGCCGTATACTTCCGCCAGCGCGCCGAACGCGCCCGCTACGATGCCGCCCGTCAGCACGAAGGCCGCGATCGACCCGCCGCTGATCCGCCCCGCAGCCACGTCGGTCGCCCCTTCCCAGAGCACAAGCACGATCGAGCCGAACACCAGCCCGATCACCACCGCCGTCATCACCGCCCGCAGCAGGATGCGGCGCTTGGCGGCGCCGAACGTCCGCTCGGCCGCGTCGGCGAAACGCTTGCCCTCGCGGTCCTGCTGGCCGAACGCCTGCACCACCTTCATCGCGCCCAGTACTTCGGTCGCGGCGGTTCCCAAGTCGGCGACCCGATCCTGGCTGACGCGCGAATAGTCGCGTACGCGCCGGCCCAGCAGCGCCATCGGCAGGATAATGACGGGGATGCCCAGCACCAGCAGCGCCGCCAGCTTGGGACTGATGGCGAACAGGTAGAGGAGCCCGCCCACACCCGTGAAGCAGTTGCGCAGCGCGGTGGACACCGTCGAGCCCACCACCTGTTCGATCAGTGCGGTGTCGGACGTCAGCCGCGACGCGATCTCGGACGGGCGGTTCTCCTCGAAGAAGCGCGGGGTCAGCCGCAGCAGATGGCGCTGCACATCGGTGCGCAGGTCGGCGATCACCCGTTCGCCCAGCCAAGAGACGAAATAGAAGCGCAGCGCCGTGCCGATCGCCAGCACGCCCACGATCATCAGCAGGTAATGGAACGAGTTCGCCACCGAACCGTCGCTGTTTCCCGGCCCGAAGCCGCGATCGACGATCCGTTTGAAGCCGTACGGGATACCGATCGTCGCGGCCGACGTGACCAGCAGCGCGAAGCCGGCGGCAACGATGTGGGCGGGGTGGCGCGCGGCGTAGCGGAACACCATGGCCAGGTCGCCCAGTCGGCGGCGTGGCTTGTCGGGCAGGGAGCTGTCGGTCGTCATGGACGTGGACGGGCGCCTAGCATCGCGGGCAGGTCCGCTCAAACCGATTTGCCCGAACCCGCTCGCTAGGCGTTAACCCGGATCGTGCCTATGTATGGCCGGACAGGAGGCCCATGCTCTACGACGCCTACGAGTTCCAGCGGTCGATGATGGCCGGCGCCAGCGCCCTCGCCAATTATAACGTCGGCCTGCTTCGCAATCCTGCCAACCCGTTGTCCTATTTCGGGGGAGGGCCGGTGATCGCTTCCGCCTTGGAAGTGTTCGCGCACGCCGCCGCCCCGCGCGGCAAGCCCGCCTTCGGACTGGATCGTACCGTCGTCGACGGTGTCGAAGTCGCGGTCGTCGAAGAGATCGTGCTGCGCCGCCCTTTCGGGCAGTTGAAGCGTTTTCGCCGAGAGGGCGTGGAGCGCGGTCCAAAGCTTTTGATCGTGGCGCCCATGTCGGGTCATTATGCCACGCTGCTGCGCGGTACGGTGGAGCGGATGCTGCCGTCGGCGGACGTGTACATCACCGACTGGCGCGACGCGCGCCAAGTGCCGCTGGCTGACGGACGGTTCGACCTGGATGACTACGTCGACTATTTGATCGCGTTCCTGGAAGCGATTGGGGCGCAATCGACGACGGAGGGGGGCGGTCCGCGCCCGCACATGCTGGCCGTGTGCCAGCCGTCGGTACCTTGCTACGCCGCCGCCGCGTTGATGAGCGCGGACAACCATCCTAACCGTCCCCGCACGCTGACCATGATGGGCGGGCCGATCGATACGCGGGAGGCGCCGACCGCGGTCAACACGCTGGCGACCCAGCGGCCGCACGCCTGGTTCGAGCAGAACGCAATCGCCGTTGTGCCGGCGCGCTATCCCGGTGCCGGACGCCGCGTCTATCCGGGGTTCCTCCAGCTCGCCGGCTTCATGTCGATGAACCTGGGTAACCACATGACCAGCCATTGGGAGATGTTTAAGCATCTGGTCCGCGGTGACGGCGAGGGAGCGGACGCCACGAAGGAATTCTACGATGAGTATCGCTCGGTTTGCGACATGACTGCCGAATTCTATCTACAGACGGTGGACGCCGTATTTCAGGAGCACCTTTTGCCGCGCGGGTTGATGCGGCACCGCGGCCGTCCGGTCGATCCGGGCGCGATTACTGATGTGGCTCTGTTGTCAATCGAGGGGGAGCGTGACGACATTTCCGGCCTCGGCCAAACCCGCGCCGCGCTGACACTAGCGACCCGTCTGCCGGAGGAGAGCAAGCGCTACCTGATGGCCGAAGGGGCAGGGCATTACGGCATATTCAACGGCTCGCGCTGGCGGACCAGGATCGCGCCGGTGGTGGAGGAATGGATGGCCGTTCATAGCTGAGGGGCAGGGGGCTTCGACGTAGGTTCACGCGCAGCTGGAATTATGGGAAAGTCAGATGGTCGAAACCCATATCGGCCTGACGAACGATTGGATTTACTCCTCGCGAACCGGGCCCAGATTTCCGGGATCCCCGTCCCCGCCTTCGCCGCCGGTCATTGCCGAGTGCCCGCCGGAGGCGGAGGAGCTGTCGATATCCTCGCCCGGATTGCCACCGCCGATGCCTGACCCGCTGCCGTGCACGGCGCCGTTCGGCCCGATCGACGCGCGCCGCCCGTCATCGGGTGGGACGTCCCGGGGGTCGTTCGATGCTTGGGGGGAGTAACCGGGTTCGGCGTCACCCATCGCCTTTTCCGCATCGCGATGATATGTCTGGCCGGTGAAATGGTCGTCCTTGTCGAACGGCCGCCTGTCGCGCACACGTTCGGGATCTACCTGGTCATTGCGCGCGTCGTTCGGTCGGCTGTCGGTCACGGCGCTCTCCACCGGGTCGCGGGTTCGCCGGGGCGCGGGGGCCCCGGCGGAATCGGTCAGGCGATCGAGCCGACCTTGGCGTGGCTGGACGATTCCTCAGCCTTGATGGTGCCGCCCGTCAGCATCTTGAGCCGACCTGACAGCGACACGTCCGTTTCCCACAATTCAGCCGAATCGACGTCGAACCGCAGCAGCACCGCGTCCTGCTTGCCGTTGGGGAACCACGCTTCCACGCGGTTATCCCATAGCTTGTCGAACGTCGCCTGATCCGTGTCGTGCGACACGGTGCCGTGCAGGCAGGCGAAGAAATCGTGGCCCTTGCCGACGAATTGCACCATCGCCTCGCCGCCCTTGGCCGCGCGGTTGTCGGGGCCGCTGAACACGAACAGTGCGTTGGGCTGTTCGTCGTCGATCTTGGCGTTCATCGGCTCGGAATGCTGACCGTCCATCAAACCCAGCATGATGAACGGGCTATCCTTCACCTTCTCCAGGAATTTGGCGGCGATTTCCTGTGGGCTGTCCTTGTCGGCCATCATCTGCTCCTCGATCGGTTCGGCGGGGAAACGACGTGGGGGCCGCGATGGTTGCCTAGAGCGTGGGATCGATGAGGTACTTCTCACCCGTGGCACGGCGCGAATAGCGGCGCAGCGTGTCAGGATCGAGCGCTTGGGCCAGCGAGACGGTGTCCGAATAGCTGCTCGCGAAGGTGGTGGTCAGCTCGTCCGCCACGCGTCGGCGCAGCTTGCCCGCTCGTTCGCGCCCGATCTTCTGCAGGAACGGCGTCAGCAGGAAGCCGCCGACCGCCCAGGAGAAACCGAAACCGCGGTCCAGCTCGGTCGGCCCCGTGTCCAGGCTGCCGTAGATATAAACCTGCTTGAACGTGTCGGAGCCGTAGCGGCTGTACGCCGCAGCGTTGCGGTTCGCCGCCGCCTCCATGGCGTGCAGGATGCCGTTCGCCAAGCGGCCGCCGCCGATCGCGTCGAAGGCGATCGTGGCGCCCGTCCCTGCCACGGCGTCGGTCAGTTGCTCTCGGAAATCGTCCGCGCTCTGATCCACGACGTATCGTGCACCCGCGTCGCGCAGCAGCGCCGCTTGCTCGGGCTTGCGGACGATGTTGACCAGCGGGACGCCATCGGCCTGGCAGATGCGGTTCAGCATCTGGCCCAGGTTGGACGCGGCGGCTGTGTGGATCAGCGCACGATGCCCCTCGTCGCGCATCACCTCCACCATCGCCAGCGACGTCAGCGGGTTGACGAACATCGATGCCCCCGCCGCTGTCGGCGTACCGTCGGGCAGGGGGATGCAGTCGCGCGCGGCCAGTCGCCGATGGGTGGCGTACATCGCGCCGCCGAGCATCCCCACGCGCCGGCCCATCAGTTCGCGGACGTTCCCGCCCGCGTCGATCACCGTTCCGGCACCTTCGTTGCCGACCGGCAGCGACTGGTCCAGCCGCGCCGCCATCGCGCGCAGTCGGCTCGCCGGCACGGTGGCGACCAGAACGGGGCGTTCCGGCGTCCCCTCGGACCGCAGCGTGTCCAGGTCGGCCGGCCCCGTCAGCAGACCCAGGTCGGACGGGTTGATCGGCGTCGCCTCCACGCGGACGACGACCTCGTCCGGGCCGGGCGTGCCGGGCTCGAAATCGACGAGTTCCAGGCGGAGCTCGCTCGTGGCGGTGACGGTGGAACGGAGTTGCCGTCCCGTCGGATCCTGCCCCATCTGATCCTGCATCGTTCGGCCCCTTCGCTTGCTGAGGCCGGGGGTGGCGGCTGGGCCGCCCCGGGTCAAGTCACGCCATCGACGCCAGCAGGTCGTCCACGCTCACTTGGGCGAAGGTCGCGAAATTGTCCGCGACGCCGTACGGGATCAGCAGGTCGCGCCCGTCGAGCAGGGCCCCGCAGCTGTAGACGACGTTGGGGACGTAGCCGTCACGATCGGCCGGGTCGGGTTGCAGCAAGGGTTTGGGCGTGCGCGCCAGCAGCCTGGACGGGTCATCCTTGTCCAACAGGCATGCACCCATGCAGTAGTTGCGCACCGTACCCACCCCGTGCGTCAGCACCAGCCAGCCCTCGTCCAACTCGATCGGCGATCCGCAATTGCCCATCTGGATGAATTCCCAGGGGAAGCGCGGCGCGATCACCACCTCGCCCCCGTCCCACCGGTACAGGTCGTCCGACCGCAGCAGCCAGATGTTCTCGTTGTCCATCCGCCCCAGCATCGCGAACCGGCCGCCAACGCGTCGGGGAAATAGCGCCATGCCCTTGTACCCGGCCGCGTCGCCCGTCAGGGGGCGCATCTCGAACGCCCGGAAATCGTCCGTCGCCAGCAGTTCGGACCGCGCGACGCGCCCGTCGAAGGCGGTATAGGTCGCCAGGTAGCGGTGCGGCGCGTCCGCATCCGCGAAGCGCACCATCCGCACGTCTTCGATCCCCTGGTGCTGGCTGGGGAGCACCGGGAACAGCACCGTCTCCGACAATGAGTGCGCGCCGTCGCAACTGAGCACCACCTCGCCTGACCGGCTTTCGCCTTGTTCCGGCCCATGGATCACCGGCGGCACGGCGGTCCGGCTAGCGGGGTCCAGCGCTACGCGAGCCTGCTCCGGAAACCAGTTTCCCGTGCGGAACGCCACGGATGACACGTGCCCCTCACCAATCCCGCGCAGCGAAAGCACGAAGGGCACGGCGCCGTCCCGCGCGGTCGCGTCCGGATGGGCCACGATCGACGGGTTGAACAAAGCCGCCGCTTCGAACGAATATTCCTCGGAGAAATAAGCGCCGATCAGCCGTTGCCGGTCGAGGTCCGCCGTCTCGATCCCCCCGTCCATCACCCGCGCCACGTCGTCGAAGCGGCGCAGCAGCATCGCGTCGACGTCACGGTGACGTTCGTCCAGCGAAACCAGCGTGGTCCGCAGTTCCACGGCCAGCTCGTCCGCGTCCATCCCCAGGATGCGCCCGACGATAATCCTCGCGCGGCCGTCACGCCCCCCGGGATATTCGGGTGCGAACGGGCGCACCACGGTTCGCATCGGATCCGGCCGCAGGATCACGTCCATGCGTTTCATCGCGCTCATCCGCTCCATGCATCCATCCCGCGCTTGCCCTGGGCTCGTCCGCGTGGTGGAACAATCGTGCGGCCTATCAGTGCCGCGGCGGAGGAAACCGGGCGTTCATTCATGCTACCATATATGATAGCTTCATGAAGGCGACCGGATGGAACGGAAACGTGCGAGCGATCGCGACTGGTTTCGCCTTCTTCGTCGCGGCCTATGTCAGTTTCGCGTTTACGCGTTTCGGCGGTGGGGCGGCCTATCTGTGGATAGCCGACGCGGTGCTGCTGGCCAGCCTGGCCACGACGCCGCGCCGTCGATGGGGATCGATCCTGGTAGCCTGTCTCGTCGGGCACTTGGCTGCGGCGGCGGCGTGCGGGCTGCTCAGGCCGATAGCGTTTCCGGTCGCGGCGATCTCTGTCGGCGAAGGATTGGGTGCCGCGATACTGATGACGCGTCTGCGGGCCCGCGATGCCATGCAGGATGCCATACACCAGCTTCTGATCTTCGTGGCCGTGGCCGGCGTGATCGCGCCCGCGCTGGCGGCCATTCCCGGGGCATGGTTCATTTCGCTCTACACGCCTGACTCCTATGTCGCCAACTGGACCGCGTGGTACACGGGACACGCCCTCGGAACCTTGACGTTCGTGCCCGTCCTCACCCTGATCTTCTCGGGAGAGGTGGGTCGCTGGCTCGCCGGGGCATCGGCTGCCCGACGGATCGAGACGGGAGCGTTGGTTCTGCTCGTGGCGGCCGTTGCGTTGCTGGTTTTCTGTCAGGATCGCCTGCCGCTTCTGTTTCTGCCCATACTTCCCGTGATGCTGGCGACGTTTCGCGCCGGCCGGCTGGGCGCGGCCGCCTCTATCGTCGTGGTTGCCTTGATAGGCGGATGGTTCACCGCGCGGGGCAATGGACCGGCGATGATGATGGCGGGCGGCCCCGCGGCGCATCTTCGCTTTTTCCAGTTCTATATGGCGATCACCGTCCTGACGGCGCTGCCTGCCGCCGCCGAGTTGCGTCGGCAACGCGCGGTCTTCAAACACCTGCGCGAGAGCGAGGCGCGGTACCGGCTGCTGGCGGACAACAGTACGGACATCGTGCTCAGCGCCGACCGCCATGGTCTGGTGACCTATGCGTCGCCGTCCGCCAGTCAGATCATCGGACGTCCGGCGGAGACGATGGTGGGGCACAGCGCCGTTCTTCCGGTTCACCCCGACGATCGCCCCCTGGTCGCGGACGCCCACCACCGGCTGGCCCGGGGGACGGAGGATACGATGTGGGTCGAATATCGCGTCCAGACGACCGACGGTTCGGAACGGTGGTTCGAATCCCACGCCCGTGCCGTGCGCGACGGTGACGGGGCATTCTCCGGCACCGTCAGTGCGATCCGCGACGTGACGCAACGCAAGGTCCTGGAGCAGGAATTGGCATTGGCTGCCGCGACGGACCCGTTGACGGGGTTGCCCAATCGACGCGTTTTCGACGCGGCGCTCGAACGGCTCGTCGAGAGCGGGCAGGCCGGATGCGTCGCCATCTTCGATCTGGATCATTTCAAGTCCATCAACGACCGGTTCGGTCACGACGGGGGCGATCGGGTATTGAATGCCTTCGCCGCCACCGCGCGTCGGCTGGTACGCGACGACGACGTGGTGGCGCGGCTGGGGGGCGAGGAGTTCGGCATCCTCCTGCCGGGGGCCACGCGAGACCAGGCCACCGCCGTCTGCGAACGGCTGCGCGCGGCCATCGGCGCTCAGCCGGTGCCGCTGGGCGAGGAGACGGCGCGCGTTACCGCGAGTGCCGGATTGGCAGCGACGCGCCCAGGCATCGACGCGGGCGAATTGCTGCG
>Ga0325400_1000214_pt1 | contig 39278 bp, 43 predicted proteins | sample PopdelMetagenome_2_FD_205662 | JGI IMG/M metagenome (GOLD analysis project Ga0325400, IMG submission 205662) | Populus deltoides microbial communities from Bellville, Georgia, United States - Xylem-PdKOR-R1 | ecosystem: Host-associated > Plants > Phyllosphere > Stem > Wood/Secondary xylem... | reverse complement strand
CGCGCGACGTGCGCCGGAACCGTTGCGTGTGCGGACGCGCGTCCGACAGCGCCTGCTCCGCGCTCAAGAAAGGGGAACCAGCGGAGTACGGTGTCCACGACCGGGGCCGACCGCATCCTCGATGCGGCGGGCATAGCCGGACGCGGTGTCGCGGTGGCCGCGTCGTGTGTCGGCGCAGGCGGCACTATCGGCCCGCATTAGCGACAACTGGTGGTGGAAGAGGAGGTCATTGAGACCCATGGCACTGCTCCTGCACGCAAGCGGGAGCACGGTAAGTCTCTCAGTCGCTGCCGCTCACGAACAACGTGGCAGCGATACCGTCTATATAGGTGCGCTGCCGGGATATTCACAGCGCCAATGTTTCTCTGCCGTAATAACTGCTCAGGGATGCGGCATCGAACGGGCGAGGGCATCGTCCCGCTGCTGTGCTGCCCGGAGGTCCGCCGGCAGGACAACACGTGTCGTGCTGCCGCCGACACCCTCAACTATTAGGTCGATGCTGCGGACCACCGACATCGGCTCGAACGCGCCCTGGTAGACGTCCTCCACCGTATGGATCGCGTAGTCGCCCGGTGGCAGCTCACGCGGATCGCGACCTATGCGGAAGGGGTGTGCGAACCGCACCCATGATGCCGTTGTGCGGCTGTCGTGCGGGACCACCTACAGCGCCCAAGTGCGCAGAGGGGTGCGGCGCACGTCGCCGCTGATTACCTTCTTGCCGAACGCCTGACGGATGGTTGCGGTGGCGTCGGCGTTCATCAGCACGACGCGCGTTCCGCCGGATGCCAACGCCTCGATGGCACTGACGACGGCACCGTGCTTCTTGCAGGTGGTGAGAACGTCCGCCTGGGACGCGTTGACGTTGATGGCTCGGGACATGGCTGCTCCTCGATCAAGCGGGAGCGCTACAGTGTCTCTCAGCCGGGCCGATGCTCAGGACGCGCGGCCGGTGACACCAATGTGGGCTGCAGCAGGCGAAAGCGCAAGCCGCAGTGGCGCAGGTCGACGCCGTCAAGCCGGTTGCGCCTGGTTCAACTGGCGGAACACGTCGTCCAGCGTGCCCCTGACCGAGTGGAAGTCCCCGTTTTGCATCCTGATCGTCACACCGTTCCCGTCCGTGACGGTGAGCACGAGGGCCACGTTGACGATCAGGGGCTGACCGTCCGGCCTCTCCAACTTGATGAACATGATCGATGCTCCTGCGCGGCGCGGGGGAGCATAATTCTGCTACCTTGCCACACCCCGTAACGAACCTCCGAGTGTTTCGGGTGCGGCATGGGCGAGCCAATATATTGCTCCGCCCAACTCTTGTAGCGGCAGAGAACAGTGTGCAGTAATATCGGGTAGTTCTACTTATTTACGCTGCCAAGGGCCTAATAGGTGCGACGCCGCGTTAGAGCACAATGCCTATCCTACAGCATTCCGACCTCACGGCCCTCGCGGCGGATTGTCGCAGGCGGGCCTCGCAGTCGCACAATGACGAAGCCGCCGACATGCTCCGCGTCATGGCCGGCGAGTATGACGAGCGGGCGGCTGCCCTCCTCACCCGGCAGCCTCTTCCGATACGCGTCGTGGTGTAGCCGCCTGAATGGCTATGGGCTCGAGCAGCGGGTGGGGGCATCAGCTCACGAACATCGCCTCCACGATGGCCTGCACAAGCACCAATTGGCTACGCAGCACGGGCCAAGCTCCATCCTGACGGCCCGCGCGCGACCAGTCCAACACGTGCACCAGCTTCGAGTACTCGCTCCACCGTTAAACGGACAGGCTTGCCGCCTCTGAAGCCCGCTGCGAGCGCCTCCGTCGTGGTCGGCGTCGATTGCGCGGCCAAGGCTGCGAAAACGGCGGCGGCGCGTCCATCGCGGTCGCGGGGAAGTGCAGGGCGGGACATGGCTGACGCCACGGCAGCAAGCGTTAAGTCGAGTTCGTCCGTAACTCCGCCGCTGATGGCGACCATTCCCGCACGGGGCAGCTGATATTCGGGCCGCAACCATCGCACCCGCCCAGCGCGCTCTTCCGCCGCACGTTCGGCGTTCAGTGCGACCAACTGTGCAACGAGTTCGTCGGCGGAGAAGTCGACCGCCCAGCCGTAGGCGGCAGCGACTGCATGATCGAGTTGGTCGTGAAGCTCAGCGATGATCGCCACGCGCCCGCGAGTCCACATATCGCGTTCGATCAGGTCGAGCGGTTCGCCCGCCGAGTGCTTCGCACGAATGTTATAGAGCGCGGTCAGTGTCCACTCGGGATACTCGGCCTGGACCGCTTTGCGGGTCGCATCCAGTTCCTCCGCCAAGGCCCCTATAGCGGCTCGCGCTACTTCCGACGCTTCCGGAAAGGGGAAGGGGTCGAGCACTAACGATTTCGAGTAACGCGGGTCATTGCCGATACCAAGCCAACCGCCCGTTCGTAGCGCCCACTCGGTATGTGTCCGGGATGACAAGACGCCTAGGTGGAAGGCATCAGCGGACCCGATCGCAACGACCATATTGTCAGGTAGGATCGTCCCGTCCAGGAACTCGAATATTCGATGCCGGGCAGTCTCAACTGTTCCAACATAGCGGCTCAGTCCCGCCAATGCTGGCCGTAGCTCGCGCCGGGGTTCGCCGAAAATCCACCAGTTAGCGCGATAGGTGTCACGCCGGTTAAGATCCCGCTCAGGCTTCACGGTCCCGCGCAGATGCGACCACACCTCGGGGAAGCGCTGACGTACTTCTGCTTCACCCAGTCCGAACAGGTCGATCACCATAACTCCACGCGAGCGGCCCAGCAGGTCGCGTCCGTTGCGATACGGACGTATATGGCGCTCTAGTCCGTCGCGGCGGCCAAGCCCCAGATATTCGGCTTGCGCAGGCGTCACGATAAAACCCGCCCCGTGCAGCTTCACGCCGGGCGAGCACAAGCCGGTATTCGCTCGTAACGAGCGCGCCTGAGTCACGTCTGCGCCCACGGTCAGGTCGGCGTTGATCCTACCCGAACGCTCCGAGAAGACGATACGCGGTTCGTCGGTGTCGAGCGCCGTCTCCTTCGTCACCTCCCGCAACAGCCCCTCGGCTTGCCCGCGCTCTACCACGGTCATGGCGATGCGGACGGCGGCGGCGTCGCGCGTCGCCTTTGTCCAGGGATGATCGGGAACGGCCATGGCGATGGACAGCGGCACGCGCCCGGCCGTGCGCGTCTCGATTACACGGCGCGAGAACGCTTGCGTGATCGAGTTAGTCGTGACGAACCCGAACCGGCGGAGGCGCGAGCCCTTAGCTTGCAACACATCGGCGGCTCGATCCCACCAATACATCACATAGTCGGCGGCGCGGGGAACCTTGGGGTGAGCCCGCCAGAGCGCCTCCGCATAGTCGCTGCCCAACCGTTCCCGAACATCCTTGCCTCCAATGAAGGGCGGGTTTCCGACGATGAAATCCGCTTCCGGCCATGCCGGGCGGCGTGGGTGTGCGATGTCGGGCGCGCCGGTCCCGAGTTGCGCGAGCACCGCGTCGACCCCGCCATGCGCGCCGCCATTGATGTTGCCGAATGATCGTAGGATCGGCTCGGCCGGCTCGCCAGGATTGTTCGCGTAATGCCATTGGAGATAGCCGATCCATAGGACTAGTTCGGCTATGGCGGCGGCACGTGGGTTCAGCTCTAGCCCCAGAAAGTTGTGCGGGTCGATTGTCGCGCCGGACGCGATGCCGAAGTCGTCACCACCGCGAAGGTCCAAGATCGTTTCGCGCACCTCCGCTTCCAGCCGCTTCAACAGCAGCATGGCGACGTATAAAAAGTTGCCCGTGCCGCACGCTGGGTCCAGCACGCGTACCGCCGTCAGCTCGCCCAGAAAGTCGCGAGCGGACGCGAGCGCGCCGGGGCCATCCCCCTCACCGCGTGCCCATTCGATAACGCCTTGCACCTCCTCCCACCGGCGGCGCAGCGGCTCCAGGATCGTGGCATTCACCAGCTGCTCGACATAGGCGCGAGGAGTGTAGTGCGCGCCCAGCCGCGCCCGGTCAGCGCTGTCCAGCGCCTGTTCCAGCAGCGTTCCAAAGATAGCGGGTTCGACCGACCGCCAATCGGCGTCAGCCGCCGCGATCAGCTCGCCCAGCTCCTCTCGCTCTAAGCGGAACACGCGCGCATTCTCGAACAATCCGCCGTTGAAGTGCTTAACGTCCGCGCCGATGGCCAAGCTGAATCGGTCGGACCCGCCGGCCATCTTGCTCCACAGCTCGGGCAGGTAGCGCGTCAACCGGTCGGGGTCTTCCTGACAGCGCTCCAAAAGCGCACGCACTGACGCTGCCGGTAACAGTCCCACGTCCTCCGCGAACATGGAGAAGATCAGTCGCATCAGAAAGAGCGCGATTTCCTCCGCCGCCAATCCGCGCGCGGGCTGGTCTAAGTTCCGCACTCCCTCGCGTTCTTCCAGCGCCCGCGCCACTTGCGCCAGTCGGCGCGCGATGCCGCGCGTCACCTCCGCTGCCTTGCGCGTCGGGTCGAGCGCGTGCGGGTCCTCCCATACGTCGCGCAGCATGGCGCGGGTGCGTTCATCTCGCAGATCGTCCAGGAACACGCGGTAGCGTTTCCGGTCGGGGAACAGCTCGTAATGTCGTCCTGTCCCGCTGAAGTCGGCGTACAGTTCGAAACACCGACCGATGTCGCAAACGATCAAGAAGGGCGGGGCGGCATGTCCCCTCGGTAATGCGCGAACGTAGCGCGCCGCCTGGTACCGTGCCGCCTTCATCAGAGCATCCCAGCCGGCATCCGCGCGTCCCTTGGGCGCGGCGGTGGGGACGAGCCCATCGAAGGCGAGTTGATCAGCTAAGCCCTGGTCCAGCTTGCCGCCATCAGGACGACGGGACTGCTTGCACTCGCAGATGAAGGCGCCTCGCTTGTAAAGGTCGATCCGGCCGCTTCCCCCCGGTCCGTCAATGCCGGAAAACTCGACCCTTCGTTCGAAGACATAGTCGTTCCGGCTATGATCGATACCGGCCTGTTCAGGCCGTCGCACGCCTAGCACGTCGCACAACTCGAGGAGGAACATCGCGTAGTTCGCGCGCTCCTGCCCTCCCTTGCCGTCGCGCCACCGTGCGATGAAGTGCTCTACATCCACCCCCGACTCCCCGCAGTCTAGGATGACGATGAGGGCTCACGCGGCAATGATAGCAGATGGTTAAGGTGCGATTTTGCTTGTACGTTGTTCGTTCTCAACACGAGATCAGGATACGAACATAGCCTCGACGATGGCCTGCATGAGCACGCCCCTGGGCACGGGCACGCTGACGGAGACGTAGCCCCGGTTCTGCGCGCGGCGCGTGCCGTAGAGCCCGATCCACTGCCGCCCGTGCTGCCGCCAGGCACGCTGCAGCGCCGGCACCGGCAGCAACACGCACGTCGCCGCCTTGGCGTGCGCGTAGGCGATGAAGTCCGCCGCCAACGGCTTCTGCACCCAGCCGGGCGAGCGCCGCGCCTCGTCCGACCAGCGCTCCAGCAGCACGTCGGGCCAGTCCGCCGTCCTGATCTTCTCGTCCACCGTGAAGGTGCGACCGCACTTGAGCGTCAGCAGCCGGTCGATGCCGCCGCGCTGTGCCCAGCCGTCCTGGTCCACGGAGACGGCAGAGAGCAGCGTCGGGAAGGCACGCCGGTAGATCGGGATCCACCAGTCTGGCCCATACTCTTCCGACAGCGCGTGGCTGTCCTCGAAGCGGTGGACGGGACGATGCCCCGCCGCCCTGTGTCGGACGGCGGGGTGGAAGCGTGACGGGCTGAGCGGCTGACGGGCCGCAGGCAGGCTATGGATGGTGGTAGTCTCCTTCTCGGTCGTGGCCGTCCTCGTCGTCGTCCAGCAGCGGCTCCAGGTCCGGGTCGCCGTCGATCTCGTCCATGCGGTCGATCATCGCCTGGGTGAGCCGGGACAGCGCCGAGCGCGGCAAGGACGGAATGGCGGCGAACAGCTTGGCGGGCGATGCCACGTCGCTGGGCCGGGTCCACCGCCTGCGGGCACGCCTGCGCCACGGGGACGGCCGCCTGGGGCCGGACGGCGTGCTGGTGAGGGTGTGGCCCATCACGCCCACCGCTGCTCGATGGCGTCGCGAACCGCCTCCACCCTGTCCGGGTGGCCGACGATCTGCGCCATGACGCCCGTCAGCTGCTCACCGTCGCAGTGGTCGACCAACAGGAATGGACGCTTGTCCGAGCCGATCACGTAGCCACCGCCGATGGCGGTGAAGGCACCGAGCCAGAGTGACGGGTCGAACGAGGGGGCGGTGGTGGCCGTAGTGACGCGCGACGCGCTCATGCCGCCTGCTCCCCGCCCAGCAGCCTGCGCACGTCCGCCATCAGCTGTGCCGCCACCGACTGCCGCAGGTCGCAGTTGCGATACGCCTGCTCGGCCACGGCCAGCTTGTAGAGCAGCGCCGCGGTGGTGGGCGCCGGGTAGGCGAACAACGCGTGCGCCGCCCGGTCCTGCACGTCCACCACGGCGTCGTAATGCTCCTGCGCCGCGTCCAAGCCTTCGCTCATCAATGCGTCCACCTTGTCCCGCCACGCGGCGAAGTCCGCCTCGTAGCGCGCCTGCGCGTCGGGACACGGCCGGCAGTCGCGCATCTCGCGCACCGTCATGTCCAGCACCGGGCGCGGGTAGACGTTCGGTGGGGCCTGCGGGCAGTCGCCCAAAGCCGTGCGCTTCGGCTCGTGGACCTGCCACACGGCTTCCACCGCGGCGTCGGCCGTCGTCAGGTCGGCGTCGGCCCGCTCGTAGGCAGCCACCAGCCGGTCCCAGCGGGCGTCGATGACGGGCGCGGCAGCGGCGGCCGGCACGGCAGCCACGGCCAGGGCGGGGAGCGCCACGGCACCCCCCAGCAGCGTGCGGCGGTTCATGCCCCTGCCTCCCCGGCCGACTGCGCCGCCAGATCGACGCCACCGATGCGCGCTAGGTCCACGATCATGGCCCAGGCGTGCCGCAGGTGCGGATCTGCCCCGGCGATCCCGCTAGCGAACGCCCGGTGCCCCGGACCGAGCAGCGCGTAGTCCACCCAGCGCGCATCGGACAGGCGCAGGAAGGTGATGCGCAGCTTGGCGACCACACCCGCGACGGTGGTGGCCGGCGTCTCGTTGATGACGCGTTCGGTGGCGTCGATGCGGGCGAAGTAGGCGTCCTCCTGCTCGGGCGTCAGGTCGCGCTCGTAGTTGGCGGCGAAGTCGCGGCAGCGGGCAGCGAAGGCGGCCAGGATGGTGACGTCGCCGGGCACGGCGGGCAGGCCGTAGGCGACGACGGCGGGGGTCATGGCGTTCATGCCAATCCTCCCTTGCGGTCGAGGGCACGCACGAGGTCGAGCTGCTGCCCGATGCTCATGGCGGCGCTCTTGGCCACGGCCAGCGCCTGGCGTGCCTCGGGGGCACCGCTCAGGCTTTCCACCGCCAGCCGTTCCACCACCGCGCGGCGCTGCTCCATGTCGAGCGCGTGCAGGACGGCGGTGACGATGCGGATGCCCGCCCCCGCCTCCACGCCGGCCAGCATGTCGGCGACGGTGTCCGCCTCGCGCTGGGACGGGGACCTGTGGCGGTTCGGGAAGGGGCTGCCGCAGCGGGCCGCCAGTGCGGCACGGCGCTGGGCAGCGTAGCGGTAGTTGTCCACCTGTCGAGCCGCCGCGGTGGGCAGGCGGACGACGTTGCTGGGCAGGACGGCGGATACGGGGCGGGCCACCGCTCAGCCCTCCCGCGCCAGGAGGCAGCCGTTGCCGGTGTGCCGCGTGAACAGGCGCTCGCACGCGTCGGCGGCGATCACCGCTTCGATCGCGCGCTGCTGCCGCAGGTTGGTGGCGCGGTGTTCGCCAGCCAGCGTCCGGGCGTAGGCGCCGGGGTTGCCGGTCCGTAGGTGCAGGCGCGCCATGTCGACGGCCTTGGTGGTGGTCTTGCTCAGCGCCACGGTCACGCCTCCATCGCTTCGGCGAGGCTGTCCACGCGGGTCAGGCCGAGGTGGGGCTGGAACTGGTAGAACCGGTTCGTGGAGGGCTGCCACAGCGCCCAGATGTCGGGGCGGCCGTCGCCCGGCGTCGCGACGCGCGCCTCGACGACGAGGCCCTTCACGAAGCCGACGTTGACGACTTGGCCGACCTCCCAGCGCTGCTTGGCGCGGGGGGTCGCATAGCCGTTGTAGAGACCGCCGCCGCCGACACGGGGCATGCGGTACATGGGGTTGGCCGGACGCACGTCGGCCGGTAGGGTCGCCATAGCTCTGTCACCTCTCAAGCAGGTGGTGGGGTCAGGGCCGGGGCGAGGTTGCAGCCTTGCCTCGGCTCGGTATTTCTGATAGCGAGTAATTATGGCGGACGCAATAGCCGATAGCGAAAAAAAGCGTCGGCGTGGTCGTCCTGAAACCGGCATCGGCCCAGCCATCGGGCTCCGTCTGCATCGTGAGCTTTCAGCTGATTTGGATGCGTGGATCGAGCGCCAGGATGACCCCAAGCTATCAAAGCCAGAGGCTATCCGCGTCTTACTGCGTCGTGGTCTAGATCAGGGCTGACACCACGGTCTGATTGCCACTTCGCAATCCGCTATTAAGCGCGAATTGTATTTCCTCCCGCTGAGCGCCTCACCTGCCCTGACCCAACAACTATTTCGCCCTTCAGTCCTGAGGGGGGTCTAGCGCCCGAACAGGGCCGTATGGGACACTATGGCCGTCCACAGGAGGCCGCCCGTGTCCGACATGTTCGCCGTCATCAGCTTCCGCGACGAAGGTCCGATCAAGAGCGAGGCGGGCCTGCGCGCGGCAGAGATCCACAACTCGCGCCTGGAGCCGCTACTGCACGCCGAGCCGGGCGCGCCGCCGCCCCGCCACCTGATCGGGTCCGGCCGCCTCATCGCCGATGCCCGCCGCATGTTGCGCGCGGTCGGCATCGACCCGGACCGTCCGCGGTCCAACGGCGTGCTGGCGTTCGAGGCCATCCTGACCGCGTCGCCCGCGTTCTTTGAGCATGGCACACCGGCCGAGCGCGAGGAGCGGCTGGCTGAGTGGGTTGCCGCACAGATCGCCTGGGCCACCAAGCGCTACGGCCCCCACCGCATCGTGTCGCTGGTCCTGCACCTGGACGAACTGACGCCGCACATGCACCTCGTCGTGCTGCCGCTGGAGTGCAAGCCGGACAAGCGCCGCTGCGACAGGAGCGTCCGTTGGGGCTTAGCCGGGCGCACCATTTCCGGCCCCGGACGCTACGACGCCGTGCAGACAGATTACGCCAAGGCGATGGCGTCGTTCGGCTTGCGTCGCGGTGAGGAGAAGAGCGGGCAGAAGCACCGGCCCGTGCGCGCCTACCTCGCCGACCTGCGAGAGAAGCTGGAAGCGGCAGAGCAGGCGCTGGCTGTAGCCGAAGAGGCCACCCGCAACGCACAGCAGCAGCGCGACCGTGCCGCCGCTCTAGGCGAGCTCGCCCGCCAGCACGTCGAGGCGGCGGCCACTGCCCGTGAAGAGGCAGCCACCGCCCGCGACGCCGCCCGGTCGATGGAGCGTGAACTCGCCGGCGCCCGTGACCAGCTTGCTGCGGACCGCCAGCGCCTGGAGGACGAGCGCGAGCAGCAGAAGCGCAAGACGGCCGACGCTGCCGCTGCCATCGCGGCGGAACGGCAGAAGCTGGCACAGGAGCGCCAAGCCCTCGCCGCCGACCGTGCCCGGCTGGACAGTGAGCGCGTGCTGATCGCCGTGGAGCGTGCCAAGATCGCTCGTGAGCGCCGCGAGGCCGCAAACGAGACGGAAGCGGCGGCAGCAATGCGAGCCGAAGCCGAGAGCGTGAAGGCAGCGGCGGACGCCGACCGGGCAGCGGTGGACGAGCGTGGCCGGCTGATCGGCAGGCACTTCGATGCGCTCAGGCCGACGTTCCGCGCGGCGGCGGCGTTCCGGCAGCAGATCGACGCCCTCAAAGGCAAGTCGCTGACGCCGGCTGCCTCGGCGGCTCAGACTTCAATGCGCACCATGATGGCGGCGGCACGAACCGCGCAGATGCCCGCCGAGGGGGTGAGGCCGGACATCGCGGCGGCCTACCTCAACCTGCGGCAAGGCGTTGGGCGAGGGTAACGGCTACTGTCGCGCCGTAGCCTTCCCCGCTGGGAAGGGCTCGATTATCACCCTTGGCCCGGGGGTGGTCCCCATCGGCTGAACGTCAGGATTCGCGTGACGACACGAACCGATACAACTCTGCGCGCTGAGGCCAACGAGGTCCCGTCCGGTGACAGCATGGCGAAGCACACACGCGCGTTCGATTGGGCCACCACGCCGCTGGGTCCGCAGGACGCGTGGCCGCAGAGCCTGCGCACGGCCTTGGACATGATGCTGGGGTCCGCGCACGCCATGTGCCTAGCCTGGGGGCCGGACCGCACGCTGCTCTACAACGACGGCTACGCGCCCGTGCTCGGCGCTCGCCACCCCGACGCGTTGGGCCGGCCGCTCGCCGAGGTGTGGCCCGAGCTCTGGCACGATATCGAGCCGCTGGTCGCGCGCACGTTCCGCGGGGACTCGGTCAGCTTCCGCGCCATGCCGTTGACGATGACCCGCAACGGCTACGAGGAGGAGACCTGGTGGGACTTCGCCTACTCACCCGTCCACGACGAGGCGGGCGCGGTGGCGGGGCTGTTCAACGTCACGCTGGACGTGACGGATCGCGTGCGGGCTGAGCAGACGCGTGACCGCGCGCTGGCCAAGCTGGCGGAGAGCGAGCGCTTCCTGTCCAGCGTGCTGGCGGCGTCCACCGACTGCATCAAGGTGGTGGAGCTCGACGGCACCGTGTCCTTCATGAGCGAGGGCGGCATGCGCACCATGGAGGTGGACGACTTCGCCTCCGTTCGCGGTTGCCCCTGGCCCGACTTCCTGAAGGGTGAGGGTGCCGGCCGGGCGAGGGACGCGCTGGAGGCGGCCAGGCAGGGCCGCTCCTCGCACTTCGAGGCGCACGCCGACACGCTGAAGGGCACGGCCAAATACTGGTCTGTATCCGTGTCCCCCATCACGGACGAGGCCGGCGAGGTGGTGCGCGTGTTGTCCGTATCGCGCGACCACACGGCGCTGCACAGGGCCCGTGAGCAGCAGCACCTGCTCAACGGCGAGCTGGCGCACCGCATGAAGAACACCATGAGCGTGGTGCAGGCCATCGCGTCTCAGACGCTGCGCGACGCCAACCAGGACGTGGTGGAGGCGTTCACCCACCGCCTGGCCGCGCTGGCGTCGGCGCACGACGTGCTGCTGCGGCAGGACTGGGCGGCGGCGGCCTTGCGCGAGGTGGCGCGGTCTATCGTGCGGACGTTCGGCGGCGACGACCGGTTCATGCTGGACGGGCCGGACGTGCAGCTAGGACCGCGCGCCACGCTGGCCCTGTCGCTGATGCTGCACGAGCTCTCGACCAACGCCGCCAAGTACGGCGCACTGAGCTTGCCGGACGGCCGGGTGACGATCCGATGGGAGGTGGCGGGGAGCGGCCAGGACCAGCGGCTGGTGCTGCGCTGGCAGGAGCGCGGTGGCCCGCCTGCCGTGCAGCCCACGCGCCGCGGGTTCGGCTCGCGCATCATCCGCATGGGTCTTATCGGCTCCGGCGGCGTTGACCTGGCATACGAAACAGAGGGTCTGACGGTGGTGGCGTCCGCGCCGCTGCATCAGATCCTCGACGCCTGATCGCCGGGCCGAGGAAACATGGGTCAGTCACAACCGATCAAGCGCCACCCGGTGCTCATCATCGAGGACGAGCCGGTGCTGCGCATCGACGCCGTCGACATGGTGGAGCGCGCCGGCTTCGAGGCGGTGGAGGCGCTGTGCGTCGAGGATGCCATCCGCATATTGTCCGAGCGGCTGGATATCCGCATCGTCTACATGGACCTGGACATGCCGCGCGGCGTGAAGGGCATCGAGGTAGCGGCCGCGATCCGGGACCGCTGGCCGCCCATCGAGATCATCCTGACCGCCGCGTTCCTCGAGCGCCACGAGCTGACGCTGCCGGCGCGGGCCGAGTTCTATCCCAAGCCAATCCGCTACGACCAGATCGTGGGTGCAATGCGCCGCATGACCGCCGATGTAGAACGCATGGATGCTGAGAACGCATGAAGCGGCGGGTAAATGCGCGGCCGTGCCCCTGTGGACCTTTCTTCTGGCAATCTGGGCAACGTACAGGTGGGTGCCGACACGTAGGGGGCGGCTAGCGGCCTGGGCGGCTATGGCGGTCGTCTGGTCCGTCGTCGGCTAGGCTCGGCGCCACACCGGTCGCGCGTTCGCTCAACAGCGCCTGCAACTGTGCCAACTCCCCCCGGATCGCCGGCTGGCGGATCGCGAGGTTGCCGAGCTGCCGGACGTGCGCGGTGATCTGCGCCGGGTTGGCGCTCGACGGCGCCCGACCCAGCCACGACACGAACTGCCGGTTGGTCAGCAGCCGAGCCGACACGTTTAGCGCCGCCGCCTTGGCCCCAGCTGCCGCGAGCGCACCCACCGCAGCGCCGCCGGCACCGCCGGCCGCATAACCACCGCCAGCCCCCAGCAGTCCCAGCGCGCCGGTCAGCATCCGGTCGTAATTACCGACTTGTCCCGACCGACTGCTGTTGAGGCGGTTGGCGGTGTCCCGCTTGGCGGTTGCGATGGCGATCAGGTCGTTGATGGCGTCGGCACCCTCGCGTCCGAACACGGCCTCGCGGGCGCCGCTGGTCATCTTCTGCGCCTGCGTCACGAAGCGGGCGGGCGAGAAGTCGTCGTCGGCTGTCCGCCGCCCCAGGCCGCCGGCCACGGTGGACGCGACGTCGGCCCGCTCGTCCGGGTTCAGCCCGCGCATAACAGCCGACAGCTTCTCGCGGTCTCCCTTCTCGCCGGTGAGCGCCATGACGCGCTGGAACGCCTGCTCGCCCGATAGCGGGTTGTCGCGCGGCCCCATGTAGTAGCGCACCACCCGGTCGATATGAACTTGACGCTGGGCATAGTATCGATCTGCGAGGCGAAAGGCGGCGCTCGCCCCAGCGTTAGTGCGGTTGAGGGCGCCCGCAATGTCGGACGACGCCGCATCGATCACCTGAGATACTCGACGCTCGGCGTCGGTCATCGTCAGATTACGCGTGCCAATCTCACCGCGCATTGCCGTCCGCAGCCTACGGATCGACGCCACGGAGAGCCCACGCGGCGTGTAGCGACCGGTGCTGGCGTCCGGCATCACCAGATCGTCGCGCATGTCCTGTAGCAACCCCAGCAGCGACCGGTTGGCGTTCGGCGTCTCGGACAACTCGGCGATGTTCCGGTCGAGCGCGTCCACCGCGTTCTGCGACCGGACGGTGGTGCCGCCGGCCAGCCGTTCGGCCCGCCCGTAGAGGTCGTTCTTGATCGTGCGGGTGCGGTCGATCATCCGCCGCCCGGCATCCTGGATGACGGAGCCCATCACTTCGGGCGTCTGGATCGCGCCGCCGCCGACGCGGCCCACCGCACCCTCAAGCGCATCGGTGCCGGCCCTGAGCGCGTCCTGCGTGGGACCTGCGCCGCCGGGCGATGCTTCGAGATAGGCGAAGGCGTTGCGCGCGCCGGGCCGCAGGTCGGCGGCCGTCATCGGCACGTCCTGTCGGGCACCCGCTTCCGCCAGCGCGTTCGCCTCCTGCCGCACTGTGGACGGCGCAGGACGGAAGCGGGCCAGCGCGTCGCCGACAACCGGAGCAGCACGACCGAAGGCGTAACCGCCGAGCGCACCGACAGCGGCACCGCCGGCCGTGCCGGGAAGCCGCTCCAGCACGCCTCCCTCGCCCGAGCCGAAGCCATATGCGCCGCCGCCGATGGCGCCCACGCGAGCGAGCGCACCTGCCGACCGAGCCCCGGCGCCGAACGGGACAGCGAGCCCGCCGGCCAACTGCCCGACAAAGCGCGCCGTGCCGTGGTTCTCGGCATCGCCAGCCATGACGGCGCGGTTGTAGTCGATGTTGCGATAGAGCCGGTCGGTGAAGCTGCCCTCGCCGCCTTTACCCGTCAGCGTGTCGGCGACACCCCCCAGCTCGTCCAGCGTGCCGAACGTAGCCGTGTCACCCGCCCCGCGCATGCCGGCGCCGAACGCACCGTCGCCAGCGTCGATGGGTGCCGCGGGCTTGTAGAGGATGGTGTCGCGCCCGCTGAGGTCCGCGCCCTTGTCACGGCTGTCCAGGATGGCCTTGGCGTTCTCCGCCGTCATGGTGAAGCCGTGGTCCGCCGCGAAGCCGACCAGTTCTCCCGGTGTCTTGGCGGTGCGCTCCAGCGCGAAATAGGCCTGACGGTCTTCGGGCTTGAGCTGCGTCATCGGATCGGCGGGCAGGCCGCGCGGGTCCACCATCACGCCGTTGCTGGCACCGGTAGGTGCAGGGGCCTTGGCGGGGTCATACTCGCCCAGGATCGCCGAGACGGCCTCGGGCGCGTAGCCGTTGGTCCGCGCGAACGCTGCCCGGCGGCCCAGCACCTCACGCGCCAGGTCGCGGCGGCGCGACAGGTTGTCCTTGATCTGCTTGGGGGTCATGTTCGGGTTGATGGTCGTGCTGCCGTAGGACGCCTGCTCACCGGGCGTCAGGCTGGCGCCGAACAGCGTGTTGCGCACGAGGTTGTCGCTGGATCGAAAATCGGCCCACCAGTCGCGCTGTCCGGGCGTGCCGGTGCCGAGCCAGTCCTGCGCCGTGTTCTCCCAACCGGAGCCAGGGCCGCTATATTCGTCCCTGAAGCCGTTCACTGCCCGGTCGAGGCCGGCATAGGCGCTGACCTGCTCCTCCAGCTTGGTCGCCGCCGCGTCGGGCATGGGCTTGAACCCGCCCCTCGGCGCTATGGAGCCGCTGTCGCGCAGCCGCTCATACTCCTTCTGAAACTCGGGCGGCAGTTCCCCGCGGCGGGCGAGCGCCTCCATGGCCTGGGCACGGTTCGGCATCAGTTCCCCCTCACGATACGCAGCAGATCGTCGCTGGACAGGTCGTCGGCGCTGGCCCCGTCGCCGCGCTGGTATCGACGTTCGGCCCGGCGGTCGGCAGACCAGCCCCGCGCGCTGGCGTCACGGGCGGCACGGTCCTGGATGCCGACGCGGCGGTCGTCGCGCGCATTGTCGATGCGGTCGTCACGCTGTTGCCATTCGAAACGCCGCTCAGCCAGCGCAGCGTCCACCTGCTTGTCGAGGTCCATCTGCTGGAGCTGCAAGCCGCGCACCATTTCCGGGCTGTAGTCGTCGTCCAGATCGGGGAAGGAGACGCCGTAGGCCTCATACACGTCCCGCGCCGCCGTCCGCGCCTTGTCCCAGCTGGCTTGGTCACGCACGCCGCCGAGCATCCGCATCGCGACCTGGCTGACGGCCTGCCAATCCTTGATCTGGTGCTCGCGGTCGCTCCATATCTTCGGGGCCGCGTCCATCGCCGCGACGGGATCGGCGGCCACCACGGCGTCCCAGCCTGCCCCGCTCGGCGGCGCCATCGGCGGACGCGGTGGGACGGGACGACGGGCAGTCACCACGACGTCACCCGGATCACCAACAGGCGGCGGTGCCAGAGCGTCGGCGGCAGGCGGCATCGACCCCAGCACGCCGCCGCCGAGCGCGGGCATCGTAGCCGAGCCGAGCGCGTCGGGCTGCTGGAGGACGCCCTGGCCGCCGCCGCGCATGAAGTTGGACAGGCTGCCCCGGAACCGCTGGTTGCGGTCGTAGGTGGCCTGCTCGCGCCGGTTCGCCTGCCACTTGAAGGCCTGATCCGGCGCGGCGGCGGTGTAGGCGGCAAGGGCGGTCGGATCGTCCGGGTTGCGGGCCAAGGCGCTCAACGCATCGTCGGCGGTGCGCTGCCGCTGGAGGGCGCGCTGCTGCTGCGCCTGCTGTTGCCCGAGCGCGGCGCCTTCCTGAAAGGCCTGGCCCGCGTCGCGGGCGCCTGACAGGATGCCCCAGTTGATTGCGTAGGGCATCAGACCCGCTCCCTCATGGTCCGAGCGGCCGTAGTCGCGTCCTTGCCGATGCCGGCGACGACGAAGGCATCCGACCAGTATTGCAGTGCGGCGACCGCCTCCTCGGACCCGAGGTCGGCCAGACCGTCTAGGTTGACCAGAACGCCTGCGGCAGCCGTGACGGCACCGGAGCGGAAACCTGACCGGTGGTTGGCGGAAGCGACCCATAGTCCGGCGTGGACCGCCTGCATGATCTGCTCCAGCACGCCGGGCGCAGGCATCCGCTCCTCCGGTATGCCAACCGCCACCCTCGCGACCGTTCGTGCCAGATCGTCACCCATCAGGACACGGAAGCGAGGTCGGTCGCTGGGAACGGTGACGGGAGGCGATGGCCCAGCGCGTCCGATGCCGACCAACGCCATCATGCGGCGCATCGCTTCGATCTGCTCAGGATTAGCCGCCATGATGCTCCGCTCGGTTGAAGATCGAGGTTGGAACGCCATCCGGCGATGATGCCGACCATGCCGACACCAGATGAGGCGCTGGTAGCACGGCAGCGGCAGGGTGTCCAGCCGCCAGCCTAGTATTCCCGCGGGGGCGGCGAGCGCACCTACCGAGCATGGCATCCGCCGCTCCGATCAAGCCGCTGCGCCGTTACGAACAGGTCGCCGCCTACGCCCGCCGCATCCATGACGAGCGCGGCACCAGTCCCAGCTACCGTGAGATACGTGACGCGCTGGGCATCAGCGACGACGGGACCGTGCGGCGCTACGTCCACCAGGCTGAGGCGGCGAAGCTGCTGCGGCTGGGGACCTACTTCGGTGGGAACGGCACGGACCGCCAGCCGCGCATCCGGTTCGGGACGTCCGATGAGGCGGACACCGTGCGGATCGCGATGGGGAAGGAAGCGGGCTAGCTGATCGGCAAGCCGAGTTGGTGCGCCTTCAACTTCACAAACCCGATCGCGAGTTCGCCCAGCACCTTCACGCTCCAAGAGCCGAGCTTGCTGGCCCCCTCCTTCGTCTGTCGCCAGATGTCAGGGTCGCGTACGGTGTCTAGGAACTCATGGCCGGCCCAACTGATGCGGTAGGTATGGGTCTTCTCCGCCTTGTCGAGAAATCCAGCGGAGTGCAGCATCATGATGTAATCAGCCGTCTCCTGCGGCCCATCTGTGCCGCCCACTGACGGCGGGTTCAGCGACATGAAGTAGGGCCGCTCCTGTGCTTCTAGCGCGAGCATCACGGCTCGCACCTTGTCCATGTCGCGCTTCACTGCTGCCTCCCCCTATGCTCGGTAGCCGCCCTTCTCGCACCAGAACCGCACCGGCTCGCGTCCGTCGTTCAGCCGCCGCAGGTTGGCACGGAGCAGGTCCACCGTCATCTCACAGTTCTGGCGATTGTAATCGTTCGACCCGCCGCCGCTGTCGTTGGCATCGAACGACGCCCAATGGATGCGGGCAGCCGAATCCAGCGATGAGTTGCGGTAGAGCGTGTAAGCCGGTGAGGCCGGTTGCGCGCACGCAGGTAGCGTCAGACACCCGACTGCGGCGGCGGACACCGTAGCCGCAGCCCTGATGATCTTAGCCATGCGCCTACCTGCCCCTATATCCGTCTACCCCACTAGCACACCATCAGTCGAGGCGATGATATCGGCACCTCCCGGCTTGCTGACACGGTCCCTGCTCATGCCCGTGCTCGTATCCGCTCCTCCAGTGCCGCAAGTCGCGCCTCCAGGTTGCCCGTCTCCGTGATCGCCCGGTGCGCCGTGAGCAACGCCATTACCCGCCCGCCCTCGTCGGGCGTCACCTCACCCGCTGCTACCGCAGCCAGGACCGCCGCCGACGCCTCCACCGCATCCGAGACGCTGCGCACCGGCGGCATGTCGAAGCTGATCGGTGCGTCTCGGCGCAAAGGTGCCAGCCGATCCAGGCATAGGCGCAGCGCCGTCGTATCGCCTTCCAGCGCCTTATCGATGGCGGCCTGTGTCAGCGCCTCGTGCTGCCCTTCCAGCAGCGTCTCGATGGCCACGGTGGTCCGGTTGCGACTGCCCCGCGCGCGGCCGGGGTTGCCCGGCTCGAAGGGGCGGCCTCGCGTTCCTGCGCGGGGATTACGCGGCTCAGAGCTCACCGTCCGTCCCTACATCGGCGCGCAGTCGCTGGCGGCGTAGATCGGCCGTCAGGGCCTCGATGCCATCGGGCATCGGCACGGCATCCGCCCAGCCGCGACCGGCAACGGCGATGAACCAGGGGCCAGGACCACGGCCGGCATGCGCGAGCGCTGACGCCTGTTGGGCGGTCGCCTGATGATCCAGCACCGGCGGCACGACCACCTCCGGCGCGGCGCCGATGGGTCCGCTCGCGTCGATGATGATCAGCGCGTGCTGGGATGCTGGCCAGCCCAGGTCCGCGATGATGCCGGGCAGCCAGTCCCGCGCGTCGCCGGGATTGTAGCGAACGACCGCCTCAGGAACTGCCGTGTTGGACGGCATGGCCGCCTCCAGCTGTTCGATCCGGGATTTCAGGGCACGCATCATCTCACCTCCGTCGTTGGGTTCAGGTAGTTCACCGCGTCCCGCCCTGTTCGAGCGCCAGCGCGAGCAGCACCGGCCAGAGCAGGATCGTGCCCGTGACGACGGCGAGCGCGGCGGCCGGGTCGAAGCTGACGGCGTGGACCGTGGCGGGGGGCTGCATGCGCACCAGCGACGGGGCCAGCGCGCCGCCCGCCAGGACGTACAGGCTCTCGGCAAGGGGCCACATCATGGGCGACCGCCGCTCCGAACGGCAGGCCACTGTAACCGCGTAACCGAAGTAACGTGAAAACCCGTTCCTCTCCACACCCGCGCACGCGCGCACGTGAATGGGGGAATCGAAGAACCGGTCACAACGGTTACGCGGTTACAGGCGGGGTGGTCAGTCACGGTCGCCGCCCATGTTCTGGCCAGGGACGGGCACGAGTTCGATGCCGGAATAGACCTTCTGCGGCGTGCCCAGCAGGCGTGACGCCTTCGAGACCATATTCCGCTTGCGCATTGCCGCGCCGAACGACTTGGCCGTGCCGGGGTGCTCGCCGTGCGCCTTGGCGTACGCCTCCCAGTCCGCGTAGAGCTTGGACGCGGCCTCGAACGCGCCGGTGCGGATGATGCAGCGCTCGCCGAGCCACTGGCCGAACACGTCCTGGTCGGCGAAATACTCGTCCGTGGCCGCCACGATGGCCGCCGGGCGGGTCAGGCCCTCCGCCAGGTAGCCGCGCGCTCCTGCAATCATCCAGGCGAGGATCTGGGGCCACTCGGCCTTCAGCTTCTCCTCCAGATCACGGTCGGGCGCGGCCGGCTTGATCACGAACGGTGCGATGTTGAACCGCCGCCGCATCGCCTCGTCCACGTTGCGCAGCGCGGGCGCATGGTTGCCCGCGATCGTCAGCTTGAACTGCGGCCGGAACGTGAAATTGTCCTGCCGCATGAACCGCGCCGTGATCGGATCGCCGCCCGTAAGCGCCTTGATGCGGGCCTCTGCCCAGGCTCGCCCTTCCTCGGTCTCGCTGGCGGTGACGAGGCGGGCACCCTTGAGCATGGCGAGCTCGGTGGAGTGCCGGTCCCCCCGGCTCTCTGCGAACGTCTCCATCGCGGCCGTGGCGGCATAGTCCGCCATGATGCCCGTCAGCGTGTTCAGGAACACCGACTTGCCGTTGCCGCCCGGCCCGTAGATGAACAACAGCGCGTGCGCGGTGGTGAGCCCCGTCAGGCAGTAGCCGCACCAGCGCTGGAGAAAGAGGATCATTTCCTCGTCGCCTCCCAGGCTGTCGCGCAGGAAGCGTAGCCACAGCGTCGGCTCCCCGTGCTTCGGCGGCGCACCCGTCAGCTTGGTGATGCGGTGCTCGCGGTCGGGTTCCGACAGTTCGCCCGTGCGCAGGTCGATGGTGCCGGATGGCGTGCCGAGCAGGTACGGGTCGGCGTCCCACGCGTCGCTAGTGACGGCGTGCGTACGGTCGGCGCGCGCCAGCGTCTCGACGCCGCCCGCGGTGGCCGCCCGCCCCATGGTACGCTTGCCCTCCCCCAGCGTGCGCGCGAGGTGGCGGGCATAGTCGAAGGCGAGGTCCGTCTCGTCCTTCTGCCAGTGCGTGCCGGTCCACCTGAACCACTTGCCGACGTGGTGATCGAACAGCAGCGAGCCGCCGTGCCGGTGCGTGAACGCCAGCGCGATCATGTCCTCGGACACTTCGGCGTCGTCGTTTGCGGCGGTGGGGTGCTCGCCCGCCGGCTTGCGCTTGCCGGCCGCTGCACTGGCGGGAGCGGATCGCGGCTTGCGCATCCCGTCTTGGAGGCCGCGCGACACCTTCTGTGCGATGCTGTCGGCGGTCCAGGGGTGGCGGGGGTCGCCCGACACCATCGACAGTCCTGCCGCGATCAGCGCGGCCGTGGCCGTGCGCATCAGCAGGGCGCCGCCGCCGACGAGCGCGCCGATCTTGAGCGCCGCGCCGTTGAGCGTGCCTTCCTGTTCGCCCGGTGCCGCCGTGCTGACCGCCTCGCACTCGCGCTTGAGGGCGGCCAGGCCGTAGGGCGTGTCAGCGCCATCAGGCCGGGGCTGGCTGGACTCTGTGGCCGGCTGCTCGGCCGCCGCGGGCTCTGGCTCGACCGGCCTGCGCTCGCGCACCAATCGCACCAGCTCGTCGGGCGCCTCGCAGGCGTCCGCGTTCCGGTCCCAGGCATACGCCTTCCCAGACGGGTGCAGCGAGGGCGGCAAGATGACGTAGCCGCCGTCCCCGCGCACGTCGGCGCCGGGCAGGCCGGGGATGCCCCAGGCCTTGGCGGTGCGCTGCGCGTTGATGATGGGCGTCGCCTCGTCCCAGGCGAAGTAGAGGTGGTAGCCCTTGCCCGTCCGGCACCGCCGCGTGTTCGGCAGCGCGATCTCGCACGCCGCCTCGAACGTGGCGGGATCGTCCACGTCCAGCACCCACGCGCCGATAGCGGGACCGGTCGGTACACCGATCATCGCGTTGGGGTGACGTGCCCACCACGCGCGGATCACCCGCGGGTCGATGGACGCATCCTGGAACCCGTGCTTGGTCAGCGGTCGCTTGGTTTCGGCGTGGCACGGGAAGACGGGCCAGCCGCCGGCCGCGTAGTCCAGCGCCGCGGCCAGCAGCGGGGACACGGTGTTGTGCGCGGTGGCCATCACAGTGCCTCCACGACGGGGAGACGGTGGATGCCCGCGAGGTACGCGGCGCGGCTACGAGCCCTGTCGAGGGAGGGCCAGACGCGGCCGGTGCCGCCGGAGTGGAAGCGATCCTGCACCCCGACCGCGAAGCCGGGTTCGTCCCGGAGCCGGATCACCGCAACGCAGGGACAGGCGACTGCCCATCCGCGGCCGCTGAGGCCGACGAGGCGGCGGGTCATGGCCTGTCCCCCTGCTGCGAACGGCGACCACCGCCGCCGGGCCGAACCGCCTTGGCGGACACCACCGTGTCGGTCAGCACCTGGAGCTGCTCGCGGTCCTGCCCGTCCTGGGTGCGCCAGCGGTTCATCTGGAGCCGGCCGCCGACGCTGATCAGGTCGCCCTTGGCGTGTCGGCACAGCGTTTCGGCCACCTTGCCGAACGCGACGACGGACAGCCACATGGGCGGCGCGTCGTCGTCACCGGCGGCGATGGCGAGATTGGCGGTGGCCCAGACCTTGCCGGCTTGCGACGTGCGCTGCACAGGATCGGCGCCGAGCCGCCCGTAGGCTGCGAGTTGCGCGGTCATGCCACCGCCCCCCAAACGAGGGATGCGGCGGCGGATGCGACGGACGGCGTGAAGCCGCGTGCGATCAACCGTTGAACCCGAAGCCCGTTGAGGGTATTTTCCGGATTGTCGTAGCCTGCCAGCAGACATCCGGTGCCCCGTTCCACCCCGCAGGTGGGGCGGGGCGCTCGCTTATGGCGCGAGCCAGCCTTTCGCTGCGTCATGGCCGATCACGCCGCGACCGGCTCGGACGTGCTACCGACGCGCCGCGCCGCCTTCCACGTCTCGATATCTGCGGGGTCGTAAACCACCCGACGCCCTGCGCGAATGAACTTCGGACCGAAGCCAAGCGAGCGCCAGTTGTGCGCCGTCTTGGGCTCAACGCCGATCAGCGGCGCTGCCTCGTCCGTGGTGAGCAGCCTGTGCATCTGCTGTCCTCCTGCCCGGCGGGATGCCGGGAACAGGGGGGTTCTGCGGGGAAAGGTCGTCTACTGTCGGCCGGTGAGGCCGGAGTAAGGCCGGTGATTGGCAGCGGCCTATCTCGCCTTCCGCCTGTTGTGCTGCTCGATCGCACCGAAGATTGGGGCAATATGTTCGCGCACTAGGCTCTCTGCTGGACCAGCATCAGACCCGGCCCGTTCAGCAAGCCAAGCGGCAGCCCAACGTTCTATATCGGCTTGCCCACCCAAACTGTCTAAACCATCCTGATCGGCGATACGCACCAGCTCACCCATCAAGTTCAGCCAATCCCATTTTGGCTTTGGCCCTCTCTTGGATCCTGTAACGGATGCGCTGGCAGCACTTGGATTGCGTGTCCTTGCGCTGCTCATCTGCCATGCACGCCTAATGTCAGTGGCATTCACATAGACTGAACTCCAATAACGCGCATCCCCTTTAGGCGTCGGGCTGAGTCCTACGTTATCACCAGAAAAGATTAGTTCTTGGAAGGATAACCCCGTTAGTAACGCGCTTTTAGCATTCACGTAGGCCATTACCGACCCAAGCCGCAGCTGATCCAGCAAACTCCGCAGCGCATGATCGAATGTGAGGATATCCTGATTAACAGCCCCACGCTGATTTAGCTCACGTGCGAGATGGATCGCCGCCGACTGAGCCGAATTGTGGTGAGGTAATGCATTGCCTGGTGGACACCACAACCTCACGTTCTGAACGAGGGTATCGTCTCCCGTCGCTAGGTAAGCGATCGCTTGCAGCAGACTCCAGCGCTTGTCTGCTGCTATCTCTTCTCGTGCTAATTCAGCATGACTGGCGCTCATGCGTTTCTCGAAGGCGACGACCTTGTCTTCTAAAACCTTATCCAAGCTGCGCCTCCGCAGAGCGTCCGCATGATGATGACGGGGCGGCAGGCCGGGCGGAAACCGGCCGTTCGGGAGCTACCCTAGCCGCCCCGCCTGTTCAGGCCCGCTTCGCGAGCTGAACGACGTTGTCCGGCCTGTCCCAGCCAGCGATGAGTTGGTCGAGCCACGAGGACCAAGCGTCGAGCGCCGCCCGCTTCTCCTCGGTCCAGGTATGCCGCTGATAGACGCCGGCCACCCCGGCCTTGGACCCCGACAGGTGGTTCAGCACCGCCTCGGTCACCTCGAACCGCACGCCCAGCCGCTGGAGCCCGGTAGCGAGGGTCCGCCGCAGGTCGTGCAGCCGCCAGGGGGGCAGGGGGTCATCCTTCAACAGCGCGTCGATCTGCCGCTTGCCGCGCGAGTGCGCCGTGAACGGGTTGCCGTTGCGCGTCGAGAACACGAGGCCCTTCTTCGGCCACTTGCCGTCCTTCGCCTTTGCCCGCTTGACCAGCGTGTCCAGCAGGCCGAGAACGATGGGGCTGATTGGGACCGTGTGCGGCTCGCCGTTCTTCGTGCGCGAGCGGGGCAGGCGCCACAGTAACGCGTCGCGATCCAATTCCGACCAGTCCATGCCGCTCACCTCCTCAAGGCGCTGGCCGGTCGCGATCAGCAGGCGGACGATGGGACCGAACGCCGCGTGGCAGTCCGCCGCCGCGGTCCACACCCGCACCAGTTCCGCGTCGCTCAGCACCCGGTCCCGCGCTGCGACCGCGGGCGGCGTCTCCAGCGCCTCCATCGGTGACCGCTCTATGTCCCCGCGCGCGACGGCCCAGCGGAGCAGACGGCGCATGACCGCGAACACGTTGCGGCGCAGCGCCGCCTTGTCCGCCGGGATCCTGTCCATCACGGCCGTCACGTGGACGCGCGTGATCGTGGGCAATGCCCGGTTCTCCAGCACGGGGCGGACGTGCAGGCGCAGTTCGCGCTCGACCATCTTGCGCCAGCCCTCGCCGGTGCAGCTGTCCAGGAACTTCTGCGAGTAGGGGGTGAACGCCAGCTCGACCGCATCGCGGCGGCGCTTGGCTTCCTCCTCCACCGGATCGACGCCCTGCGCCACCAGCACCGCCAGCCGCTCGCCTTCCTTGCGAGCCGTGGTGGGCGTCCAGGGCGACCCGTGCTGGCCGATGGTGCGCCTACGCGACGGCGCTTCCCGACCGCCCATGCGATACTGATAGACGTAGGTGCGTGCACCGGCCGGGGTGATCTTCACCCCGAAGCCCTTGAGCTCGTCGTCCCATAGGAACGCCACGCCAGCACCCGGCCGGAGGGCATCGACGCTGCGCTTGTTGACCGTCCCCGACGCCACGAACCACCGCCACTGATAAGCACCGAGTAAGCACGGTAGCGGGAAGTCGGGGGAACATCAAGGCAACGGCGGGAGGCGCCTACAGGGCGTGATACCTCTGTGCGACCGGGAACAGGAGGGGATCACACCCGCACGTACCGGAAATACCAGACCTCGCGGCCTTGGCGGCGGGCCTTGCGCTCGTAGCGCGTTTCCGGCCAGTCGGCGGGGCGGACGAGGAAATCGGCGGCGGCGCGCGCCGTCCAGGCGAAGTCGCGGCGGCTCCCCATCACCATGGTCGCCCAGCGGCAGTAGGTGGGGTCGTCCGTGCCCAGCCGGAACTCGCCGCCGGGATGCAGCCGGGAGGCGATGAGGTCGAGCGGGCCGTGGTTCGCCATGCGCCGCTTCGCGTGGCGCGCCTTGGGCCAGGGGTCGGGGTGGAGCAGGTACACCGTGTCCAGCGAGGCGGGCGGCAACCGGTCCAGCACGGACAGGGCGTCGCCCATGTGCAGGCGGACGTTGGCGAGCCCCCGGTCGCGCAGGTGGCCGAGCGCGCCCACCACGCCGTTCACGAACGGCTCGCACCCGATGAAGCCGGTGTCGGGCGCCGCCTCGGCCTGGGCGGCGAGGTGCTCGCCCGAGCCGAAGCCGATCTCCAGCCGAAGCGGGCGTCCCGCGCCGGCGTCCCCGAACAGCGTGCGGGCGTCCAACGGACCCGTGTCGGGCACGGCCACGCGGGGCAGCATGGCGTCGAACAGCTCGGCCTGGCCCGCGCGCAGCGCGTGGCCCTGGCGGCGGCCGTAGAGGCGGCGAATGGTGGCGGGATCATTCATGGGCGCGTCGTTCATGGCGTCCGGCGGCCTTAGCGGGCGCCCCGGCGGGGGGCTACTCCCCGCCGAGACACCTGCGTCGGCGCCGACGCGTCCGGCGGATCGGCGTCAGGTGCATCGCGACGGAGCCCCGCGCCCGCGATGCGCGGCAGGGCCGGGCCGAGGCCGCTTCCACGGCCGCGGATCAGCCGATAGGCTGCGGCCCGATCCACAACAGGAAGCACGCCCATGCGCCGCCGCACCTTCGTCGCCGCCCTGCCCGCCGCCGCCCTGGCGCCCGCCGCCGTCGCGGGGCAGCGGGGAACGCCGGCCGAGCCCGGCGTGCGCGGCCAGGGCGCGCCGGCCGCCGGCCAGGGGGGCGCCCCCCTGGCCGCGACCGCCGCCGCCCCGCCGCCGCCGGTGTGGGCAGCGGGGGCGGACCGGTTCGTGCGGCCCGACGTGGGCGCGGGGGACCGGCCGGTGGGGGCCAGCTTCGCGTCGCGCACCGCGGTCTACGGCCTGGGCGGCGCGGTGGGCACCGCGCATCCGCTGGCAACGCAGGCGGGCATCGACATCCTGCGGCGCGGCGGCTCCGCAGTCGACGCGGCCATCGCGGTGAACGCGTGCCTGGGCCTCCTGGAGCCCACCTCATGCGGGATCGGGGGCGACGCCTATGCCATGATCTGGAACCCCGCGACGGGCAAGGTGGAGGGGCTGGCGGGCTCCGGCGCGTCGCCTAAGGGCCTGAGCCTGGAGACGGTGCGCGCCAGGGCCAGGAACGGCGCGCTGCCGGCGCTGGGCGCGCTCAGCGTGTCGGTGCCAGGCGCGGTGGACGCGTGGTGGACGATGCATCGCCGCCACGGCAAGCTGAAATGGGTCGAGCTGTTCGAGCCCGCGATCCACCACGCCGAGGCCGGCGCGCCCGTGCCCGACATCGTGGCCTATTACATCCGCCGTTCCATGATCGCGTTCCGCCGCCCGAGCAACGGCGCGGAGGAGGTGGAGAACGCGATCCGCACTTACGGCTTGGCCGACGGCCGGGGGCCGATGGCGGGGCAGGTGTTCCGCAACCCGCACCTGGCGCGCACCTATCGCGCCATAGCGAGCGGCGGGCGCGACGCCTTCTACCGCGGCGACATCGCCGAGCGGATCGACCGCTATTTCCGGCGCATCGGCGGCTGGCTGCGGAAGGAGGACCTGGCCGCGCACGCGTCCGACTGGGTGGAGCCCCGGACGTGCGACTATCGCGGCGTCACGGTGCACGCGCTGGGCGAGAACACGCAGGGGCTGGCGACGCTCCAGATGCTGGGCATCCTCTCGCATTTCGACCTGAAGGGGGCGGGCTTCCAGTCCGCGCTCTCCATCCACCTCCAGGCGGAGGCCAAGCGCCTGGCCTATGAGGACCGGGCGCGCTACTACGCCGATCCGAAGTTCGCGTCCGTGCCCGTCGACTGGCTGATCTCGCGCGAGTACGCCGCGGCCCGCGCCAAGCTGATCCGCCCCGACCGGCTGATGACGGACGTCAGGCCCGGCCAGGCGCCCAGCCGGGGCGACACCACCTATTTCACCGTCGCCGACGCGCAGGGCTTGATGGTGTCCATGATCCAGTCCAATTTCCGCGGCATGGGCTCCGGCTTGGTTGCTGACGGGCCGGAAGGCGGCACGCTGGGCTTCATGTTCCAGGACCGGGGCCAGCTCTTCGCGCTGCGCGACGGGCATCCCAACCTCTACGCGCCGGGCAAGCGCCCGTTCCAGACGATCATCCCCGGCTTCGCCACGCGCGGCGGCGTGCCGTGGATGAGCTTCGGCGTGATGGGCGGCGACATGCAGCCCCAGGGGCAGACGCAGATCATCGTCAACCGCACCGACTACGGCCTGGACGTGCAGTCGGCGGGCGACAGCCCCCGCTGGCACCACGAGGGGTCGAGCCAGGCGATGGGCGAGGACGCGCCCGACCTGGGTCCGACCGGCCTCCTGCGCCTGGAAAGCGGCGTGCCGGCGGCCGCGCGCGCCGGGCTGGCGCAGCGCGGCTGGCGGCTGGGCGACCCGGAGGGAGGCTTCGGCCGCTACCAGGCGGTGGAGCACCGGATGGACGGGAACACGCGCGTCTATGCCGCGGCCAGCGAGATGCGCGCGGACGGGTGCGCCATGGCCTACTGATCCGAACGGTTCCGCATCTGGCCCGGCGGCGCTAAGAACCCGTCCCAATGGGGGATTCGGCAACAACGGACGCGCTGCCGCCCGCGCTCGCCTTCCTGGCGGGCGGGGGCGAGGCCGCGCGCATGATCCTGGCGCGCGACTGGACGGGCCATCCGCTCGGCCCGCCCGAGGACTGGCCGGCCGCGCTCAAGGTGTCGCTGGGGCTGGTGCTGAACAGCCCGGAGTCGATGATCCTGTGCTGGGACCCGGACGAGCTGAGCTTCTTCTTCAACGACACCTATTTTCCGCTGCTTGGCCCGCGCCTGTCCTGGGCCATGGGCGCGCCCTTCCGCGAGGTTTGGGCAGACGGGCTGGAACAGGCGACGCCCATCATCGAGGACGCGTTCGCGGGGAACAGCCGCCGCTTCGTCGACCTGCCCTGGCGGCTCGACACCGACCGGGGGGCGTCGGACACGTGGTGGAGCTTCTCCTACTCGCGCGTGTTCGACGAGGGGGGGCAGGTCGCCGGCCTGTTCATCTTCACCAACGAGACGACGGCGCGTGTGCTGGCCGACCGCGCGCTGGCCGACAGCCAAGCCAAGCTGGAAGGGCTGAACCGCGAGCTGGAGGCGCGCGTGGAGGTGCGCACCGCCGAGCGCGACAAGATGTGGACCACTTCGCCCGACTTGATGGTGGTGTTGTCGCCCGACGGCTTCTACCAGCGCGTGAACCCCGCCTGGACCGCGGTGCTGGGCCATGCCGCGCGCGACCTGGTGGGCCGGCACGCGCTGGACCTGGTCCATCCCGACGACCTGGCCGCCACGGAGGCGGCGCTGGCCACGGCCAAGGCGGGCACGCTGCCCACCTTTGAGAACCGCTTCCGCCACCGCGACGGCGGCTGGCGCTGGCTGTCCTGGGTGGCGGCGCCGGGCGAGGACACGATCTTCGCGGTGGGCCGCCACGTGACCGACGCGCGCGAGGCGCAGGCGGCGCTGGCGCGCGCGGAGGACCAGCTGCGCCAAGCGCAGAAGATGGAGGCGGTGGGCCAGCTGACGGGCGGGCTGGCGCACGACTTCAACAACCTGCTGGCCGGCATATCGGGCAACCTGGAACTGATCGGGCGGCGCATGGCGCAGGGGCGGGTGGGCGACGTGGAGCGCCACGTGGCGGCCGCGCGCGCCGCGTCCGACCGGGCGGCCGCGCTGACGCACCGGCTGCTCGCCTTCTCCCGCCGCCAGACGCTGGCGCCCAGGCCCACCGACGTGAACCGGCTGGCGGCGGAGCTGGAGGAGCTGGTGCGCCGTACCGCCGGCCCTCAGGTGCAGGTGGCGCTTGCGCTGGCACCGGACGCGTGGCCCGTGCTGGTGGACCCGCCCCAGCTGGAGAACGCGCTGCTCAACCTGTGCATCAACGCGCGCGACGCCATGCCCGACGGCGGCTGCGTGACGGTGGCCACCGCCAACGTCCGGCTGGGGAGCGAGGTCGGCGGCCGGGCCGGCGAGTACGGCGCGCCGCCGGGCGCGTATGTGGCGGTGTCCGTGACCGACACGGGGCACGGCATGGACGCCGACGTGGCGGCCAAGGCGTTCGACCCCTTCTTCACCACCAAGCCGCTGGGCCAGGGGACGGGGCTCGGCCTGTCCATGATCTACGGCTTCGCGCGTCAGTCGGGCGGACAGGTGCGCATCGCGTCCGAGCCGGGGCGGGGCACCGTCGTCACCCTGCATCTTCCCCGCTACCTGGGCGAGGCGGACGTGACGTCGTCCGCGCCCGCCGGCCCCGCCGCGGAGCCGCGCGCGCGGGCGGGCGAGACGGTGCTGGTGGTGGACGACGAGCCGTTGGTGCGCGCCCTGGTGGTCGATGTGCTGGACGAGCTGGGCTACGCCGCGCTGGAGGCGGCGGACGGGGCGGGCGGGCTGGTGCTGCTGCGCTCAGACGCCCGGGTGGACCTGCTGGTCACGGACGTGGGGCTGCCCGGCGGCATGAACGGGCGCCAGCTGGCCGACGCCGCGCGCGCGATCCGCCCGGATCTGAAGGTACTGTACATCACGGGCTACGCCGAGGGGGTGCTGACGGGCGAGGGCGCGCTGGACGACGGCATGGCGGTGCTGACCAAGCCCTTCTCGGTGGACGGGTTGGCGCGCCGCATCCGCGAGATGATCGCGGGGTAAGGCCCGCAGCCCACCCGGCCGTTCGGTCGGGACATGTCATGGGTGGTCGAGCGAGCGCCCTCTCAGGCAGCGCCGTTCCACGCCGCCGCCACCTGGCCCAGCACCGACAGCGGCATGCCGCCCGCCTGCACCACCAGGTCGTTGAAGCCGCGCGCGTCGTAGCGCGCGCCCAGCCGGGCACGCGCCGCGTCGCGCAGCCGGTTGATCTCGTTGTGACCCGTCTTGTAGCCCAGCGCCTGGCCCGGCCACACGCAGTATCGGTTCAGCTCGGACCGCGCCTGGGACGCGGTGAAGCCCGTGGTGGCCATGAACCACGCCATCGCGCGCTCCATGCTCCACCCCAGGTGGTGCAGCCCCGTGTCGGCCACCAGCCGCGCCGCGCGGAAGTTCATCGACTGGAGGTATCCGATGCGGCCCAGGGGATCGCCGTCGTAATAGCCCAGCTCGTCGCCCAACTGCTCGGCATAGAGGCCCCAGCCTTCCGAATAGGCGTTGAAGCCCAGCACCTGGCGGATCAGCGGCAAGGAGAACAGATACTCGCCCTGCCAGATATGCCCCGGGATCGACTCGTGGAAGGTCAGCGTGGGGAGCGAGAAGCGCGGCCAGATGCCCGTGTCGCGCAGGTTGATCCAGTAGATGCCCGGCAAACTGCCGTCCGCCGACCCCGCGCCCGCATAGCCGTTGGGCGCGCCGTCCTGGATGGCGGGGGGCACGCGGCGAATCTCCAGCCGGCCGGGCGCCAGCTTGTTGAACGCGCGCGGCAGCCGCGGCTTAAGCTCGGTCACCACCTTGTTCAGATACGCCAGCAGCTCGGCGCGGCCCGCTTCCGTGTCGGCGAACAGCTGGTCGGGGCGGCGGCCGAGTTCGGCCAGCCGTTCGCCCGCCGTGCCGCGCGTCAGCCCCTGCGCGCGCAGCAGCGGGTCCAGTTCGGCGGCCAGGCCGCGGCACTGGTCCAGCCCCGCCTCGTGGATCGCCTGGGGCGTCCGGTCGGTGGTGGTGGACGCCGCCACCAGCCACGCGTAGCGGTCGGCAGCACCCGGCAGCCCGCCCATGCCCGGCCCCGCCGGCCCCCGGCCGCGCGCGGCGGCGAGTGCTTCGGCCTGGCCCGCGATGGCGGGCGCGACGCGGGCGTCCAGGATCGCGGCCGCGCGCCCCTGCCAGTCGCCGTCCAGCCCGGCGGCACGGGCCTTCTTGCCCAGGTCGGCGGCGAGCGGATGGGGTCCGGTGCGGGGCTCGAGCGCGCGGCGCAACTGGGCGGTCGCGATGTCGGACAGGAAGGCGGGCAGCGCCACGCCCCGGCCCGCGTCGGCCGCGATCCGCCCCGTCTCGGCCGTCAGCTGGTCGGCATAGGCGTTGAGCCTGGCCAGGTACGCCTCCGCGTCGGCTCGGCTCGCGACCGAGTGCTTGTTCTCCAGCAGGTCGGGCGTTTCCACGAACGCGCCGTGGCCGGCCGACACGACATAGGGGGTGGAGCGGTAGCTGGCCGGCGACAGCGCCGCCATGTCGCCGCTGGTCGGATCCCCCGCCCCCAGCCGGCGCCAGCCGTCCACCGCGGTGCGGTGCGCGGCCTCCGCCACGGCCACGTGCGTGGCCGTCGCCGGGGACAGCCCGTCGCGCCGCACCGCCGCCAGCTCCGCCAGCCGCGCGGCGGCGTCCCGCGCGCGCGTGCGCACCGCGTCCGGGGAATGGTCGGTCAGCTTCCCCTTCAGCGCGGCGCGCGCGCCGGTGTCCAGCCCCAGATACGCCGCCTGCTCCGGATAGGCGGCGAGCAGCGCCTCGGCGTGCCGATCGAGCAGCGCCGCGGCGGCCGCCTCGCCGGGCGGAAGCGCGGCGGCGGCGGCGGGCGCGGCGGCCGGCATCAGGGCGGCGGCGGCGGTGCCGCCGATGAATGTGCGGCGATCCAGCATCGTCATTGTCCCCCCAGCCGCACCAGCACCGGCACCAGTTCGTCGTAATGGTCGATCACCGCGTCCGCACCCAGCTCCTCCACCGGGCCGGTGAGGAAGCCGAACGACACCGCCACTACTGGCACACCTGCCGCGCGGGCCGCGCGCACGTCGTAGATGCTGTCCCCCACGAACGCCGCCGGCCCGCCGCCGCCGTCGGCGACGATGCGGCGCACCATGTCGGGCGCGGGCTTGGCGGTGCCCGGCCCCAGCGTGTCGCCGCCCACGATGCCGTCGAACCGCGCGGTCAGCCCCAGCGCGTCCAGCACGATCCGCGCCAGTCGCTCGTACTTGTTGGTGGCCACCGCCAACCGGCACCCCAGGTCCGCCAGCCGGTCCAGCGCGTCCAGGCAGCCGGGAAAGGGCCGGGTATGGACCGCGATGTTCGCCTCGTAATGCGCCAGCAGCACGGGTTGCAGCCGGTCCAGCACCGCGCCCGACGCGTCCGCGCCCGCGGCCGCCAGTCCCTGGGCCAGCATGTGCCGTGATCCGCCGCCGATCATCGGCCGCACGCGGGCGACGGGCAGCGGCGGGCACCCGGCCTCCGCCAGCGCGGCGTTGACCGCCGCCGCCAGGTCGCCGCTGGTATCGAGCAGCGTGCCGTCCAGGTCGAAGCCGACCGTCCGATAGGGGAATGCCATGGGCGACAATGGCCGCGCCCCTATGGAATTGGCAAGCCGCCCGTGGCAGGCGCGTGCGTCATGAGCGACGCCACCTCTACCCCCCGCCCGCCCGCCCGTCCCCTGGCCGTCGTCGTGCTGGCCGCAGGGCAAGGCACGCGGATGCGGTCCGACCGGCACAAGGTGCTGCACCCCGTGGCCGGCCGCCCCATGCTGCTGCACCTGCTGGCGTCGGCCGCCGAGCTGACGCCTGAGCGCGTGGTGGTGGTGGCGGGCGCCAGGGCCGAGCAGGTGGAGGCGGCGGTCGCGCCGTTGGGCCACGCGGTGGCGCACCAGGCCGAGCAGCTGGGCACGGGCCACGCGGTCGCCCAGGCGCGCGAACTGCTGGCGGGCTTCACGGGCGACGTGCTGGTCCTCTACGGCGACGTGCCGCTGGTGGAGGCCGCCACCATGCGCCGGATGCTGGACCGGCTGGCCGCGCCCGACCGGCCGGCCGCCGTGGTGCTGGGTTTCCGCCCGGCCGACCCCGGCGCCTACGGCCGCGTGATCGCGGACGGCGACGGCCGCATCGCGCGAATGGTGGAATACAAGGACGCGAGCGCGGCCGAGCGGGCGGAGACCTTGTGCAATTCCGGCCTGCTGGCGGCCGGCGCGGACGACCTGTTCGCGCTGCTCGCGCGCGTGACGGCCGACAACGCGGCGGGCGAATACTACCTCCCCGACGTGGTGATGCTAGCCGCCGCCGACGGCCGCGCCGGCGCGGTGATCGAGGCGGACGCGGCGGAGGTGGCGGGCGTCAACAGCCGCGCCGAGCTGGCCGCCGTGGAGGCCGGCTGGCAGGCGCGCCGCCGCGCCCGCGCCATGGCGGACGGCGCCTCGCTAGTGGCGCCCGACACGGTGTTCTTCTCCCACGACACGCAGCTCGGCCGCGACGTGACGGTGGAGCCCAACGTGGTGTTCGGCCCCGGCGTCACCGTGGCCGACGGCGCGGTCGTCCGCGCGTTCAGCCACCTGGAGGGCGCGAGCGTCGGCCCGCGCGCCACGGTCGGCCCCTATGCCCGCCTGCGCCCCGGCGCCCGCGTGGGCGAGGGCGCGCACGTCGGCAACTTCGTGGAACTGAAGAACGCGGTCCTGGGCGCGGGCGCCAAGGTCAACCACCTGAGCTACCTGGGCGACGCGGACGTTGGCGCGCGCGCCAACGTCGGGGCCGGCACCATCACCTGCAACTACGACGGCTTCGGCAAGTATCGCACCGTGATCGGCGAGGGGGCGTTCGTGGGCTCCAACTCCTCGCTGGTGGCGCCCGTCCGGCTCGGCGCGGGCGCGATCACGGGCGCGGGGACCGTGGTGACGCGCGACGTGGCCGACGACGCGCTGGCGCTGGCGCGCGCGCCGCAGTCCGAGAAGCCCGGCTGGGCCGCGCGCTTCCGCGACCGGATGCGCGCGCGCAAGAACGGGGCGTGACCGTTTCCGCGTCGCGGGACTATCTGGCACCGCGGTCGTGCCTTACGCGAGCTCCGATCCCGGAGATCGCGGCGGCGGATATGTCGATAAAGCCGGGGACGGAGCGGCGGCGATGACGATGGCGATAGAACTTGCCCTCGGCCATCGGGAACGGGCTCGCTACCGCGACGCGACGCGACGCGACGCGACGCGACGCGACGCGACGCGACGGCGCGGCGCGGCGCGGCGCGGCGCGGCCTCGGGGTCGAGCAGCCGATACGACAGGCCGCGGCGTACGCCGCGGCCCGCGACGCCCTCGGGCGCCGTTTCCATTCCAGCAAGGGTGAACGCTGAACCATGTGCGGCATCGTAGGCATCGTAGGGCACGAGGACGTGAGCGAGCGGCTGCTCGACGGTCTCAGGCGCCTGGAATATCGCGGCTATGACTCCGCGGGCATCGCGACCGCGGTGGACGGCGGGATCGAGCGGCGGCGCGCATCGGGCAAGCTAGTGAACCTCGCGCGCGAACTGGTCGCGCATCCGCTGCCCGGCCGCACGGGCATCGCGCATACGCGCTGGGCGACGCACGGCGGCCCCACCACCAACAACGCCCACCCGCACGCCACCGACGAGGTGGCGGTGGTGCACAACGGCATCATCGAGAACTTCAAGCCGCTCCGCGATGAGCTGGTGGCACGCGGCCGCACCTTCACCAGCGAGACGGACACGGAAGTGGTGGCGCACCTGATGTCCGAGCAGGTGGAGGCGGGGCTGTCGCCCGCCGACGCGGTGAAGGCGGTGCTGCCCCGCCTGCGCGGCGCCTTCGCGCTGGCCGTGCTGTTCCGCGCGCATCCGGACCTGCTGATCGGGGCGCGCCTCGGCTCCCCGCTGGTGGTGGGGCACGGGGAAGGGGAGACGTACCTGGGCTCCGACGCGCTGGCGCTTGCGCCGCTGACGCAGCGCATCGCGTACCTGGAGGAAGGCGACTGGGTGGTCTGCGAGCGCGGATCGGCCCAGGTGTACGACCGCGAGAACCGGCCGGTGGAGCGCGCCGTCACCGTCTCGGGCGTGACGGGCGAGCTGGTGTCCAAGGGCAACCACCGCCACTACATGCTGAAGGAGATCTACGAGCAGCCCATCGTCGTCGCCCAGACGCTGCGCTCCTACCTCCAGCGGATGGAGGGGCGCGTGACGCTTCCCATCCCGGAGAGCGACCTCGGCGCGGTGAAGCGCGTGACCATCGTCGCCTGCGGCACCAGCTTCTACGCCGGCATGGTCGCGCGCTACTGGTTCGAGCAGTTCGCGCGCGTGCCCGTGGACTTGGACGTCGCCTCGGAGTTCCGGTATCGCGCGCCCGTGATGGAGCCCGGCGGGCTCGCGCTCTTCATCAGCCAGTCGGGCGAGACGGCCGACACGCTGGCCGCACTCCGCCACGCGCGCGCCGAGGGGCAGACCATCGCGGTCGTCTGCAACGTCCCCACCTCGTCCATGGCGCGCGAGGCCGACCTGCTGCTCCCCACCCATGCCGGGCCGGAGATCGGGGTTGCCTCCACCAAGGCGTTCACCTGCCAGCTGGCGGTACTGGCGGCGTTCGCGGCCGTGCTGGCGCGCGCCAAGGGCCGCCTGACGGAGGCGGACGAGCGCGGCATCGTGCGCCACCTGGCGGAGGCGCCGGCGGCCCTCAACGCGGCGCTCGCGTACGACGAGGAGATCCAGGCCATGGCGGGCGCGGTCGCGGGCGCGCGCGACGTGCTCTATCTCGGGCGCGGCACCGACTATCCGCTGGCGCTGGAAGGCGCGCTCAAGCTGAAGGAGATCAGCTACATCCACGCCGAGGGCTACGCGGCCGGCGAGATGAAGCACGGCCCCATCGCGCTCATCGACGAGCACGTGCCCGTCATCGTCATCGCGCCGTCGGGCCCCTTGTTCGAGAAGACGGTGAGCAACATGGCCGAGGTTCAGGCGCGCGGCGGCCGCGTGATCCTGATCAGCGATTACGACGGCATCGCGGAGGCAGGCGAGGGCGCGCTTGCCACCATCACCATGCCCAAGGTCCACCCGCTGATCGCCCCGCTCGTCTACGCGGTGCCGGTGCAGCTGCTGGCCTATCACGTGGCGGTCGCCAAGGGCACGGACGTGGACCAGCCCCGCAACCTGGCCAAATCGGTGACGGTGGAATAGCGTTCCGTCGGGGTTGGGGAGATTTCGGCCGCTTGCGATCGACCGACGGCACGAGCGGCGAGGGCGGGCCGCTCCGCATGGGGCATATCCGACGAGGGAGAGCCGTTCGGTCGACCTGATGATCGGGAGGGGCCGTCGGCGCGGGAGCGTCACTGGCCTGCCACGTCCTGTCCTGATCGGTGCGATCGGGCGGAAGGGGCTGCTCGCCGCGCCATCGTGCGACCGCCTCGGCTACCCGGCGCGGCAGCATCCCGAACGCCGGCGGGTGGAGACATCCGGGTTCCGGCCCGCCCGCAGGCTCGCGGGACGGATCGTTCAGCCGACGTGATGTCTTTGATCCTGCGTCGGACTATGGGATGGACCCCTCGTCCACGACGATGGGAGAAGACGGATATGCGATCGACCACGCCATTCCGCCACGTGCTGACCGCCGCGGCACTCCTGCTCGGCGGTGCCGCTTCGGCGCAGAGCGGGCACGAGGGTGCGGGCGCGGAAACCCCGATGACGTGCGAGAACGATGAGGTGCATATCACCGGGGCCAGCAACGTCATCGCAGTCGACGGGCCGTGCCGGCTGCTGCTGGTCGAGGGGGCGGGCAACACCGTCAGCGTCGACCTGACCGCCCATGCTGCCATCCGCGTGACCGGCGCCAGCAACCGCATCACATAGCGCGCACCCGCCGGCACGAAGCCGCGCGTCAGCAGCGCAGGCGCGGGCAACGTCATCCGGCGCGCACGCTGACGGACCGGGTCGGGTTCAGTGACGATAGCGCGCCTTCGGATCCGGTGCCGACATGATCGGACGGCGGGCTATATCGTTGATCGGCTTCCACGGCCCGGTGGCCGGCGGCCGTCGATGCGTGCCGGCCTCCCGTTCAGCCCCCGTCGTAAACCACATCGACGCGCCGACGGGGGCCCGTCGACCCGGATCGGCCAAAAACTCTCCAGCCGGTGCGAACGGGCATGGAACAGGGCCGGACGTCGATCCGCCATAGGGTCAGGACCCATTGATGTGAGCGTCGCAGTCTAATTCCAGGCTCCGCGAGGAGATTGGAATGAGCGACCTGTTTTGGCTGACGGATGAGCAGGTTGAGCGGCTCCAGCCGTTCTTTCCGAAGAGCCGTGGCAAGCCGCGGGTGGACGACCGACGGGTGCTGAGCGGCATCGTGTTCGTCAACCGCAATGAGCTGCGCCGGCGCGATGCGTCGAGCGCCTACGGCCCGCACAAGCCTGTCCCAAGCATCGTCGAGGGCGCGCTGTACGACCGGTGGAAGCGCTGGGGCGAGTGAGGCGTGTTCACGCGGATGATGGAAGGGCTGGCGGCGGCCGGCGCTGAACCGAAGATGGTGATGATCGACGTGACATATCCGAAAGCGCACCGTGCGGCCGCCAGCCTGCGGGTCAAAAAAGGGGGTCTTGGCCGTCTGATCGGGCGCACCAAGCCGGTCCTTGAGCCTGTCGAAGGGGGAGGGTTGAACACCAAGCCCCACGCGCTCACCGACGCGAACGGCCGCCCGCCGAGCTTCTTTCTGACCGCCGGCCAGGTCAGCGACCACACCGGCGCGGCCGCGCTGCTGGACGACCTGCCAAGAGCGCAGCGGCTGCTCGGCGACCGGGGCTACGATGTCGACTGGTTCAGGGACGCCCTCCAGGCCAGAGGCATCCAGCCCTGTATCCCCGGTCGGAGGTCACGCAACGAGCCCGTCAGGTATGACAGGCACCGCTGTCGCCGCCGCAGCCGCATCGAGATCGTGTTCGGCAGGCTCCAAGCCTGTTCTGAGCTTGTCGAAGGGGACTGGCGCCGCGTGGCGACCCGCTACGATGGCTGCCCAACCACCTTCTTCGCCGCCGTCGCCCTCGCCGCCGTCATCTTCTTGCTCTGATCAACGAGGCCTGACCCTAGGCACCGCCGGTCCCGACCGGCTGGTCGAAGCGTCGCAGGAGGGGCTGACACCCGCGCACGAGCTGGTCCGCCTGCACTTCTATCCGTTCGGCGGTTTGGCGCGTACCGTGGAGTGGATCAACGCGCGACAGGGGGCCTCCGAATGAACCGCGACTATGTTCTGAAGCTGTCCTGTGCCGACCGGCCGGGGCTGGTCGCGGGCGTCGCGGGCTTCCTGGCGAACCGCGGCGGCAACATCACGAACGCGCAGCAGTATGACGATCCGCTGACCGGCCGCTTCTTCATGCGCGTCGTGTTCCGCATGGACGAGGGTCCGGACGGGGGCGGGGGAACGGAAGAGGCGTTCGCGCCGCTCGCGCGCGACATGGGCGCGGACTGGACGCTGCGCGCGGTGGAGCAGCCGCGCCGCGTGCTTCTGATGGTGTCGCGGTTCGACCATTGCCTGGGCGACCTCCTCTACCGTCGACGCCTCGGCGAGCTTCCGATGGACGTGGTGGGGATCGTTTCGAACCATCCGCTCGCGGCGCTCAACACCACCATGGTGGGTGATCTGCCCTACCACCACCTGCCCGTGACACCCGCCACGAAGCCCGATCAGGAGGCCGCGGTCCGCCGCATCGTGGAGGAGACGGGCGCGGAGCTGGTGGTGCTGGCGCGCTACATGCAGGTGCTGTCCGACGGGCTGTCCGCCTTTCTGTCGGGCCGGTGCATCAACATCCACCACAGCTTCCTGCCCGGCTTCAAGGGCGCCAAGCCGTATCATCAGGCGCATGAGCGCGGCGTCAAGATGATCGGCGCCACCGCGCACTACGTCACCGCCGACCTGGACGAGGGTCCCATCATCGTCCAGGATGTAGAGCCCGTGACCCATGCCGACCTGCCCGACGAGCTGGTGCGGAAAGGTCGCGACATCGAGCGGCGCGTGCTGGCCGACGCCGTGCGCCTCCACTTACAGGACCGGGTGCTGCTGAACGGGCACCGCACGGTGGTGTTCCGCTGAGATGCACCTGATCGACGGTGCGGGGCTGGCGAGGAATCCAACCACGCGCGTGGCGACGCCGGTGCCGGGCGGGGCGGGGCGGGGCGGGGCCGATGCCCCTCCTGCCGGCCGGCGCGGTGCTGGTGGTCGAGCGGGCGGATACGGTGGCGGCGCGCCAAGCCGGTCTGATCGAGGGGCTCGCGCGGAAGCAGGCGTCGTGCTGCCTGGTGCCCGGACCCGTAGCGGCTGTGACGGTGGACACGGCCGGGTCGCAGGGGCTGCTTCGCGGCCCTGCCGCCGCGACCGGACGACCCGAGGCGGGCGCTTGACCGTTATCCCCTTCCCGACGCCCGCGTCCGCAGCCGGCCGGCAGAATACGTACCGGATCGCGTTCCGCCCCGACCTGTCTGTGGAGGCGCAGGGTGCGCTGGTCCGGCTGCGCGAGCAACTCGACCGCGAGATGCGCGGGCTGCTGGACGAGCGCTACCGTTTCGACCAGCGCTCGCGCGACTGGATCGTGACGGAGGTCTGGTCGGACGATTAGGCCGGCCCGACGTCCCGCCGGCCCGACCATCCGTCTAGAGGCTGTTATGAACTGGCTGGTCGCCGAATACTGTCACGAACGGCAGATGGGGCGTGGAAGCGTCATGCCTGTCGGCCGTATTGCGACAGCTCAACAGGCTACTGGGTGTCGACGGCCCACGGCCGCATGGGTCACGTACAGCCGGTAATGGCATCAGGCAGAGCCGCAACTCTCGACAGTATACAGGGCCATAATAGCCTCTAGGGTCAGGACTCGTTGATCAGAGCCAGAAGATGACGGTGGCAGCGAGGGCGATGGCGGAGAAGAAGATGGTAGGGCAGCGGTCGTAGCGGGTAGC